>WNGB01025659.1_pt1 | contig 10874 bp, 9 predicted proteins | sample 5400681 | NCBI WGS metagenome assembly WNGB01 (sample SAMN13153367, study PRJNA577476) | soil metagenome | isolation source: 115 cm soil or saprolite under grassland replicate 2 | place: USA:California | collected 2016-06-15 | reverse complement strand
GGCTGGTGCAGGCCGGCATCGAAAGGGAGACAGGTCGGGATCTCGTGCGCCTCAAGCAGCCCACCTTCTCGACGAGAAGCGATTTCGCGCTCTCGTCGTTCGGCCGCCAATTCGACTACTTGATGGCTCAATCCATCTTCTCGCATGCCGCATCCGGGCAGGTGAGGAGGTGCTTCGAAGAAGCACGGCGGGTCATGCACTCGGACTCGGTGTTTGCCGCAAACTTCCTTCCTGGCCCTACGGACGCGGTCGGGGATGGATGGGTCTACGACCACAATGTCACCTACACACCCGACGGCATCGTGGCCATGGCGGCGCAGGCCGGACTCGTCTGCAAGCTCATTGCTTGGCCACACCCCCGCCTGAAGTGGATGCTGTTGACCACCGCGGAGCGACCGGTGAACCAGTTCGGCTATGCGGCTGCGCTCTCCGCCCTCGGACCAGACTGGGAGGGGGCCGGACGGGCGGTCGATATCCCTGACGCCGGAGCGACCACCGTGACTTGGAACCAATATCACCGGGAGCTCACCGACGAGGAGATCGTGCACGGCGCTCACCGCGACTTCGTGGGTGGCCTCTGGAACGAGCTCGGTCTCCTGCAGCGCGATTTCCTCATCGCTCAGGGTCTCAAGCCTACGGACGACCTGCTGGACGTGGGGTGCGGCTGCCTTCGCGCTGGCGTCCACTTCATCCGTTTCCTCGATCCGGGCCGATACCACGGCGTGGACAGCAATGCGTCGTTGCTCAAGGCCGGGCTCGAAGTGGAGGTTCCACGAGCGGGCCTCCAGGACCGATTGCCTACTGGGAATCTCCTTTGCGACGATCGCTTTCAGTTCTCGCTTCTGGGGAAGCGGTTCGGCTTTGCGCTGGCGCAGTCACTGTTCACCCACCTGCCCCTGAACCACATCCGTCTCTGCCTGATCGAGCTCGCGCGCTGTATGGACCCCGGCGGTCGGTTCTTCGCGACCTACTTCGAGAGCCCGAAGGACGAGCCCTGGGAACAACCTCGCCGTCAGCCCCCCGCCGGTCTCGAAACGTTCGCGGATCGGGACCCGTTCCATTACCGGTTCTCCGACCTCGTCTGGTGCGCAGCGGGCCTGGACTGGTCCGTGCGTCGGCATGGAGAGTGGGGCCATCCCCGCGGCCAGGTCATGGCGGAATTCACGCGCGGAGCGACGGGAAAACCGCCTGGCCAGGAGCAGTAGGCCCCGCGGATGTGTGCGCGTTACCACAGGTCTTGACGACCGGCCGTACAGTGCTACACTCCCCGGCACATTGCTCGCAAGTTTTTGACATCAAGGGTGCCTCCCGGGCAATCCCTCCGAGAGCAGGGGAGCGTACGCGATTTCGGTGACACTTCGGCTGGCGAGCGCTCAAGCTCCCAGAGAAAGGCAGAGGATATGTCCGTTTCTTCACGTCTGATCGCCGTTGCCGTCCTCGTCGCGTGCCCGGCCCTGGCCCTCGCACAGGGGACGGCCGCACCCGCAGGCTCGACGCAGGCCGCTTCCGCCCCCGCCGGCCCAGACGCTGGCGCTGCCACTCCCCAGAACATCACCGCCGGGAGCGCACGTGTGCTGATCCCGGACGGCACGTCGCTTGTCGACAACAACGGCGACGGCACCGACCAGTGGTTCGTTGCCGCCATCGACACAGGCAAGTCGTACGTACTCGACGTCCTGCAGTCGGACAACGACAAGAGCGCAAATGCCATCTCCGCAGGGCTTTTCGAATCTGACGGCACGACCGCGTGGTCCGGCTACCACGGCGTCTGCGGCCCCGCCGCCCTGGACAGCTTGGCTCCTTCCCTGCAGGGCAGCTCGGATTCGGGAAGCAGCGGAGACGGCGTCCGCTGCAACATCATGTACTATACGAGCGTCACTCCCCCGACGCACCTCGCGTTCATCAAGGTCACGGCGACTTTCAGCGGCAACTTCCACATCCGCCTTCGCGAGAACACGTGGTATTCGCGGTACACCGTGAACGGATACAACTACTACGTGCCGATCTCCAACTCCACGGCCGGCACCGTTTCCGGATGGGCCATGTACTACGGAGCGGCCGGGTCCGCGGACGGCACGCCGGACTTCCAGGAGACCTTCACCCTCACTCCGTTTGCCGCCACGCAGCTCGTGCATAGTGCTGGCTCGATTAGCCCGGCCACCGGCACCCTCCGCGTCCTGACCTACGACGGCACGGACGTGGTTGTCCAGAGCCTCGCATTCAATCCCGCGATCAACCAGTACTTGACGTTCACGCCCGTTCGACTCAACAACCTCGGCAATAGCTGGTAGGAACCTACTCCCGGAGCCGTCGTCCCGTGCCGAACGCCCTTCGGCACGGGATGCTTTGCCCCTCATGCTGGCCTTTCTCTCACTGTTGGCGGTGGCCTCTGGTCCACCAACCGCCTGCCCAAGGCTCACGCCGGAACAGGTGCAGGCGGCGGCGTGGCTGAACGGTCATGGTGTGGCGTCCGCCTCGCCGGATTGGCTCGCCTCGCGATACCGGATTCGTCCTCCGGCGGTGGAGCGGCAATTGCTGCTGGCGTCCTCCGGTCTTGTCGAGGTCTTGTGCCTCAACGCCTCGGACCCGAACGACCAGGAGCGTCTCTGGAAAGGACTTGTCGCCGACCGCAGTCCCGATCAGGCGGTCGGCCGTAAGGGGCCTCTCATCCTCTGGGTGCGGTCCCCCAGGGAGAAGCTCCTGACGACAGCCGTCGAGCTGCTCGGGTTGAACGAGGTCGCCCGCGGCCCCAGTCCGCTGGAGTGGCTGACGACGATCCTCCCGCGCGACATCCCGGGCTTGCGGTTCTATCAGTCACAATTCCTCTACGCGATCTCCGGTCTCGAGGCCAAGGTCGGCGGACCTGTACGGAGCGTGTACCAAGCTACCTACCAGATCGTCGCGAACCTGCCGCCGGGACTCAAAATCGCGCAAGCGGAGTTCTGGGTGCCTCGTCGAGATTCAGAGCTCGACCCGCTCACGGAATCTCTCGTGAAGACTCGCACCAGCGAGCACACGATCCTGGCCGGAAAGGGAATCGCGATCCGGCTCACGACCCGCACGGATACCGCGACCCGGATCCTGCTGGAGGCGCTCACCACGCAGGGTTTCAAGCTCCGGTCACCCGTTCCCGTCTTCAGTTCGCGTCCGAGCGCTCCGCCTCCGACTGCCTCATCCCCGCCCGACTGACCGCGTTCGGCGGGGAATTCGGTCCGCAGACGCCATTACACGCCTCGCCAGCGCGGCACTCGTCCGGCGAACCCAGGCGAACGCGGCCTCTGCGCGTAGGGAGGACTCCCGTTCGTCAGGGCCACAGCGCCACAGCGACGCAAAGGACCGTACCGTGCAGGCCTCCCTTCTAACGACTCTCTTGGAGAGGCGCGATGCCGAAAGCCCGCGAGTTGGCGTACGTGAGCGGGAGTGACATCCGACGATGGCGCCGTGTGTGCTCTGTCGATAGCCGAGCTATCGCCCTTGGATTGACCTGGCCTTCACCACCCACCTATACTGCGCGGCTCTGGAGTGCCCACGGCGTCCCTTCCGCGCGTAAGCGCCATCCTTCCGGGGCTGATCCCCTCGACCGTGATCAGCATCGTCAAGCCGTTGCTCGCCCTCCATCGAGCGGGGCCACGGTCGACGACGTGGACGCGGCCGACCTCGTCGTCTTCTGCCGCAACACCGAGCCGCGCTTCGGGCATTTCGCTGAGCGCTGCCTCGATCGCGGCACGCCCTACGTCTACGACCTCGACGACAACTTCTTCGTCGTACCGTCGCACCTCGAGGAGGGCCGTTACCACAACGATCCCATTCGCCTGGAGCAGCTCCGCAGGTATGTTGCCGGGGCCGCGCTCGTGCGGGTGTACTCGGAGCCCGTGCGCCGGCGAGTGCTCGACCACAACGATCACGTGGCGGTCGTGACCCCGTCCCTGGATTGGAGCCTGCTTCCGCCGTCCCTTCCCCCGCGGCGCGACGGCCCCGTTCGGATCCTGTACGCGACGAGCAGACTCAAGGACGAGCTCGCGGCGATCTTCATGCCGGCGGTGGAAGCCGCCCTGGAACGCCGGCTAGGAGTGGAGGTGTGCTTCTGGGGCTTCCATCCGGAAGGGTTCCGGAAACGTCGGGGAATACGGCTCCTTCCACTCGAAGGCGACTACGACCGCTTTCTCGGGCGGCTCGGCCGCTCCGGGTTCGACATCGGGCTCGCCCCCCTCGCGGACACGGAGTTCCACCGCTCGAAGACCAACAACAAGTTCCGTGAGTACGGCGCGGCCGGGATCGCTGGCCTCTACTCCAACGTGGAGGTCTACTCCTCCTGCGTTCGGGACGGCGAGACGGGCCTGCTGGTCGACAACGATCCCGAAGCGTGGCGCGCGGCGCTCGACCGACTGATCGATGACGCGGAGCTGCGGGAACGGATCCGGTGGTCCGCGCGCGAGGAGGTCCACAGGCGGTATTCCCAGGAACGCGCGGCGGGGGAATGGCTGGCGCAGATACGCGAGCTCCTCCATGCCGGGGGGGGGAGGGTTCTTCTCCGCTCCGCCGGATCCCAGGCGAAGGGACCGCCGCAGGGGCGGGCCGCCCTTTTCGACCGCTTCCGCGGTCTGGCCGGAAGGTCCATCCGCCTGTTCTGGCGGATCCGAGACATCGGCCTCCGGCCGACCGTCTCCTGGGCACGGCGCTACGTCGAGGGACTTCGGCTGCTCCGACGGATTCGGAAGGAGCTGGCACGGCCCCGACCGCTATCTTCTCAGCCGGGGAACGCGAACGGCCGCGGCTTGTAGCCGAGATCGCGCGTGGCCTCCGTGTGGTCGAAGCACATATCCATCTGAACCCGGTCGACCATCGCGGGGGAGAGATGGCGCGCTCCCAGGGCATGGGCCGCGCGGATAGTGGTACGCAGCAGCGGGAGCGGCAGGGTCACGATCCGCGGTCGTCGACCGAGCCCGTGAAAGACCTGGACGACCATTTCGCGGTAGCTCACCGTGCTGCCACCACTCAGATCGTACGCACCGCTCGCCTGCGCAGGAAGCCTGAGCGCTGCCTCGCAGGCTGCGGCGAGGTCGTCGCCGTGAACGGGCTGGCGCAGGCCACCAGTGGCACCCGGAAGTGCGAAGAACCCGAACCGCCGGATGAAGCGGGCGATCGCCGACACGTTCGCGTCCAGGCCGGCTCCGTAGATCAACGTCGGCCGGAACAAAGTCCACGGGAGGGAGGCGGCGGCGCATTCACGGGAGACCGCCGCCTCCGCCGTCGCGAGTCGCGCCGCGAGTGCGCGTTCTCCGGCATCGGTCGAGTCCGCCTTCGTGAACCGGCTCGTCGAGCCGAATGCGATCACACGACGGAGCCGGCGTGAGCCGAGGCGCCGGATCAGGGGTGGGGCCAGCCATAGAGGCGCGAGGTGCACGAGCACCGCTCCCGGTGTGAGGCGGGGCTCTTCGTATGCGACGTCGCACCGTTGCCAGGCCACGCCCGCCGGCGGCGCGGAGGGCGCATTGTGGCGGCTGACCGCGGTCACGTCGTGTCCGGCGTTGACCAGCCGCGGGAGCAGGAAGTGCCCGACGAGGCTCGTGGCCCCGACGACAACGACAGGGAATGGATCAGGACTGCTCACGGCGTAGCGCCGTCCGGGCGGCCATGATCCCGAACCGCGCCCATACACCGACGGTCACGGCCCAGAGGAGCGGCGCCGGATACTGATGGCGGAAGAACTTCCCATAGAACCGGACCATGCCGCGGTGCATGTGCCAGAGCACGCGGATCGGCCGCTTCCGGCTGCAATAGCCCTTGTGGTGCGTGACGGCGACCGTCGGGACGAAAAGGATTTCTCGGCCGGCGGCCCGGAAGCGCATGCACCAGTCGAGGTCCTCGCAATGCAGGAAGTAGCCCTCGTCCATCCGGCCCACCGCATCCATGGCGGCCCGCTGGACGAACATGAATGCCCCCGAGATCGCCTCCACGGCGACGGGACCGGATGGAAGTGGCTGGTGGGCCAGCACGAAATCGTCGAAGAGCTTGCGGTGATACGGGAACACTCGCGCCAGGCCCAGGGCACGGACGAGCGCGCGCCACGGAGTGGGGACGCTGCGGCGGCAGCCCGCCTGTTCCGAGCCGTCGGGATTCAGGATCAAGCAGCCGGCCATCGCCGCCGTCGGATGGGCGTCGAGGGCTTCGCGGATGGCGCCGATCGTCTCCGGCCGGACCAGGCAATCGGGGTTGAGGAACAGGAGATGGTCGCCCGTGGCCCAATCGACGGCGATGTTGTTGGCGCGTGCGAACCCGAGGTTCGCGCCATTCTCGACGATGCGGACTCGGGGATCGCCCCCTACGGCGCGCCGCAGTTGCGCGATGCTGCCGTCCGACGAGCCGTTATCGATCACGATGAGCTCGACCGGTGCCCGCGAGTCGAGGACGGCTCGCGCCGATGCGAGCAGTAGATCGCCGGCGTTGAAGTTGACGGTGATTACCGAAGTGAGGCCGGGCACCGCGCTCACGGCGGCTCCTCTCGGAACCGCCGTGAGTACGAGAAGACTCCCCGTGTCAGCACGCGCCGTATGTCCCGCCAGCCCACCTTCCGCCGCGCCTGGACGTCGCCACGGTGTCGCAGTACGCGCGGCAGTCCGCGCACGGCGTCCCACTTGGCCCGCGCGATCGCCGCGCCCCGGCCGCCCCACGTGAAATAGGCGAGGGCGAAGAGGTTCATGAGCACGTGCTGTGGAAGGTACAGCAGCAGGAGTGGCGTCGGCATGTCCTTGAAGAAGGTCCACACGAGGTTCCGGTGGCCGTGATAGAGCGTGAACTCGCTGCGGAAGCCCGTCAGCGCGGAGCCGACGTGACGCACCACGGCATCCGGCACGTACAGGCACCGGTGGCCGGCGAGCCGGAGCCGGAAGGCGAGATCGACATCCTCGAAGTAGCAGAAATACGACTCATCGAAGCCGCCGTGATGCCGAAAGGCCTCGATGGGGTACAGCGCCGCCGCCGCGCACGGCGAGAACACCTCCTCTCGGATCACGCCTCGGTCTCGGGCCAAACGCCCATGGTCGCGACGCGCGGCCAACCCGTTCGTGTAATAGACGTCGCCGGTGCCGTCGAGCCGCCGTGGATCGTCGGCGAGCAGGAGGCGACTCGCGAACAAAGAGAACTCGCCGTTCTCTTCTGCGGCCCGCATGAGCGCCTCGATCCATCCGGGTTCGGGGAGGGCGTCCGGGTTGAGGAGCGCCACCCAGCGCGTGGCCGCCTGCGCCACGGCTCGGTTGTTCGCGGCGGCAAACCCGAGGTTGCCCTGGAGGCGGAGGACCTCCACGCCGGGATAGTTGTCCGCGAGTCCGTCGGCGGAACCGTCGTTGCTGCCGTTGTCGGCCACGATCACCTGCTCCGGGCGGCGCGTCTGACGGGAGAGTCCGTCCAGACACCGACGCAGCAGTTCCCCCGAGTTCCAGTTGACGATCACGACGGTCACCGTGGACTCGGTGGCACGCGTGCCGTAGCCGCGGCCGTCGGTCACCGTCGCCGGCTCAGGCGGCTGGTGGCGCGTACTGGGGAAGAGCTTCCGCCCGCTCCAGCTCGCGAAGGCTGCGCCCGCCCGCGTCCTTGCGCGACACGATCGGATCGCGGATGGGCCAGGGAATCGACAGGTCGCGGTCGTTCCAGAGGACGCAGCCCTCCGAGGCCGGCGCGTAGAAGGTCGTGCATTTGTAGCCGACGAGCGCGCTCTCGCTCGTCACGCAGAAGCCATGCGCGAAACCCGGAGGGATCCATACCTGGCGTCCATCCTCGCCGGAGAGAGTGACCGCCACCCATCGGCCAAAAGTCGGAGAGCCCATCCGGACGTCGACGGCGATGTCGTACACGGTCCCCTGCAGCGCGAACACGAGCTTACCCTGGGCCTGCGGATGCTGGAAATGGAGCCCGCGAAGCACGCCGCGGCGCGAGAACGAGACGTTGTCCTGCACGAAGTGCGTGGGCAGGCCGAGGTCCTCGTACTTCTGGCGGTGCCACGTTTCGAGAAAGTGGCCCCGGTCGTCCCTGTACACCGGCGGCTCCAGGACGAGGACGGCGCCGAGCTCCGTAGGCTCGACCTTCATGGCTCGCGCTCGCCGGAGCCGAGATCGCCGCGGCGCACCAACTCGAGGAGATAGGCGCCATAGCCGCTCTTCGGGAGCGGGCCGGCCAGGGCGACGAGCTGTTCGGTATCGATGTATCCCATGCGCCAGGCGATTTCCTCGGGGCAGGCAATCTTCAGGCCCTGACGGGCCTCGACGGCGTGGATGAAGTCGGTGGCCTGGAGCAGCGATTCGTGTGTTCCCGTGTCGAGCCAGGCGAACCCGCGGCCAAGCCGGATGACGCGCAATCGGCCCCGGTGCAGATAGGCGCGGTTGACGTCCGTGATCTCGAGCTCGCCGCGTGCCGAGGGGCGCAGGTCTTTGGCGATCTCCACCACGTCGTTGTCGTAGAAGTACAGTCCGGTCACCGCGTAATTGGATCGCGGGTGAGCGGGCTTCTCGTCGATCTCCACGGCGGATCCGGACTCGTCGAAGGTGACGACTCCGTAGCGTTCGGGATCCTGCACCCAGTAGCCGAACACCGTGGCGCCCTGCTCCCGGCTCGACGCACGCATCAAGGTGTCGGCGAAGCCGTCGCCGTGGAACACGTTGTCGCCCAGGATGAGGCACACCGGATCCCGCCCGATGAACTCCTTGCCGATCAGGAAGGCCTGGGCCAGCCCGCCCGGATGAGGCTGGGCGGCATAGCTCAGCCGCAGCCCCCATTGGGTGCCGGCGCCGAGGAGGTCCTCGAACTGCGGAAGGTCGCGTGGTGTACTGATGATCAGGATCTCGCGGATCCCCGCCAGCATGAGGGTGGACAGCGGGTAGTACACCATCGGCTTGTCGTACAGCGGGAGGAGCTGCTTGCTGATGACACGCGTCAGCGGGTACAGCCGTGTGCCCGATCCCCCCGCGAGCACGATCCCCTTGCGCCCCATTCAGTTCACGCCCAGGCCCAGCCGCTCGCAGCGATACCTGCCATCCAGGACCCGTTCCCACCAGGCCCGGTTTTCCAGGTACCACTCCACGGTCCGGCGCAGACCGCTATCGAAGGTCTCCTGCGGGGTCCATCCGAGGCGTCGGCGCGCCTTGCTGGCGTCGATGGCGTAGCGCCGATCGTGTCCGGGCCGATCGGGGACGAAGACGATGAGACCGGTCCGGCGTCCTATCCGCGCTTCGGGAGACAGGTCGTCGAGGGTGTCACAGATCGCGCGAACGACTTCGAGGTTCGTCTTTTCGTTGTGACCACCGATGTTGTACGTTTCGCCAGGATGTCCGCGTCGCATCACGATCTCGAGCGCCCGGGCGTGGTCCTCGACGTAGAGCCAGTCGCGTATGTTGTCGCCGCGACCGTAGACGGGGATGGATTCTCCCCGGAGCCCCTTCAGGATACAGAGAGGGATCAGCTTCTCGGGGAACTGGAAAGGGCCGTAATTGTTGGAGCAGTTGCTCGTCACCACCGGTAGGCCATAGGTGTGATGCCAGGCACGCACGAGGTGGTCCGAGGACGCCTTGGACGCGGAATACGGAGAGTTCGGACGATAGGGGCTTTCTTCGCTGAACGAACCCGTCTCGCCGAGGCTACCGTACACCTCATCGGTGGAGACGTGATGGAACCGAAAGCCGGCCCGCTCGTCGTCGGGAAGGCGGCTCCAGTAAGCGCGCGCCGCCTCCAGCAACGAGTAGGTGCCCAGGATATTGGTGGTGATGAATGCCGAAGGTCCATCGATCGAACGATCGACGTGTGACTCCGCTGCGAGGTGCATGACCAGGCTCGGGTGGTGCTCCGCGAAGACGCTCGCCATCTCGGCGGCGTCACAGATGTCGGCTTGCACGAAGCGGTGGCGAGGGTGGTCAGCCACCTCGGCAAGGGAGTCGAGGTTCCCAGCATAGGTCAGCTTGTCGACGTCGATGATCACGGCGTCCGTATCGCGCAAGAGGTGTCGGACCACGGCGGATCCAATGAAACCGGCTCCGCCGGTGACGAGGACGTTCATGGGGGAGTGATGTGGTCGCGCTCAGATTAGGGATCGTCGACGGTCGCGACGCTTCTTCCGAGGGAAGCTACACTGCCGATCGGTACACGGTCAAGTCGGCACCCGCGCCACCGCGAACGTCATGAGCCCGCCCCAAGTCGAGATCGTCGGCATCCTGATCGGCGCCGCCGCCCTGGCGCTGGCGCTGACGCCCGTGGTGGGGCGCTTCGCCTCGTGGTCGGGCTTGATGGACCGGCCGAGCCACCGCTCGTCGCATACGAGGGTGACCCCGCGCGGAGGTGGCCTCGCCGTCCTGGCCGCGTCCGCGAGCGCCTTGTCGCTGGTCGGCGGATCCGCGCGTCTGGGGCCGGGCGAGCAGGCGCTCCTCGGAGGAGTGGCGGCGCTCGCGCTCACTGGCCTCGCGGACGATCGTTTCGGGTTGCCGGCCGCCTTTCGCCTGACCGTGCAAACTGCCGTCGCCGCCGTGTTCGTCTCGATCGTGGGTGGCCTTCCGGCTCTGCCTCTTCCCCCGCCCCTCGACCTTCCGCTCGGGCCTCTCGGCGCGCCCGCGGCCGTGCTCTGGCTGGTCGCGGTGACGAACGTCTTCAACTTCCTCGACGGCATCGACGGGATCGCGGCCGCCCAGGCCGTGGTCACCGGACTCGGAGTGGCCTGGGCGGCGTGGGACCCTTTCGCGGCGCGGCTCGGCGCCGCGGTTGCCGGCGGAAGCCTTGGTTTCCTCCCCTACAACTGGTCTCCCGCGCGCCTCTTCCTGGGGGACGTGGGAAGCCTGACGCTGGGGTATACTCTTGCGGCAGTGCCCTTTCTAGCCGCACCGCGTTCGAGGTCCGAG
>WNGB01013745.1_pt1 | contig 10874 bp, 12 predicted proteins | sample 5400681 | NCBI WGS metagenome assembly WNGB01 (sample SAMN13153367, study PRJNA577476) | soil metagenome | isolation source: 115 cm soil or saprolite under grassland replicate 2 | place: USA:California | collected 2016-06-15 | reverse complement strand
TCTCCTTCGGCGAGCGGAGCTGCACATCCAGGGCTCCGTCATTCGTGCGCCCGTGGCCGCTTGCCCGGCCGCCTGTGACCGTTGCCTCCGCCGTGTAAAGAACTCGCGCCATCTCGGCTCCATCTTCGGGATCTGCAGACTGCCCGGCTCACGGCCGGGCCGGTTCAGTACCTGATAGTGATCACAGGTGACCAGTCCGGCGGGTGACGGCTCTAATCTCACGGTACCCGGAGGCACGCCGTAGCCGGACACCCGACGATCAAGATGCCGAAGCACCCGCCGTCCGGGGCGCGGATCCAGCTCAGCCCGGACATCTGGCCCCGCACAGCCCCGTGCCGCGCGCGGTAGCACATTCGGGTGCATGCCTCCGGGTGGTCGCGGCGTGCCAGAGCGACCTGAGCAGCGGGCGGAAAAACTGCTGGAAGACGGGCACCTGAAGCTGTCATCGGTGATCTCCGACATCCACGGCGTCTCGGGCCGGGACATGCCCGGCGCGCTAGTCGCCGGGCAGCGCGACCCCAAGGCGCTGGCCCAGCTGGCCCGCGGCACCATGCGCGGCAAGATCAAACGGCTGGAGGAGGCGCTGGACTGCTCGTTCTTCACCGATCAGCACGCCGCCGTGCTGGCCATGATGCTCGCCGCCGTCGACCACTACACCACCCAGATCGAGGCGCTCGCCGCCAGGATCGAGGCGCTGACCGGGCCCTGCCTGCGCCAGGCGGGACAACTCGACGCCGTCGACGGCATCGGGACCATCTGCGCCCAGGACATCATCGCCGAGATCGGCACCGACATGACCGTGTTCCCCACCGCCTCCCACCTGGTCTCCTGGGCGAAATGGTCGCCCCAGGTCACGCAGTCCGCCGGGAAACGCAAGGGCAGCAACGCCACCGGCCGCGGCAAACCCCTGCCTGTCCGCCGCCCTCGGCGAAGCCGCGATCGGAGCCAGCCGCACCCAGTCCTTCCTCGGCGCCCGGTACCGGCGGATGGCCCGGCGCATGCCCAAGAAGAAAGCCCTCGTCGCGACCGGCAACTCCATGCTCACCATCGTCCACGCCCTGCTATCCGACCCGGCAGCCCGCTACACCGACATCGGCGCGGACTACGACGAGCAGCGCATGCACGCCCGCCGCCAGGCCCGCAACCACGTCCGCAGCCTGGAACGCCTCGGCTACAAGGTCACCATCCAGGCCATCAACCCCGACACCGGCGAACTCCTCGCCGCAGCCAGCTGAATCACCACCAGCGTCAACCAGAGCCCGTCAGCGCTGGCGCGCCGCCGGGCGCTGCCGCCTGCCCGGCTAATGTCCTATTTTCGGACCAGGAGAACAGGAGCCCTGCTCGGGAAGGGGCCGATGGAAAGGGACCCACCTCGACCAGGAGGGCAACGCAGCGCGCCGCCGGGTGTCGCTCCGGCTACGTCCACGGCGGTAGGACCAGATACATCCCGGGGCAGATTCCAGCGATCCCGGCGTATCGTCGTCGGCATGAACGTCGCCCGCTGGCAAGGGGTCGGCCGTGCCCTGGTGGCCGACGCATTGCCGGCCGCGGCCGCAGGGGCGGTGATGGTATTCGGGTCGGGACCGGCGGCGATGGATGACGTCCCGCCGCGCCGTCCCCTGGATGCGCTGGCTTCCGTGCTCATGGGGCTTGCGGCGGCCGCGCTGTTGGGGCGTCGGCGGTGGCCGCTTGGGGCGCTGGCGATGACGGTCGGGGCGAGCATCGCCTTCCTTGCGCTCCAGTACCCGCACGGGCCGATCCTGCTGGCGATGAGCGTGTCGATGTATTCGGTCGCGGTGCGGCTGCCGATGGGGCCGTCCTTGGTCGCCTGTGGGGTGACCATGGTGGCTGTCGTCATTCCAGATGTGGTGGTCACCGGTCCGGAGCGGCTGCCGGTCGAGGTGCCGGTGCTGCTGGCGGTGCTGTCCGGGTTGCTGCTGCCGCCGTGGGCAATCGGCACGGTGGTGCGGCTCGCCCGGGAGGCCGCCCGGCTCGTCCGGGATGACGAGACGCGGCGGCGAATCTACGAGGAGCGGCTGCGGATCGCTGGGGAGGTCCACGACGTGGTGGGGCACGGTCTGGCGGTGATCAGCCTGCAGGCCGGCGTGGCTCTCCACGTGGTGGGCAGGCGGCCGGATCAGGCGCAGGTGGCGCTGGAGGCGATCAAGCAGACCAGCAAGGACGCGCTGGAGGAGCTGCGCGGGACGCTGGCGGTGTTCCGCGCGCCCGAGCCCGAGAACCCGGACGGGGCGCGGCGGCCGGCGCCCGGGCTTGGCCAGCTCGACACGCTGGTGGCAGCTATGGGCGAGGGCGACCTGCCGGTCGACCTGGTCGTCACCGGCGACCGGGTCAGTCTCCCCGCGGCCGTGGATCTGGCCGCCTACCGCATCGTGCAGGAGTCGCTGACCAACGTGGCGCGCCACGCCGGCCGGGCCACCGCCACCGTCCGGGTCGGCTACGAGCCCAGCTCGGTGGTGCTTGAGATCACTGATACCGGCTGGGGTGGGGCGTTGGGTGCGGTGCGGCCGGGCGGGCATGGCATCGCCGGAATGCGCGAACGCGCCGCCGCGGTGGGCGGGACGCTGGAGGCTGGCCCCAGCGCCGGTGGCGGGTTTCGAGTGCATGCCTGCCTGCCGTTCAGCCGGGGCCACGGATGATCCGCGTGGTGATCGCCGACGACCAGGCGCTGGTCCGGCTGGGCCTGCGGGTGCTGCTGGAGACCGAGGACGACATCGCGCTGGTCGGCGAGGCAGGCGACGGCCGCGCCGCAGTCGAGCTGGTACGGCGCACCCGACCGGACGTGGCGCTGCTGGACGTGCGGATGCCACTCGTGGACGGGCTCCAGGCGCTACGGGCGATCGTGGCGGACCCCGAGTTGGCCGGGACCAGGGTGATCGTGCTGACCACCTTCGAGCTGGACGAGTACGTCTTTGAGGCGCTGCGGGATGGCGCCAGCGGGTTCCTGATCAAGGACACCGAGCCGGCCGAGCTGCTGCGCGCCGTGCGCGTGGTCGCCGCTGGCGGGTCGTTGCTGTCACCGGGTGTCACCCGTCGGGTAATCGGCGAGTTCGTGGCCAAGCGGGTTCGGCGGCCGGTGCCGCACCCGGGTCTGCGCGAGCTCACCGAGCGGGAGCGCCAGGTGGTGGCGCTGGTGGCCGAGGGACTGGCCAACGAGGAGATTGCCGAGCGGCTGGTGGTCAGCCCGGCCACCGCGCGCACCCATGTCAGCCGGGCGATGGGCAAGCTGGGGGTCCACGACCGCGCGCAGCTGGTGGTGATCGCCTTCCAGTCCGGCCTGGCCACCCCGGACGCAAGCTGACCCTCGGCCGGCTACGCGCAGCGGCGTAGGCGCGTTACGTCCGATGTGCAGCACGAAAGTCGTCTGCTGGCCGACGACAAGCGTCCACCCCGCCCCAACACTTGGTTGGTGAGGATCCGCCCACACACCAAGGTAGCCGATGCCTGCACCGCATGTCCTGCCCGCCCTGGTCGCCTTCGCGAACGATGGGTGGCGGCACGGGTGGGGGCCCGGCCGCGAATGGGCATGGCTGTGGGGGCCGATCGTGCTGCTGGGGTGGGTTGCCGTCATCGCCACCGTGGGCTGGTTCGTGGTCCGCAGCTCCCGGCCACGCGAGCGCTCCGGGGTGGAGCGGGCCAGGGACGTCCTGGCCGAGCGGTATGCCCGCGGTGAGCTGACCACCGAGGAGTACCGGGAGCGTCTGGAGCAGCTTCGTTGACCAGGCGAGGGTGGACGTTCCCCCCGGCCCACCCCGCCACAGCGCCTGGAAGTCAGGCGATCCACAATGCTGGGAGTCATGCGATGAAGAGTGCAGCAGCGGCAACCTTGGCCGACGCGGGGGTGGCCGCCCGGGCGGTAGACGTGTGGAAGCGATACGGCAGCAGCGAACCCACCCGGGTCGACGCGCTTGCTGGCGTGACCGTGGACTTCCGGCGCGGCCGCTTCACCGCGATCATGGGCCCGTCAGGGTCGGGCAAGTCCACGCTGTTGCACTGTCTGGCCGGGCTCGACCTTGCCACCAGCGGTCAGGTGTGGGTCGGCGATACCCGAATCGACACGCTCGGCGACCGCGGGCTGACTGGCTTGCGCCGTGACAAGATCGGGTTCGTCTTCCAGCTGTTCAACCTGCTGCCCACGCTGACGGCCGCGGAAAACATCACGCTGCCGCTGTCGATCGGGGGCCGCAAGCCGGACCCGGCGTGGCTGGAACTGGTCATCACCACCCTGGGGCTCGGGGACCGGCTCGAGCACCGGCCAGCGCAGCTGTCCGGTGGCGAACAGCAGCGCCTCGCCTGCGCCCGCGCGCTGGTCACGCGGCCGGAGGTGATCTTCGCCGACGAGCCCACTGGCAACCTGGACTCGCGCTCGGGCGCCGAGGTGCTCGAATTCCTGCGGCGCTCGGTGCGGGAACTCGTCCAGACCGTCGTGATGGTGACCCACGACCCGACCGCGGCCGCCTACGCCGACCGGGTGGTGTTCCTGGCCGACGGCCGCATCGTCGGCGAACTGGCCGACCCGACCGCCGAGCTGGTGCTGGAGCGCATGAAGCACCTCGACACCAGCCAAAGGAGCACATGATGCTCAGGGCGACGCTGAAGGGCCTGCTGGCCCGCAAGCTGCGGCTGCTGCTGTCGGGGCTGGCGGTGGTGCTGGGGGTGATGGCGGTCTCCGGCGCGCTGGTCCTCACCGACAACCTCGGCCGGTCGTTCGACACCCTGTTCCAGACCGTCAACCAGGACCTCGACGTCCAGGTCAAGGGCGCCCAGCACGTCGATCCCGGGCCGCGGGGCGGTCAGCCGGTCACCGAGCCGATCCCCGCCCAGGTGGTCGGCAAGGTCGCCGCGGTGCCCGGGGTGCAAAGCGCGATCGGGGCGGTGATCGAGGACGGCGCCCGGGTGGTCGGCCCCGACGGCAAGGTGATCGGCAGCTCAGGACCGCCGCGGTTTGGGGTTGGCTGGCGCGGAGAGTCCGGGTTCGTCGAGCTGCGGCAAGGCCGGGGCCCGCAGGCGCCCGGCGAGGTCGCGATCAGCGCGGGCCTGGCCAAACAAGCCAACTTCAAGGTCGGCGACCAGCTCGGGGTGCTCACCCTGCAGCCCCGGCGGACGTTCACCCTGGTTGGGATCTTCGGCTACACCGGTGGGCGGGACTCGCTGGGCGGCGAGACGCGGGTGGCGTTCACCGAGCCGGTCGCCCAGCAGCTGCTGCTCGGCAAGCCTGGGACCTACAGCGTCGTCAACGTCCGCGCCCAGCAGGGCGTCTCGCCGACGGAGCTGCGTGATGCGATCCAGGCGACGCTGGGCGGCGGGTACTCGGTCCGGACCCGGCAGCAGGTCGCCGACGACCAAGCCCACGACGTGACCGCGTTCCTGGGCTTTCTTCGCATCTTCCTGCTCGGCTTCGCCGGCGTGACGCTGTTTGTCGGCGTCTTCCTGATCCTCAACACCTTCTCGATCCTGGTGGCCCAGCGGACCCGGGAGCTGGCGCTGCTGCGGTCGCTGGGCGCCAGCCGCGGCCAGGTGCTCCGCTCGGTGCTCGTGGAGGCCGTCGTGGTCGGGCTATTGGCCGCAACGCTCGGCCTGTTCGCCGGCCTCGGGGTCGCTGCGCTGCTCCGGTCGGTGATGCAGGCGGCGAGGGGCGTGAGCCTCCCCGATGCCGGGCTCATCCTGCCCGTCGCCGCGATCGTCGCCTCCTACCTGGTTGGCGTGCTCGTCACGATGGTCGCGGCGCTGCTGCCGGCGCTGCGGGCCTCCCGGGTCCCACCGGTCGCGGCGATGCGGGATGCCGCCACGCCCGACAAGCCGCTCACCGCGCTGACCATCGCCGGGGCGCTCCCCACCCTTGCCGGCGCCGGCCTCGTCGGCGCGGCGCTGTCCGGCGGCCTGGGCGACGCCACGCCGCCGGCGCTGCTCGGCGGGGTGCTGCTGAGCTTCGTCGGCGTCGCCATGCTGACTCCCGCGATCGCCCGACCCGCCGTGGCACTGCTCGGCCGGGCGTTCGCCTGGTCCATGCCCGGCAAGCTCGGGCGGCGCAACTCCGCGCGCAACCCGCGCCGCACCGCGATCACCGCCGCCGCCCTGATGGTCGGCATCGCCCTGGTCACGGGGGTGAGCGTGCTCGCCAGCTCGCTCAAGGCCAGCCTCGGGCAGCTGGTGCGCCAGGACCTCGCCGCCGAGCTGGTCATCTCCGGCGACAGCGTTCGCAACGGCTCCGCGCCTAGCTACGACCCGGCCGTGATCGACAAGGTCAAGCAGCTTGAAGGCGTGCGGCAGGCGGTCGCCGTCCACGTTGACGTCGCCCAGACCGGCACCGATACCACCGAGGTCGCGGCCGGCGACGTACCGGCGATAGCGGACATCTTCCGGTTGCGGACGACCGCCGGCGAGCTGCGGACGCTGCACAAGGGCGAGCTGGTGGTTGACGACGGGTTCGCCACCGACCACGACCTCGCCGTCGGCAGCACGGTCGAGCTGGCGACCCAGCGCCGCGGCCCGCAGCCCTTCACCGTCGTCGGCGTCTTCGAGCGGTCGCGGCTGGTGCCCGGGCCGCTGCTGCTGTCGGTCCCCGACGCCACCGCCGGCTTCCGCTCGCCGCAGGCCAACTGGGGCTACATCACGCTCAAGAAGGGCGCCGACCCAGGCGCCATCCAGCGGCAGGTGGCCGCGCTGCTGACCGACAACCCCGAGGTCGGCGTCCGCAGCCAGGCCGGCTTCCTGGCGCAGCTGACCAGCCAGGTCAACACCTCGGTGGTGCTGCTGTATGTCCTGCTGGGCCTGTCGATCATCATCGCGGTGCTCGGCATCGTCAACACGCTGGTGCTGTCGATCGTGGAGCGGACCCGCGAGCTGGGCCTGGTGCGCGCGGTTGGGATGCGCCGAGCCCAGGTCGTCCAGATGGTCATGGTGGAGTCGGTGGTGATCGCCGTCTTCGGCGCCTTGCTCGGCGTGCTGGTCGGGACCGCGCTCGGCGCGGCGGTGGTCCGCGCGCTGCGGGAGGAGTTCATCCCTGCCCTGTCGCTGCCCTGGGGGTCGATGGCCATCTTCCTGGGGTTGGCGGTGATCGTCGGCCTCGCCGCGGCCATCATCCCCGCGGTGCGCGCGGCGCGGACCGACGTGCTGCGCGCGATCGCCTACGAGTAACCAGGCCCTGCCCAGGCCCTGCCCTGGAGGCAGCGACATACCTGACCAATGGCCACCACCACGGACAGGCCAGATGACGACCAAGCCACGCCACCCACGACGGGGGTGGGCAGCCGCCGCTCGCGGCCCGACGACACCTGAACGCCCAGCCCTGAAGTGTCAGCCGCAAGGATCGTGCGGTATTCGAACCGGATAAGGAGGTAAAGCATGCGGCGGATCCTGCTCGCTGTCGCCTGCGTGGGCCTGCTGGTTGCACTCGGACCCAGCGCGGCCGCTGGATCGTCTGACGCCGCCCCGTTGGTGCAGGTGTCGGCCCGAGCCCATTCGCCGACTGCCCGCCCGCCCGCCTCGACGAGGCCTTGCCCAAAGGCGAGGTCGAGCCCTACGTGGCGGTCAACCCGACCAACCCCGCCAACGTCGTCGGCGTCTGGACGCAGGACCGGTTCCGCGGCCTAGTCGCCGGGGTGAGCCTGGACGGCGGCACCACCTGGCGGCAGGTGGTGCTCCCCGGCCTCACCCGGTGCACCGGCGCGCGGTTCGACTACGCCTTCGACCCGTGGCTGTCGTTCGGGCCGGATGGTGCCCTGTACCTGTCCGCGTCGGTGTTCGGAGACGCCGGTCAGGGCGGGATCCCCGCAAGCAAGTCCCCCGACGGGGGATTGACCTAGAGCGACCCGGTCCCGCTCATCACCGAGATCGACCCGATGGTCGAAGACCACGGCGAGTCGATCACGGCCGATCCGACCGACACGGACCTGGTCTACGGGGTGTGGACCCACTTCCCGGCGCCGAAGGGCGGGGTGGTCGTGCAAGGGCCGGTGTTCTTTGCCCGAAGCAGCGACGGTGGCACCACCTGGCGGCGCGAGCGGCAGGTCTTCGACCCAGGCCCGAACAGGCTGACGACCGGCAACGAGATCGCCGTGCTGCCCAACGGCGCGCTGGTCAACGGGTTCACCCTCACGTCCCGAACTTGCAGGTCGGCGGGCAGGTGGTGACGTTCTTGACTCAGCACCTGGGCAACGAGGTCCCGTCCCCGGCCCTGTTCAAACGTATCGGGGACCGCCTCCACCAGGCGGTCGCGGCCTTCGCTGCCGAGCAGGCCATTCCCCTGCTGCGCCTTAACGGTGGTTTGTTGGCTAGGGTGGCAGGTAGAGATGCAGCGGCTGGCCGTCGCGAGCGCCTCAAGCAGCAGCCGTAGCGGAACCGGCGGGGGCGCAGCCGACCAGGCCCGCTAGCAGCGCCCTAGCACGGTCCATGGGCCAAGCCAGGCCTGCACCCGGCGCAGCGCGACCGGCCAGGCCACCGCGATCGGGCCGGTGGTTTCGTTCGTGAGAAGTGACCGCAGTTGCTTGCCGGGTGTGACTGCGGCCTTGTTTCGGTGAAGTCGGTGTTCGTGAGTTTTGACCGCACCCGGGGGGCTTGCGGTGAGAGGATCGGTGTGCTTGGGGACCAGGGAGTGTCTTCATGCCGCCCGGTGCCGAGGTCGAGCTTTACGCCGCGATCCGCCGGGATGTCCGCGCGGGGATGCGCGGGCCGGGCGATGGAGCGCAAGCATGGCGTCGGCCGCCGGACGATCATCAAGGCACTTTCGTCGGCGTGGCCCGAGCCGCGGAAGAAGCTGCCGCCCAGGCCCTCGAAGCTGGGCCCTTACAAGCCCGCCATGGATGAGATCCTGCGGGCGGACCTGGACGCCCCGCGCAAGCAGCGGCACACGGTCACGCGGATCTTTCACCGGCTGATCGATGAGCGCGGGATGACGGAGGTGTCCTATCCCGTGGTGCGCGCCTACGTCGCGGAACGCAAGCCGCAGATCCGGGCGGAAGCCGGCCGGGAGCCGAGGCGGAGGTCGACTTCGGCGAGGTCGTGGTGCGGCTGGCCGGCGAGCAGGTCAAGTGCTACCTGTTTTGCTTCCGGCTGTCGTTTTCGGGCAAGGCGGTGCACCGACCTATTGACCGCACTACCGGCGCGTCCTCCCGGACTTCCGTGACCACAGCGAGAGGCTACGTCCCGGACATCACCCCGAAGACGGAGCTGCCATGGATGAGCACGAGACGATTCCCCAGCGAGACGTGGCAGGGCTGGTGGTCCCCAGGGCCGGGGGGTGCGGCCGGCGGGCGATCCCGTGCTGCCGTGGATCGTGGTGGACGAGACCGGCGGGCCGGTCGAGCCTGTCAGCGACTTCCTGCGGAACCTGCTGGCCTGCGGCAACAGCCCGGCCTCGTGCCGGTCTTACGCCTATGACCTGCTGCGATGGCTGCGGTTCCTCGCAGCGGCTGACGTCGGGTGGCACCGGGCGCAGCGCACCGAGGTACGCGACTTCGTGTTGTGGCTGCGCACGAGTGACAATCCGGCCCGGCACCGGCGGCGCCGGGACGCCCCGGTACCGGGATCGGTGAACGCGCGCACCGGCAAGCCGTAGCTGCGAACCGGCTATGGCCCGGCGACGATCAATCACGCGGTGGCGGTGCTGTCAGCGTTTTATGACTATCACCTGGAAACCGGCCTGGGGCCGGTGGTGTCGCCAGTGCGGCGCCGCTGCTGCAGATCAGCCCCTCCAAGACCGCGCGCGTGTTCACTGACGTGGGCGCCGCCGCCCGGCCCGGCGACACCGGGCGGATCGGTGTCAGCGCCCCGCACCCGGCCGGCCTGCACCCGTCCGGCGCACTACCTAGCGAACGGTTCCTCATCAGCGAGAACGGCACACGGTACCTGCTCTCTGGTGACCATGTACGACTCCTCGACCACGATCACTTCGCGTTCCTTGGCCGCAGCGACGATGTGATCAATACCGGAGGTGAAAAGGTTTACGCACCTGAAGTCGCCGCCGTGCTGGCGGACTGCCCCGCTGTGGCCGACGCCGCCGTTCTCGCCGTCCCCGACGACAGGCTCGGCCAGACCGTCGCCGCGCTGTTGTGCCTGCACCCGGGCGGCAGCACCGATGCGGCGGTCGCCTATGCGCGGCAGCGCCTGGCCGGCTACAAGATTCCCCGCGTTACCGCCACCGTGGCTGCGATTCCGCGCACACCCACTGGCAAGACCGACCTTCGCCGCGCCCGTCAGCTCCTTCGGCAGGCCGCGCGGTCATAACGCGGTCCCCGACACGCCGGGCAGGGCCAGATGTTTGAGCGGCACCGACGGACGTCATAGCGTGCTGGCACAACATGTAGGGGTTCCAGGTGTTCTCCAACGCCACAGGTTGTATCCCAGCTCATTTCCCCCATCCACCGCATGCATGAAGGAACGGCAGTGACAGCGACCGAAACAGCCAGCACCCGCACACCGGCACACGTGCACCTGCTCAGCAAAGCGGCCACGCCGCCCGCCACACCTCCGCGGCGCCAGATGCCCCGCCAGCGCAGCGCCGTCACCACCGCATTCCAGGTCGGCGGAGCCGACGGCTTCATGACCACGTCACGCCACGAAGACGGCGATCTCGGTGAAGTGTTCCTCACCATGGCCAAGCCAGGTTCGACCATGCGCGGCCTCATGGACGCACTCGCCATCTCCATCAGCATCGGACTCCAATACGGCGCGCCGCTGGAAACCTACCTCCACCAGTTCACCGGGATGACTTTCGAGCCCGCCGGCCTGACCGACGACCACGACATCCCACGCGCCAGCTCGTTGATGGACTACATCGCCCGGCGCCTCGCGCTGGACTACCTGCCCGGAGACATCCGAACCCAGCTCGGCGTCCTCACAGCCTCCGAAAACGGGGA
>WNGB01015100.1_pt1 | contig 10875 bp, 8 predicted proteins | sample 5400681 | NCBI WGS metagenome assembly WNGB01 (sample SAMN13153367, study PRJNA577476) | soil metagenome | isolation source: 115 cm soil or saprolite under grassland replicate 2 | place: USA:California | collected 2016-06-15 | reverse complement strand
GGAGATGAGGCGGTGAGAGTTAAGTTATGTTCAAAGAAAGCAGGCAACTGTTCAATCAAAGTCCCACCCGCTACCAAGATTGGTTTCTTAATTCCAAGTTTACGAAGATAAACCCCTTCCTCTACCAGTGCAACACCTAGCGCGTCAACAAATGGTTCAATGAAGGGTGCGACACCATCCACGCCATGACCGTAAGCGTTGGCTTTGATCATCGGCATAACTTGCGCAGGCGCAACATGCGCCCGAATAGCGTCGAGATTGGTTTTGAGCTGAGAAAGATTTACTTCGAGATAGGTTGGACGTGTTGATAGCATGCATCCATTTTACCGCCCTTCGACATCGGATGGCTGATAGAGGCGAATAATTATTAAGGCAAGATTCCCTTATCCACCATCCAGGTATGCAATTCAAAAATCAAACGCCCAATTTTCACCATAGGGTCGGTACTGATCCATTCCTGCGCTTCATCTAGTGACTTGGCTTTCAGAACGCCGATACCGCGAATTTCTCCACTAAGTTGAAAAGAGTCCAGTAATGGACCATTTAAAATCAGTTTACCTTCTGCGCCAAGGCGACGTAGATTATCGAGATGTTCCATTTGCAATCGATCAATCTCAGGTGTTGATTCAGGTGACCAAGTTGGGCCTTTTTTCAACCAAAAAATGTAATAAATAGTCATTCCCATTTCATTGGCATCATTCCAGGCCTGAGCATCATCGTAAATCATGTAATCAATTCCTTATCACTCTAAGAGCTAAGCGAAAAACGAGTCGCACATAATTTAACTGAGATGCTTCGCTGCGCTCAGCATGACACAGCTAATAAATGTGCGGGAGACACATGCGTCACCCGCACATTCTCATGGGCTATTTGGTTTAGTGCCACGCTCCCAGAATTGCGCCAAACAGCAGAAAGTTGAGGAGGTGATTGCCTGCTTCGATAGCCCAAACTTTGAAGCCATATCCGGCAAATAATTTGTTCACCAGATTCGTGGGCGCAACAAAACCAAGCCAGAGCATAAAACCAGTCAGCGCGCCTGAAGCAGCCGTAGTACTTCCCATAATATTCACCATGAAGGCAACGAAGAGAGCTTGAACAAAAACGGCAATGATCGTAAAGACATAGAGCATTGGGCTGGGATTGCCCCTCTCTCCAGACCTGCCAATTCCTTCCCTCCAGGCAGGGTAGAACAATTTTGGGTGATACCAGATAAACCCATCGATCAGGGCGACGACTACACAAACGATTACAGCCAGCCAATTAACAGAACCAAGGTCCATTAGAGCCTCCTTTGGCAATGCGGATTAGTACGCCCAATCCTCTGTTGCTTATAACCCGAATATTTGTTCTAAGCTACGCATTGAGAGTTTGCAATGCTACATGTGCACGGCGAAGCGCTTCCGCCTCCATCTTCTCCACCTTGCGGTCGTAGGTCAGGTAACCGTTGAATTCGGTTTCTACGTCTGTGGTCTGGGTATAGATGGCCGCCATTAATCCTTGCGCGATGAGGGGTTGCAACTCATTTTCCAGCAAGGCAAGATAAGCCTGCGTCAGTTCTTCGGGAGAGTCGTAGAAGCGATAGCCGAACTTTTTATTTTCATCCCATATATGATCGGGCACCATCAGACTATATCCGCCAAACTCGGAAATCACGAAGGCACGACCATCGGGTTTGGGACGCTTCAGCTTCTTGATGTAGATGTGCTTGCTTTGAAAATCCCCACCGCCTTGATCGAACCAACCCGAAGCATGATCCACTAAACGTGTTGAGTCGTAGGCTTTGACCCACGCAAACACCTCGTTGGCTTGGAACTGCCCCCAACCTTCATTGAATGGGATCCATACGGCAATACAGGCCGCGTTATAAAGATGATCAATCATGCCCTGCAAGTCGGCGCGATACTCATCACGGTTGGCTTGGTCCGCGCGGCCAAACCGCATCAACCAGAACGTGTCGTTGTGATGAAATCCAAGCCTCTGTGACAGTGCCACCACCATATCGCCATCATCCAAGCCGCCATTAAGCATATCCTGCCAGACAATTATTCCTAATCGGTCGCAATGATAATACCAACGCAACGGCTCCACTTTAATGTGCTTACGGATCATGTTACAGCCGATTTGCCGCGCATATTCTATGTCGAACAGCATCGCATCCTCTGAAGGCGGCGTGTACAACCCATCGGGAAAATATCCCTGGTCAAGCGGTCCATATAAAAACAGCGGCTTATCGTTCAAAGTAAATCGAAGATGACCATCCACTGCCTTCACCAAACCAAACTTGCGCATGGCGAAATAACTGCCGACTTCATCCAGAACCTGCCCCGCACGGACAAGCCGCACATGTAAATCATATAAATGTGGATTTGCGGGACTCCACGCGACGAGATTCGGAATCTCGATTCTTACCTGACTCACTAATAGGCCCAGTGCGGCATCTTTGGCTAGGGTGCTATCCGATGAGATTTTTTCCCCGCCTGAAAATACATCCGCCTCTACATAGACATTGTCCGCCGCGCCTCTGACTTTCACTTCCACGCTGAGAGATTGGCTATCCAAGTCGGGAGTCAGTTTCAGAGACTCGATGCTGATTTCAGGCACAACCTCTAGCCAGACTGTTTGCCAAATCCCAGATACTGCCGTGTACCAGATTCCTTTTGGTTGAAGCACCTGCTTGCCGCGTTGTTGCAGACCAGTATCTGTTGGGTCCCAAACAGAGACGAGCAAATCATTCTCTTCTTTGACCAGAGCATCGGTAAATTCGAAAGTGAAGGGAAGATAGCCACCGCGGTGAGCGCCGATACGTCTGCCATTGACCCAGACGTTGCACTCATAATCTACTGCCCCAAAGTGCAAAAACACCCTGTTTCCGGCTTCGACAACAGGGCGATTGAAAGTTCTTCGATACCACAATCGCTGATCGGGCAAGAGCGGTTTAGAGACGCCAGAGAGCAAGGATTCTACGGCATATGGTACGAGAATTTTTCCCTCAAATGTTTGCGGTGCGGGACTATCCTTTGGCAGGATGGCAAAATCCCACCAGCCGTTGAGGTTGACCCAATCTGGTCGCGTCATCTGCGGACGCGGGTATTCAGGCAATGGAATAGGTTGGGCAGGTTCCCAGAGCGTCTTCATTTGCTATCTGCTATTGACATTTGAGAAACGCATTGTATAATGGTAACACGTATTAGTAAAGAGATAAAACGTTTTAGTACACCAGCTCTATGAGGCACAGGAATTAAACGAATTGCGACCCTGAATGGGGAATTATGGATGGCTTGGCGTCGCATCACCAATCATGAGATTACTAAACTGGCTGGCGTATCGCAGAGTCTTGTCTCAATCGTTTTGAGCGAGAAACAGACATCGGTGAACTTTTATTTTCGACACCAAAAGGTATGCCCACTGCCAAACGTGTCACGAGTCAGGATGTCGCCAGAATGGCCGGCGTTTCACGTACGACCGTGTCATTCGTTCTGAATCAAGTTCCAGGCGTCAGCGTCAGCAATGCCACCCGTAAACGCGTCCTGGACATAGCAAAATCCCTCAACTATCATCCCAACGTCGCCGGGCGAAAGCTTGTTAGTGGAAAATCATATACGGTTGGTCTTGTCCTCAGTCAATCCCCTGAGCAAGTCTTTGCAGATGCCGTTCTGCCTCAGGTAATTCTTGGCGTTGAACAAGCTGCGATGCAACAAGGATTTCACGTTCTATTGAAACCCGTTTCACCGGATGATCCGAGCGGATATACGCGTCTGATCAATGAAAATCATGTAGACGGAATACTGCTCTCAGGACCCCGGCAGAGCGATCAAGAGATCGTCAAGTTACACCATGAAAGAGTTCCTGTGATGCTGATGGGACAACTGCCAGATAGCGACATCCCTTTTGTGGACGTCAATGCTTCTTCCGGTGCAGAGATGGCGGTCAATCATTTAATTGCATCGGGTCATCAACAGATCGCGATGATTACCAACGCGCCTCTTACTTACACATCGGCACAACAGCGCTGCAGTGGATATATCAATGCGCTAAAAAAAGCGGGGCTTGGAAAAAACGACTCACTGATCAAAGAAGGAAATTACACGCCTGCCAGCGGCTATCAAGCGATGACTGAATTGCTTAACCAATCTCCTCGTCCAACCGCTGTTTTTGTTGCGAGCGACGTGGTCGCGATAGGCGCTTTGCTGGCAATCAAACGAGCAGGGTTTCATGTTCCTCAGGATATTGCCATCGTTGGCTTTGACGACATTCCTCTGGCGGAATACTTTGATCCGCCTCTGACTACCCTTCGACTGCCAGCGTTCGGTTTGGGTTGGGCTGCCAGCGAAAGGTTGATCCGTATCATCAAGGGTGAAGGATTGGATCAAAGCGAAATCTTGATGGAATCGGTGTTGATCGTGCGCGAATCTAGCAATAACAGTTCGCGATCCAATTGATCTATGACGACAATAGGTCTAACATTAGTCAAAGTCCTTTGAAAAGGAGGTGGTTGCTTCGGAAAAATAGGCTGACATCCGCTCCAAAAACTTCAACCAATTCATGATTTGATTTAAGGAGATGAGAAGATGACGAAGTTGAGAAAGTTATTGTCTGTGCTGTTCATCGCCACATTTCTACTGAGTGCTTGTGGACAGCAAACTACACCGGCAGCGACCCAACCGCCTGCGACCGAAGCTCCTACAATGGCGGCAACTGAAGCTCCCACAACGGCCGCAACTGAGGCTCCTACAGGCGCAGCTACCGAAGCCCCGACAAGTGCACCTGGAGCAGCACTACGGGATCCAAAAGAAGTCGCTCTGGAAGCAGCGGGGGGCGAGAAAATCGGCGGCACCGTCAATATCCTCGGCGTCTGGGCTGGGAGCGAAGAAGAGAGTTGGAACGCCGTGGTCGCGCCCTTCGAAGAAGCGACTGGCATTGATGTTCAACTCGAAGCAACACGCGACTTAAACGCGGTCTTAACCACCCGAGTGGAAGGCGGCAATCCCCCCGATCTTGCGGCAGCACCTAGCGCCGGGCAAGCAGCGACATGGGCTGCTGAAGGCAAGTTGAAAGATCTAACTAATGTCGTTGATATGGCCCAGATGAAGCAGGATTATGCACAGAGTTGGCTTGATTTGGGTACTACCCCCGATGGCCAGCTCTATCAGATATTTGCCTGGTCGGCGCTCAAAGGACCCATCTGGTATGACCCGAAGACGTACGATGGTCCCAACCCGCCAAAAACCTGGGATGAGCTAGCAGCCTGGGCAAAACAGAAGGCGGATAGCGGCACTACGCCATGGTGCATTGGTCTGGAGAGCGGCGCTGCGAGCGGCTGGCCAGGTACTGATTGGATCGAGGACATCGTGCTGCGCCAATCTGGCCCGGATGTATATGACCAGTGGTACCAAGGCAAACTCCCCTGGACATCACCCGAGATCAAGAGCGCCTTCGAGGTTTTTGGTTCGGTTGCGGCTGACCCGAAGATGGTCAACGGTGGCCCAACAACGGCACTCACCCTGAACTTTGGCAACGGCGGTGATGCGCTGTTCACGGACCCACCCGGCTGTTACCTGCACCACCAGGCCACTTTCATCACGGACTTCTTCACCAAAAACACTCCTACCGTCAAGCCAGTTGAGGATTTCAACTTCTTTGGTTTCCCGGATATCAACCCCGAGTTCTCCGGCGCGATCGAGGTGGTGGGTGACTCGTTCAGCATGTACAATGACACGCCACAAGCGCAGGCCCTTATCAAGTACTTGACCTCTCCCGAAGCGCAAAGCATATGGGTGGCGCGCGGTGGCAAACTGGGAGCGAACAAGCGTGTCCCATTGGACGCGTATCCCGATGAGCTGGCGAGGAATGCTGGCAAAATCATAGCCAGTGCCCAGGTCGTGCGCTTCGATGCATCAGATCTGATGCCGAGCGCAATGAACGATGCTTTCTGGAAGGCAATCTTAGACTATGTCCAGAATCCCGGCGATCTAGACAGCATCCTGGCCAACCTGGACTCAGTCCAGAAAGACGCTTACCAGCAGTAGCGGCTCATCCTACTCGCCTAACGTGTTTGAGCCAGGATGGACTCACTTCCATCCTGGCTCACTCCCAAAAGGAGGAACGACAATGAATGAACGAATTATCCAGGCTGCCATCGTTCTATTTGGTGTGCCGGCCGTTCTCGTCGCATACATTGCCGCAACAGAATGGGTGGTACTGCGTTTGCCGGAGAAACGGCGGCCCCAGGTCAGGCCCTGGTTGTGGATTGGGCCGGCCGTCTTGCTCCTGAGCTTTTATCTGGTATACCCCTCTTTGAATACCATTTACCTCAGTCTGCGCAGTGCAAAGTCGGAAAATTTCGTCGGCTTCAGCAATTACCTCTATGCCCTCACGAACCGGTCCATGCTGTTGGCGATCCGCAACAACCTGTTGTGGCTTGTTTTGTTTCCGCTTTTTACCGTGAGCTTTGGTCTCCTCATCGCAGTTTTGGCCGACCGAGTGCCTTATGAATCAGCCGTCAAGGCGCTCATATTTCTGCCGATGGCCATCTCCTCCGTCGCGGCTGGAGTTATCTGGAAGTTCATGTACGATTATAGGCCGGCCGGCCAGCCGCAGACGGGCACCCTGAATGCGTTGGTGACAAGCATCCCAGGCATGCAACCACACGCCTGGCTACTTGAGAAATCGATCAATAACGCCGCGCTGATTTTTGTCGCTATTTGGATGACGGTCGGCTTTTGTATGGTCATCCTCTCGGCCGGTCTCAAAGGCATCTCGACCGAGATACTTGAAGCGGCAAGGGTGGACGGGGCGACTGAATGGCAGGTCTTCTGGCGCATTATGCTCCCAATGATGAGTTCGACCATTGCCGTCGTCGCGACCACTATGGTCATCACGGCGCTTAAAGCTTTCGACATCGTCTACGTAATGACCAATGGTGCTTACGACACCGACGTTGTAGCTCTCCGATGGTACAAAGAACTATTTAGCTCCCGCAACTTTGGCCGTTCTAGCGCGATTGCCGTGTTGTTGTTGTTGGCCATTATTCCCGTCATGCTCACCAACATCAAGCGCTTCAGAGAACAGGAGGCTATTCGATGAACACTTTTTCAACTGTGCCAACCACCGTTGGCAGACCCGCAACGACGACTACAGGTCGGCTGGCTCGCATACTTGGTCGAGGTCCATTGCATCTCGTTATTCTCCTGATTAGCCTAATCTGGCTTACGCCAACGTTGGGTCTGCTGGTCAGTTCCTTTCGACCGGCCAATCTAGTAGCGACCACCGGATGGTGGGAAGCATTGAAGTCCCCTTTCCAATATACGCTGGAGAACTACCAACAGGTCTTGACGACCAACAACATGGGACCGAGCTTTATCAATAGCCTCTTCATCTCGATTCCTTCGACCGTGATCCCGATCCTGGTGGCTGCATTCGCGGCTTATGCCTTCGCATGGATGGATTTTCCGGGCCGGAACGTGCTTTTCATCGCCATCGTCGGTCTGCTCGTGGTGCCGTTGCAGCTCACTCTCATCCCGGTGCTGCGGATATACACGGCGCTAGGGATAACAGGCACTTTCCTGGGCATCTGGCTAGCCCACACGGGTTATGGCTTGCCCTTTTCGATCTACCTCTTACGCAACTTCTTCGGTGGCCTGCCGCGCGATATGTTTGAATCAGCCTACCTGGACGGCGCCTCGCCAGTAACGGCCTTCTTCCAACTCGCGCTGCCAACGTCGGTGCCGGCGCTGGCGTCACTGGCGATTTTTCAGTTCATGTGGGTCTGGAACGACTTAATGATCGCGCTGATCTACCTTGGTGGGAAGCCAAGCGTTGCACCGATGACTCTCACCATTGCAAATCTCACTAATTCCCTAGGCCAGGGCTGGCAACTATTAACCGCAGCCGCCTTCCTCTCGATGATGTTGCCACTGCTTATCTTCTTCAGCATGCAGCGTTATTTTGTGCGAGGGATTTTAGCAGGGTCGGTCAAGGGATAAGGATAGATAAGGAGCAACACGTTGTCAGGTACCCTATAGAGTATTAGGATGAGCGCCACCCTACGCCTACCACATAACTATTATCACTGTTTGCTGGGCAATGGCCTCGACACGGTTCTCATCGGCCCCACCGGCTCGATGGTCGCTGATAAAGCCGGAAAGGATCGCTGCTACTGGTACAAATCTGACCGATACTATCCCGAAGATAAATTGGTGCATGTCGTTGACAGCCGTTTTCCGTCCGACAGACCCTTGGAGCATGCCCCCGGATCGGGCTGGTACGAGATTGCACCGCTGGGCCGCACATGGTACGAAGTAATTTGGCAAGGTCAGCCCCTGGTCGCGCAGGCGAGTGAACAGCTCTTTGTTCCACAGGAAGGCTCTCTCTACTCAAAAGTAGACTATGGCCCGGTCCACGCCCAAGTCACTACATTCCTACACGCGAGCCAATCCCTCCTGATCGAGCATTACGAGTTTGACCGCGAAGTAGAATTCCGCGGTTGGATAGGCCCTGGCGTGTGGGTGGAAGAGGGTTGGGACACCGATCCATTTTATTCCGTGAGCATGGCGGAGCACGGCGCCACAGGACGCTATGATCTAGGAGAGACACAAGGGCTGATGGGCCTATGGCTGGAGCCCGCGCCAACTGGTTTCGGCAGGCAGGGGCGCGACCGCTGGCTGACCGTCCAGGGTACCACGATCACTAAGATCTTTGCGATCCGCGATAACCGGCAGGGGCAATTGGAGACCGCTTTATTCGATCCAGTTGCAGCGGTAGGCTATGAGGCGTTGCGGCAAGAGCATCTGGACTTTTGGCGCGATTACTTTTCCGCTTCCAACATTGACATTCCGGATGAACAATTCCAGCGATTCTACGAGGCCAGCCTATATCACTTTAAAGCCATTCAGAACCGCATCTCCGGCGGACTACCGGTAAACAACCTGCGTCTGACCTGGTCCTCGCATATCTTTTGGGATTCATACTTTATTCAGCGGGCACTGCTGGAGGCGAATCACCGCGCTGAAGCGCTGGAGGCATGTCGCTTTTTTCAGCACACTATTGAGCACGCGCGCCGCCATGCGAAAGAAGAGTTCGGCTTTGAGGGGCTAAAGTGGGATTGGGAGATCACCCACAACGAGCGCAAGGCTTATGGCGTGTACCTGCATCAGAAAGATCAGATGCACAACAATGGGTCATACGCCAATGAAATCTGGCAATATTATGAATTCACTCATGACCTTGAGATGCTGCGCGAGTTCTATCCTATTCTGGAAGGACTGGCCCGCTTTTTTCTCGAAGGCATTGTCGAACACACCACGCGCGGCTATGAGATTCGCTCGTTGGTCGGGGTTGCCGAGAGGCCGGAGCTCATCAAGAACGAAGGCCTCAACCTCTCGGCTACGATCGCGATCTTGCATCACGTTACCAAAGCGGCGCGCATCTTGCAGGTCGAATCAGATTTTACCCGTCGCTGTGCAGAAATCGCGCAAGGGCTAATGCCAACTCTGGATCTGTTGTACAACGGACGCTTCTTTGCCTCTGCGGAGGGTAGCGATGTCCTCAACCTGAGTTCGCTCGCCCCGCTGTATCCAATGCAGGTAATAGATTCCGACGATCCACGCGGCATTCAGACGACACAAGCTTTCCTGGAGTATTACAAGCGCCGTTTGGCTATCCAAGGCAATAACTCAATCGGATTTCACATGGCCGAAACAGACATGAATAGCTTGCCCTGGTTAGCAGGTTGGTTGGCAACCGTGCTAGCTCGCCAGGGCATGGGCGATGCTGCCTGGGAAGTTATTGAGAGCACCCGCCCGGCGATTTGTTTCTATGGTGGCATGACAGAGGTGATTGAGGGCGACCAGTGGAACATGCAGTACTTTAGCACGGCTCAAGGCGCTGTTTGCACTGCCATTCACCATCTGTTGCTTCAGCCCCATGACGACGAGATCCGCCTCTTCCCCGCCATACCAAAGGTCTGGATGGATAAGGAACTGCAATTCAACAATCTGCTAGTTGCTGGACTAAACGTGTCGGCAGCATTAGCTGGTCTAACAGGACGTGTGAAAGGCAACCTGCATAATATCGCGCCAGTGCCCTTGACTCGCCAACTTGCAACCGGGCGAAGCACAGAGTTTCGAACTGTGACAACGCTTTCCTTCTAGATCCCAAATTCCGGCTAGCGAAAGTGAAGAAGATCAGGCTGCCTGCCAGCGCGCACTGGTTTTCCGATATCGTCCGCCTCAAAGGTTCGCAGTAGACAACATATGCAAGAGAAAGTTCGGCGATTACAGCCCGCCGGAAAGGTAAAAAAGTAAAGATAACAGATAACTCTCTTTGGTGGCAGAACGGCCTCATTTACCAGATTTATCCCCTTAGCTTTATGGATGGTAATGACGACGGTGTAGGCGATTTGCCGGGCATTATCCGACGGCTGGATTATGTGGCCTCCCTAAGCGTGGATGCCATCTGGCTCTCGCCCATTTACCCCTCGCCCATGAAAGACTTCGGCTACGATGTATCGGATTACACCGGCATCCATCCCCTCTTCGGCAACATGGCCGATTTCGACCATCTTCTGGCCGAGATCCATGGGCGAGACCTGCGCCTGATTCTGGACCTGGTGCCCAACCACACCTCCGACCAACACCCCTGGTTCCTGGAGAGCCGCTCCTCGCGAGATAATTCCAAGCGCGACTGGTACATCTGGCGCAATCCGGCGCCCGATGGCGGCCCACCCAATAACTGGGTGGGTTGGCTGGGCCCGGCCTGGGAGTACGATGAAACGACCGGACAATACTACCTACGTCAGTTCCGCAAGGAACAGCCCGAACTGAACTATCGCCACCCGCCCGTGCTCGCGGCGATGCTGGACATTATGCGCTTTTGGCT
>WNGB01013744.1_pt1 | contig 10875 bp, 8 predicted proteins | sample 5400681 | NCBI WGS metagenome assembly WNGB01 (sample SAMN13153367, study PRJNA577476) | soil metagenome | isolation source: 115 cm soil or saprolite under grassland replicate 2 | place: USA:California | collected 2016-06-15 | reverse complement strand
GCACGACTCCGGCGCGGATCGCATTGGCCTGGATCCTGGATCACGACGAAATCACTGCCCCAATCGTCGGCGCGGATCGCCCGGAGTATGTCGAGGATGTGTTTGGCGCGCTGGATATCACGCTCACATCTCAAGAGCGGCAGGCGCTGGACGCGGTGTCGCAATGGGAAATACCCGGGCAATACCTGTAGCCCCACTTCAAAGCCACAATTTGACACACTGCTCTACCTGGCTTACAATGAAACCGGTTACATATGGGGAGGTCTGGAAGAGCCTTCGGCCCCTTCAGACCCCCACCACACACGGGAGCCACTACGTAAGTCACTTACATGAGGCGACCGCAGGCGCGATGAGACACCACAGCAGAGCTAACCCATACCAGCGCCGGCAGCCCAGTGCAGGCCGGGCGACGATTCACGATGTCGCGGCCGCCGCCGCTGTGTCGGTGGCCACTGTCTCGCGGGTGCTGAACGGCACCGCGAATGTGATGCCCGAGACCCTGGCGCGCGTGCGCGCGGCGGTGGATACGCTCAACTTCGTGCCAAGCAGCGTCGCGCGCAATCTGTCGCTCCAGCGCACAAATACGCTGGGGTTGCTGTTCCCCGAAATTAGCGGGCCGTTCTTCGCGCAATCTCTGCGTGGGATTGAGTCGGTCGCCAGCGCGGCCGGCTACAACCTGCTGATCTATTCGATGTCGGCACATCCGGATATCAACGCGATCACCAGCATTCCAATGGGCGCTCAAAATACCGACGGGCTGTTGATTATGAGCGACGCGGTAAGTGATGATTTCGTGCGCAAGCTGTACGCCATGCACATGCCGCTGGTGCTGGTCTATCGCAGCCTGCCCGGCCTGCCGCTGCCGGCGGTGACGGTCGAGAACAAGCATGGCGCGCGCCGGCTGGTCGAGCATCTGATCGGCCTGGGCCACCGGCGGATCGCGTTCATCAATGGGCCGCGCGCCAACGAAGATAGCGACTGGCGCGCACGCGGCTACTACGAGGCGCTGGCGGCGCACGGCCTGACCCACGACCCAGCACTGGCGGTTGAAGGCGGATTCTCCGAGGAGACCGGCGCGGCTGGCGCGCGCGAGCTGCTGGCGCGTGGGGCGGAGTTCACCGCGTTGTTCGCCGCCGACGACGAGATGGCGATCGGCGCGATCGCCGTGTTGAACGCGGCCGGCTTGCGAGTGCCGCAGGATGTGGCGGTGGTGGGTTTCGACGACATCGTGACGGCGCGCTATATTCAGCCGCCGCTCACCACCGTGCGCGCGCCAACCGAGCAGGTCGGGCGCGAAGCCGTTAGGCTGCTGCTGTCGGCGATCGCTGGCGCGCCGCCGCCCGCGCAAACGCTGCTGCTGCCGGTCGAACTAGTGATTCGGCAGTCGTGCGGGTACCGACCAAGGACGAACGACGAAAGACCAATGTAGCGGCGAGGTTTCCTTTTGTCCTTCGTCCTTCGTCTTTCGTCCTTCGTCCTTCGTCGTTGGTCGGTTTACGGACTTTCGTCCTTCGTCCTTCGTCCTTCGTCGTTGGTCGGTTTACGGAAAGGAGCGATGCCCATGAACACCCGACACAGGTGGTTGGTAGCCCTGCTCGCGGTCGTAGCGCTGCTGCTGGCGGCCTGCGGCGGCGGCACACCGCAGGCGAACGAGCAGCCGACGGCAGCCGCGCTGCCGGCGACAAGCGCCCCGGCGGCGACAGCAGCACCCGCGCCCGAGCCAACGGCTGCGCCCGCAGCAGAGCCAACAGCCGCGCCTGAGGCCACTGCTGAGGCAAGCGGTGGCGCCCAGGCGGGCGGCGGCGAAAAGATCCAGATCTGGGTCCAAGGGTGGGAGGATCCAACGGGCGGCATGAAGAAGAAGCTGGAGGCCGGCGCCACGGAGCTTGGGCTCAACCTGGAACTGACCGAGAACGTCGAGCAGGACAAGGTGCTCGCAGCGATCCAGGCCGGCAATCCGCCCGACCTGATCCTCTTCGGCGGCGCCGCCCCCGACGTCCCAACGATGGCGCGCGAGGGGCTGCTCATGCCGCTGGACGATCAGATCGCCAAAGGCGGCGTGAACATGGACGATATCATCCCCAGCGCGGTGAGCCAGTGCCGCTACTTCGGCAAACTCTACTGCCTGCCCTGGGGCACCGACGCCTACGCACTGTTCTGGAACAAAGACCTGTTCCAGGAGGCCGGGCTCGATCCCGAGAAACCACCGCAGACGCTTGAGGAGATGGCCGAGTTCGCCAAGAAACTCAATAAGGTCGACAAGGACGGCAACCTGGGCGTGGCCGGCTTCATCCCCGACTTCTCTTGGTCGCACCTCGACATCTATACACGCATGTTTGGCGGCGGGTTCTACAACGCCGACGGGACGAAGATAACCCTTGCCTCTGAGCCGGTCGTGCAGGCGCTGGAGTGGGAGAAGCAGTTCTATCTCATTCCTGGATCCGAGAAGGTCGACCGGCTCAAGTCGGGCTTCGGCGACTACAACTCGCCCCAGGCCGGCTTCTACACTGGCAAGGTGGCGATGATGGTCGAGGGCGAGTGGCAGCCGACCTTCATCAAGAAGTTTGCGCCGAACCTGCGCTACGGCGTCGCGCCGCTGCCCTACCCAGCCGCACACCCGGAGCGCAAAGGGACGGTAGTGGTTGCCGGCACGGTCATGGCGATCCCATCCAATGTCAAAGATGTCGACCGGGCCTGGAAGATGTTCTCATGGATGGAGAAATCTGAGACCGTCACCGATGTCATGCTCAATAACGGAAACCTGCCGACGAGCAAGAAGGGGCTGGTCGACCAACGGTTCCGCCAGGACACCAACTTCGCCGTGTTCTTGGACCTGGCGAGCGGCCAGAACGCTACCGGGCCTGTCCTCTCCCCGATCGAGTCCGAGATGGGTGAAAAACTCGGCGCGATCGAGGAAAGCGTCAACAAGGGCCAGGTTCCCGATACCAAGGCCGAGCTTGAGAAGGCCCAAGAGGAACTTCAGCCAAAGCTGGACGAGGCGTTGAAGAAGTAGTAGTGACGAGTTTTGAGCTAAGAGTTCTGAGTTTGGCAGTGCGCAACTCAAAACTCAGAACTCTTAGCTCAGACCTTTCAGGTAGGTGTGCGATGGCGGTCAAGATCGCTACCCAGACAGGGGTGCGTTCGCGGAAGCGCCGCAGGATGAGCAGGCAGACCTGGCGCGGTCTGATCATCGGGCTGCTGTTCATTTCGCCCTGGATCTTGGGGTTCCTCTTGTTCACCCTCTACCCCATGGCGGCCTCGCTGGTCTATAGCTTCAGCGAAGTCAAGTTCAACAAACCGCTGAAGTTCATCGGCCTGAACAACTACGCCACCTTGTTCCAGGACCCGCTGTTCTGGAAGGCCCTCAGCAACACCGGCTACCTGGTCGCGATCGCTGTGCCGGTGCAACTCCTGGCGGCGTTCGTCTGTGCGGTGCTGCTCAACCTCAAGGTCAAGGGGCAGTCGTTCTATCGGGTCGTGTATTATTTGCCGGCGATCGTGCCGACGGTGGTGAGCGCGCTGCTCTGGTTGTGGCTGCTCCGCGCCGACGACGGCCTGGTCAATCACCTGCTCGGGTGGATCGGTATCCGCGGGCCGGCCTGGACAGTTTCGCCGCAGTGGTCCAAACCGTCGCTGGTGCTGCTCGGCCTGTGGGGCCTGGGGGGAACGATGATTATCTACCTGGCGGGGCTCCAGGATGTGCCACAGTCGCTCTACGAGTCGGCCGAATTGGACGGCGCCGGCTGGTTTCGGCGGCTCTGGCACATCACCATCCCGCTGATCTCGCCGATCACGCTGTTCAACCTGGTGATCGGCGTGATCAGTGCGTTCCAGTATTTTTCAGAATCCTACGTGTTTTCCAGGTTTAGTGGCAGCATCGGCGCGCCACAAAACTCGACGCTGTTCTACGCGCTGTACCTGTATGTCAAGCTCGTCAATCGCTTCCAGATCGGGCAGGCCTCTGCGATGGCCTGGATTCTGTTCGTGATTATCATGATCTGCACCCTGATCGTGCTGCGCAGTTCGCGACGCTGGACCTATTATGAGGACGGCGGGTGACGAGTGACGTGAATAGCGGCACACGGCACGCGACACGCAACACAGGAGCTTTCTATGGCCCAAATCTCAATCCCCCAACCAGGGCACTGGTCCGGCCAGCGGGCGCGGAAATGGGCTGGCGCGCTGCTGGGGCATGCGGCGATCATAGCGGTCGGGATGTTTTTCTTCATCCCGTTCGTCTGGATGCTCTCGACCGCGCTCAAGACCGACACCGACCTGGGCCGCCCGTTCCACTGGATCCCCCGCGACAACGTGTATGTCCCATACCAGGGACAACACGTTGCGCTCTATAGTCGAACGATCAATGGCCGCGAGCAGCGGCTGGGACTACTCAAGAATTCCACCGGGGTCGGCACCTTCGTAGACCTCGACGATCCGACCCAGACCTTTGAGATGCCGATGAAGTCGGTACGCGAGGAGACACGGATCAGTATCAGACTGGAGAACATCCCAACGTCACTGCAGAAGATCCCATTCCTGATCTACGCGAAGAACACGCTCATCATCGCCATCCTGGTTGTCCTCGGAACCCTGGTTTCATGTACGCTGGCCGGTTACGGGTTTGCCCGTGTCCGCTGGCCCGGCCGCGAGATCGTCTTCCTGATCGTGCTCTCGACGTTCATGCTGCCCAGCCAGGTGACGCTGGTGCCACTCTACATCATCTACACCCGTATGCTCAACTGGGGCGATACCTTCTACCCGCTGATCGTACCAGCGTTCTTCGGGAACGCTTTCGATATCTTCCTGCTGCGCCAGTTCTTCAAGAGCATCCCAATGGAGCTGTCGGACGCGGCGCGTGTTGATGGAGCCAACGAGTGGCAGATCTTCACGCGCGTCGTGCTGCCGCTCTCCACACCGGTGCTGGCGACGGTGGCCGTGATGACATTCCTCTACGCTTGGAACGACCTGCAGGGCCCACTGCTGTACCTGAGCAGCAGCGAGAACCTCACGATCTCGATCGGTCTGCTCCAGTTCAGGAGCCTTCACGTGGTGGAGTGGAATCTGCTCATGGCCGCCTCGGCGGTGTTCGCATTGCCGATCATCGTGCTCTTCTTCTTCGCACAGAAGACCTTTATCCAGGGCGTGAAGCTGACCGGGATCAAGGGGTAGTGCCACTTATAGGCACTTATGGCGTTTCGTTCTTTCGCTGCGCCTACGGGGCGCAGCGAAAGAACGAAACGCCAAAAGAGGAAAAGTACCATATGAAAATCGTAGTCATCGGGGGCGGCAGCACCTATACACCCGAGCTGATCGATGGGTTCATCGCCCGCGCGGGCGTGCTGGGGCTACAAGAGATCTGGCTGGTCGACCCGAACCAGGAGCGGCTGGCGGTGGTCGGCGCGTTCGCGCAGCGCATGGCCGCATTCGCCAACGCGCCCTTCAAAGTCGAGCTGACCGGCGACCGCCGCCGCGCGATCGACGGGGCCGATTTCGTGATCACGCAGCTGCGGGTGGGCGGGCAGGCCGCGCGCCACGGCGACGAGCTGCTGGGCCGGCGCAACCACCTGATCGGCCAGGAGACCACTGGCGTGGGCGGCTTTGCCAAGGCGCTGCGCACGGTGCCGGTGGTGCTCGACATCGCCCGCGATATGCGCGCGCTGGCGCCGCAGGCCACGCTGGTCAACTTCACCAACCCGGCCGGCATTGTCACCGAGGCGCTGACGCGGCATGGTGGCGTGCCGGTGATCGGGCTGTGCAACAACGCGATCAACGCCCAGCGCGGCATCGCGGGCATGTTCCATGTCGCGCCCGAGCAGGTGCAGATCGAGCAGGTCGGGCTGAATCATCTGAACTGGGTGCGGCGAATCACGATCGGCGGCGACGATGCGACTGAGGCGGTGCTGAAGCAGTATGTCGAGCATCTTAAGCACGAGGAGGACGATATTCACTTCCCGCCCTTCGTGATCGAGATGCTGCATGCGATCCCAAGCGGCTACCTGGAATATTTCTACCTTGAGTCGCAGATTCTTGCCCGCCAGGACAGCGGGGTGCCCACCCGCGCCGAGGTGGTGATGGATGTCGAGCGGCGGCTGATGGAGCGCTACGCCGACCCGCACCTGTGCGAGAAGCCGGCCGAGCTGATGGAGCGCGGCGGGGCCTACTACTCGACTGCCGCAGCCGCGCTGATCGAGTCGCTCTGGATCGACGATGGCGCCGTGCATGTGGTCAACACCCGCAACAACGGCGCGATCCCGAACCTGCCGGATGACGTGGTGGTCGAGACGCCCAGCCGGGTCGGCAAAGGCGGCGCGACGCCGCTGGCGGTTGACCCGCTGGCGCCGAGCATGCACGGGCTGGTGTCGCAGGTCAAAGCCTACGAACTGCTGACGATTCAGGCCGCCACCACTGGCGACGAGCAGGCGGCCATGCTGGCGCTGCTGAACAACCCGCTCGGCCCCGACGCGGCCCATGTCGAGGCGGTGTGGAACGATATCAAGCGCACGAATGCGGGGATGCTTCCACAATTTTAATTTGCAAATTGCATATTGTGTATTGACACATGCTCAATATGCAATTTGCAATTTGCAATTAGGACAAAGAGTGACAACAGATATTCTTGCCGGCAGCGCCAGCCGGATGATCACGCCAGCGCTGGGTGAGGAGCCGATCTTTCTTGCCGGCTTCCAGAACGACCGACGGGCGACTGCGGTTCATTCCGAGCTGTACGCGCGCGCGCTGGCGCTGCGGCTGGATGAGCAGGCGTTTGTGCTGGTGGTGTGCGATCTGATCGGGCTGGGCCGGCCGGATGTCGAAGATATCCGCGCGGCCCTGGCGGCCCGTGGCATCCTGGCCGAGCTGGTGGTGGCCTGCACGCACACGCATAGCGGCCCGGACACCATCGGGCTGTGGGGGCCAGGGCCGGCTGTCAGCGGCGTCGACGCTACCTACATGGCCGCGCTGAAGCAGACCGTCGTCGCGCTGGCCGAGGAGGCGCTGACCTTCTGCTGCCCCGTCAGGCTGCGCTGCGCGACTACGACCTTGCCCGGCTACATTGCCAATTATCGCACGCCCGGCCTGGTGGACGACGAGCTGACCGCGCTCCAGTTCGAGAAGCCCGACGGCGAGATCGTGGCGACGCTGCTCAACCTGGCTTGCCACCCCGAGGTGTTGGACGAGACCAGCTATCTGATCTCGGCCGACTACGCCGGCGCGGCCTGCGAGATTGTCGAGGCGGCCGCGGGTGGGATGGCGTTGCACGTCTCGGGAGCGCTGGGCGGTATGCTCAGCCCGGCGATCGCGCAGCGCGATGCCAATGGCGTGGCGGCGATGGGGCGCGCCTACGCCGAGGCAGCCCTCCAAGCGCTGGCGCAGGCGCCGCTGGCCGATATCGCCCAGCTGGAGGTTCGCCGCACGATCTTCGAGCTGCCGCTGGCGAACCCGCTCTATACGCTGGCGCAGGAGATCGGCATCGTCCGCATGCGCGACAGCAGCGACAGTCTTTCGACCACATGCAGCTATGTCGACCTGGGTTCAGCGCAGCTGATCTGCCTCCCCGGGGAGCTGCTGCCGCGCCTGGGCCTCGAGCTGAAGGCTGCGCTGCCCGGCCCCGGCCGCGTGCTGATCGGCCTGGCCGACGATGAGCTTGGCTACATCCTGCCCGACGACGAGTTCGTGACGCCGACCGACTACATGCACCCCGGCCAGCAGTACGAGGAGAGCATGTCGCCCGGCCCGAACACTGGCTCGCTGGTGCTGGATGCAGCTAGGCAATTGATAGGGAACCGCGCGTAGGTTGGACTAGGGTTCTAGGTATTGGGTGTTGGGTGTTGGGCTTCTCGACGCCTCTTACCTGACACCCAATACCCAACACCTGCGCTGAAAGCGCACTATGAACATCATGATCCGCCCAGCTACACTGCCGCAGGACTATCCCGCTATCGCGGCAGTGCTCAAGTCGGATAACTCGGGCGCGGCGACCGCCGAGGTGCTGGCGTATGAGGATGCCACGCGCGACCCGCGCCGCTACCACGCGACGCTAGTGGCCGAGGTGGTGGATGGCGGTGGGACGCTGATAGCCGGGGTTGCCTTCGTCGGGCATGACGAACTGGCGCATCGTGAGGGCAAATTCGAGATCGATCTGCGCGTGCATCTGGACTGGCAAGGCCGTGGCGTCGGCAAGGCGCTCTACCAGGCGGTCATGGAGCATCTGGCTACGCTCGCCGCTCAGGAGGTCACGGCTATGGTCTGGCAGACCCACCCGCGCACCCCGCGCTTTCTCAGCGAGCGCGGCTTTGCCGAGGTCTGGCAGCGGGTCGATTCATCGCTGGATGTGACGGATTTCGACTGGGCGCCGTATGACGGGCTGGAGGAGCGGGTCGGGGCGCTGGGTGTGACGATCACGACCTACGCCGAGCTTGCCGGCGACCCCGATCGCATGGAGAAGCTGTATGAGCTACATTGGGCGCTCTGGCAAGATGTCCCCTACGGCCAGGCGGTGGCGCGCCAATCGCTGGAGCAGTTCGCTGGGATGGCGAACCACCCGCGCTTTCTGCCCGACGCCTGCTTCATTGCGGTCAAGAGCGGTGAGTTCGTCGGCTACTCGAACCTGATCACGGCCGAGGACGGCTTTGATACCGACATGACCGGCGTGGCGCGGCTGTACTGTGGAAAAGGCGTGGCGACGCTGCTGAAGCTGCGTGGAATCCGCTACGCCCAGGAGCACGGCAACCGCCGGCTGTGGGTCGTCAACGATTCAGTAAACGCGGCGATGCTGGGGTTGAATGAAAAGCTCGGCTTTGTGCGCGGCGGTGTGAATGTTCGCTATCTGAAGGTAATTGCGTGACAAGATGACAAGATGACAAGATGACAAGGTGATACAAAGCGTTTTAACGCAAAGGCGCAAAGGCGCAGAGTGACAAGATAAGGCAGAATAATCGAATCCCCGTATCTTTCACTCTCTGCGTCTCCGCGTTGAAAAGTCACCCGTGCAACGCAAAGGAGTGAATACCCATGGCACATCTGGCTATTCGCGGCGGCCGGCCGGTTCGCACCACGCGGTACCCAGCCTGGCCGATCTGGGATCAGCGCGAGATCGACGCCGTAACCAACGTCGTCCGCAGCGGGCGCTGGGGTGGCTACCCCGAGCCTGGCCCACACGCGGCGGCGTTCGCGGCGGCGTTCGCCGCATTTCAAAGCGCCAAACACGGTATCTGTATGGCCAACGGCACCGTAACGCTGATTGTCGCATTGCGCGCCGCCGGCATCCAGCTCGGCGATGAGGTGATCGTGCCAGCCTACACCTTCGCCGCCACCGCCTATGCCCCGCTGGAGGCCGCCGCGATCCCGGTGATTGTCGATATCGACCCGAGCAATTTCTGCATGGACCCTGCGGCGGTCGAGGCGGCGATCACGCCTCGCACGCGTGCGATCATGCCGGTGCATATCGGCTCGCTGATGGCCGATATGGATGCGATTATGGATATCGCCCGCCGCCACAAGCTGGTGGTGGTCGAGGATTGTGCCCACGCCCACGGCGCGCGCTGGCGCGATCGCGGCGCCGGCAGCATCGGCGATTTCGGCTCGTTCAGCATGCAGTCATCCAAGCTGCTAACATCGGGCGAGGGCGGAATTCTGCTGACCAACGACGACGCCTATGCCGAGGCCTGCCATTCGCTGATCGACTGCGGTCGCCCCAAAGATCTCGAGCAGAAGCATTACCGCCTGGGCGCCAACCTGCGCCTGAGCGAACTACAGGCCGCGCTGCTGGAGGCCGGATTCACTCGCCTGCCCGAGCAGACCGCCGCGCGCGAGGAGCACGCCGCCTACCTGGATGAGGCGCTCTCGGAGATCCCCGGCGTGCGCCCGCTGCGGCGCGACGGCCGGCTCACGCGGCGGGCCTGCTACCGGTACATCTTCACGATCGACCCGGCCGAGTTCGGCGGCATGACCAACCACCAGATCTGCGATGCGCTGAAGGCCGAGGGCATACCGGTATCGCCCGGCTCCGAGGTGATGAACAACTACGCGCTGTTTCGGCCAACGCCCGAGAATCATCCGGTCGCGAAGCTATTCCCCGAGCGCTTCGACTTCAGCACGCAGCAGTTCCCGGTCGCCCAGCGCGCCTCCGAGCGCGAGGCGATCTGGCTTGAGCAGAGCGTGCTGCTGGGCGATCGTCAGGGCGTGGACGACGCGGTCGAGGCGGTTCGCAAAGTGCGGCAGCACGTGGATGAGCTAGGGTGACGCGTCTATGCTAGCACGCCCACCTCCGCCAGCGCCGCCCGTACCTCGGCCATGCCGGCGACGCGTCGCGCAACCATGCCGGCCGCGCGCGCGCTCGCAATGTTGAGCTGGTTGTCATCCAGGAACAGGATGCGCGCGGGCGGGCAGCCGAGCTGCTCGACGACATGCTCGAATATCTCGGCGTCGGGCTTGAGCATGCCGACCAGGTGCGAGGCAAAGCTGGTATCGAAGTAGCATGCCAGGCCCATCTCGTCGCATACGCGCGGCCAGTGCAGCGCATTGGTGTTCGAGAGGCAGGCTAGCCGGTAGGAGGCCGATAGCTGATCCAACAGCTCGAAGCTTCCCGGAAAGACGCCCTTTGGCCAGGCGGTGAACTCTTCCAGAAACTGCGCCGCCGCGATCGACAGGCCAAACTCGTTCAGCATTGCAGCGCCGAACTCATCCGGACTGGCGCGACCGCTCTCGAACCGGCGCACGCCCTCGGATGCAAGCCAGCGCGCCCACAGCTCGTCGGTGGAGAAGGCGTGGTTGCACAATTCCAGCATGCGATCGACGCCGGCCAGCTCGATCAGCACGCCGCCGAGGTCAAATAAGATCACGTCGAATGGGTGAGCAGATGACATAGATTGTAGCATC
>WNGB01013739.1_pt1 | contig 10876 bp, 11 predicted proteins | sample 5400681 | NCBI WGS metagenome assembly WNGB01 (sample SAMN13153367, study PRJNA577476) | soil metagenome | isolation source: 115 cm soil or saprolite under grassland replicate 2 | place: USA:California | collected 2016-06-15 | reverse complement strand
GTGACCTGCACAAATGGACGCCACTTGGGCCGCTTCGGTTTGCGGATAAGATGCATGTGGGTTTCCTGCGGCAGCCGATTGCCTTTGCGTGTATTGCACGGGATGCAGGAGCAAACCACATTTTCCCATGTTGTTGTTCCGCCTCGTTCGCGCGGCACCACATGATCGAGATTCAGCTCGTTGCGCTCAAAAACCTGGCCACAATACTGACAGGTGTTCTTGTCGCGCTCGAAGACGTTGTGACGCGTGAACTTCACTTCCTTTTTCGGGAGACGATCGAAAAAGAGCAGCACGATCACGCGCGGCACGCGAATCTTCCACGAGATCGTTGTGACCATCTCGTGTTCCGGCGCAGTCGTAGAAAAATCGCGCCAGCTCTCAAAATCGTGCGTCATAAAGTTGTTGGCTTCGTCAGAAGAAACAACGTGGGCATGGCCCGCGTACACCAGCGCAAACGCGCGCCGGGCCGTGCAGATGTTGACCGCCTGCCAGAGACGGTTCAGCACCAAAACCTGACTGTTTAACGATGTATGCAACTTTCTCTCGTCAATGACGTTGCTGTCCGCTTTTGCGGACTTCCACGTAAATTCGGGCGACGGTACCATTGGCAATTTTCATTGTCAACGTGCACACCCACCGAAGCGCCGCATCCTTGAGGTTATTTGTAAACGCCAATTCCACTGGGAAATTGAGATCTATGTGGCTCATGCGACTCATCCGACCGATTCCAGCGCAAAAACGACTTGTCGATTTTGCATCCGCCCATAAGATCGAAGCCATGGCTGGCCAAGGTTCAGCAGGCAACGTTCTCGCCGCACTCTGTAGTTTCTTCATCCCCGGCCTGGGGCAATTACTCCAAGGCCGGCCGGTGATGGCGATCGTCCAGTTTTGTCTGGCGGCAATCCTCTGGTTTGTCTTGCTCGGGTGGATCATCCATCTCTGGTCGATCCTCGACGCGGCGCTTTTTCGGCCACCCCAAATAGATTAACCACGAATTAACACCCGCCTTCGACCGCTTCGGCGCGGCAGGCGAATCGACACGAATGGATGGTCGTTCTATGAATTCGTGTTTATTCGTGTTCATTCGTGGTTAGATGAAAGCGCAATTTCCTTCCGAACAATCCGAGTCGGGAGAATTTCAACGCCAGGAAGATGCGTTTCGCGAATGGATCTCGGCCGATGGATCGACACCGTATCCCGCTGTCGCGGGTCGTTATCATCTTTATGTTTCGCTGGCGTGCCCATGGGCAAGTCGCACGGTCATTTTTCGAAAGTTGAAAGGACTCGAAGAAGCGATCGGCATGACGATTGTCGATCCGATTCGGGATGAGAAAGGCTGGGCGTTTCGCGACCCATCCGGCAAAATTCCGCCGGGCGCGCCGTTTGAATCAACCGATCCGGTCAACGGCTTCCAATTTCTGAGCGAAGCTTACAAAGCAACCGATCCAGGTTTCGACGAGCGCGTCACCGTCCCGGTGCTTTGGGACAAGATAACGAAAAAGATCGTCAACAATTGCGAGGACGACATCTGCCGCATGTTCAACGACGTATTTAATGATTTTGCCAGAAATAAAGATGTCGATCTCTTTCCCAAAGATATCGAAACAGAGCACGCGAAGCTCTGCGATTTTCTTTATGACAACGTTAACAACGGTGTTTACAGAGCCGGGTTCGCCACGCGCCAGAGGCCATACGAAATTTCCTGTCGGAAACTTTTCGATGCGCTCGACGAATTGGAGAAACGCCTAACCAAACGGCGTTACTTGTTCGACAATCGCATCGTCGAAGTGGACTGGCGGCTTTTCTGCACGCTCATCCGATTCGATGCGGTCTATCATGGCCACTTCAAGTGCAATCTCCGTCGGATTATCGATTACTCGAACCTTCACAGCTACTTGCTGGATTTATGTCAACAGCCCGGCATTGCCGACACGGTCAATTTCGATCACATCAAGCGCCATTATTACATGACGCACACTCACATTAATCCTACACGAATCGTGCCGATCGGACCGGCGCTTGACCTGACAAAGCCACACGGACGCGAGCGAGTCTCCCAGGTGAACTAGGGGCTTGAAGGACTATTTCTCTGCCATTTGATTCAATGGAGGGAACCGAACGGGAACGACGCTCCGATTAAGATGGGGAACTGGCCTCGCAGCCCATCCAAATGAGCGACGATCGATCGAGCAAGTCTGTCTTGCAGCAAACCGAAGAACAGTTCCACACACTCGTGGATAGCGTGGAAGAGTATGCCATCTACATGCTTGATCCGGCGGGAAACGTGATGACATGGAATGCCGGCGCTCAAAAGATCAAGCAATATGCAGCCGAGGAAATCATCGGAAAAAATTTCGCATGTTTCTATACGGCAGAGGACGTTGCGGCCGAAAAGCCGCAACGCAATCTGCGCGAGGCAGCGCGCAAGGGCCACGTTCGCGACCAGGGACTGCGCATTCGCAAAGACGGATCGACTTTTCCTGCTGAAGTTGTGTTGACGGCGCTGCGCGACAGCGCAGGCAAGATTCGAGGCTTCTCCAAAGTCACGCGAGATATCACCGATCAAATTCGCAGCCGCGAAGTTGAAGCGGCAAGAATTGCGGCGGAAAAGGCAAACACAGCAAAGGATGGCTTTCTCGCAGCCCTGAGTCACGAACTGCGAACGCCGCTGACGCCGGCATTGGCAGCGGCGACTTACCTGGCGGCCAACGCCGACAAATTTCCGCCGGAATTCGCGCAAGACGTCGAGATTATCAAACGCAACGTGCGATTGCAGGCACGATTGATTGACGACCTGCTCGACCTTACTCGGGTGACACGCGGCAAGCTCGATCTGCAACTGGAGGATGTTGACGCGCACGTTCTTGTCCGGGATGCGATCGAGATCGCGAACTCAAGTATCGCAGCAAAGAAGATAACGGTTTCCGCGCATTTGAATGCCAGGGAGCATTACATCAAGGCCGACTCGATACGCATTCATCAGGTATTCTGGAACTTGATTAACAACGCTGTAAAATTCACCGCGCCTCACGGAAAGATCGACATCCACACCTGCAACGACGATCGCGGTCGTTTTCAGTTCGAGATCACCGACAATGGGATTGGAATCGAAGTCGAACGGCAGGCCGCACTTTTCAGGCCGTTCGAGCAGGCTGATCCATCTATTAGACGTCAATTCGGGGGGCTTGGCTTGGGCTTGGCGATTTCAAAGCATCTTGTCAATCTTCACGGCGGGGCGATCGAAGTGCAGAGCCGGGGCCGAAGTTTTGGCAGCACGTTCAAAGTGACCCTTGACGCGATCGCGAACCGCATGGAAAAGAGCGGCGTGGATTCTCAAGCTCCGCAAAAGTCAGTAAAATCCTTGCGCATCCTGCTCGTGGAAGACCACGGAGACACGCGACATACTTTGTCGCGCTTGCTCACTCATTTTGGTCACCAAGTTTCGGTCGCGGATAATACGCGAAGCGCGCTGGAAATCATGGCGTCGCAAAAATTCGACGTGGTCTTGTGCGACATTGGTCTTCCTGATGGCAGTGGTTACGAGGTAATCGCACAGGCGAAGCGAAAACGCCCGGTCAAGGCAGTCGCGATCACTGGATTTGGCACGGACGAAGACATCCGCCGTGGCAAGGAAGCGGGATTTGATTTTCACTTGGTCAAACCAGTGGACTTTCACGAACTGCGCTCAGTTCTCGACAAAGTCGCGATCTAGCAACGACCCGCGAATCACGCAAATTGACGCGAAAACAGAATTTTTCGGATCTCTTCTTCTCAGCATTCGCGTTCATTCGTGTGATTCGTGGGCCCTAAAACTTCAGACTGCTGATCTCTTGGAGGTAGGTATCTGCTATCCTGCCTAGGCGTAAGTTCGACAATGCACAAATCTCATCCGCGGGGTGAATTGACATTGACCAATTGGTTCACTAAATTGTTTCAATTGAACCAAAGGACTCAATCGATGAAAACTGCGGCACTTGAGAAGAAGCCTGTTCACGCAAAAGCGAAGCATCCGCATGAACTGATTCGTCGGATTCAGAAGGGATTACCCTTCTCCGATCTGAAAGGTTTGCAGGATAGCATCGAGATGCCATTTGAGCAGCTCGCAGCAAAGCTTGCCATCTCGCGATCCACTTTGCAGAGGCGAAAAGCGGCTGGGCGATTGTCGCCAGATGAATCGGATAAGGTCATGCGCTTTTCGCGGCTGCTCGAACACGCGACGAATGTTTTTGGCGACGTGAACAAGGCCCGAGTCTGGTTGAAATTTCCGCAGCGCGGACTTGGCGGCGCCGTTCCGCTCGATTACGCCGAAACTGAGGTTGGCGCGCGCGAAGTGGACAACTTGCTCGGGCGAATCGACTACGGCGTTTATTCGTAAGGTGCGATGGCCTCGGCGTGGCGGATCGTGCGCGCGAGTCGCGCGAATACGGCGTTTACCGGAGAAGGTCCGTGGCGATATGGCGGCCGGTGGAACTCACCGGGCGTGCACGTCGTCTACGTAAGCGAACATCAATCCACCGCTGCGCTGGAGGTCTTCGCGAATCGCGTGCCGTTCATTCTCGAGGAAAAATACAAAGCGTTTCATTTAGAATGGCCAGACAGTCTTGCCGAAATTTTTCCGACGAAAAAATTGCCGTCGAACTGGCGCATTTCTCCGCCGCCAGCCGAGACCATGGAAATTGGCGACCGCTGGATTCACGAGGGGCGTTCTGCAGTGTTGGCTTTGCCGAGTGCAATCAGCCCAGCCGATACAAATTTTCTTCTCAATCCTGAGCATCCAGATTTCAAACGCATCCGTATTGCACCGCCGGTTGATTACGATTTCGATCCGCGCCTGTTGAATCGCTGATGCAACGCTCATCGACTGTGACCGGTTTTTGCTCTAAAATCGCAGATCGAAGCCGCTCACCGCGTCGAATTATTTGTCAGTCACTTCTGGCGTGGGCGAGGCGACAAGTTTTTGGAAGTGCGGATCATTCCGGAGCGAATCGAACATTGGATCAAGCTGGAGCAGCGCGGGAGTGAGCGGTATATTTTCAGCCAGCGCGCCAATGTACGGTGTCGAGAGTAGTTTTTGTAAAGCGGCAGTGGCGCGGTCGGGCTCCCCCATCCGCGCCGCCACCCGGGCCAGAATCTCGATCGGCATGGGACCAGCGACGGCGTCTTTCTCGATCGGGATTGCGGCCATGGCACGCTCCGACAGAGCCAACGCGGCGGCTTTGTCGCCGAGACCCATATTGGTCAGCGCGAGATCTCCCATCAGCTGATAGTTTTGTGGTTGTTCTTTGAGAAAAAAATCCAGGTCGCTGCGCGCCTGTTGCCAACTTTCCTGGGCCGCGGCATGGTCGCCGGCGACTTCTTGCGCCCAGCCTAACCAAAAGCGCAGTTCGCCATTGAAATAACCCAACGCTGGATCGGGCTTGGCCAATATTTCCTTTAGCCGAGGAATGATTTGTGCAGAGCGGCGCTCCAGGATCGCTTGGTAAACTTGCGTTTCCACGGCGGGAGCATCGTCTGCGTTCGGATGGAGCGGAGCGAGAAACGCCGAGGCACGCGGCAGATCGCCCTCGGCTTGTGCAATACCCGCCTTTTCCACCAGCGTATCGGGATCATCCGGTGTAATATCGAGAACCTGATCAAGTTTCCGCAGCGCTTCGGGGAAACGACGAAGGTCGACATAGGAAAGCGCGTGCTGGCTGAGTAAGGTAACATTGCGCGGGTCGAGCCGCTCGGCTTCGTTGAAATACGACTCACACCGGTCCCACTGGCCTCGCCTCCGCGCGACATAGGCCAGCGATTCAGGAATCCGGCTGCTATTCGGCAGGAACTGACGTGCCTGCTCAAAGTAACGCACCGCCGTGTCGTAATCTTTTAAGCAGAAGTAGTGGTAATAGCCTTTGGCCAGTACGGCCTCGCCGAGATTGGGCTGAAGTGTGAGCGCGGTGTCGGCCGCCTGCCGCACCTCTTCACGGAGGGCGACCGTTGGTTGAAGAGTCCGTGTGATGTAGCCGCGCGCATCAACATATGACCGCAAAGCCCAACTAAGGGCGAACTTCGGGTCCAAGCGCACCGCTTCTCTGAGATATTTCTGTGCGCCGAGGGAGTTGGCGGGTGTGATTGCCGTTTTTAGGCTATAAGCCAGCCCACGTAGGTAGGCATCGTAAGCCTCAACATTGTCCGTCGGTTTGGCAGCGATCACTTGCTCTTCCCGACCGCTGATGTGCGCTCGCAACTGGTCGGCGATGGCTTTGGCCACTTCACTCTCGACCAAAAAGATGTCGGTCAGCTTGCGATCAAAGGTATCGGCCCACAAATGCGAATCATTGGCCGCTTTGATTAACTGCACATTCACCCGCACGGCGTCCCTGCTCTTCTGCACGCTGCCCTCCAGGATGTGGGCCACGCCAAGTAGCCTGGCGATCTCAGGCAGGTTTTCCGGCGCGCTTTTGTAATGCTGTGTGGATGTGCGCGAGATCACCTTCAGATCAGCGATCTTGGATAAGCGTGTCAGAATCTCGTCCTGGATGCCGTCGGCAAAGTAGGCGTTATCAGGGTCCCGGCTCAAGTTTTCAAACGGAAGCACCGCAATGCTTTTTTCCGGGGCAGCCGGCGTCGATCGCATGCGATAACGGGAAAACATTGCGATGCCAGCAACGGTCGCCACGAGCGTGAGTAACGCTGCCGCCGTCGTCGCCCAGCGCAGACGCGTCCGGCGTTTCTGTACGGTCTCAAGTTTCCGCGGCAGCTTCGCATTGCCGAATTCATCGTCGTAAAGGTTCACGACCGAGACGCGTATCCCATGCTTTACTTCGCAGGCACCGAGATCATGCAGCAGCGGCCGCCAATGTTCGTATTCTCCTAAATCTTCGGCGACGCGTTTGGAGACAAGAATGTGTCCGGCGTCGCCGCAGTCCATCACCCGCTGCGCCATGTTGAGACCGGCCCCGGCGAGATTGGCGTGACCATTTACATCTATCACGCCGCTCACCGGACCGCTGTGCACCCCCATCCGAAGTTGCAGGCGTGGACGCTCTTTGAGGATGCGGCCGATTTCCACCGCGCATTGCGCCGGCGCTTCCGGACTGGTGTAAAAGACCAGCGCCATGCCGTCCCCCGTTGGAATTTTAATCAAGCGAGCCCCGGCTTCAGCCTTCTGAAACTGCTCTGAGACGCGAACTACCTCATTTAGCTCATCGACTGCGGCGCGTTGCTCGTTAATCGAAAGTTTCGAATAACCGACAATGTCGATGAACAAAACATGCGCGATCTCCAGCTCGATTTCTTTTTTGACCTCGGCGGACATACAGATTCACATGGAAACGCCCGTCACAGAGATGCTCGCAATTTAGACCGCTGGCGCTCGAAAGCAAAGCTCGCCCTCGAGAAATCGCTGCGCACCGCAACGGTATCTTGCCCATCTCCATTCATTCCGTCTATTCTTTCCAGATCATTGTCCCCGTAGTTCAACGGATAGAACGGAGGTTTCCTAAACCTTAAATGTGGGTTCGATTCCCGCCGGGGATATTCTGCAAGATAATGCGAATCGAAACGAAGAGGAAAACCGTTCCCTCCTAGATTTTTTGGTTACAGCTCTTTGGGCAATGCCAAAAAGATGTTCTAGCTAGCGGTGTCGGATTTCTCGCGTTCCTCGATAGCCTCTCTCATTCGTTCAAAGTAGCGGTTCTCAATCCGATCCAAAAACTCCGAAGTCTTCTTGGCATCTTCAAAAATAATTGCGCGTGGGTCAACCAGAAACTGGGCGATTTCCTCGGCGAGTTCTTCAGCCGTCATTGAACGGGACATTATCACGGCAAGCATTCGCTGACATTGAAATTTGGGTGCGGACACGGAAGAAAATTTGTGTCATCCGGATGCGCAAAATGGGCGGATTCCTGATTACGGGCGAGGAATGTAACCGTTATTCAAAACGGTTGAATAGAAGGGTTTGTGCACTGCTGATGACATCAGTGAGTTGCTGCAAAAAGGCGGGTTTTACCTTAGGAAACCTCCGTTCTATCCGTTGAACTACGGGAACAACGACATTTGCGATCCATTCGACTCGCTTTGCTAGCTCAGGACAAGTTTTTAGATTGCGGATTGTCGATTTGCAAACGGTGATCGCGCGCTGAAGCGAACGTCGAGAGAGGAATAACCTTTCGCGGCCAAACTTGAACATCGAACAAGCCGCCTCCGCGATGGCTACGGCGTGCAGGGGAGGCAGGGAAATTTAGCCACAGATAAACACGGATTTTGCACAGATAAAGAATTGTAGCCGCTTCGCTACGCGAAGCGTGCGCGCCGCCCGCAAGACGGCGGCTACAGCGGTGGGATTTTCTCGTTCAACATCTGTGTTCCGTCTGTGTAAATCCGTGGCAATCGATCCGCCTGCGCTGCTATCCGCGTAATCCGCGGTTAAGTTTCGCGCTCTGCGATTCATCGCATCAGCGTCATAAGCCGGCTGCGGCTGTTGACTTCGAGTTTGCGGAAGATCCCGTGAACATGCTTTTTCACCGTCGGCAAACTCAAGCCGGCGTCATCGGCGATCTCCTGATTACTCCGTCCTTCGCAGACAAGCCGCGCAACTTCCTGCTCGCGCCTGGTGAGTCGGACAAGATGCGGCAAACGGGAGCTCGCCGGTCCGGTACGCGCAGCAGAGCGCAAATCTTCGCATTCGATAAGAAAATGCGGCCGCGCCACGCCGGCTGAACCGAGTTGTCTCAAATGAAGCGTCGCTCGCAAATGCGGCGATCGCGGATGATGCACCCGTTCTTCCTTAAAGCCTGTTTGCGCTGCAATAGGGCGTTGCGCGTGCGCCCATTGTTGCTTGAGCAGACGGCAGCGATCCAAAATCTCGGCCGGGATCGGTGAGGTCGCTTTCATCAGTTGCGCCGCCTCGGGTCCTTTTTCCCACACGGCGCAGAAGTCGCGCGCGGCCCGATTTTGATAAATCGGCTTTAAGTTCCACCGCAAGAGAATCGTCGGCAATGGGAGCCGGCTCAGGAATTCTTCAAGATCCATTCGCAGGGAGTGTTCGCGCTCGAGCGACCTGAGCCGGTGAAGCGCGGTCAGAAACTGCGGGTAAAGATGCTGGAGCAAATTCATCTCCGCCGGGGATAGATCGCCCTGCGTCGGCGTGCGCATGATTGCAATCACACAAATGAGTCTCTGGTCTTTCCAAAAAAACAGGACCACGCCGTGCCGGCAGCGTTGAGGCGCCATGTATCGGCGATAAAAGGCCGATTTCATCAGATTGCTTCGATTTGAAAAGATGTCGTTAATCCGCACGAACCTCTGGCGCGGTTGCGCGGCGATATAACTCTTGAGCGGCTCTGCGGCGAAAAAGCCATCAGGCATGGGCAATGTCCATCTCGCGATCATTGGCAAAATTGGATTGGGCTGAAGCATGAGGCCTAGCAAGCGATTTGGGATCGCGGCGGCGAGCAACTGCTGGATGGCTTTCCAAAACGAACCGACGTTCATGGCTGCGTGCAGGCACAGCAACGTCTTTTCCAATGACGGATCGATCACCGCCTCGCGCTTCATGCCAGCCCTGGAGATTCGCTTCATTCGCGGCTCCTCTATGCGCAATCGCCGTTCTTTTGTCCCAGCCCGCCTGAGGCGGGCTGCGCTTATTCCCGGAACACTCGACAATCCGGAGAATTAAAAAGGCAACCTAAGTTACCTCGCGATCATCCAGTATTGCGCGAGCTTGGATGTATGCAAACGAAACTACCATTAAATGGGACAATTCAACATCCCGACTTGGCAGAGGCGTTGCGCGGAGAGAGCGGCACATTCTTCTGCCAGCAAGGTGGCCAAGGCTACATTGTCACGGCAGCGGAAGGCTTCTCCATTAAATCATTGCGGCCGGTCGGTCGCAAGATCGTGGAAGCCAATGTGCTCATGACGGCTGCTCCAGAACCCTGGGCGATTACTAAAATCTCCGAGGATGTTCTTGAGTTCAGCTCTGTACCACAACAATCCCCTCGCCAACAGCGAGCCGCCTAAAGTCTGAAAGAGCGCTCCGCGTGTTTAACTGCACGCGGGGCGACTGGCGGCACATAGATCCGCTAAAGCAAGAAAGTAAAAGCCTCGGTGGGGAAACTCATCGCGGCTTTTTGTTTCTTGGTTAGGTCGAAATGTTCCAAGCGGCTGACACAGCCGCCTCTACACCGCCCGATCAGGCTTGCTTCCAGCCGTTGCCGTTTCCATCCGGCGCGAGGGCTGGCGCAAATTCCGGCGTAAGATCGACATCTTCGGGGGCGCCTTCCCAGCCGACATCCATCAGAGATTTTTCATGATGCTCTTTCGCAATCAACATGTAGAGCGAAGGCACGATGAAGAGGGTAAAGATGGTTCCGATAGTCATCCCGCCGACCAGAACAAGACCGATCGAATTTCGCGCCGCCGCACCCGCGCCGGTCACCAGGGTAAGCGGAAAGTGCCCGGCCACGGTTGCCACGCTCGTCATCATGATCGGACGCAGACGAATCCGGGCTGCCTGCGCGACCGCGGCCAGCTTGGTCGAACCTTGGCGCTGCAATTCGTTTGCGAACTGCACAATGAGGATCCCGTTTCTGGAAACAAGTCCGACGAGTGTCACCAAACCTACTTGCGAGTAAATATTTAAAGAAGTGGTCCAACCTTCGGTGAAAAATCTTCCAAACGGCATCTTCAAAAACATAAACATTACCGCGCCGAAAAGGGCCAGCGGCACCGACCCCGACAGAACAATGAACGGATCGCGGAAGCTATTGAATTGCGCAGCCAGAACCAGGAAGATTAAAACAATCGCAAGCGCAAATACCGGTCCGAATTTATCGCCCTCAGTGCGAAGCTGGCGAGACTCGCCCGTGTAATCGATCACGTAACCTTTTGG
>WNGB01013736.1_pt1 | contig 10878 bp, 10 predicted proteins | sample 5400681 | NCBI WGS metagenome assembly WNGB01 (sample SAMN13153367, study PRJNA577476) | soil metagenome | isolation source: 115 cm soil or saprolite under grassland replicate 2 | place: USA:California | collected 2016-06-15 | reverse complement strand
CGAGGATTTCATGGTGGAGGGTAAGGGATTCGAACCCTCGACCTCGGCGTTGCGAACGCCGCGCTCTCCCAACTGAGCTAACCCCCCGAGACCCGCCTATTGTAAGCAGCCCCGGCGCGCGTGACAAGCGAATAGCGGCAACGGTCCCCTCACCCTGTCCCTCTTCACCGGAGGGGAGAGGGAACGAGCGAAGGGAAGCGCTCAGCTCTTGGGGGGCAGGGCCTCGCCGAACGCGCGCAGCAAGGGCGTGAAGAGGTCGATCGGCAGCGGGAAGAAGGTGGTCGTGTTCCGCTCCGAGGCGATCTCCCGCATGGTCTGCAGGTATCGGAGCTGGACGGCGATGGGGAAGCGGGTCAGGACGTCGGCCGCCTCCGCGAGCTTGGCCGCCGCCTGGAACTCGCCCTCCGCGTTGATGACCTTGGCGCGGCGCTCGCGCTCGGCCTCGGCCTGCTTGGACATCGCCCGCTGCATGTCCTGCGGCAGGTCCACGTTCTTGACCTCGACCGCCGCCACCTTGACCCCCCACGGATTGGTGTGCTGGTCGATGATGCGCGTCAGCTCCTCGTTGATCTTCTCGCGCGAGGCCAGGAGGTCATCCAGCTCCTGCTGGCCGAGCACGCTGCGCAGGGTGGTCTGGGCCATCTGCGAGGTCGCGTAGAGGTAGTCCTCCACGCTGATCACCGCCTTGTTGGCGTCGAGCACCCGGAAGAAGATCACCGCGTTCACCTTGACCGACACGTTGTCGCGCGTGATCACGTCCTGGGGCGGCACGTCCATGGTGATGGTCCTGAGACTCACCTTCACCATCTTGTCGATGAACGGGATCAGCAGGACCAGGCCCGGGCCCGAGCCGTCGCCGCCGGGATTGAAGATGGCGTTGGCGCGGCGGCCGAAGCGGAAGATCACGCCCCGCTCGTATTCGCGGAGGATGCGCACGGCGGACGCGAACACGAAGACCACGATCACGATCACCGGGACCAGGCCGAAGATCAGCTCGAAGCCGCCCATGGCGCGCCTCCTCGGGTGCTATGCTGGCCGCGCGGACTTGCTCACCTTGAGCGTGAGCCCGTCCACGCCCAGGACCTGCACCCTCTCCCCGGCGGGCACGGGGCCGTCCGCCGCCACCGCCTGCCAGAGCTCCCCGTCCACGAGGACGTGGCCCTCGGGATCGAGCGGTGTCTTGACCACGCCGGTCTGTCCCACCATGCCGGCCGTGCCCGTGGTGGAGGGCCGGTAGAGCGCCCGGAGTCCCGCCGAGACGGCGAAGATCACGAGACCCGCCGTGGTCCCGACGGTCGGGACGATCACGAACCACGAGATGCTGAGGCTGCTGTCCGGCACGTCATAGAGCATGATCGACCCCAGCACCATGGAGATGACGCCCCCGATCGTCAGGATCCCGTGGCTCACCACCTTGATCTCGACGATCAGCAGCACGACGCCGAACAGGATGAGCAGGAGGCCGGCCCAGTTGATGGGCAGGCTCTGGAAGGCGAAGAAGGCCAGGATCAGGCTGATGCCGCCGATGACACCCGGCAGGATGGCGCCGGGGTTGGACAGCTCGAAGAAGATCCCGAGCATGCCCATCATCATGAGGATGTAGGCGACGTTGGGGTCGCTGATGAGGGCGAGGAAGCGGTCGCGGAAGCGCACCTCGATCCGCTTGAGCGGGGCATCCCGCGTCGCCAGGGTGACCGGCCCCTTGCTCGTCTTGACCACGCGCCCGTCCACCTTCGCGAGGAGGTCGGGGACGCTGTCGGCGATCAGGTCCACGACCTTGAGCTTCACCGCCTCGCGCTCCGTCGCCGATACGGAGGAGCGCACCGCCTTCTCCGCCCACTCGACGTTGCGGCCCCGCTCGGTGGCGATGGTCCGCGCGAAGGCGGCCGCGTCGTTCTCGACCTTCTTGACCGTCTCCTTGTCCATCTGGCCGCCGACGGCGACGGGATGGGCGGCCCCGATGTTGGTGGCGGGGGCCATCGCGGCCACGTGGGCGGCCATGGTGACGAAGACTCCCGCCGAGGCGGCGCGGGCGCCGGTCGGGGCCACGTAGACGATCACCGGGATCTCCGAGTTGAGGATGCTCTGGACCATCGAGCGCATGGAGCGCTCGAGGCCGCCCGGCGTGTTGAGCTCCACGACCAGCGCCTGGGAGCGGTCGGCCCGCGCGCGCTCGATGGCGCTGCTGAGGAGCCGCACGGTGATCGGGCTGATGGCGCCGTCCATCTCGATGATCGAGACAGGCTCCAGGGCGACCGCCGGCAGCGCCGAAAGACCCAGCAGGAACACCAAGAGAAGCGTCGCGGGACCCGCGAGCAGAGACCGCCGTTTCATCGCCGTTTCCAGGCCGTCATGATAGCACGCCGGCTTCGGCTGACGGCGATCCGAGCGCCGGCCTTGCCGGGCAGCCCGTTCGTGGGGGAGGGCCTGGGAAGGGGCCGTCGAGGCCCCCTCCTACTCTCGAGCGCCGGTTTTGCCGGCGCAATCGAGTCCTCGGGCGGAGGCTTCGGAAAGGGGCGCGAGCCCCCCTTCCGGGTTCACTAGAGCTCGTCGGGGAGCGCGGCCACCGCGCGGGCCAGCCGCTCGACGTCGGCCGCGGTGTTGTACACGGAGAAGCTCGCCCGCAGCGTCCCGACGATGCCGAGGCGCTTCATCAGGGGCTGGGCGCAGTGATGGCCGGCCCGCACCGCGATGCCGCGCTGGTCCAGGAGGGCCGCCCCGTCGTGCGGGTGAAGGCCCTCGACGTTGAAGGCCACCACCGCGCCCTTCAGCTCTGGATTGTGCGGCCCGAAAATGGTCACGCCGGGAATGCGCGCGAGGGCGTCGAGGCACTGGGCAGTGAGCGTCTGCTCGTGGGCACGCACGCGGTCCATGCCGAGCTTTCCGAGATACTCGACGGCGGCGTGAAGCCCGACCGCGCCCGCGATGGGCGGCGTCCCCGGCTCGAAGCGCCATGGCAGGTCGTTCCACTGCGCGTGATCGATCCAGACTTCCTTGATCATCTCGCCGCCGCCCCAGGCCGGCTCCAGCCGCGTCAGGGCTTCCTTCCGCCCGTACAGGACACCGATCCCGGTCGGGCCGAGCATCTTGTGCCCCGAGAAGACGTAGAAGTCCGCTCCCGACGCCGCCAGATCGAGCGGCATGTGTGGCGCGGCCTGCGCGCCGTCCACCACCACCGCGGCACCCACCGCGCGCGCCTTGCGCGCGATCGGCTCGATGGGGTTGATGGTGCCCAGCACGTTGGAGACGTGAGTGACCGCCACCACGCGCGTCCTCGGCGACAGCAGCCGGTCGAAGGCGTCCATGTCGAGGTAGGAGCCCTCGAGAACGGGGACGGCCTTGAGGACGGTGCCGCGGTCGCGGCAGAGCATCTGCCAGGGGATCAGGTTGGAGTGATGCTCCATCTCGGTGACGAGGATCTCGTCGCCGCCGGCGAGCGTCCGTCCCACCGCCTGGGCCACCAGGTTGAGGCCTTCGGTGGTCCCGCGGGTGAAGACGATCTCCTCGCGAGAGCGCGCGCCCACGAAGGCGCGGACCGCGTCGCGGGCCGCCTCGTACAGCTCCGTGGCCTCCTCGCCCAGGGTGTGGATGGAGCGGTGCACGTTGGCGTGGCTCCGCTCGTAGTAGCGCTGGATCGCCTCGATCACCGACGCCGGCTTCTGGCTGGACGCCGCCGAGTCCAGATAGTTCAGCGGATGGCCATTGATGATCCGGCCGAAGATGGGGAAATCGGGCCGGGTGATCTCGCCGAGCGTCATCGCGCCACCTCCTTGCCGTCGAGCGCGCCCTGGAGCACCGACAGGGGCAGCGTGACGCACTTCATCCTCGACGGCCGGATATCCGCCTCGAGACGCTCGAGCAGCTGCCCGGCGCCCAGCGAGTGGACCCGCTCGGCGGGCTGGCCCTCCATCAGCTCGATCAGCACATCCGCCGCGGCGGCGGCGATGGCGCAGCTATCGCCCGTGAAGCGCGCCTCGGCGACCCGCCCGCCGGTGAGGCGGCACTCGATGCGGATCCGATCGCCGCAGAGCGGGTTCACGTCCTCGAAGGACGCGTCCGGGTCGGGGACCGTGCCGCGGAAGCGCGGATGCCGGAACCGCTCGCGGATCACGCTGCTGTAGAGCGACACCCTTATTCTCCCAGCTCGCCGCGGGCCGCGCTCTTCCGGTAGGGCGGGAAGCGGTAGGCGCTGTCACGCGACAGGAGCCCGCCGTGGCCCAGCGTCGCCATCACTGCATTGTCGACATGCTCCCCCGCGAGGATCCGGGGCAGGATGAGGTCGAAGGTGGTCGCCTGGGAGAACATGCCGCAAGCCGGCATGCCGAGCACGGGCCGCCCCCGCACCCGGGCGAGCCACAGCAGGCTCCCGGGATGCGCCGGCGCGCCGTGACGCTCCATCGTGCCGCCGAGAAGGCGGAGCCCGACGAACATCGGGTCCAGCGGATCGAGCGAGCCCGCGCCCGCGGCGATCAGGATCTCGGCGCCCTCGGCGAGCAGCGCCTCGAGCTCCGCCGCCACCGAGGCCGGGGCCGCAGCGGCATACCGCACCGGCAAGAGCCGTGAGCCGAACCAGTCCACCTTCTCCGCGAGGGAGGACTCGAAACGCTGGCGCTGGCGGGCCTCGAGGTTCTCCCGCGTCAACGCGCCCAGCACCCGCGGCGCGAAGGCCTTCACCGTGAGCAGGCCCCCCGCCGCCCAGGCGCGCTCCTCCGCCTGCTTCACCAGCTCCTCGGGCATCGCCAGCGGCGTGATCTTGGCCTTGGCCACCGCCTCGCCCGGCTCGACCGGCTGGAGGTCGTAGAGCGTGAAGACGGACATGCCTTCCACCGCGTTCACCGCCGCGAGCGCCTCGTGCCGCACGCTCAGCAGGCCGCGCCGCGTGGCCGCGAGCGTCCACTGCCCCCCCGCATAGCCCTTCACCTCGACGCCGGGCCCCGCCGCCGCCGCCGAGAGCCTGGCCCCGGCCGGCTCCTCGTGAAGGTCGCCCGGCTCGAGCTCGAGCAGGTGGATCTCGTCCCATGCGAGCGACACGAGCCGCCCCGCCGCCTCGGCGTCCAGGGTCTGCCCCTTCTCGACGGCGATCTTCCCCGCCCCGTCACGCACGTCGTGACAGGCGATCCGCCCCTCGAGGCCGGCGACGGTCGCCGACCCTCTCTCGATGGCGAAGGCTCTCACTTGATGCCTCGCTTCACCTTCTCGCTGATGGGTAGCCCGGTCGCTCCCCGCTGCACGGCCAGGATCTCGGCCAGGATGCTGAGCGCGATCTCGGGCGCCGACTGGGCGCCGAGGTCGAGGCCGATGGGCACCCGTACGCGCTGGAGCGCCTCCTCGCCGACGCCGTCCTCGCGCAGCAGGTTGAGGATGGCCGCGCCCCGGCGCGTGCTCCCGAGGAGGCCGATATAGCCCACCGGGGTGGCGAGCGCATGGCGCAGCACGGGCAGGTCGTACTTGTAGTCGTGCGCGACCAGGACCAGCGCCGTGGTCGCGATGAGCGGGACCTTCTGGACCAGCTCCGACGGGATGCCGACGTTGAGCTCATCCACGTCCGGGAAGCGTTCGCGGGTGGCGAAGCGCGGCCGGCCGTCGATGACGACGGTGCGGAATCCCATCGCCCGCCCGAGGGTCGCCAGCGGCATGGAGACATGGCCGGCGCCCACCATCAGGAGGATCGCGGGCGGGGTGGAGACCTCGACGAAGACCCGCACGCCTTCGAGGAAGAGGGTCCGGGACCTGCCGGCCTCGAGAGCGAGGGCCGCTTCGGCGGCAAACCGGCGATCGAGGAAGGCATCGCCCAGCGTCCCCTCCTGGGCCCCGGTGTCCAGGAGCAGCAGCTTGGCCCCGTTCTCGGGCGCGTCGAGGCGGGTGAGGACGGCGGCGCGCCCGCCGCTCTCGGCATGGGCGCGCGCTCTCTCGTAGAAGACCAGCGCCGCGTCGGGGTGGTCCAGCGTCATCGGCTCGAGGAAGACCTCGATGGTGCCGCCGCAGGTGAGGCCGATCTCCCAGGCCTCCTCATCGCCCAGGTTCAGCTCGAGCAATCGCGGCGCGTTCCGGCCGAGCACGTCGGCCGACTCCTCGATGACCTGGGCGTCCACGCAACCGCCGATCGTGACCGAGCCGAGGATGCGCCCGCCCTCGCCCACGACCATCTTGGCGCCCTCTTTCCGCGGCGTCGTCCCCCGCGTGTTCACCAGCGTGGCCACCGCCACCTTGGCTTCCTCGCGCTTGAGCTTCTCGATGTGCTCGAAGAGTTCGCTCATGGCTTCCTGTCTGCGCGCCTCATCGCAGGGTCAGATGGCTCGCCAGGTCGCGCAGGCTGGCGAGATTGTGGGCCGCCGCGAAATGGTCCACCAGCGGCAGCGCCGCCGCCATCCCGCGCGTGAGCGGCTCGTAGGACGGGTTGCCGAGCAGCGGGTTGAGCCAGACCACCCGGCCCGCCAGGCGCTTGAGCGTCAGCATCTCGCTCGCGAGGACGTCGGGCTCGCCCGTGTCCCAGCCGTCGGACAGCACCAGCACGATGGTGTGCCGGTCCACCAGGTGCCGCCAGCTCCGGTTGAACTCCTGGAGCGACTCGCCGATCCGCGTGCCCCCGGAGAAGTCACGGACGTCGGTGAGCCGGCGCAGCGCCAGGCGATACGACGGGCCCTTGAGCAACTCCGTGACGCGCGTGAGGCGGGTGGCGAAGGTGAAGGTCTCGACCCGGCCGAAGACGTTCTGGAGCGCGTAGAGGAACTGGAGGAGGAAGCGGCTGTAGAGGTCCATGGAGCCGGACACGTCGCACAGGAGCACCAGGCGCACCTTCCGGCGCCGGCGCTCGCGGCGTCGCAGCTCGATGATCTCGCTCTTCATCATGTTGGCCCGCATCGTGCGCCTGAAGTCCATCACCCCGGCCCGGCGGGTCGGCCGGCGGCGCCGGCTCACCCGGCGGGCGAGCCGTCTCGCGATCAGGACCGTGAGCCGGGCCACCTCGTCCAGGTCCTCCGCGGGGAAGGTGGAGAAGTCCTGGTCCATGAGCACGTCGCGGTCGCTCACGCCGGGGACCTCCAGCGGCTCGCCCTCGTCCGCGCCGTCCTCCTCCCACGCTTCGAGCGCCAGCTCGGCCTGCTTGTCCTGGGTCGCCACGCTCATCGATCCCGGCAGCTCCTCGTCCTCCGGCTTCGCCGTCGGGGTCGCGGCCACGAGGCCCTCGAGCCCTTGCCCCTCTTCGGCGTGGAACCGCCAGAAGGCCTCGAAGCACCGGTCGAAGGCCGGCGTCTCCTCCACCCGGGCCCTCAGGACCGCGCGAAGCGCGAGGTACACCTCGCCCCGGTCCATGAGGTCCACCGCCTCGAGCGCCCGCACGGCGTCCATCACCTCGGAGACGGTGACGCCGAGGCCGGCCGCGCGCAGCATCTGGCCGAAGCGGAGGATGGCCGTCATCAGGTCGCGCGGGGCCGCCATGCCGCTTCTCACCCTTCGGCGGGGACGAAGCGCTTGAGGCCGCCCGAGGTCATCTCGCGCTTGAAGCGCTTCACGTCGTCGGCGTCCTTGAGCACGCAGCCGAGCGTCTCCGCCACCAGCTCCTCGTCCAGATGGTCGGCGTGAAGTGAAGAGAGCGCCTGGGCCCAGTCCAGCGTCTCCGCCACGCCGGGCACCTTGGCGAGGCGGATCGTCCTCAGATTTTCCATGAAGCGCGAGATCTGGCGAGCGAGCCGCTCGTTCACGCCGGGCACCTTGCGCATGACGATGCGCACTTCCTTGTCGAAGCCCGGGAAGTCGATCCAGAGGTAGAGGCAGCGGCGCCTCAAGGCGTCGGACAGCTCGCGGCTGCGGTTGGAGGTGAGGATGGCGTAGGGCGGCACCGTGGCCGTGATGGTGCCGATCTCCGGTATGCTCACCTGAAAATCTGAAAGGACTTCCAGAAGGAATGCTTCGAACTCGCTGTCAGCACGATCAATTTCGTCCACCAGCAACACCGGCGGCCGGCCGTCCTGACTGATGGCCTGGAGCAGCGGCCGCCGGATGAGGAACGGCTCCGAGAAGATCGCCGCCTCCTTCTGCTCGAGCGAGTGATCGGTGCTCTCCTCCAGCTTGATGTGAAGGAGCTGCTTGGGGTAGTTCCACTCGTAGAGCGCCTGGGCGGCGTCGAGCCCCTCGTAGCACTGGAGCCGGATCAGCTTGGTCTCGAGCATCCGCGACATCACCTTGGCCACCTCGGTCTTGCCCACGCCCGCGTGCCCCTCGATGAGCAGCGGCTTCTTCAACGTCATGGCCAGATGCACCGACGTCGCGATGGCGGCGTCGGTCACGTAGTCCGCCCCTTCCATCAGCTCCTGGATCTTCTTGATCTCGGCTCTCATCGTCCTCTCAGTTTACACCGGGTATGGCGGCGACCGGAGCCTGTCGTAATCCTCCGGGGTGTCCAGATCTTGCGGCATCGGGAGGTCGAAGTCCACCAGCGCGACCCGCTCCGCATCTCTTTCGACGACCGAACGGGCGCCCTGGTCGCCGGAGATGTCCAGCAGCTCGCCGAAGAGCTCGCGGCTGAAGAGCACGGGATTGCCGCGGCCGTCCCGGTAGCGCGGGGCGACGATCGCCTTGCCCGTCCACTCGCGCGCGGCGAGCAGGGCCGGGATGATCTCCCCCGCGAGGAACGGCTGGTCACCGAGGGCGATCAGCACCGCCTCCGTGCCGGCCGGTAGCGCCCCGATCCCCACCCGGATCGAGCTGGCCTGGCCCTCCTCGGGGTGTGGGTTGATCGCGAGCGCCACCGGGAGCCCGGCCAGCGCCTCCGCCAGCGGCTGGTGCTCGCCCCCGGTCACCACGACGACCCGGTCCACGCCCCCGGTCAGGACGGCCTCGACGGTCAGGCGGACCACGGGTCGGTTCGCGAGTGGCAAGAGCAGCTTCGCCTGGCCCATCCGCCGGGAGAGCCCGGCAGCGAGGACGATGGCCACGATCACTGCTGAGACGCCACGGCTTAGCGGCGGCGATCAGCCGTCCGCGGTAGCCGTCTGTCGAATGAGGCCGGCACCTTGTCCCTGAGGTGTGCTGGCGTCGTCTTTGTTATAGAACTCGTGGAAGTACTTCTCTCCCCCGCTGACGATTCATCGAGGCTCCCTTCGTCCAACCGAGTCCATTCTGCGTCGTCGGAGCCCCCTCACCCTGCCCTCTCCCCCTCGGCGGGGGAGAGGGTGTCACGTAGGGGGCATCGGATCAGGACTTGTCGGCTCCGGCGGCGGCGTATCGCCGGGGGTCGCGCTCGAAGGCGTCCTTGCAGCCGGCGCAGCAGAAGTAGAAGACCCGGCCCTCCGCCTGGAAGCGATGCGTGGCGGCGGCGATCTCGACGACCATCCCGCACACCGGATCCTTCTCTTCGCGAGCCGCCGAGGCCATCCGATGCGCTTGCTCCTCCGGCGGCGCCGGCTTGCCGGCGCGGCGCATCTGGACGATCTCGGCGAGTATGCTCACCGCGATCTCCTCCGGCGTCACGGCTCCGATGTCGAGCCCCGCCGGCGCCTTCAGGCGCCCGATCCGATCCTCGGGCAGCTTCCGCCGCCTCAGGCTCTCGATGACGGCGGCCGCCCGCTTGCGGCTCGCGATGAGGCTGACGTACCCCGCTCCCGCTCCGAGCACCCGTTCCAGCGCCTCCTCGTCCGCGTTGCCGTGCGTGGCGACCACGACCGCCGCCTCCGGGCCCAGAGGCAACCGCGCCAGCTCCTCGCCCATCGCGTCCGCGCCGACCACGGCCACGGCGAAGTCGGTGGCCCGTCCGAGAGCGGCGAGGGTCTCGATGACGGGTCCGTGACCCACCAGCACCAGCAGGGGCTTCGGGAGGAACGGCTCCACGTAGATCTCCAGCGTGCCGCCGCTGTGGCACGTCATGGTGTGCGGGGCGACGCCCTCGGTCCGGCCCGGGGCCGCGCCGCCCTCGCCGACCAGCGCGATCAGGCGCGGCTGGCCATCACGGAGCGCGTTCAAGGCCTCGCGCACCACGACCGGCTCCGCGCACGCCCCGCCCACCCAGCCGGTGAGGCTCCCGTCGCGGCGGATGAGCGCCTTGGCGCCCGGCTTGGCCGAGGTCGGACGCTCGCACCGGACCACGGTGGCCAGGGCGAACGGCTCGCCCAGCTGCCGCAGCTCGACGGCGAGCGCGAGGAGGTCCTCCGCCACTGCTCGTGCCCCCTCACCCTGCCCTCTCCCCCTCGGCGGGGGAGAGGGAATCCAAAGGGGTCACTCCGTCACGCCGCGCTCGCGCAGGAGCTTCCAGACCTTGGCCGGCGTGATCGGGATGTCGACGTGGCGCACGCCCAGGTGCCAGAGCGCGTCCACCACCGCATTGGCGATGGCCGCGGGCGCGCCGACCGTGGCCGATTCCCCCACGCCCTTGGCGCCGAGCGGATGGTGCGGCGAGGGCGTGCACGTCTTGTCGGTCTCCCACTTCGGTGTCTCCACCGCCGTCGGGAGCAAGTAGTCGATGAAGCTGCCGCCCTGGATGTTGCCGATCTCGTCGTACGAGATCTCCTCGAGCAGCGCCGGCGCGAACCCCATGGTGAGCCCGCCGTGGATCTGGCCCTCCACGATCATGGGATTGATGATGTTGCCGCAGTCGTCGACGGCGACGAAGCGCCGGACCTTCACCTCGCCCGTCCCCTTGTCGATGTCGACCACGCAGATGTAGCTGCCGAAGGGATAGGTGAGGTTGGGCGGGTCGTAGTAGCTGACCGCCTCGAGCCCGGCCTCCATGCCCTGCGGATGGTTCGTGTAGGCGGCGAAGGCGATGTCCTGGATGGTCTTGAACCGGTTGGGCGCGCCCTTGACGGAGAACTTCCCGGGCTCCCAGACGAGGTCGTCCGGCGAACACTCCAGCAGATGCGCCGCGATCTGGCGCGCCTTGTCCCG
>WNGB01018355.1_pt1 | contig 10881 bp, 9 predicted proteins | sample 5400681 | NCBI WGS metagenome assembly WNGB01 (sample SAMN13153367, study PRJNA577476) | soil metagenome | isolation source: 115 cm soil or saprolite under grassland replicate 2 | place: USA:California | collected 2016-06-15 | reverse complement strand
GATCCAGGCCCGGATCGACGCCCTCAACGCCCAGCTCGCGCCACTGCTCAACGTCGTCATCGGCAGCGCCACCAAGTACGTGCCCCGCGCCGACCAGTGCGGCGGCTCCACGGGACGCACCTGTGAATCGCTCGTCGGCGACATCGTGACCGACGCGATGCGCCTCCAGTACGCGTCGCTCAACCTCGATTTCGCCATCACCAACTCGGGAGGGCTGCGGGCCGACTTGACCTGTCCGACCACCGACAACCCAAACGACTTCTGCCCTGCGTACACCCCGCCGCCGTACCCGATCTCGCGCGGTCAGGTGCTGACCGTGCTGCCGTTCGGCAACGTGGTCGTGACCCTGACCGTCAACGGCGCCGAACTGAAGGCCATGCTCGAGAACGGTGTCTCCCGCATGCCTGCGGTCGACGGACGTTTCCCGCAGGTGTCCGGCCTCTGCTTCACCTATGACATCGCAGCACCCGCCGGGAGCCGGGTCACGTCGGCGGTCTTTGCCGACGCAGCCGGCAACTGCACCGCGACCCCCGTTGACCTGACTACCGCCTCCAGCTACCGGATCGCCGAGAACGACTTCATGGCCAACGGAGGCGATGGCTACCCGAGCTTCTTCAGCCGGGCGACGACGCAGAACATCATGGACCAGGACGTCGCCGACTACATCGCCGCGCACTCTCCTCTCAGCCCGGTGGTCATGGCCTACCCCGAGGGTCGCGTCAACTGCGCCGACTCCAACGGCGCCACGGCGCCAAACTGCCCGGTTCTGACTCCGTCTCCTTAGTCGATCGACGCGAGGTCGAGGCCCGAGGCCTCGACCTCGCCTCTTCGGCGGCGCTCCCACAGCACCATCGCGCCCAGGACGATCAGCACGAGCAGGAACGGAACCAGGATCGGCATCAAGGTCGCGGCAAGCGACAGCGCCGCCGAGGTGGCGTCCTCGACCAGCGACAGAGGCGGGCCCAGGAACGCGAGGTTGACCACCGGCCGCACGGTTGCCCGCGCGACGTGCACGGTGCCCGCGACCGCGCCGCCCGCGAGCAGGCTGACGAGCACGCCGAGCCCCGAGTCCATAGAGGTGATCGTCCCCGTCTGGGACGCGAAGAGGATCGCGCCGGCCGCCGCGGACACGGGGAGCATGACCGCGTGGCCCACCGAGTCGAGCGCGGGCACCTTGTCCATCGCGAACTCGACCGCGGCCAGGACAAGCAGTCCATAGAACGCGATGTCCGACGCGAGAGCGTCGTAGGGCGGCGCGAGATGGATGAGGCCCAACCGCGCGAGGAGGCTCACGATCAAGAGGGGCAGGGTGGCGTTCAGGCCGGTGGCTCCGGCCAGGCCGAAGGCTGCCGGGAGCTGCAGCAGGGCCGGGTTCATCAGTTCGTTTCTACCACGAATCAGGCGTCTGCGAGCACCACGTCGAACACGGCGCGCAGGCCGCCATCCGCTTCCTTGGTGAGGGAAACCACGTTGAGCTGGTCGCGGCTCCCAAGCGCCGGGTCGCCGGCGAACTGGATCTCGGTCAGGACCTGGCCCCCGACGGGTCCGCTGACCGCGATGTGGATGTGGGCCGCCGCCGAGGCGTAGTGACCGGGCATCACGGTGAGCAGCTCGTAGTGCCCCTGCGGGTCAGTCCGTACCTGTCCGGTCAGGTAGCAGCAGACCAGTCCGCCGGCGGCATCGACGGGTCCGTAGACACCGTCGGCGGTCACCTGCCAGGCATCCACCGCGGCGCCCGCGAGCGGCCGGCACTTGCCGTCATAAACGGTGCCTGACACGGTCAGTCTCTCACCGCGGGCACCTGCCGCGATCGCGTCGGCGGTCGGGGACTCGCGTCGGCGGTCGGGGACAGCTCCTTGCCGGGTCCAAGCCTCGTTCGCGACGGCGCACCGATGGGAACTCGTTCGGCGCCCTGGGAGCGGTCACCGGGCGTGGCTGTGCAACCGGTCCTGGGCGAGTTGCCGGACGAGAGCGGACCCTCAACGCCCGTGCACGCCGCGGCCGCGATGAGCACGAGCGCGGCCCTGGCGATCCAATGCATATTCTTCGGTACAACACTGCGCCGGGCGCGGTTCCCGGCGCCTGTGGCTCAGGCCTGGTGACGCCGGGCGCCACGGGCCGGCCTGGCGACAGACTCCCGCACCACCAGCGACACGTCGACGAGCTGATGGCGGCGACGCGCCCGACCGGAGCTTGATGGATTGGCCAGCGCCTGCGTCAGGAGCCGGACCGCGGTGGCGCCGACCTCGTTCATGGGCTGCCGGACCGTGGTCAGGGCTGGGCTCATGTAGCGGGCGACGGGGATATCGTCGTAGCCGATCACAGACACGTCGCCGGGCACGGACACGCCTCTTGACTGAAGCTCGGCGATCGCCCCCAGGGCAAGGAGGTCGCTCTGCGCGAAGACCGCGGTGAAGCGATTGCCCGACCGCATCAGCTCCGACATCGCCGCGCGTCCACCTTCGACCCCCCACTCGCCGGTGCTGGCCACCGCAAGCTGAGCGCCCAGCCCGGCCTTTCGTAGAGCTTCCCGCGCACCCTCCAACCTGGCCTGAGCTGAAGGCCAGTCGAGCGGCCCGGTGATGGTGGCGATCGCCCGGTGGCCGTTCTCGATCAGATGCGTGGTGGCCAGCCGGCCGCCACCCCGGTTGTCGATGTCGACCGAGTGGAGCCTCAACGCCTCGACTCGCGAAGCGATCGCCACCGTGGGAATCGAGTCGGCGATCGCGGCGAGAACGCGCAAGCTGGACCGGCGAAGTCGAGGTCGGGCGACGATAAGGCCGTCGATCCGCCGCTGCTGCATCAGGCGCAGGTATGCCTCTTCGTCTTCAGGAGACCCGTCTTCGACGCTCCCGATGATCAGATAGAAGCCCTGCCGGCGAGCCTCGAGCTCGGCGCCTGCAGCCATCTCGGCGAACGAGTGATCGGAGATGTCGTTGCTCACCACGCCTAGCGTGTGGCTCCGCCGCGAGGAGAGGCTGCGGGCGATGCCGTTGGGCACGTAGTTCAGCTGCCCGATGGCCTGCATCACGTTGGCCCGCGTCGCGTCGGACACGTATCCGTCGGCGTTGATCACGCGAGAGACCGTCTGGTGTGAGACCCCTGCCCTGGCGGCGACCTCCCGGATGGTCGGGCGTCTCGGGCTGGTAGGGCGCTTCACGGCCCTGAATTATGCCGGAGAAGGCGCAGCATAAGTGACCGGTCACATTTTCTTCTTGACAAATGGTCCGGCCCGCTCCACCATGCGGTGTGTTACCGGTCACTTATTCCTCAGGAAAGGCCGAGGCGGGCCGTCCATGAGAGACGGCCTGGGAGAAGAGCGATGAGTCAGGACGACCAGACCCCGAAGCAAAACCCCATGTCGCGCTGGCCGGAATGGCAGCTGACGCGACGCCAGATGATGCAGGGCCTCGGCGCGGCGGGCCTCTCCCTGCCGTCTCTGGCCGCATTTCTCGAGGCTTGCGGTGGCGAGAGCGCGCCCGCCGTCACCTCCGTGTCCAAGGACACCACGGGTTCGATCACGATCTGGGGCTGGAAGGACTCGCTCAACGCGCTCAAGCTCGTCGACTCCGACTTCAGCGCCGCCTACCCGAAGATCACCTTCAAGTACGTCGAGCGGCCTCCCGCCGAGACCTACCGCAACATCCAGCTCGCGATCGCCGCCGGCTCCGGCGCGCCTGACGTGGCCTTGATCGAGGACTCGCATCTGCCGCAGTACGTGCACCTGAGCGCGCTCGCCGACATCACCGACTGGGTCAAGCCGTACGTGTCGAAGATCGTGAGCTACAAGTGGGACTGGACCAAGAAGTCGAATCGCTACTACGCCATGCCCTGGGACCCCGGACCGGTGGCCGTCTTCTACCGGCGCGACGTGTTTGACAAGGCGGGGGTCGACCCGGCGTCCCTGGCGACGTGGGAGGACTTCCACCAGGCCGCCAAGACCATCAAGCAAAAGACGGGCGCCTTCATGTGGCAGCAGGCCAAGGCCCGCAACGACGGCCGCCTGTTCGAAACCCTCCTCTGGCAGCGAGGCTCCGGTTACATCGACAGGAACGGCAACGTGATCCTGGACAAGGACCCGAAAGTTCAGTCGACGCTCGAGTACATCGGGCGCTTCTGGACCGACAGCCTGGCGGCCGACCAGGAGGCCTGGACCGACCCCTGGTACAAGGGACAGTCCAGCGGCACGTCGGCCACTGTGATCGACGCCGTCTGGATGGGCACGTTCTTCAAGAGCTTCATCGCGCCCAAAGCGGCCGGCAGCTGGGGGGTATTCATGCTTCCGGTCTGGGAGGCCGGCGGAAGCCGGGCGAGCAACGACGGCGGCTCGGTGCTTGCGATCTTCGAGCAGAGCAGCCAGAAGGATGCGGCGAGGGCGTATGTCGAGTTCCACCTCGGGCGCGACCAGTCGCAACTCCTCATGTACCAGAAGACCGACATCTTCCCGAGCCTCAAGCAGGCGTTCGCGGATCCGTTCTTCCAGGAGGCCGACCCGTACTTCGGCGACCAGAAGGTGCGCTCGCTGTTCGCCGACGTCGCGGCCAAGATCCCCGATGCCGGGATCTACAGCACCGATTACCAGCAGATGAACAGCCTGGCCACGCCCGAGATCCAGAAGTTCGCGCTCGGTCAGCAGAGCGCCCAGCAGGCGCTGGCGAACGCCGCCCGGCTGATTCGCGAGAGAACCCACCGCTCCTGAAGGCCCCTTTCACTTCTTGAGCGGTGCTGGGCCAGGTCCGGCGTAGGGTCCGCCAACCGCCGCAGCAGCCGCTTGCGGCGGGCGAGGTCACAAGCGACGATGACCTCGCTTTGCCTACCCATGCCTGGCGTCAGGCGCTGTGGCGCGGTCGCTGGCCGCTGATTTTCATCTCTCCGTTCTTCATCCTGTTCGCGGTCTTCAACGTCTACCCGATCGCGTTCTCGTTCTGGCTGAGCCTGCACGACTGGCCCGGGCTGGGGCCCATGGATTTCGTCGGCCTGACGAACTATGTCGAACTGAGCCACGACACGATCTTCTGGAACTCGATGCTCAACGCCGCCCTGCTTTTCTTGATCTACGTGCCGGTGATGACCTTTCTTGCCGTCGTCATCGCGGCCGTCCTGAACTCGCGTTTCCTGAAGCTGCAGGGCCTGTGGAGGGCGCTGATCTTCGTCCCCAACATCACCTCGATGGTGGCCGCCGGCTACACATTCAGGCTCATCCTCGACAAGGACAGCGGCGCCCTCAACCACGCGCTGGCGCTCGTCCATGTCTCAGCGGTGCCGTGGCTCGACGACGTCTGGTGGGCGCGCATCTCGCTCGGCCTGCTCATGGTCTGGGCCTGGCTTGGCTACAACACCGTCCTGATGCTCGGCGGGCTGCAGACCATCCCACCGGAGCTCGTCGAAGCGGCCAAGGTCGACGGCGCGACTGCGATCCAGGCCTTCCGCCGCATCACCATCCCGCTGCTGCGGCCGATGATCGTCTTCTCGGTAACGATCTCGATCATCGGCACCTTCTCGATGTTCACGGAGCCGTACATCCTCACCCGAGGCGGACCGATCCGCGCGACCGAGACGCCCGTCTACCAGATCTTCACGACGACGTTCCAGGACCTGCGCTTCGGCTACGCCGCGGCGGAGAGTTACGTGTACTTCGCGATCATCGTGGCGGTCACGCTGTTCCAGTTCTGGAGCATCAGCCGCCGGGACCCGGTCCGTTGAGACTCACGTTGGACAGGCCGATCGCCTACGTGGCCATCGTCGCCGTCTGCGCGGTCATGGTCTTTCCGTTCGTCTGGATGCTGAGCTCGTCCCTCAAGCCGTTCTCCGAGATATTCGCCGGCACCACCTTCTTGCCGGAGCACCCCACCCTGGCCAACTATCAGTCGCTCTTTCAACAGAACAACGCAGTCCTCAAGCTCTGGAACAGCTTTTACATCGCGACCGTGGCGACCGCGATCTCCGTCTTCCTGTGCTCGCTCGGCGGCTACGCCTTCGCGAAGTTCCGTTTCCCAGGGCGCGGCCTGCTGTTCAGCCTGATGCTGGCTTCGATGGCGCTGCCGTTCGCAGTCGTCATGGTCCCGCTGTTCGTGATGATGCGCAACGTCTTCCACTGGATCGACACGCCATGGCCGCTGATCATCCCCGGGGCGGCCAACGCATTCGGCATCTTCTTCATGCGCCAGTACATGCTGTCGGTCCCCGACGAGATGCTGGACGCGGCGCGGGTCGACGGCGCGAGCGAGTTCGGCATCTTCTGGCGGATCGTGCTCCCCACCTCGATCCCCGGCCTGATCAGCCTCTCGATCATCTTCTTCATGAGCTCCTGGAACAACTTCCTGTGGCCGCTCGCGATCCTGCACTCGGACTCGGCGCAGACGGTGCCGGTCATGCTCAACAGCCTGCAGGGTCCACCCGGCCGCACCGCGTTCGATGTGCTGATGGCGGGCTCCGTCGTGAGCGTGCTTCCGATGCTGGCCCTCTTCCTGGTCCTGCAGCGGCGCCTGGTGGCCGGGATCACGAGCGGCGCCATCAAAGGCTGACGTAATTGGCAGCCAAAGAAATCCGACTCGGCGTCGCGTACTACCCGGAACAGTGGCCGCGGAGCCGGTGGCCCACCGACGCCCGGATGATGGCCGAGGCCGGCCTCGTGGTGGCGAGGGTCGGCGAGTTCGCGTGGTCGGCGCTGGAACCCGAGGCAGGCCGCTTCGAACTGGACTGGCTCGACGAGGCGGTCGGGGTGCTCGCCGCCTCAGGCCTCGAGGTCGTGCTCGGCACGCCGACGGCGGCTCCTCCGGCCTGGCTGGTCGAGGCCAACCCCGAGATCCTTCCGGTCGACATCGACGGCCACAAGCATCGGTTCGGAAACCGCAGGCACTACTGCCCCAACCAGCCCGCCTTCCATGCGGCCACCGAGCGGGTGGTCGACGCGCTGGCCCGACGCTTCGGCGGCGACTCACGCGTGGTCGGCTGGCAGGTCGACAACGAGTTCGGCGGCCGGTGCTACTGCGATCGGTGTCGGGCTCGTTTCAGAGAGTGGCTTCGTGAGCGATATGGGTCGCTCGAGCGTGTGAACGACGCGTGGGGTACGGCCTTCTGGAGCCAGACCTACACGTCGTGGGACCACGTTCCAGTCCCCCAGCGCGAGCCCCTCGACCCGAACCCAAGCCTGGCCCTCGAGTACAGGCGCTTCATATCGGACAGCTACGTGCGTTACCAGCGCCTGCAGACGTCCATCGTGCGCGCCCAGACGAGGGATCAGTTCCTGACCCACAACCTGATGGGCTTCAAATTCGCCGAGATCGATTACGGCAAGCTGGCGGCCGACCTCGACCTCGTGAGCTGGGACAACTACCCGGGCCTCGATCCGCACGCCGGCCACCTCGCGCCCGCGCTGGGCGCGGACGCGATGCGAGGGCTGAAGCGCCAGAAGACATGGGTCATGGAGCAGCAGGCGGGGCCCGTCGGCTGGGGGACGATGCTCTCGCCGGCGCCGGCCCAGGTTCGCCTCTGGACCTACCAGGCCGTCGCCCATGGCGCCGAGGCCGTGCTCTTCTTCCGCTGGCGCACCGCGCGCTTCGGCACCGAGCAGCACTGGCACGGAATCCTGGAGGCGGATGGCACCGCCCGGGGGCGCTACCGAGAGGTGCGCGCGCTGAGCTCAGAGCTGCGCAGGGTAAGCCATCAGCTCTCCGCCGCCACCCCCCTCGCCCACGTCGCGCTTCTCCACGATTACGACTCGCGCTTCGCCCTCCAGGTCCAGCCCACCAACGGTGCGCTCGGGTACGAGTCCACAGTGCTGGGGCACTACCAGGCGCTGCGCGGGCTTGGGCTCGGCGTCGACGTGCTGCCGGACGCCAACGAGCTCGAGCGCTACCGGCTCATCGTGGCGCCGAACATCGTCGTCGTCGATCGGGAGCTTGCATCAGCACTCGCGGCGTATGTGGACGGAGGTGGAACCCTCGTCCTGGCGCCGCGGACGGCGGTCAAGGACCGCTTCAACGTCACTCCCGAGCGGGTCCTCCCGGCGTGGCTCGACGGTCTCTGCGGGGTCCGCGTGCTCGACTACCAGAGCGTCATCGGTGACGGCGATGTTCGCCTGGAAGGGCCATCCATCAAAGGTGCGTTTCGGGGCTGGTACGAGGAGCTCGAGCTGGACGGCGCACAGGCCCTCGCGACCTACGCGGACGGCGCCTTTGCGGGCTCGCCGGCCGTCGCCGAACGCAGAGCGGGTGAAGGCCGCGCGCTCTACCTGGGAGGCGCCGCGACCCCGCCCACCCTGGGACGGCTGTACCGGCTCCTAGGCGGGCAGCTGGGACTGCCCCTGCTCGAGGTTCCTGAAGGCCTGGAGGTGGTGCCGCTCGAAGGCGCCGGGGATGGTGAGCTGCTGGTGCTGCTCAACCATTCGGACCGCGAGCAGCGGCTGGCCTGGAAGGGATCTCGGTGGCACGACCACCTGACGGGTGCGAGCGGTGGTGGAGCCTTCGCCCTCGGACCTCACGGAGTGGCCGTGCTCGAGGTCGTCCGATGAAGATCGCCGAGGTCACCCCCCTCGTCATGGGGACGGAGTGGCGCAACCTGACCATGGTCAAAGTCCGCACCGACGAGGGCCTGGTCGGCGTCGGCGAGGTGCGTATGGTGAACCACACCCAGGCGCTGCTCGGCTACCTCGAGCATGCGATCCCAAGCCACGTCCTCGGCGCCGATCCCTTCGATGTCGAAGCGCTCGTGCAGCGCATGTGGCGCACCGACTACGAGCGCGCGGGAGCGATCGTGATGTCCGGGATCAGCGCCATCGAGATCGCTTGCTGGGACATCATCGGCAAGGCGGTCGGGCTGCCCGTCTTCAAGCTGATGGGCGGTGCGGTCCGCGACCGCATCAAGGCCTACGCCAACGGGTGGTACACAGTCGAACGGACACCGGACGAGTTCCACGCCGCCGCGCGGCAAGTCGTGGCCAGGGGCTATCTGGCGCTCAAGCTCGATCCGTTTGGCGCGGGCACCTCCGAACTGGCGCCCGACGAACTGAGGCGAGCCGTCGGCCTGGTCGAGGCGGTCCGGGACGCGATCGGCCCTGACAATGAGCTCCTGGTGGAGATGCACGGCCGGTTCACTCCCGCGACGGCGGTGTCCATAGCACGAGAGCTCGAGCCATACCGCCCGTCGTGGATCGAGGAACCGGTGCCGCCCGAGAACCTCAAGGCCCTGGCCAGGGTGGCGAAGCAGGTGACAATCCCGGTCGCCACCGGAGAGCGCATCCATGTCCGGCACGAGTTCCGCGAGCTGTTCGAGCTCGAGGCGGCCGATATCGTGCAGCCGGACATCACGACCGTCGGCGGGCTCCTGGAGACCAGGAAGATCGCGGCGTGGGCCGACGTCCACTACGTGCTCCTGGCGCCGCACAACGTCGGCGGACCCATCTCCACCGCCGCCGCCCTGCATCTCGCCGCATGCACCACGAACTTCAAGATCCAGGAGCACTTCAACGACTTCACCGAGGCGGCAGTCAAGGAATCGGCGCCTGGCAACCCGGAGGTCGTCGACGGCTGCTTCGCGCTGCCCCAGGGTCCCGGCCTGGGAGTGACGCTGCGTGAGGAGGTCGTGGCCGAGCACCCCGCCCGCCGCCTTCACTTCAATCTCTTCCAGGACGAGTGGCACCTGCGGCACGCGGTCCAGTGACGATGCGCGCAGTGGTCGTGGAGCGCGCCGGCAACGCCCGGCTGTCGGAGCTGGCCGTCCCCGAGCCGAACGCGGTCGAAGTCCTGGTCAGGGTGGCGGCCGCCGGCATCTGCGGCTCCGACCTCGACATCCTGCGTGGTACGCGGCCCGCAGCGTACGTCCGGTATCCCGTCGTGCCGGGACACGAGTGGGCGGGCACCGTGGTGAAGGTCGGCACCGACGTGAGGGGCATAGCCGTGGGCGATCGCATCGTCGCCGAAGGGTTTCGCAGCTGCGGGGTCTGCGACAGATGCCGCGAGGGACGGACCAACCTCTGTGCGGCCGACTACGCCGAGACGGGCTTCACCCACCAGGGCGCGTTCGCGGAGTACGTCAGCGTCCCGGCACGCCTCGTCCACGTCCTGCCGGCCGGGGCCGACCTCGAGGCCGCAGCACTCCTCGAGCCTGCGGCCTGCGTCGCGTGCGGGCTGCTGGAGGCTGACCTGCGTCCAGGGCTTCGGACCGCGGTGGTCGGAGCGGGGGCGCTGGGTCTGCTCGCGGTTTCGATCCTGCGCCTGACCTCGCCAAGCTACCTCGCTCTGATCGGCAGCCGGCAGGCACGCCTCGACCTCGGCCGGCGAGTGGGCGCGGACGACGCGTTCGACGTCAACACTGAATCGCTTGACTCGCTCCGCGAGAGCTTCGACCTCGTCTTCGAGGCTGCCAACCGACCCCAGGCGGCGGTGACGGCGCTGGAGGCCGCGCGCCGCGGAGGGACCGTGATCCTGGAGGGGATCTCCAGCGCGGTTGATCCGGCGATCCGGGCGGACGCCATCACGCTCAAGCACCTGCGGGTACAGGGGATCTTCGGAGCTTCCGGCGCCGCCTGGACCTGGGCGGTCGAGCTGTTCGCCAGCGGCCGGTTGCCCCTGCGGGAGTTGATCAGCCATCGCTTTGCCCTCGAGGACTTCGAGTCGGCCTTCGGCATGCTCGAAGACCGCCAGGGCGGCGCGGTCAAGGTCGAGCTCGTGCCGTGACGAGCTCCACCGTCCGTTTCCTCTGGCTCGGACAGAGCGGCTTTTTGATCCGCATCGGCGGGGCGAACGTCCTGGTCGATGCGTTCCTCGCCCCCCACCCGGACCGCCGGGTCGCATCGGAGCTCCCGCCCGCTGACGCCCGGTCGCTCGACGTCATCGCCTGCACGCACGAACACCTGGACCACCTCGACCGCGACTGCCTGCC
>WNGB01016334.1_pt1 | contig 10881 bp, 5 predicted proteins | sample 5400681 | NCBI WGS metagenome assembly WNGB01 (sample SAMN13153367, study PRJNA577476) | soil metagenome | isolation source: 115 cm soil or saprolite under grassland replicate 2 | place: USA:California | collected 2016-06-15 | reverse complement strand
GGGCACGCTTGCCGATGGCGAGATTGGTCTCCTGCGTGAGGAAGCAGAAGTTCGCGACCGCATTCACCTGTCCCCGGGAGTAGCCGGCCTCGTAGAGGTACGCCTTCGGGAAGATGTGATGGACCTGGAGTGAGGCCAGGTGGCCGAGCATCTCGCGCTTCAGCTCCAGCCCCGTCCCAAAGTCTCGCGCCCCGCGGACGCGGGTGAGCAGGTACAGCAACGGGTAGAAGCGCGAGCCCCGGCCGAACCCCTCGAAATCCTGCCCGTCGATGGCCAGGTTGCCGCCTCGGGAGCGTTCGACGGCGGTGATCAACCCGTTGATGCCGGATCCTTCGAGCGTCTCGTAGTCTCGGGCGAGCACGCTCTCGGTCGAACCAGTGAACCGGCCCCACAGCGCCGTGTGGATGTACCAGTAGAGCATCTGGTCCTGATCCGTTCTGTCGGCGAAGTGGCCCCCGTGGAGGTGGAGGAATCGTGACACCACAGGGAAGGCATAGCGGCCCATGAGGACCCGGTCGTGGTCGAGCCCGAGCCGGCCGCAGACGACATCGAGAAAGCGCCCGACGTACCTGGTTGACGACAGCAACGCCTGCTGGAACTCCTGCGGCGTGATGTCTCCCAACGCCGAGAAGGGCGCCCGGCCCGTGGCGACCGCGTTCACGTTGCGCAGCAGCCATTCCAAACTGAAGGCGTAGCGGGCCTCTTGCCATCGTGCAAGATGACCGCGCATCGTGCCCCTTGCCTCCGGCCACTGCGCGCAGATCTTGGCAAGGGCGAGGTCGCCCTTGGAGAGCTTCGTCCCTCCAGAGTTCACCCGGTTGAAGATGTCCACGACGACGTCGACACTCTTGTCCGCGCCGGTGATCTTCTCGGTGTGGAACTCCCGGTCAAGGAGGCTGCTCAGACGTGCGAGCCGGGTCATGTAGGAGACGATCTCCGGCCGGGTTTCCGGCTCCTTGTTGAGCTTTCCGATCTCCGGCTCCAACCCATGGGTGAACAGGGAGGTCACATCCACCCAGCGGGGGTCGCCCCGCATCTTTGCTGGCGCGAAGAACTCGAAGGTCCCGTCCTCGACGTTGAACCGCAGACCAGTGAATGCGGCCGGGTCGCCCTCGAAGAACTCCGGCGGCCTGCCGCGGACGATGCCGTACAGCGACGTCACGCGCTGCTGGCCGTCGAGGAGGAGTTGCTTGACGCCTGCAGCCGGACTCGAGCCACGCACGGAGGCCGCGTCGGCTTCTGCCTCCCAGACGAGGAGCCCACCGACCGGGTAGCCACGGTACAGCGACCGCATGAGGCCACGAACCTGGTCCCGGTTCCACACGTAGCCCCGCTGGAACTCCGGCAGGAGCATGCTCCCGGAGTCGATTTGGTCAAGGATCGCGCCGAGCTTGGTCACGGTTGCATCGGTCCTTCCTTGCGCCAGCAGTCAGCTGGGCTGGCTGGCAATGCCTCGCCAGTGCTTTGCCAAGTGCTTCGGGCCCGGGCGGTCTGCCATATCCTTCAACAGCCGCAGCTTTGTAAGGTAGAGCGATCCCATCAGGAATTCCTCTCTGCCGTCTGTGCTGCATGCCGCAACGCATCGGCGATGCGGGCGACGCACGCCGTGGAGTCGTTCACGATCTCCCGACCCCAGAAGGCGAGGACCCGCCAACCCTGACGTTCGAGCCAGGCCCGGCGCTGGGCGTCCGCCGCGCGCTGCTGGGGCGAGGAGTGGAACTCCCAGCCGTCGCAGTAGACGGCCACCTGCTGATCCGGCCAGGCGAAGTCGGGGACGGTGCGGACAAACTCCTGACCTTCCGGCCCGTACTCGACGAAGCGTCGTTGCGCCTCGGCCTTCGGGAGGCCACCTGCGATGCAGGCACGGAGCAGCGCGGCTTCGATCGGCGAGCGTGGCCGGCCACGCAGCAGCCCATCCGAGAGCCGGGGCACCGGGAAGCCTTGGGCGGGACTGGCTGTCACCAGACCTCGGAGGAACCGGACCGCCAGGCGCCGGTCGAGGATCGCGTGCTCATTCTGGTTCGCGTAGGTCATCAGGCAGCGGTAGCAGGCCCGCTCGCACGAGCAGCGCTCGACCACGTCGAGCACTGCGGCGGCGACCTCCGGAAGTCGCGCGCCGAGCTGGCGGAGGTACCCCGCGCCACCCGGGACGTCCTCGTAGAGCACCGCAAGGCGCTCCTGGCCTCCTGGCTCGGGCACCGGCCGCGGCCAGTCGAAGCCTTGGACCTCACCCTCGTCGGCCTCCAGGACGATCCGCGTCCCCAGGCCGAGCGCGGCTCGAATGCTCGCAAGGAACGGCTCCAGCTCCCCCAGGCCGATCTCGAGCGCGTCCATGTCAGGAAGGAGGTGCAGGATGTCGACCTCGCGCTCGACCCGGAAGGTGGTGCGCTCCACGCGGCCTGTCGGGCAGAGGTCGGCGTGCCGGTCAGCTCGGCGCTGCCCCGCCCTCGTCGTAGCGGCCTCCGGAGGCCGGTCGAACCACATGCCGCACGTGTCGCAGACGAGGAACGACTCGGCCAGACCGGTCCGGGCGTCGCGCCGGCCGCGGTTGAGCATCACCAGACCAGCGCCTCGCTCCCACGAGAGCCCAAGGCCCGGGTAGTGGAACGTGACCGCCTCGCGAGGCTCCCCGGCCGCGAGGTGCGCAGACACCTCGAACCCTGTCCTGGACCGCCGCTCCTCGTCGGCGTTGATGGACTCGCGCGGCGACCCGCGCATGGCCCGCATGGGCACGGTGTGGAGGACGTCGAGGTCGGCCGACGAGCAGACCTCGCAGAACTCGACCGAGCCGGGGTTGACGGCGTCGCAGCGGCGACAGACGTTGCGGGGCGCCAGGCTCGCGGTCCCCTCGGCGGTCACGAGGCCGCCGCGCCGGTAGTCGATCCGGTCCACCAGGTACTTCTGGCCACGGACGTAGACGAGCTGGCCCGGCGCGAAGTCCTTCAGGCTGCGGACGGCGTCATGGGAGATCGACTCGCGCGTGTCCGCACGCTCGAACGTGGCCGTCTCGGTCGGGAAGGCATAGCTCGGCAGGAACCCGGCCCGTGACAGGTGGCGCAGGACATAGGCCTGCTCGCGGTCGTCGCGGCGCATGTTGCGGAGCGCCTGGTCGAGCCCTTGGAGCATGCGGGTCCAGTCCCTCGGTCGAGGCTGGGCGTGGTACACCTCGTCCTGCTCGGCCAAGAGCTGGGCCTGGCGGTCACGGTAGAGCTGCACCGCCGCGTCGAGGTCGGCGCCGAACCGGTCGACGACCTCCCCCGCCCAGCCGGGAGTGAGCCAGGCGAGGTTGTCGCGCTCGATGTCCCACGCGAACGCGTCCACGACCGTCCTTGCCAGGCGGTCGCGTCGAGTGGCGATTGCGTCCAGGACCAGGTCGGCGCCGACCAGCCGGCCGTCGTGGTCGACCAGGTCCTCCATCCATGCGGGCAGGTCGGCGCCGCACGACTCGAGGACCAGGCCGCGCGCGTGGCGGGTGAGGACCCGGCGGTTGTCGAGCAGGAAGGCGGGCGGCCGGATCGAGCCTCGGATCATCTCGGTGGGCCGCTCGTAGAAGTAGGTGTCGTGCGGCATGCCCTGGGCGAAGGTGGCAACGAGCGCCACCCGCTCCCTACGCCGCCCGGCGCGGCCGGCCCGCTGCGCGTAGTTGGACGGCCGGGGCGGCACGTTACGCAGGATCAGCGCCATGAGCTGGCCGAGGTCGACCCCGAGCTCGAGCGTCTGGGTACAGACGAGGACGTTGGTACGGCCGTCCTTGAAGCGCTCCTCGGCCGCGATGCGGTCGTCGTCGGGGACCTGGCCTGAATGCTCTGCCACCTCCACCCGGAGGGGCGCTCCGGTGGTGAACTGGCGCAGGTCGTAGTCCCCAAGATCGCCTGCGAACGGTGCGACGGCACCCCGGCAGCCGTAGGTGACACAGGCGCCGTCCGCAAACGGCGCCGCCTGCACCCGCCGGCAGGCGCGGCAACGCACCGTCTCCGGGCTCAGCGGGCGCACCTCGACCGCTCGCCAGGCGACCTGGGCCACCGGGACGGCGGTCCGGCCGGCGGTCACCCGGGCTCGCTCGAGCAGCTCGTGGTCCTCGAGCAACCCCACCGCGAGCCGGGCGGCACGGGCGGCCGCGTCGTCGTCGAGCCCACGCCCGGCGCGCCTGGCGAGCCGGGCCGGCGCGGCCCGTGGGGTCAGCTTCACCGGGTCCACCGGGAGGCCGTCGGCGGCACGGTCGGTGACCCCGGCAACGCGGCCGGACCCTGGCGGCACGATGCAGCGGTACGTCTGCTCGAGCCGCAGGCGCACCGCCGCCTCCATCGGGGCGCTGGTCAGCTCGTGCGCGAGCGCGCGGCGGGACCGCAAGTGGTCGAGGAGCGCTCGTGCGTAGCGCCGCGCCGCCTCCGGCGTGACACCGCCGAGCGCCGCCGCCAGCGGCTCGAGCGCCTCCGCCGGCATCGCTTCCAGTGCCGGATAGCCGACCGAGACCGCGGCAAGGCCCTCCAGGGTCTCCGGACGGCCGGCGTCGCGGGTCAGCTCAGCGAGGACGTCCCAGGCGACCGCCTGGAGCGCGTGCGCCTCCTCGGCCCGGCTCTGGCTCACCGGGTACAGGCCGAGCTCACGGCCGCGCACGGCAAGGCGCTCGACAAGAGCGTCGAGGTTGGCGAGCGGCTCATCGGCGGAGGCCCGGCGCTGCACCTCCTCGACGAGCAGGCGGCGCACCAGCGTGCGCCGCGCCTTGTCGCGCAGGTAGCCGGCTTGGAAGGCGGTGTCCTGGCGGGAGTCGGCAAAGACGAGCAGCCGCTGGGCCGAGAGGTCGCCAGGCTGCTCCTCGGCAAGGCCGGCGAGCAGCCCGAAGGTGAGCGCGCTGACAGCGGCCGCGGTCTTCGGGGCCAGGTCGGAGACCGCGCTGCCCCGCCCGGCCGAGTAGCCGCACGCAGGGCAGATGTGCAGTGGCTCGCCCGGCCTCGGCGTGTCGACCACGAACACCTCGACCGTGGCCCGGTCACAGGTGATGCAGGCTGCCTCGGGGCTCGACCGGCCGCAGCTGGGGCAGCGCCGTCCGGCCCGGAGGACGGGGCGAGCGCCGGCATCAACCGACCCTTCGTCCTCGGCCACGCCGTCGGGCGGGTCGTGATGGAGGCGGCGGGCGACGTAGCCGAGGGGGACTGGCTCGCCTCCCTCGCTGCCCTCGGCCTCCTCCCGGCTGGTCACCGTGTCGTAATCCTGCCCACAGCCCTTGCAGACGCTGATCGGGTAGGCGACCGCGCCATCGCACTGCGGGTGCGGGCAGACGGCCTGCCCGTCGACCAGGACGTGCTCTGCGGGCGCCACGCAACGGGTGAGGCGGGGAATGCCGCGCAGGAACAGGTGGACCTTGGCTCGCACGAGCGGAAGCCTGTCTCGTCCCGTCGCGACCGAGCCGAGCAGCAGGTAGGCGGCGACCTCCTCCTCCAGCGCAGCCAGGTCGGCGTCGGCCCGGCCGGGAAGCTTGGCGAGGCCGGCGGCCAGGTCGTCGACCGCGCGGGGCTCGACCAGCTCCTGCCGGAGCCAGGCGAGCACCGGGCTGCCATCGAGGACGCCGGCCAGCGCCTGGGGCGAGTCGTCGGGCACGGCCCAGCCAAGCAGCCGGGTCGCCAGCTCGGCCAGGCCGGAGAGGTCGTCCGGACGGCGCTCGGCGAGCGCAAGCGGAGGCGGTTGCGCGGGCATGGCGTCGAAGTCGGGTTCGGGCAGGAGGTCGGGGTCCTCCTCGACGAGAGCATCCGTGCCGATGTCGGCAGCGAACAGCGCCGAGGCGAACTCGGCCACCTGCTGGCGGGCGGCCTCGTGGGCGGCTTCGCCGCCGCCCGAGTAGACGGTGGCGGAGAGGCCGGCGCAGACCAGCCCGCTGGTCGTCCGGTCGACGTGGCCGCGGAGCCGACGGACCAGGCAGGCGATCTCGGTGCCCAGCGCCCCCTGGTAGGTGTGGACCTCGTCGAGCACGAGGTAGCGCAGGCTGTCGTGCCGGAACAGCTTGCGGTCGTCCCCCCTGGTCAGGATGTACTCCAGCATCGAGTAGTTGGTGAGCAGTACGTCAGGTGGTGACTCCTGGAGCCGGCGGCGCTCCTCGGGCTCGGTCACGCCGGTGTAGACGCCGTAGGAGAGGCCCATGCGCGAGCAGGCCGCCTCGAGCCGGTCCTTCTGGTCGTTGACCAGCGCGTTCATGGGGTAGAGCACGACGGCTTTCACGCCCGGCCTCTCCGCCCAGTGCCGCTGGCAGTAGGCGAGCACCGGGATCAGGAACGACTCGGTCTTGCCCGAGCCGGTCCCGGTCGCAACCAGGGTGTGCTCGCCCCGCCACAGGCGCCGGGCCGCCCGCTCCTGGTGGTCGAAGAGCAGGTCGAGCCGCGAGAACCCGTCGAGCACCTCCCGCGGCATGCCCTCGCCAGCGACGAGGTCGGCGAGGCTCCCACCGACCCGCGGTGGCCGCTGCGCGGTGATGTACGGCCCCCGCCACAGCAGCGCCTCGCGGTCGACGAGCGCCTCCAGCCGCTCGTGCAGCGCGTCGTCAGCCACCGGATACGCCGTCCAGGTGAACCGCTCGTAGTCAGCCTGGACGCGCTGGGCAAGGGTGAACGGGTTCACGAGGCAGCCTCCGTTGGTGCCGCTTCCATGCTCTCCGGTTGACTCGACGGCGGCAGGTCGGCGCGGAACCCAAGCCGGATGCGCAGCGCCCGGACGAACTCGAAGTCCTCCTCGCTCGGCCGCTCGGCACGTACTGGGTGCATGACCTGGTTGCGGATCTGGTTCAGCCGAGCGAGATCCCGGAGCACGGATTGTTTGTCCTCAGGTCGTACGGGCAGATGGGCGGCGATCATCGACCAGCGTCGGTCGATGATGCGTTCCAGGTGCTTCAGGTCCGTATAGCACCAAGGCTCGGCCGCAGGGTGTAGGTCTTCCTCGCGGCGGACCTGACAATCCTGCCGGATGTTGATCGGGACGCCCTGGCGCCACCAGCCCGCCTCGCCGTCGCCGAACTGTTCCTCGAGGACGCTTCGGACCATTCGGTGCAGCCCGCACTCAATGGTGCGAACGTCCTCGTACATGTCACCGAACGGCGCCTCTGGTTGGTGGAACGCCACGACGACGCGCAGCTCCTCCCAGGTGACGTCGTGGCCCTGTTGTTCGAGCGCCTCCTTGAGCGGTGTGAGCCGACCGTCCCCGCGCGCGGCACCGTCGAGCAGCCGGGTGATCGGGTCGCGCCGCTCCTTCCGGATCGAGAACAGCACGTCCGAACGGCGCAGGAGCCCCCGCCCGACGAGCTGTTCCAGGTAGCCGATCGTCGTCTGGACGGTCGTCCCTCGCGCCGAGGAGATCTGGATCGGGTCAAGCCCGCTCCGGAACATCTCCAGCACCTCGTCCCTCGCGCCCATGACCTCACCCTCTCAGCTCATCGAACGCCAGCAGCACGGCGGCCTTGTAGGCATCGTCTGGAGGCACCGGACCTCCCTCGCCCCTCGACCGGCGGAAGTCAGCGAGCACTCTCGCGAACTGGTCCTTGTCCAGCCCGTAGAGATGGGCGACGTGCGCGTCCAGCTCAGTCCGCAGGCGCACCTGCTCGTCGCGCCCGAGAGGCGCACACGGCACTCCGAGCACGCTGGCGAGGTCGTCGAACACCGGGCTTCGGCAGGTGAGCCGCGCGGCGAGTTCTTTGATGGCGGCCCGACGCTCCGAGCTCACCGACGGGTCAGGGATCGGCAGCGTGGCCATGATCGACTTGGTAAGCGCGGAGGACACCTTCCGTCGGATCACGTAGTCTAGGACCAGGCTATTCAACACACCGCAGAGGTAAAGCATCGAGGTCGCATCCATGACCGTCCGGTAGCCAACCTCAGGATCATCCTGCACGCTGCGATGAAGGAACGGCACGTGTTCGCTGAGCGCCGTTCCAGGTGGGACGACGGCAGCGATCAGGGTCCGCTCATCCGTTGCCCGAGCTACGTTACGGAACCCGAGCCGGTACTGGTCGGCTGGAACCTCGAGCCCACCTCGGCGATTCGCTTCGAACAGCCTGCGCTCACCCTTTAAGCGGCTCACATCATCGGAAACCGGTCCCCGGTGCCCAGCCCGCCGCCACTCACGACGAACCAGCTCTTGATCCCCCTCGGACTTTAGCCGGTAGGTCGGCTCAGCGAAGTCTGCCACGAATTGGTGGATGTGCTTACCCTCGCGAAGAGGAGTTCCATTCGGCTGTCGCTCGAAGAACTCTTTGTCGTCCTCGACGTTGAACTCGCGAGCGTGTACCGCCAGCCAAGTTCGATCAGATACCTCGTCGTAGAGCTGACGATGCTCCCAATAGATCGTCGCGAGGAGGTTGAGCATCCGCTGCTCTCGAACATCCGGAATCGCCATCGTGTCCGGGGCGAGGCTGCGAAGCAGGCTGATTGCGAGCAAAGTTGTGTGGGCTGGTAGGTCGTCAAGTTGGTTCACCGCCGTGAGGCCGGAGGTAAACGGTATCCATTCTGTCGTACTCCCGTTCTGGGCTACGAGGACGACGAACTGCTCACGGCTATCAATGGGGAAGATGCCCTTTGAATTGTCGAATAGAGCGAAGGTCAGTATCGCTGTCTGCTGAAAAAGCGCGCGTCGGTGGAACTGCGTCCCGGCGTCACCAACGAGACCAGCGTCTATAGTCAGCGCCAGGGTGCCTTGTGGCGCAAGAAGCTGGAGATCCCGCTCCAGAAACGCTCGATAGTAGTTGAACGCACCTCCAACACCGAGGAACCGGTATTGGTCGGATGAGCGAATGTATCGCTTCCCGCTCTCGATATAGGCCGATTGCGCTTCATATTCCCGCTTGACTTCTACACGAGTGAGGGCTATCTCGGCGAGGGCGCTTTTCTCCTCCTTCGTACGTGCGAAGGCAAAGCTGGGATCAAATCGTCCATAAAATTCTCCGAGCTTGAATCGGATGAACTCCCAAGGAGGGTTTCCTAGGATCGCGTCGAACCCGGCGTCGTCACGGCGGGTGCCCTCGAGATGGAAGAAGACCTCGGGGAACTCGACTTCCCAATGAAAGGGGCGGACCTCGCGGGCGACCTCCTCGACCGCCTCCTGGGCGACCCGGAGGGGCAGGAATCCTTCGTTGGCGGCGTGGCTGGCATAGGCGCGGTACTCGCGGGCGGTAAGCGCCGGGGCGTGCGACGGCCAGTAGAACGCCGAGACCCAGAGGTTGGCTCGTAGGCGGAGGCGGCGGAGTCCGTCCGCGTCCAGGTAGGTGCGGAGGCGGACCGCCTTCTGGCGGACCTCGGCGGCGTGGTCGGACGGGGCTTCGGCGATCTCGCGGCGGCCGGCGGCGAGCTTGGCGAGGTCGGCGCGGGCGCCCTCGACGGGGAGGCGGAGTTGTGCTGCGTCCTCGGTCTGGCGGCCGCGGACGAGGACCGCCGGGAGGCGGTCGAGGTCGTCGAGGAACGCGCCGACCAGGGAGTCGCCGCAGCGGAGCTTGGCGTCCAGGAACGACAGCGGGCGGTCGGCCGACGGGCAAAGTCGCGATTCGTCCCTATTTGTCCGATGGCCCCACGTCGTGGCCCGGCGCTTCGCTACCGCGTTGGTCCAGGCCGGGAGCCAGATTCCAGCAACAGGCATGTTCGGACATTTGGTGCATATCGCGACTTTGCCGGGACCCTGGGTAGGCGGCGCGCTCCTCGTCGTCGATCAGCGCGTCGGCGTCCAGGCCCTCGGTGATGCGAGCCTGACCGTACGCCTCGGCCAGGAAATGGACGGCAGGCACCAGGAAGGCGCCCGAGCCCATCGAGGGGTCGATCACCCGCAGCTCCAGGATCTCCTCGCTGCTCCGCCCGACCACGAGCGGTTCGAGCGCCTCGCGGGCGAGGAACGCGGCGATCGCCCGCGGGGTGTAGTAGGACCCGGAGCCCTTGCGCTGGCCTGACGCCTCGAACAGGAAGAAGCGGCCCTCGGGGACGTCCTCGATCTCGCGGGCGCCCTCGGGCAGCCTGTCCCGGGTGACGACCTGGGTGATGCGCTTGCCGCCACTCGACAGCTCGGCGAGCACCATCGGCTCGCGGGCCAGCCGGGGCTCGAACGCGAGCAAGCCCTCGTAGACGCTGCCGAGCTGCTCGACGCTCAGCTCACGGTAGTTCACCCGCCGCCGCCCGCTCCCCTCGGCGACCTTTCGCACCCTGCCGCCGCGGCCCCGGACGGTCGCGGTTACCGACAGGTGCTCGATCGCCGCCGCGACGTGCGCGTCGCTCAGCCGGACGGGGCGCTGGCCGCGCGCGTCACGGACGGGGAGGTCGAACGAGGCACAGCCCTGCGGGTCGAACAGGCTGCCGTCGTAGGCCGTGACCCGGAACTCCCCGACGTCGGCGCCCTCGCGGAGCAGCCGGAACAGCGCGGTGACCGACTCCCACAGGTAGGTGCGGTCGCCGAGCCACTCGGCCCCCGGAGCGAGCACCTCGTCGCGGAGATGGGCGAAGCCGTAGCTCGACCGGTAGGCGGGCACGTCGATCGGGAGCAGGCCGCGGTCCTCGGCGAACGCGACGAACAGCAGCCGGTAGGCGACCTTGAGCGCGTCGGCGAAGAGGGTTCGCAGGTCGGGCACGTCGGCGTCTCTGGCGCGCAGGTCGTCGATCGCCCCTTGGGCGAGATGCTCGATCGCCTTGCGCACCCCGACCGAGAGGTCGTCGGAGACCCGCGCTGCCGCCTCCTCGCTGACCCGCTCGGCTCGCTCGTAGAGGCTCGTCCCGCCCGGCCCCGGCAGCATCGCCTCCGGGCGGAGCAGCGCCCAGAGCAGACGCCACTCGTGCTCTTCGCCGTACTCGGCCAACCCGACGAGATCGAATGCCAAGTAGGCCGCCTCGCCGCCGAGGCCGGGGTCCTTGGCGACCACGCGCAGCT
>WNGB01013731.1_pt1 | contig 10882 bp, 5 predicted proteins | sample 5400681 | NCBI WGS metagenome assembly WNGB01 (sample SAMN13153367, study PRJNA577476) | soil metagenome | isolation source: 115 cm soil or saprolite under grassland replicate 2 | place: USA:California | collected 2016-06-15 | reverse complement strand
CTGCGCAGGCTCTCCAGGAGGGTGTCGGCGGAAACGGCTGGCAAGGGGTCCATCGGGGCTCCGGGTGCTACATGAAAGAGAAACGACTGTCAGAACTTACGGTTAGCATAGGGAACGCCCGGAAGATTTGCCGCGCCCGGGATGCATCGATGTGGGGCAGGGAACTGCGATTGTGGCGACGGGAATGTCGGCAGTCGTTCCACGACTCAAGAGCGCCGCGTTTGGGCGTTGGCGTGGCGAGTTCGTGCCGAATGACACCAATCTATGGATCAATGTGGCCGGGAAGCCCGCACCTCAGGAGGCGGTGGAAACCGCGATTCTCTACACAACTGCAATTGCCATAGCTGGTTGCGGCGGGAACTGGTGCGGTTCTGAGGTCAAGTAGCGGCCCGGCTCAAACTGTTCGCCGGGGCAAGTTCTTCGAGCCTCCAGGGCCGTCCCGTCGCCGTCAGCGCCGGTTCCCGGTTGCCGGGTGATTCGGGAAAATTCGCTCGCGCCGGTCGTGCAAAGGGGCAGCGACCTCCCCTTGTCAGCAGCCCCGACCAGCGAACACCCCCCTCCTAACTCCCAGTTAACCACGCCAGGCGCATTCGCCTGGCGCTGGGGGTACTCGGTTTGGTCGACCTCCTGCGCGATACGCGGTCCGGGAATGAGGGTCGCAACGCGGAAGCGTTCACTGCGTGATTGTCTTGATGACCCGGCAGGCTGATCTCACCGTGGCGCGGGTACGACCGCAAACCATCCCGACGTCACCGATAGTGTGGCGGTGAGCGGAAGAAGAGTGTCGCCCGGAGTGTCTGTTCGCTGTGAAATCGCCCCAAACGCGCTGTCGATGCGTGTGGTTCCCAAGCCTTCGCCCGACGTCAGCGGTGGTAGTATCCTCGGCAGCCATTGGGGTGTTGGACACGCCCTCGCTCGTCCCTGCGAACCGATCGTCAGGATGTGGCCGCCGCCCTGTCCAGGAGCGATACTTGATCCCCCATGTCGACCGACTGACGCAGTTTCGCATCCAGGTCCAGTAGAAAACGGGCGTCGGCATGTCGGTCCGCTGCGCGTTACGGATCTTGACTTGGCCACTTCGGTCGATCACACCGAAGCGTGCAACGCCGAGAGCCGAATTGCCCTCGGTGTGTCGGGACCGGATCGCACAACGCCTTGGGACCGCTGCAGAACTCGAACGCCGACGCCGCCGATCTACGGCCGGTGCTGCTGCCACCAGGCCCACGCCCGCGCCTCCGTCCACTCGCCTGCGCACGCGCAGCCGGCCAGTGCCTCGTCCAGGCTGCGGGCGTCAGGAAAACGCTCCGCCGGAGCCTTGGCCAGGCAGCGGCGCAGCACCGCTTCCAGGTCGGCCGGGGCGTTCGCCAGCGGCGGCACCGCCTCCTGGACGTGAGCCAGCATCACCTCCAGGGCCGTGCCCCCCTGGAACGGCGGCCGGCCGGCCAGCAGGAAGTACCCCAGTGCCCCGAGGCTGTAGAGGTCGCTGCGGGCATCGACGGCCTCCGCCCCCCGCGCCTGCTCGGGCGCCATGTAGGCCGGCGTCCCCAGCACGGCCCCCTTGGCGGTCAGCCGGCTCGGGTCGTCGTCGCGGGCGCCGGCCGCCCGTACCAGGCCGAAGTCCAGCAGCTTGGCCACGTCGTGCAGCCCGCCGTGCCGGCAGACGAGCACATTGCCCGGCTTGATGTCGCGGTGGACCAGCCCGGCGGCATGCGCCTCCTGCAAGGCGCCGCACAGTTGGCGGAGGAAATGGACCGCGCGCGCCGGCGGCAGCGGGCCGTAGTGCGCCACCAGGTCGTCCAGGTCCAACCCGGGCAGATACTCCATGACGTAGTAGAACGTGCCGTCCTCGGCGTGGCCGTAATCGTAGATCGCGACCGTGTTGGGGTGCGTCAACTGCGAGGTGGCCTGGACCTCGCGCTCGAAGCGGCGGAGCATCTGCGCGTCGCCGCCACTGTCCGGGCGGATCAACTTGACCGCACAGGGGCGCTTCAGCAGGCGGTGCTCGGCCAGGTAGACCTCGCCCATGCCGCCGGCACCCAGGCGCTCCTTGAGCTGGTACTGCCCCAGCCGGCGGGCCTCGGATGCCGCACGCCGCAGGGCGGCGATCTGGTAGGACGCATTCGTCGCGGTGGCCACTCCCACGGACAGCACCACGGCGGACGAGGTGAAAAGTTCCGGCCAGTAGGCACGCACCACGGGGTTGATAATCCCGGCCGCCAGGATCGTCGCCAGGGAAATCAGGGCCATGCCTGCCACGGCTGCCAGCACGCGTCGCCAGTCGTCCGGAACCAGCACGCCGTAGTTTGCTATCACGATGAACCAGGTGAGAATGCAAACCGCGTTGGCGCCGGTGAACCAAAGGCTGGCGTACTCGGGCCCCACGCGCCCTCCGGGAACGGAAAAGGCCAGGTAAGCGTACTGCCGGTAGCCGAGCGCCACGGTCCACAGGCCGAAGAAGACCAGGGCGAGCTGGCGCAGCCGGGCCAGGGACACCGTCGGCCGCAGCCACAGGTGGGCGGCGATGGCGCAGGCATACAGGCAAAGAACCGCGAAGAGGAATCGCACAGGGGTGCGAAACGAATCGCTGTCGTTGAGGAAGTCGAAGTCGCCGAAGCGGAGGAACCACAGCGAGAGCAGGGCGATGCCGACGACCACGAAGCCCAGGCGCAGCCGGCGGTAATACAGGAGGCGGATGCCGCTTTCCTCGGCTGACGGCACGTTGATCGGGTGCGGGACCAGCTGCCGGCGCGGTAGCGCGAGAGCAGGGCTTGCCTGGTTCCAACCCTCGGTCGAGGAGGACCGCCGCAGCAAACGAACGACGGGGTCGGCCGTGCTCTCGGCATGCTCCAGCCGCCGCTGGCACGCGGGGCAGCCCGTCAGGTGCTCGGCCAGCCGGTCGAGAACCTGCACGGCCACGCGGCCGTGTGCGAAGGCGGCCAGTTCCTCATCGGTCGGACAGGCACACTCGAGCATGATGGTTTCCAGGTTCTGCGACAGCCCTGGTTGGCGATCCGTTTCATCGGTGTATACCTGTCACGGCGCGCCGCCCGGTAGTTGCTGTTGCTGTCATTCTAGGGTTGGCCGCGCCGGCGGTAACCCGATGACTCCAGCGACAGGCCGGGTAGAATAGCAACCGCCCTCTCCCCGGAGGGCCACACCGTTCCTTCCGAGCCCGCCGCGCCCGCAAGGGCCGTTGTTGGCGCCGCGGGCTCGTGCGGAGAGCCCATGGACCCCGAGCGCGTCACCTCGCTGTCTCTGCTCGACCGGGCGCGCCACCACGATGAGCCAAGTTGGCGGCGACTGGTCGCGGTCTGCGGCCCCCTGGTCGAGCACTGGTGCCGCCGCGGGGGCGCTTGCCCGGAGGATGCCGCCGACCTGGCACAGGAAGTATTCCTCGCGGTTTCCCAGGGCCTGGAGCGGTTCGAGCGCCGCGGGCCGGGCAGCTTTCGCGGCTGGCTGCGCGGCATCACCCGCCACAAGCTCCTCGATTACTACCGCCGGGCCCAGCGCCAGGCAGCGGCCGCAGGTGGCTCGACGGCACTCCAGCAGCTGCACGAGATCCCCGACCCGCAGCCCGGCTCCGACGAGGACGCCGACGAGATGAGCGGCCTGTACCGGCGGGCCCTCGACCTGATCCGCGGCGAGTTCGAGACGCGGATCTGGCAGGCCTTCTGGCTGACCGCGGTCGCGGGGCGGGAGGCGCCGGCCGCCGCCGCCGAACTGGGGATGTCGCCTGTCGCCGTCCGCGTCGCCAAGTCGCGCGTGCTCGCCCGGCTCCGGGCCGAAGCCGAGGGACTGATCGACTGACCCGCTCGCCTGCCGCCGCACTCCCCCTCCGCTGCCTTGCCCCGGCGGGTCATTTCGGCCGCGCCGACATTCGTGTAACACCTCCGACGATTCCTTTCTTAGAGGGGCGGCGGACGCCCGAAGCCGCACACCCAAAGTTCGTGACCGAGCCGGTCACGAACGCGCCGCCCCACCATCCCTTTGCAGGAGAGTGAGGCCCTTATGCGTTACCACTCCATCTATCTCGCCGGCACTGCGCTGGTGCTCGGCTGTTGTTTCGGCCTGGCGGGCTGTGCGCGGGCGCCCTCGGAAGCGCCGCCCGCAGCACGGCCGCCGGTCACCGTCAGTTACCCCGTCGAGCGCGAGGTCACAGACTCCGCGTGCTTCACGGCCCGGACGGCCGCAGTCGATGCCGTCGAGGTGCGGGCCCGCGTCTCGGGCTACCTGGACACGGTCCACTTCAAGGAAGGGGCGCTGGTCAAGAAGGGCGACGTGCTCTTCGAGATCGACCCGCGCACCTACAAGGCGGTCTTGCAGCAAGCCGAGGGCAACCTCGCGGCGGCCGAGGCCCGCGTCAAGCGGCTGGAGGCGGACTTCGCTCGGGCGGAGCAGCTGATCCGCGCGCGGGCGTCCAGCCGAGAAGATTACGACAAAATCGTCGGCGACCGCGGCGAGGCGGTGGCGTCGCAAGCGTCCCTGACGGCGGCCGTGGAACGAGCCCGGCTGGACCTGGGCTTCACCCGGGTCACCGCGCCCGTCAGCGGCCGCATCAGCCGCTACCACGCCACCGTGGGCAACCTGGTGCAGGCGGGCGACCTGACCGGCGGCACGCTGCTCACCACCATTGTGTCGGTGGACCCGATGTACGCCTATTTCGACGTGGACGAGCACACCGTGCTGCGCGTCAAGCAGTTGATCCGCGACGGCAAGGCCCAATCGCCCGACGACGGCGACATCCCCGTGTGGCTCGGCCTCGCCAATGAGGACGGGTTCCCCCACCGGGGCACCGTCAACTTCATCGACAACCAGGTCAACCCCCGGACCGGCACCCTGCGCGTACGGGGCGTCTTTCCCAACAAGGACGAGGCGCTCGCCCCCGGCCTGTTCGCCCGCATCCGCGTGCCCATCGGCGCCCCCCACCAGTCCCTGCTCATCGCCGAACGCGCGCTGGACACGGACCAGGGGCAGAAGGTGGTTTACGTCGTCGGCACGGACAACCAAGTGGCCGTCCGCCCTGTCCGCCTCGGCGCGCTCCACGACGGCCTGCGCGAAATCGCCGATGGCCTGAAATCCGGCGAGCGAGTGATCGTCAACGGCCTGCAGCAGGTCCGGCCGGGCATGACCGTCGAGGCGAAGCAGGTAGCCATGCCTCACAGAAAGTGACTGGTGCTTGGTGATTGGTGATGAGTGAGAAGACAGGGCAGCCCGTTTCCCATCTTCTCTTCCGCCAATCACCAATCGCCGATCACCCCTCACCACTCACCAAGGAGAATAGCCATGTTAGCCCGTGTCTTCATCAACCGCCCGGTCCTGGCGTGTGTGCTGTCCATCGTGATCCTCCTGCTCGGGGCCATCGCAGCGGGCCTCTTGCCCGTCGCCGAGTACCCGGAGGTCACGCCGCCGATGGTCCGCGTTACCGCCGCCTACCCCGGGGCCAACGCCCAGGTGGTGGCTGACACCGTGGCCGCGCCCATCGAGCAGCAGGTCAACGGCGTCGAGAAGATGATGTACATGACCTCGCAGAGCAACAACGACGGGTCGTACACGCTGGACGTGACGTTCGAGATCGGCACCGACGTGAACATGGCGCAGGTGCTGGTGCAGAACCGCGTCGCCATCGCCGAGCCCTCACTCCCCGACGTCGTCCGGGCCATCGGCGTGACCACCAAGAAGCGGGCGCCGGACATCCTGCTGTGCATCAGCCTGTACTCCGAGGACAACCCCGCGACCGGCAAGCCCTATTACAACGCGCTCTACATGAGCAACTTCGCCACCATCCAGCTCAAGGACCCCATCGCCCGCCTGGAAGGCGTCGGCGACGTGTTCGTCATGGGCCAGCAGGACTACAGCATGCGCGTCTGGCTCGACCCCGACAAGCTGCAGTCGCGCAACCTCACGGTCAGCGAAGTCATCAAGGTGCTGCGCGAGCAGAACGTCCAGGTGGCGGCCGGGCAGATCGGCCAGCCGCCCGTCCCGAAGGGCCAGGACTTCCAGTACACGCTCAGCACCCTCGGCCGCTTGGTCGAGGCCGAGCAGTTCGCCAACATCATCCTGCGCACCGACGCCAACGGGGAGATCACCTACCTCAAGGACGTCAGCCGGACCAACCTGGGGGCCCGCAGCGAGGACCTGATGGCCCGGCTGGACCGGCGGCCGTCGTCGGGCCTGGCCATCTACCTGCTGCCCGGGGCGAACGCCCTGGACACGGCTGACCGCATCAAGGCCCGGATGCGGGAGTTGGAACCGCGCTTCCCCACCGGCCTCAAGTACGCCATCGTCTACGACACCACCCCGTTCGTCCGCGAGTCGGTCAACGAGGTGTTCAACACGCTGCGCGACGCCATCATCCTGGTGACCGTCGTCGTCCTGCTGTTCCTGCAAGATTGGAAATCCCTGTTGCTGCCCCTGATCGGCGTGATCGTGTCGCTGGTCGGCACCTTCGCCGTCATGGGGGTGATGGGCTTCACGCTGAACAACCTGACGCTGTTCGGGCTGGTGCTCGCCATCGGCATCGTCGTGGACGACGCGATTGTCGTGCTGGAGAACATCGAGCGCCACATGGGGATGGGCAAGCCGGTCCGCGAGGCGACCCTCGACGCGATGAAGGAGATCACCGGGCCGATCGTGGCCATCACGCTGGTGCTCAGCTCGGTGCTGCTGCCCAGTACGGCCCTGAGCGGCCTGGTCGGTCAGTTCTTCCGCCAGTTCGCCGTCGTCATCTCGGTGTCGATGCTGATCTCGGCCGTTAACGCCATGACCATGACGCCGGCGCTGGCTGTCCTGTTCTTCTCCGGCCGCAGCGCAGAGCGCTCGCCGGGCGAGCGGGACGCCGCTCACGGAGTGAGCGGCCCACATTCGGGCAAGGAGGCGCTGCCGTGGTGGAGCTTCGGCCTGTTCGGCGGGCTGGCGACGGCGTCGCTGCTGCCACCGCTGCTGGGCCCGTGGCTGGGTCTGCCGGGGGGTGAGGGGCACGGTGAATCAGCGCCCGGCGGCTTGCTCGGCACTTTGAAGTCGTGCGGGACGTACCTCGCCTTCTTCCTCCCCGGGGCGATCGCCGGCGGGGCGCTGGGCCGCTTGCTGATCCGCCCCGTGAACGCGGGGCTGGGCGTCTTCTTCCGCGGCTTCAACTGGGTCTTCGACCGGATCACGCAGGGCTACGGCAAGACCGTGGGCTGGTGCCTCCGCCTCAGCGCCATCGTGCTGCTGGTCTACGTCGGCCTGATCGGTCTGACCGGCTTTGGCTTCAGCCGTGCTCCCACGGGCTTCATCCCGATGCAGGACAAGGGTTACCTGGTGACGAACATTCAGCTGCCCGACTCCGCCTCCCTGGAGCGCACGTTGGAGGTCACCGACGCGGTCGAAAAGATCGCCCTGGAGACGCCCGGGGTGGCCCACACGCTTTGCCTGCCGGGGATGTCGTACGTGCTGAACGCGAACAGCTCCAACTACAGCAACGTGTTCATCATCTTCCAGCCCTTCCACGACCGGCGCGACCCCGCGCTAGGCGGGGAAGCCATCGCGGCGAAAATCCGCGCCCGCCTGGAGCGCGAGGTTCCCGAGGCGCGCGTGCTGGTCTTCGGGGCGCCGCCGATCTCGGGCCTGGGCACCTCCGCCGGCTTCAAGCTGATGGTGGAGGCCACCGGCGACGTGGACTACGACGCGCTGCAGGCCCGCGCCGACGAGCTGGCCGCCAAGGGCAACGAGCAGCCGGGCCTGGCCGGCCTGTTCAACGGCTTCCGCGCCCGCACGCCGCAGCTCTACGTGGACATCGACCGCGAAAAGGTCAAGTCGATGGGGGTGTCCCTCACCGACGTCTTCGACACCTTGCAGGCGTGCGTCGGCAGCTACTACGTCAACGACTTCAACCGTTTCGGCCGCACCTGGCAGGTCAACGTCCAGGCCGACGCCCCCTTCCGCACGGACGCGGTAGCGGTCAAGCAACTCAAGGTCCGCAACAGCAACGGCGAGATGGTGCCGCTGGGGGCGGTGGCCGCGGTGCGCGAGTCGTCCGGGCCGGTGCAGATCACGCGCTACAACATGTTCCCGACGGCCTCGGTCAACGGCCTGCCGCTGCCCGGGACCAGCATGGGCGACGCCCTGGCGACCATGGAGAAGCTGAGCCAGAGCCTGCCGCGCAACATGGCCACCGAGTGGACCGAGGTGAGCTACCTGCAGAAGCAGGCGAGCAAGGTCGAGCAGTTCCGGGACCTGCGGAACAACCCTTTCAGCGCCTTCACGGTCGGGGTGGTGCTCGTCTTCTTCGTGCTGGCGGGCCTGTACGAGAGCTGGTCGCTGCCGTGGGCGGTGATCCTCGTCGTGCCGATGTGCCTGCTGAGCGCCCTGGTGGGCCTCGCCTTGGCGGGCATGGACGTGAACATCTTCGTGCAGGTCGGCTTCGTGGTGCTGGTCGGCCTGGCCGCCAAGAACGCGATCCTGATTGTCGAGTTCGCCCGGGACCGGCAGCACGAGGGCGCGAGCCGGTTCGACGCGGCCGTGCAGGCGGCGAAGGTGCGGCTGCGGCCGATCCTGATGACGTCGTTCGCGTTCATCCTGGGCGTGTTCCCGCTGGTGATCGCCCACGGGGCCGGGGCCGAGATGCGGCAAACGCTGGGCATGGCGGTGTTCGCCGGCATGATCGGCGTGACGCTATTCGGCCTCTTCCTGACGCCGGTGTTCTACTCCGTCGTCCGGGGGCTCGTGGAGCGCAAGGCGGCGCCGGTGGCGGTAGGGGCGGGCGTCCAGGCCCCGCCGCCGCACCGGCCGGCATGAGTAAACTACCGGGCCGGCAAGACGCCGGCCCGGTCGGGTTCACGCCAGGGACGGGGTTCGGGTTCTTCCAGCAGAAAAGGGGTGCGACCATGTCAGAACTCAAGACCCTTCCCGTCGCATCGACGACGAGTTCGCCGCCGTGGAGAAAAAGTTCAAGGACATGCAGCTCGAACGGTTGCGTGCTTCGGTCAGATTGACCGAAGTGTCCAGGTCAAAATCCGTTGCGCGCGTCGGTCCGCCCCACCGAATGCATCTGGCGCGCGACGCTGCGCGCTCCGGCCACATCGACCGACACAAAGAACAGCCTGCCCGCCACCAACGCTTGCGGTGCCAAGTCGGGACATGTTCCACCTGCGGCGTGGTTAAAGGGCAATGCATCCGATCATGACTGCATCTACCCTGTCGTGGCCAGATGGCCCAGGAGAGCAGAGCGCAATTACCGCCCGTGCCTCGCTTCGGACGAGACCATGGGCGTGAACAAGATAATAGCAGGTGAGTCCCTGCCGGCAGAATCTTGGTATCGCCCATCCACTGTCGATGTATTCGATGAATCACGTGAGCATTCTACGTGCCCCAGAAGGAGTCCGCGATGCCCGAAAATGTTCACAGGAAGCACGAGGTCCGCGTGGGGCTCACGGAGCAGGAGCACCAACAGGTCTGGCGCGCTGCCGCCGCCCGCTCACTACCAATGGCCCTCTGGCTCAGGCAGCTGACGCCTGCAGCCTTCGGCAAGAGCAACAGTGAGAGCAACAAGTCCCCACCATCCCTTTCCGGAGACACACATGGCAAGCACGAGGAAGCCCAGCCAGGATTCCGCGAACCCAAGCGAGCGCGAGTTGGCGGAGGCCCTGGACAGGTACACCAACCCTGACCCTCCGGAACACGACCCCGTCTTCGCCGAGGAAATCAGGCGACTGCAACCCCACTGGTTCGACGCCCCAAACCAAGAAGCTCAACAGTGAGACCAGCAGGTAACCGTCATCACCCCCAGGACGAATAAGCATCCTAGGGCAAGTAACAAGAGTGACGACCAGCTCAAGCAGGAACTCCTGGAATTGGCCAGGTCCGGAGCACCACGCCCCCGGCTTGACTCCGCTGATCCCGAAGAGCGTGAGTTGGCCGAAGCTCTCCTTCGGTTCACCACCAAACCGCCCGACCGGGACACCTCACGCAACTGAGCGGGTCGCTCGGGAATGGCGGCAGGGTTGAGAAAAAACTGCGGCCCGCCGCGGGACCGCCGCAGTTGCCGATGCCGGCGGTAGCCAGGCCACCTGGGCGGCCGGCAGTGAACTGCTCTCAAACGCGCGGCAACCCAGGCTCCGCGCTGCCGGTTACCAGGACACCCGGTCACCGACTAACCATGGCCGGCCGCCGCGCCCTGGCCCTGATGGTAACCGGTTTGGTCGCCCTCCCGCGCGACAGCCGCTCCGGGGATTAGAGCGGTTTACGAATCCGTGTGAAGTCCGTTTAGCGACGCTTCGCAGAAGCGTTTCGTCTGGGAAACGCTTCTGCGAAGCGTCGCTAACCGAAGACCGCAAACGCAATCGTAAACCGCTCTAGGGCTGAACTCACAGGCGTTCATTGCCGGGTTCTCCTGGCGAATCAGTTCTCCGGCGGCACGCCGCGCATACGCCGGCGCATATGCCTATCGCGCAGCCTACATGCGACAGCATGCGACTACATGCGACAGTTCGGCGTGGATTCCCGTGCAAAAGGGGAGCGCACGGCAGGGTGCGGGGGCCGCGTCAGGAACGCGGCCCCCGGCGCAAGTAGGGTTGCTGCAAGGAATAAGGAAGCGGAGAGGGAGGGATTCGAACCCTCGGTAGGATTGCTCCCACACCGATTTTCGAGACCTACCCACCCCACCGATTTCCGGGTCAAGTGCCATTGGGCGTATCTCTGATTTGGCGCTGCGTCTGCAGAAGGCGAAAGACGGAGGTATGATCGCGTTTGCCCTTCTTCGGAGCCGGCGGCTGGCGTTTCTTCTGCTTGGCTTTGATCCAGCACTCACTCCATACCGTCTCTAACAGTCTGGCTAACCTCTGCCGTAAGGCCGGCGCCGAGACTGTCGTAGGCAGCAACTCCACCACTTGGGCCACCGCCACCA
>WNGB01013730.1_pt1 | contig 10882 bp, 9 predicted proteins | sample 5400681 | NCBI WGS metagenome assembly WNGB01 (sample SAMN13153367, study PRJNA577476) | soil metagenome | isolation source: 115 cm soil or saprolite under grassland replicate 2 | place: USA:California | collected 2016-06-15 | reverse complement strand
TCTGGGCTTTCAGATCGGCTGGGATCTTGCTGTCCCAATCATGGAAAGGGGCCAGGCCGACGCCGCCGTTTTGCAGGGTGGCGGTGCTGATGCCGGCTTTGACAGAACCATCGGCAACCGTCTTCAGGTAGTTGTAGACGGCGACATCCACGTTCTTCTGAGCGGAGGAAATCAGAGCGTCCTTCACCTCGGGATAGGTGTTGTACTGGTCGACATCGGCGCCGATTGCCATCAGGTTGTTTTCCTTGGCAGCCAGCAGAGCACCGTTGGCGGTGTTGCCGCCAACGCCGAAGACCACATCGCAGCCCTTGCCGATCAGGCCCAGAGCGGTTTCCTTCCCCTGGGTGGGGTCGGTGGGGGAAGGAATGTAGTTATTCAAAGTCTTCATGTTCATGCCGGCTTGCCAGACGGCTCCCCCACGGAAGCTGATCACGTAGCGTTCATTTGGAGGGGTCCGCATAGCGGAGACGGAGCAAACGAGGCCCGATTTGGACATGCCAGCCGCCAAGACGCCCGCCAGGAAACCGACCTGGTCTTCCGCAAACATCAGGCTGGTGACGTTGGTCAGACCGCCATCGGCGTAGCAATCGTTGACGGTATCATCGCAATATTGCGAGCCCTGGGTGGGGGCATAGGCATTGTCGACGATGGCAAATTTGATGTTGGGGTATTGTTTGGCTTTCAAAGCCGTGGCATCGCCCATCAGGGCACCGGTGGTGATGATGACGTTGTAGCCTTCGGTCGCCAACGCATCGATGTTCGTCTCATAGTCGGTGGGCTGCCTGGATTCGATGAATTTCGCCTGAAACCCATATCCTTGGCGGCTTTCTGTACACCTTCCCAGGCCAACTGGTTGAACGATTGATCATTCACGCCGCCGGTATCGGTAACCAAACCGACTTTAATCGACGAGCCATCGGGCAGAGCGGCAGCGGTTGTGGGGGCGGCTGCGGTTGCAGCCGGAGCGGTCGTTGGTTGAACCGGTGCAGCGGCAGGCGCGCAGGCGGCGAGAAGCATAGTGGCCGTTAATATGACAGACAGAACAAGACACAACTGCTTTGACATTCTGACTCCTTGAAACTGATGATGAGCCTACAAATTTTCTTCTTTGATCGTATCCACGATGTTGTCGTTGCGGATCATCGCACCGGAGATCATCATGGTGACGAAGACGATCGCCAGGATGCCGACGATACAACCCACTATCGCCCCCCAGGGCAGGGTGAAGGCAAAGGTACTCACCCCGCTGTCGAACTGGTAGTAGATGAACACGCTCAGGGCGATCCCGAGTGGCAGCCCGTACAGCAGCGCGGTCAGCCCGTAGAACAGGCTCTCGTAGCGCAGCATGCGCAGGAAGCCACCCGGCGTCAGCCCGACCGACTTGAGCATGGCGATCTCGCGCCGGCGCAGCTTGATGTTGGTATCCAGCGTGTTGATGATGTTGGTCACCCCGATCAGCGTGATCAGCGTCAGGAACCCGTAGAAGAACAGGTTGGTCATCATCGTCTGCAGGTATTGGCTCTTATTGAACTCCTCCATCGAATAGTACGAGAAATTGCCCCCAACCGTAGCCTTGTAGAGCCGTTCGATGGCTTCCAACGCCGCGTCCGGGTCATCGCTCTTGAGGGTCATGTGCCCGGGAGCGATCGGGCCCAGCTGCAGCATCCGGTCGCTCAAACCGTCGAAGACGGCGTCCGAGACGATCATTTCCGGAACCAGCGTCACCCCCAGAAAACCCAGGGGCGTCTCCTGAGTGACCGCGCCCACCGTCCACGTCAGGCTGGCCGGTGCTTCGCCCACGGTTTGGGGGGAGGAGTAGCCAGACATCTTAGAGGCAGACATCGTATCGCCCGGCTTCAGGTTGAACAGGTCGAAATCGTACAGTTTGCCGCCCTGGCGCAGGGTGGTGTGGTTGATCAGGATCCCCAGCGGCGCGGATGGATCGGAATACTGCTGCACGTCCAGACCAAGCTGCGCGGCGTAGTGGGTAAACTCGGCCGGCCCCACGGCACACACCTTGAACACAAACTGGTATGTACCGCCTTCTACAGCGCGGGGTAGATTTTCAAATTTAAGGTTGTTCAGCTCCTGCAGGGCCTGGTAAGCCGGGTCAGTGATCCCCGCGCGCGGGGGGACGTACTCCTCGTGGGAGCAGCGTATGTAGGCAACCCGCTGCACTTCTGGCAACTGGCTGACCAGGTCGGCAAAACCCTTGGCGTGGCTTTGGCGGTAGTCCAGGTCGATCTGCAGGTCCCAGTTCATCGCTTTGCTCGCCATGCGTTGGGTGGTGTCGGTATACAGCATCAGGGCGTTGAAGGCCACGAACAAGATGATGCTGATCATGAGCGAGAGTAACGTGGTGAGGTATTTCTTGCGGTCGCGCTGGAGGGATTTGAGCGCCAGCTCGCCCTCGAACCCGAACGCACGCCGGATCAGCGGGCTGGTGCGCAGGTTGAGCGGCTTGCCCTCCTGGATCTCGCCGCTCAGGCGGATGGCATCGATGGGCGAAACCTGAGAGGCGCGCCGGGCGGGGATCCAGGCCGAGAGCAGGATGATCGCCGCGGAGAACAGCACAGTCAGTCCGATGACCAGTGGCGAGACCACCAGCGGCATCCCCTGCTCCGCGTCAAGGATCAACTGGGAGACGATCCCCTGGGTGAGCTTCAGCAGGATCCCGACCCCGGCGATGGCGCCCAGGATGCCCAGCGGGATGCCGATCGCCGCAATTACCCCAGCTTCGGTCAGCACGATGCGGCGGATTTGCGCCGAGGTGGCGCCCACGCTGGCAAACATGCCGAACTGCTTTTTGCGCTCGCCGATCGAGATGGCGAAAGCGTTGTAGATCACCAATGCCGAGCCGGACACGATTAGGGCGATGAGGGTGGCGAGGATCACCAGGAAGAAGCGCACGTAGTCGGAACGGCCGCTGGCGCCCAACCAGGGCAGCAGCCTCTCGTTATAAGAAATGCTCTCCTTCGCCGGCTGGCCGTCAGGACCCGTGATCACCTCCAACCCGGCGCTCTTCGCCATCTGCGGCGCGCTGGTGTTAATGCTGCGCGGATCGCGGGCCAGGATCGCAATGTCCACTTTGTCTGCTGCTGCCACTTGCGCCGGGTCGAGGTACGTCAAGGCCGGGAAAGCTGCGGGCATGCTGGTCTCATCGACCAGCGGCGCCATCACGCCGACCACCGTGTAGATTTTGGAAACGGACGGGGTAAAGGTTTCCCCATCTTGCAGAGCGACATATTCTTCTCCTCCCCATGCCTTGACCATTTCATCGTAGTTGGGGATATTCCGCTGGCCAAAAGCCAGGTGCACTGTGGAGCCAGGTTTCAAGCCAAGGCCAGAGTCTGCTACCATCACCGGCGAAATGAGCAGCTCATCCCCTTTTTGGGGGAAACGTCCGGCGATCAGCTTGATGGATTGGTTTTGGAATGAAAGCGCGTCATAGGCGGTGACATACAGGTAGGGCCGAACTGTGTTGTGGCTGCCGTCGGTGGCGCTCCCGAGCTGCGCGCTGAGCATCGCCGTCTGGACGGCGCTGTTTTCGGTGATATATTTCGCCTTTGCATAGGGCACGGCGTGGAACTGGGCGTGCCAATTCCCCGCCATGAAGATCTCGTGGTCGATCATCACCTTCTGGAAGCTGAGCCCCAGCAGGAACACCCCACAGATCAGGGCGGAGGACAGGATCACCCCCAGGATGGTCACCGCAGTACGCTTCCTGTTCAGCCGCAGGTACTTCAGGGTATACGTCGTCAGGATGTTCATGACCGCACCGCCTCGTCGCGCACGATGCGCCCATCGCCGAAGGAGATGATGCGGTCGGCCTGCAGGGCGATGTCGCGGTCGTGGGTCACCATGATCAGCGTCTGGTGGAAGCGTTGATTGGAGAGCTTGAGCAGCGCGATGATCTCCTTGGAATTGGCGCTATCCAGGTTGCCGGTCGGCTCGTCGGCCAGCACCAGCGCGGGGTTATTGATCAGCGCACGGCCGATGGAGACGCGCTGCTGCTGCCCGCCGGAGAGCTGGTTCGGCAGGTGCTTGGTCCGATCGGCCAGCCCCAGCGTGGTGATGATCTCCTTGAGGCGCGCCTCGTCCAGGCTGCGACCGTCCAGCAACAGCGGCAGGGTGATGTTCTCTTCGAGGTTGAGGATGGGCATGAGGTTGTAGAACTGGTAGATGAGGCCGATCTGCCGGCGGCGGAAGATAGCCAGTTTCGTCTGGTCGAGGGCGCAGATGTCCGTGCCATCCACCAACACCTGGCCGGAGCTGGGCGTATCCACCCCGCCCAGGATGTGCAGCAGAGTCGACTTGCCCGAGCCGGAAGGGCCGACGATGGCGACGAATTCGCCTTTTTCCACGCTGAAACTGATGTCATCCAGGGCCTTGATCTGCGTGTCGCCTTTTCCGTATACCTTCGAAAGGTTGTTTACTTTGAGAATTTCCACAATGTACCTCCAAAGAATGAGTGTCGTACCGTTAGACGAACTCGCCCGACGCGTTCGGGTCCGGGAACTCGCTGACGCCGTTGTCGCGCATGCACTCGGCGAACTGCACCGCCTGCTCATGAGTGGCGGCGGTGTTGTTGCCGCCGTTGCTACCGGTGCCGGTCTCGGCAGGTGCGTTCGAACAGCCCGCGCTGATCAGGGCGACCATGGCAAGGGCGGCCAGCGTCCGTAGTGTTCTCCTCATGGTTTCTCCTCGCGTGTGGTGATTGCGTTGGCACCAGTTCTCTGCCGAGCGTGCTGGTCACTGCTGCATCCTTGGATCGTGCGTCGGGTCGGCGTACATGGGCGGACAGCCGTGATCGATCGCTTCGGGGCGCAGTTCGTAGTGCCAGGGTTCGTTGCTGTAGATCTGGCACAACCCGTAATCGGCGCCGTGCTCGGACAGCCACGCCGTGGCATCGAAGTGCCCGATGTCGACCGCGTCCCCCGACACGTGAGGAGACGTGTCCGCGGTGGCGACCCATTGGGCTGCTTCCTCTTCCGAGCCGTACTTGGAGACCGCCTCGCGAAGCAGCTGATTCTGGTATTCTGGGGAACGCCAGCCACTAGTGACGTAGAACTCGACCCCGTCGTCCGCAGCATCAGTTGCAGCCTGGCGCAGGGCACCGAGGAGAGCTGGATCAAGGTTGGCTACACCCGGAATTTCGTCATCAAAGACCGTCGTGCCGTCAGGGACGACACCGTCAGCCTCGCCAAGCGCACCACGGTGCTCACCGCGAGGGATGTCGATGGGTGATGCGGCCTCACCCACTGCTTGCCGAGGCGGTAGTTGCGGCCGCGGGTGCTCACTGCGAGGGACGTCGGTGGGTGATGCGGCCGTCGAGGACGAGGACGTCAGCAACGGGTAGCCGAGGGCCGCGGCGATCGCCGCGACGACGAGCAGGCCGACGACAAGGATCCTGGGAATCCGACGGGTCGTTGTTCGTGCTGGTTCGCTGTAGGTCATGCCTCCAGTCTAGGCAGCGTGGTGTTGCCAGCGCGTATGTGGTTTTCGATATGCCGACGATATGCAACGGGTGGTAGAATAGAGAGTATGCGTGTATTGATCGTTGAGGACGAGCCCTATCTGGCAGAAGCCATCCGCGATGGCCTACGCCTGGAAGCGATCGCGGCAGACATCGCCGGTGACGGCGACACCGCTCTGGAACTGCTGAGCATCAACGCCTACGACATCGCCGTCCTCGACCGCGATATCCCCGGCCCCTCCGGCGACGAGATCGCCAAACGCATCGTCGCTTCCGGCAGCGGCATGCCGATCCTCATGCTCACCGCTGCCGACCGTCTCGACGACAAGGCCACCGGGTTCGAGCTCGGCGCCGACGACTACCTCACGAAGCCGTTCGAACTCCGAGAACTCGTGCTCCGCCTCAGAGCACTCGACCGCAGGCGCGCCCACAACAGGCCACCCGTGCGAGAGATCGCAGGCCTGCGGCTGGATGCGTTCCGCCGCGAGGTCTACCGCGACGGTCGCTACGTCGCGCTCACCCGCAAGCAGTTCGCCGTGCTCGAAGTCCTCGTCGCTGCCGAAGGCGGTGTCGTCAGCGCCGAAGAGCTACTGGAACGGGCGTGGGATGAGAACGCAGACCCGTTCACCAACGCCGTGCGCATCACGGTCTCGGGACTGCGCAAACGCCTCGGCGAACCCTGGATCGTCGCCACCGTGGCCGGCGTCGGGTACCGCATCGACACTCAACCAGACACCGGGCGCGAGGGAGGAGACCGTGGATAGAGACCCTGGTTGGAGCGTTCGCCTCAAGCTCACCCTCAGCTACGCCGGCTTCCTCATGCTCGCAGGTGCCTTGCTGCTCGCCACCGTGTGGGTGTTCTTGCTGCGATACGTACCCGACGGTGTGCTCATCGCCCCCCGGTTTATTCCCAACCGGTCCGACCTCCTGCGCGCTTTCGCTCCGCGGGCAGCCGAAGTGTTGGCGTTCCTGCTGGTATTCGGTCTCGTGGGGGGGTGGATTCTGGCCGGCCGAATGCTCGCCCCGCTGACTCGGATCACGGACGCCACACGCATGGCCGCGAACGGATCGCTCTCCCACCGCATCCGGCTAGAGGGCCGCAGAGATGAGTTCCGCGAACTCGCCGACGCCTTCGACGCCATGCTCGCGCGGCTCGAGGCACACGTCGCCGAACAGCAGCGATTCGCAGCCAACGCCTCCCACGAACTGCGCACCCCGCTGGCGATCACGCAGACACTTCTCGACGTGGCCCGCAAGGATCCCAACCGCGACAACGGCGAACTTGTCGACCGCCTCCACGCCGTCAACACCCGAGCGATCGACCTCACTGAAGCATTGCTCCTGCTCAGCCGCGCCGACCAACGCTCCTTCACCCGAGAACACGTCGACCTGTCCCTCATGGCGGAAGAAGCCACTGAAACGCTCCTCCCTCTCGCAGAAAAACGCGGCCTCACCATCGAGACCTCCGGCGACATGACCCCCACCATCGGCTCACACGCGCTCCTGCTGCAGTTGACGACGAACCTCGTGCACAACGCGATCGTCCACAATCTGCCTGAACAGGGCAGCGTGTGGGTCACGACCAGCGTTCACCCCAAGAGTGTGGTGCTCACTGTCGAGAACACCGGCGAGAAGCTCACCCCACAGTTAGTTTCCACGCTTGACGGGCCGTTTCGTCGCGGCACCGAACGCATACGCACCGACCACGCAGGTGTCGGCCTCGGCCTGGCAATCGTCAAAAGCATCACCCAAGCACACGACGGAACCCTCACCCTCACCGCCCGAGCCGCTGGGGGGCTCCGCGTCACGGTGCAACTACCCGCCGCGCCACCGCACACTGGCAGATGACGATCAGGGGAATTGCCGCACGCCCCGAGAGGAATAGTCAAGGCCTGTGAATCAGCGTGTCATGCGGCGAGAGTGTCACCGCTTGCTGATTCGTCGGGTCGTTCGACGAGGACGCCGTTCTCGAACTTCGGCCCGCTCTGATCAGCGCGACGAGGTGGGCGGGAGACCATTTCAAAGCGGGGGCAACTACGCTGCCAGCACTGCTGAAACGTGTGTGCTGGGCGTCGCCCAATACCAGCGCTCGAAGGTTGGCCGCAAGTCCTCATTCAACACCTGGGCTCGTACCTGCAGCAGCAGATGGGCGCCTTTCTTTGTCCAGCGCATCTGCTGTTTCTTAACGAAGCGCTTGCTAATCACCTGGTTCACGGTCGACTCGACAAACGCCGTCGAAATCACCTCGTCGTACCGATAGCGCTCGCCGTAGTTTGGAATGAACGCCTCGTTCGCTGTGATGTAGCTGTGGAACTCCACCACCGTTTTGGCGAGTTTGCAGCTCGCCGGCACCTCTTCTTCCAGGTCTTCCAGTTGCCACTGGACGCGCTCGACCACCTGAAGCGCTTGAAAGACGTTGCCGTGCCAGAGATACCACTTAAGGCGCTCCAGTTCGTCGTCCAGTTTCACCAGATCGTGATCAGGAGCGGTCGCGATCAGCTCCTTGAGCTGTTGCCGCAGCACTGTGATGCGCATCGTGATATGAAACCAGTCGAGCAGATGCTCGGCCAGCGGGCTCAGGTACAGCTGCAGATCGCGCACGTTGTCGCCGCCGTCAGAGAGGAACGTGATCTCCTGATTCATCTGAAGCCCTTGCGCCTTGAGCAACTCGGCCAGCCGACGCTTGGGTTTGGTGTCGTAGCTCGTCACAAAGCCAAAGCACTTGGCCGCGCCGTCCCTCGGCACGCTCTTGCCAACGATCAGTTCGAACCAACCGGCCTTGCGGTTGTCTCCGTCTCGGGCGTGGATGTAGCCTCCATCAATTCCGACGGTGAGCGGGCCATCTGGCCGCGGCAGCGTATCCCAGTCGCGCTGACAACCCTCGATGAAGAACGGCTGCTCATCATTCCTCCGGCGGCACGGCACGAGCGCCGCCGACACACACAGGGTAATGTTGGCCTGGGGCCGCCGACCCGATCTGCTCGACGCGAATCTCGTGGCGCCAGGGGACGTGGAAGTTGTACTCGTAGGTGAAGCGCTCACCCACTCGAAAGCGGAAATCAGCCAGGCGTACGTGGTCGGGGTTGTCGGCAAAGCTGACCCCACCGAGGTAGGCAATGCCGTAGTGCTTGCCGTGGATGACGAACTGGTGGAGGTGTGAATCGCTCCAGCCGAAGGCGATCTGGATAATGGCGTGCAGTTCGGCGATGGTGGTCGCATCAGTCACCAGCAGGCGGCGCCAGATCAGCGGGCTGATACGGTCGAGACGGATGCGGAGTTGGTAGATCAGAGTGGGATTGGGGCTGGACATACAGCACCTCGTAGCTCACAAGCGGTTGACTAGGGTGCCGTGCTGAGCAGGGAGGGGGGACAAGCACGACCCGGAAATTATACCGGAAACGAGTAATGCGACGTTGCCCCCACTTTGAAATGGTCTCCATCATGCGCTGATGGCACCACAACCAGAACCTTTCGCCGTGCGCGGCGTCAGGTCTCGACCTGCTGAGCTGCGCTCTCCACCGTCTGTGCGTTACCGAGCGTGGTCCGAGCGATGAAGGCTGCGGCATACGCCTGCACGAGTGGCGCGTTGTCATCGCCGCAGCCGCATCCGGCGGATTCTGCGGTAGACCAGGAATGCGAGGAACGCGCTGCCGACAACCAGCGCCAGCAGCTCGCGCCGCCCCAACCGCCGTGCGATCAGCGGCTCCAGGCTCTGCAGCTGGTCGCCCAGCCACCGCCGCAGGCGCGCCCATAGGCGGCTATCGGGCATGGTGATCGGCTGTGGCGTGGACACCGGGGCAAGGGGCAGTTCGAGAGGTACGGGCGTCGGCTCACCACGCCAAGTGAATGTCGCCACCGCGCCTGCCGCCAGCGTATAGCAGAAGGACTCGCCTCCCCATAGCACGCTGAGGCTGCGAGCGCTATCGTCATCATTGAGCGCGATCAGCACCTTCGTGCCGTCTGGGTTTTTGAAGGCGACGGTCTCGATCAGGCCGTCGGCGCTCGTCGCAGCGATCCGGCGCGCGCCCGGCACGACGAACCGGCTGGCGTGTCCCAGCGCGTAGTACTCGACGTTCCGCTCGACCTCTCCGCTGGCGGTCACACTCACCACGCCACGGCATTGGGCGCCGGCGCCGGTGTGCGGGTTGCCGTGCTCGTCCAGCGCCAGGTTCCAGAGCAGCACCGCCCGCGCCCCGTGCCGCGTCGCGCCGATCAGCAGATGCCGCACGATCCAGTGCAGATCGGCGGCGAAGTCTGAGCCGATCAGGCCAGTGCACTCGGTGAAATAGATGTCGCGGTCGGGGTGCGCCGCGCGCACGAGCGACTGCGCCTCGGGGCGCGGCGGGAAGGAGTAGCCGTGGAAGGCCGTGCCGGCCACGTAGCGCTTCGCGCCGGGGTCGTTCAGGACCGCGATCGGGTAGTGCGGGTTGCTCCAGTTGTGGTCCCAGATGACGATCTTGAGCGCGATCTGCGCTTGCTCCAGCGCCGGACCAAGATGCTGGCGCACAAACTCGGCCTGCTCGTCGGCGCTCATCCGCATCGAGGGATAGCGAGGGCTGGCGTGTTCCGGCTCGTTCTGGACGGTCAGCGCGTCGATCGGCACGCCGGCCGCCGCGTATGCGCGCGCGAATGCGACGAGGTAGCGGGCGTAGCTGTCGAAGCAGTTGCGCCGCAGCCGGCCGCCGTAGAGCGGATTGCCGGGGAGCCAGCGGCGTTTCATCCAGCCGGGCGGGCTCCACGGTGAGGCCATGATCTTCAGGCGTGGGTTGATCGCCCGCGCCCGGCGCAGGATCGGCAGGATGTAGCGCTCGTCGTGGGCGATCGAGAAGAGACGCAGCTCAGGGTCGCGCTGGCCGGGCGGCATGTCGTCGTAGGTATAGTGATTCAGCGCAAAGTCCGACGCGCCAATTGGCATCCGTAGGTAGCCCAGGCCGATGCCGTCGGTTGGGCTGAACAGCTCGCGCAGCAGCTGCTCGCGCGCGTCGGCGGCCAGGTAGGAGGCCAGCACCCACGCCGCCGAATCGGTCAAGGCAGCGCCGAAGCCATCGATCTCCTGGTCGATCAGCGTCTCATCGAGTATAATGTGTGCTGGCTGAGCATATGCCATTGGCTCGAGGTGGAGTGCGGGTTGTGGCTCAAGCAGATGGCGCCCGTCGCCCGTGGTCAGCCACACCGCCACCTGGCCGCCCGTGTCATCGATCATATGGTTCATCGTTCCACCCACTATTTGTCTTGCCAGGCGCATCACTCGCCTGGGTATCACCACTATGTTCGAGGAGCAGCAGCGATGGGTAATCGGGTCATGATACTGAGCGCCAGCGTCGGCTCCGGCCACACCATCGCGGCCGGCGTGCTGGAGTCATCCTTTCGCCAGGCGCCGGGCGTCGAGACGGTTCAGGCACTCGA
>WNGB01013728.1_pt1 | contig 10883 bp, 10 predicted proteins | sample 5400681 | NCBI WGS metagenome assembly WNGB01 (sample SAMN13153367, study PRJNA577476) | soil metagenome | isolation source: 115 cm soil or saprolite under grassland replicate 2 | place: USA:California | collected 2016-06-15 | reverse complement strand
CGGGACGGAATGTCAGGTCGAAAGCGATCCAGATGGTCCTCGAGAAGGGGAAGAAGATGATCGGCATGAGCACCATCAGCGGGATGCCCGCGTAGAGCATCGCGTTCCAGGGCGGATTCGGCCACGCGAGGACGAGCACCGCGAGCAGCCCGACCGCAAACACCAGCTCGGCGACGACCAGGTTGAGGCACCCGGCGCCGACGAAGTAGCCGGGCTCTCCCCGGTCGAAGCGCAAGCCGCACGCCGTGCAGTGGGGGCGCACCCCGAACCAGCCGTCCAGTACCTGCGCACGCCCACAGCGGGGACAGCGCAGCAGGATAGCCCGGCCGAAGAGCCGGGCCCCGCGGAGGATATGCCCTTCCCGAAACCGCCCCATACCGGGACTCCCAGGGGAACGCTCGACTCGCGCCGCGCTTGCGTGTGGCCGAGACGCTGATGGCCCTGCAGAAGATCCGTGCCCTCTGCCCGAACATATAATGCGCACTGGGAGTCCGGGCGCATCAATCAAAATTCGGGTTACCGAGCGAAGGCTCGTAAATCAAGAGTTGGGTTACCCAGAGGCTGGGAGAAGAAGGGTTGGTTGATAGCAAGCTCGACCTTCGGAGAACAGCATAAGAGACTCAATCAAGATGGAGGTCGCTGTACTGAAGACCTCCAAGAGGTTGGGGCGCCTCCGGTAACCCGGAATTATGAGTTGGTATGCGGGACCTCGAACGGGGGTAGGCGCAAGTCCGCGAAAAGTCATGGTGCGCCTGGCAGGAGTCGAACCTGCGACCCTCGGCTTAGAATAACACCTTGACGTTAGGTCCCGCGAGACCTCATTCCTTACAGATGCCGACCGTTGGTCCTTCAGCGCGATTTCGGTGATTGTAGGAGCCCGCAACTGCTTGCCGGCCAACAGGTCCTTTCAGTCCGGAGTCGCGGGATCTGGTCCTAGTCGTTGCCACGGGACCTCCTGTTCCACATGCCCTTGACGATCGCCCTTGTACTGGCAGCACACGCGGATGCAGGTGCCGATGCGCGATCGCCTGACTCGCGCGGTGGTTTCAGCCGCCAGGCATGCGTTGCGTACCTGACTCCCTTTACAAGTGCGCGAGCACACGCACTCCGCTTTCCACATGCTTCGCGGGCACAACGACGACTTCAGCGCCGATGCGGTGGAACTCCAGATCGATCCTGGCGTGATCGAACGGCAAGTCGCGTATGCTAAGTGACTCGACATCCGACGGCAGCATCGGCCGCCGGATGTGCACTTCATTGCGACGGCCGTCGATGCGAATCCCAAGGCTCGTCTGCAGCAACAGGAACGCTGTGCCCGCGGACCAGGCCTGCGGCAGGCAGGCCACCGGATACGGCGCCGGACCCTGGCCGGGTATGCGCGGGAACCCGCAGTACAGCTCCGGCAGGCGCATGCCGAAGTGATTCGCCGTCTCGAAGATGTCGCTCACGATCCGGACCACCTCGGCGCGCCCGCCGTAGCGCGAGATACCGGCAGCACACACCGATGTATCGTGCGGCCAGATCGAGCCATTGTGATAAGACATCGGGTTGTAGCGCGGTTCGCCCTCTGCCAGCGTCCTGATGCCCCAGCCGCTGGAAAAGCGGCTCGACAACAATTGCGCCGCGACGGCAGCGGCGCGCGCCTCGCTGGGAACACCGCAGAACAGCAAGTGTCCCGCATTCGATCCGTACACTTTGCAAGGCTCGCCGTCGCCATCGAGCGCGATCGCGTAGTAATTCATCTGCGGCACCCAGAATCTTTCCTCGATCGCCGCACGCAAACGCTGGCTACGCTGCATCCACCGATCGCTCCTTGCCTGATCACCGCGCGTCGCAGCCAGTTCCGACATTGCCTCGAGCGCTGCATAGGCGTAACCCTGGACCTCGACGACGGCGAGCGGGCCGCGCGGAAAGCGCCCGTCCGCGTGGAACATCGAATCGTGACTGTCTTTCCAGGCCTGGTTCACCAGGCCGCTTTGCTCGCCGCGGGCGTAATCGAGAAATCCCGTGGGGCTGCCGTCCAGCCGCCGCTCGATCCAATCGGTCGCCGCGAGCAGACGGGTCCAGATCCGATCGACGAGAGCGCGATCGCCGGTGCGCGCCTCGTAGGCGCCGGCGAGCATCACGAACAGCGGCGTGGTATCCACGCCGCCGTAATAGCAACCGAATGGAACCTCGCACAGCGCCGCCATCTCCCCGCGCCGCGTCTCGTGCATGATCTTGCCCGGCTGAGCATCGCGAAAGGCAGATTCCTCCTCGGCCTGAGTCGAGGCGAGAAAGCTCAGCACACCCGCGGCGAGTTGCGGGTTGATCCACAGCGTCTGCAACGAGGTGATGATCGCGTCGCGTCCGAACTGAGTGGCAAACCATGGGATGCCTGCGTACGGGTAAGGACCGGTCGGCAGCGTGGTGGTCAGCAACGCGAGATCAGAACGCGCTTTGTCGATCCACTGATTGAAGAGGCGCCCAGACGTGCTGATCCATGCGCCTTGCCTCAAGCGCCCCTGCATGCTCGCTGACAACTCCGCCCCGGCGATGTTGAATCGTGCGGGCGAAGGTGCGCTGTCGTCTTCGGCGCCGATCTTGATATACATCTGCGCACTGGCGCCGCGTCGCAGCTCGATACGAAACTCCGCTTCGTGAGGCGATATCGACGCCGGAGGCAGGGAGAATTCTATTTCCGTCGAGCGCACGATATCGTCACGTCCACGGTACGACAACTGCACGGCTCGCTCGGTGACGAGCGCGGGCAGATGAACGCCGCGCTCCTTGCGCACGTGCCCCTGCACTTCGAATATGTCGGCGAAATCGGCGGCAAACACCAGTTTCAGCGGGACTTCCGCGTCGTGCTCGCTGAAGTTCGTGAGCGTCAATCGCTCATACAGGCGGCTGCCCCACAGGAAGCGGCTGCGCTCGATATGAATGACGCCTTGCGGCAGCGCAAGCTCTCCGAGGGCCGCCAGTGGCCGGTTCGTGAGATGTGCCGTGAACACGGTGTTGTCCTGATTGATCGCTGCGCCGAGCAACGATGGCCGCCGGCCGGCAATGGCGACCTCCAGGCGCGACAACACGCGCGTGTCGTTCGTGAACAGACCATCGTCGCTGCCCTGAATGTCACCCAGGGCGTCGGCCAGCAGGAACGTGTTTGCATCCTTCAGGGTGTACCGCGGCAGCAAGCCGCGGCGGTCTGCGGGTTCATCCGCCAGGCTCATATCCGGTCTCCGTTGCCCTTACGACGCACGGCGTAACGGCCTGCGATTCAGCAACTGTGCATACACATCCAGATAGGCGCGCGCCATCATCGTCGCCGTAAAGCGCTGCTCGAAGACGGCGCGTATTCCGCGCCGCTCTATGGCTGTGATTCGCTCTATCGCCGCGAGCGCCTCTTCCTCGGAATTCACGATGAACCCGGTGATGCCGTCCTCGATCACCTCGGGGATCGCGCCGCAATTCCAGGCAATGACCGGCGTCCCGCAAGCCATCGCTTCGATCATGACGAGCCCGAAAGGCTCCGGCCAATGCACCGGGGAAAGCAGCGCGAGCGCGTTGCCGAGAAATTTCGATTTGCGTTCATCGCCGATTTCGCCGACGAACTCGACCCCCGGGTCATCGAGCAAGGGTTTCACGACAGTCTCGAAGTACACTGTATCGACAGCATCCACCTTCGCCGCCAGCTTGAGCGGAATGCGCGCGCGGCGTGCGACATGGATCGCCACGTCCGGACGCTTTTCCGGTGAGATTCGTCCCAGGAAAGCGAGATACCGACCGGCCGGATGCTCGCGGAAGGCGTACTGACATAGCGGTACCCCGTGCGCCACGGTCGCCAGCCAGTTCGCGTTCGGCAAGGGTTTGCGCTGGTGATCGGAGATCGATACGAGCCCGAAGGACGGCCAACGTTCGTACGCGGGCGGCAAGTCCTTGAGATCCAGGCGACCGTGCAACGTCGTCACAGTCTTGTGGGCCTGCTGTTCGAACATCGGAAAATGCACCATATCCACGTGGAAGTGCAGTACATCGAACTGCGCGGACCGCCGTTTGACTTCGTGCAGCATGACCAGATGTGCGGCGAGGTCCGATCTCAATACCGCGGCGTCGAGGCGGATCGCCTGATCGCGCACCGGGACAAGACGCGCTTTGGTACGGGCATCGGCCGCGGCGAACAAGGTGACCTCATGGCCCAGCTCGACCAGTGCGTCGCACAGATGTGCAACAACCCTTTCCGTGCCTCCGTACAACCTGGGGGGCACAGCCTCGTACAGCGGAGCGATCTGAGCGATTTTCATGCTTTCCTGCAACGCGGCGGCCCGACAAAAGTTTCGGCGCCGCGAAGGCTAGTCGCCTGACCACGCCCTTGAGCTGGCCAATATAGAAGGCGTCCAGGCACACCAACTCGCCGGGCTCGCGCGCGGCCACATGGCGCGGCTGGCCATGCCGGGCCTGCCAGAGGGCGCGGCGCGTCCGCTCGGTGAGCAGCCCCACCGTCTGCAAGGCGCGGTGCTCGGCCACGGTCAGCCGTTGTCGGCGCGTCGCCAGCCCCGCGCGGCGCAGGGCGCGCTGCACGGTGCTGGGGGCCACGCGCAGCTGCCAGCGATGCCGCAGATACGCCGCGATGCGACGCGCGCGCCAGGTCGCCGCGCTGACGGCCACGCTCGGCAGCAGCCGCTCCGTCTCCGGCGCCAGCTGCACGGGCCGGCCGGGGCGCGCCCGGTGCCGCCGCGGATGCACGCCATCCTGGCCGTAACGCTCCAGCCGCTGCCGCCACCGATAGAACAAGGCGCGGGAGATGCCCGCCTCTCGGCAGGCCCGACTGACATTGCCCAGCTCCGCCGCCCGCTGGATGACATGCAGCCGCAGTCCGTGTACCTTCTCGTCGAGGGTCATCGGTCGATCCTCCCAAAGTTGTTCCCCTGCCACGGGGTGGTTCACTCTGGGAACGATAGGCCAGATGGCCCTCTTCTTTTCGAGTCTGAAGTGTCAACACTATTCCGACTCGGGACACACTAGGGCAGCAGTAGGAGAGCCGGCCCCGAACAGAAGCAGGCCCCAAACCAGATCATCGGGAGGTCGCCACTCCTTGACGCGCGCGGCGCATCTCCCGTGCGCGGCGCCGACGGGCGGCGCGGCGGAGCCGCTGGACTGCGGTTCTGGTCTTGGAATGGGTGGCCATCATGTTCTCCCTATTTCTCCACCGAAGGCACCAGGGCCGTCGCGACCGGAGCCCCATGGGCGGTGATCAAGTGCAGCTTGCTCACTTCCACCTCGCCCCACGCGCGTCCACGGTGTCCTGCAGGCACATTGCGGTCAGCTTTCGCTTCCTCCCGCTTCAACCGATGGGATTCGGCCTCGCTGGCTCAAGGGACTCGTCGGCGGTCTCGTCCGTATACTCCACTCCGCGACCCCATCTGCATTCGACCTCCGAGCAGTGGAACACGTGAACGTGAATCAGCGTGGCTCGCATCCTCCTGGCCCTTCTGACTCAACGGGTGGTCATGGGCCGGTCCTTCATGCACCGACGGTCTATACGAGAAGCGTCCACTGTGCCTGCAGCGCCTGCCCGAGGCGGCTGTGAGCATCGCCGCACAGGTAGTCGGTCTTCATGAAGGGGCCATCCCGGTTCACCTGGCGAACGTACCACAGGGACGCCACGTGGGTTCTCCGGCAGTCTATGCAGTAATACGCGTGCTTGGCCATCGCCCGCTTCTCTGACTCGCTGCGAGTCTACCAGCGCTGGCGGGCGTGGGTGAGGGCGTTTCCCGTCATCGTACGCGCCCGTGCCCTCGCCGCGCGGAACCGAGGTCCTCCGTTTTTGGTCTCCGTCCGAAGCTCCTACGACTGATAAGGCTGGCAAGCCTTTCGAGTCGAAGCCTTCGTGAACTGATACCGACAAGCCTACGGGGTTTATCTCGTGGCCGGTGGCAGGGCAGATGTAGGCCATCCTCCTAGAACTGCTTCCACTCCAGACCGCACTGGCAGGCATGCACGGCGTCGTTATGCTTCTCCGTTTTGTGGCACCGATGGCGCTTGCCGTCGTCGGCGATCTTCTCCTTGACGCAGCGCCCTGTCCACGGCTCATCGGGTTTCACTTGCGGGCACCAGTTGGGCATAGCCTTTGGCTGCACGCGGGTCATGGCTAGTATCCTCCTCGGGCAACACGTAGCGCACTTGCGCCGCGCTGGCAAGGGGTACGGGACAATCGTGGTCCCCTATCCGCTGGCTGGACGCCCACGCGGAGAAGCCCACGATACGCGGGGCCCGGTTGAGCCAACTTGCGGCTGGCGTGTGGTCACCGTCCACCTCAGACGCACGACCGAATCGCTACCAGAGGCGCGCCATGAGACAGGACGCACCGCGCTCGCCCTGCCACCCTGCAAGAGCAAGGGAGATCTCCTGAAGGCCTGCAGCGGCCACCTCCTAGGAAACGCGGAAGTGAGTGAAAGAATTGGTGCGCCTGGCAGGAGTCGAACCTGCGACCCTCGGCTTAGAAGGCCGACGCTCTATCCAGCTGAGCTACAGGCGCGTCAGGTAGTTACGATACACCAACCGCGACCATTGGCGCTTTGGGTTGAATTCGGGATGAATTCGTTGCGCCGATTGTCGTGGACACCAGCCGCTCCACAGCTTCTCGGAGATGGTCGGGCGCGAGATGGCTATAGCGCTGTACCATCGCCAACGTCCGCCAGCCGCCGAGGACCTGTACCGTGCGAAGGTCAACCCCCACCATGACGAGGCGCGAGGCGAACGTATGGCGGTTGCAATGCCATGTATAGCCTGCCAGTCGGTTCGCATCCTTACCGGCCTGCCAAAGCGCCGCTTGCGCCCGCTCCACCGCCTTCGGAAAGAACTTGTCCGGCTGCCGATAAGGGCACCGGAACACGGGCTCCTCGGGATTCTCCGGCTCCCGCCGCTGGCTCGCTACGTCGAGCAGCACCGAGCGAACGATGCTGTTCATCGGGATCTTGCGGGAATATCCCGACTTGGACTGACGCACCGTGAGGAGGCCTGTCAGAAAGTCAACGTCCCGCCACTCAAGCCGCTTCTGCTCGCTCCATCGGAGGCCTGTATGGACGCTCACGGTAAAGAGCGGACGAAGGTCCCCACGGCGCGTGTCCAGCGTGGGCACCACCTCCTCATCTGACGCGAGAAATAAAGTCCGTCCTTCGGGCTCCTTCGCCTTTGTGACACCCTTGACGGGGTTGACGGCGAGAAGTGCGTGCCGGATGGCGCGGTTCAACATCGCGTGGAGCGTGGTCCGGTAGCGGTTTCGAGTGGCCGCTGACCGCTTGTCAAGGAGTCGGTCAAGGAAGCGATCAACGTCAAAGGCGGCAGCCATATGCTCCTGCTCGAGCATCCCGAGGAAGTTGCGGCGGTGATACGGGATTTCATTCGACGTCAGATCGTCGCCGGCGGGTAGAATGCCAGTGTAGGCGACCTCAGCGGTGCCAGGGCAAGACCTCACCTCGGCCGCCGCGCGGCCTTTACTCCCGAAGATGCCGGCGCACCTTGCTGAGCTTAGAGACGAGCTGACCGAGAATCATCGGGCCCTTCCGCTGTTCTAGAAGTGCCTGGTTTTGTTGGTGGCCGTCAAGAACTCGAACCTTGGACCCGCTGATTAAGAGTCACTCCCAGGCGTGCACCATCGGACACCATCGCGCACAATCCGCTACAATTTCGCGGCTGGAACTCGGGTGGGTGGTCTCGATTGTGCTCGTTGCTTCACCGTGGTTTTCCCCCGGGTTTGACCCGCTCCCGTTCCCCTGCTGGCGTCATGCATGCGCGGGTTGGCGTCTCCCCTTCCGGCGTCTGTCAGGCCGCCACGACAACGGACAGCTCCCCGTGCTCCTTGCGCGTCGGGCGCACGGTGATCTCGACGTCCTGGCCGAGTGCGGTCAGAAACTCCATCAGGCGCTCCACCGAAAACGTTCCCGCCCGGTTGCGCATCAAGGCCGAGACGTGGGGCTGCTTGATCCCGAGGATCTCACCCGCCTTGACCTGGGTAAGCCCGCGCGCCTTGATGAGCTTGTAGATCTGCAGCGTCAGGCGCGCCTTCAGCAGCTCCTGCTCGGCGCGAGGAAGCCCGAGGTCGGCAAACACGTTGCCGCTTCCCTCTTCCACCCCGACTCTCGTGTTCCCTCGCTTCATGGTCAGTCCTGCCTTTCTCTGTCGTGGCGCTCGGCGGCGGCCAGCCGTTGCCGGATGAGCTCGATCTCCTTCTGTGGCGTCGCTATGCCCTTCTTCGATTTCTTCTGAAAGGCGTGAAGGACGTAAATCCGGCCAGCGAATTGCGTCGTGTAGACCGTGCGGTACGCGTTCTTGTCGTGCCGGTCGACGATCTCCATGACGCGGGCTCCCCCGAAGCCCTTCAGCGGCTTGGCCGCGGGATCGGTTTCACCGTGCTGCGCGGCGTAGAGGGCCTGACCGATGTCCCTGCGGACTTACTCCGGGAAGCTCCGAAGAGCCTCCCGGCTTGAGCCCATCCAGACTATTGACTTGACCTCACCCGTCACTATATGAGTATACGTATTTTGGTATGCCTGTCAAGCGCCGAGGCCCCGCCCCGCCCCCATCTCCCGCACTACGCGAGAGACGGTGAGCGCCCCGTGCCGCTCGCTGAGCCGACACCCAGGGCAAGACCGTGGCACGCATCGTTCCCTCCGACATCGCCCGGCGAGGTGTTCGCCCTTCTCGGCGCCAACGGCGCGGGAAAGACCGTGACGATGAAGATGCTCACGACGCTCCTGCGACCGAGTGCGGGAAACGCGCGTGTGGCCAGCTTCGACATCGTGCATCACGCAGCCCAGGTGCGGCGGGTCATCGGCTATGTGCCACAGTTGGTGTCAGCGGACGGCGCGCTGACCGGGTACGAGAATCTGTTGATTTTTGCCAAGCTCTACGACGTTCCTCGGGCGGATCGGCAGGAACGGATCCAGGAGGCGCTCGCGTTCATGGGGCTGACCGACGTCTCGGACAAGCTCGTGCGCGAGTATTCCGGGGGCAGGATTCGGCGGCTGGAGATCGCCGAATCCATGCTGCACCGCCCTCCGGTGTTCTTCCTCGACGAGCCCACGGTGGGGCTTGACCCCGTCGCCCGCGACGCCGTGTGGGAGCGGGTCGAGGATCTCCGTCAACGATATGGCACAACGATCGTCTTCACCACCCACTTGATGGACGAGGCCGATCATCTGGGTACCGGCCTGGCGATCATGCACCGTGGCCGGGTGGTGGTCAGCGGCACGCCAGCAGATCTTAAGGCCGCGGTCGGGGGCAGCGACACAACGCTGGACGTGTGTTCATTCACTATGCGGGAGGAGCGGTGGAGGCAGGAGAAGCATATCGTGAGACCTCTCAGATCCGAAGGACCGCCAGGCGGTTGGGCTGAGGCGGCCGGCGCCGTGCCGGTCGGTCCGCTGGCGAGCGCCGCGGGGTTCGTGGAAAAGACGCTGGTCATCGCGGAGCTCGAGGCGCGGAAGCTCCGCCATGACCCGACGGAGCTCCTGACCCGGGCGATACAACCGGCGCTCTGGTTCGTGGTGCTGGGGTGTTCACCGTCACCCACCGATGGGCGTACCGCCGGCTCCGGTGGGCACAGCGGACTATCCGGCAGGTGCCGCGCCAGTGGCTCGGCGGTATGGCGGAGATCTGCGCGGCGAACCCAGCGGCACTGGTGGCCTCAATACGTCCAGTTTGGTCGGCTCCAGGACCGTCGAGTGCATCGTATCGACGACGTTCCCAGCATCCGCCTGGCGGAGCGCGCTGCACGCGTGCTGCGGCTGGGCGCGCGCGGCAATGAAGGGCGAAGGTGAGAACGATGGAATCCAAACACCAGAAGTTCTCGATCGGGTATTCCGTCGCCGCGCTGATCGCGCTCTTCCTCCTGCAGTCCATGCTCTTCGCGCCGCACGCGGAGACCCTGTCGTACAGCGAGTTCAAGGGGCTCGCGAAGAAGGGCAAGGTCAGCAACCTCGTCCTCGACAAGCAAACGATCAGCGGGACGCTCCCGACCGACGGCCTCGAAGGGTTGCTCCCCAAGGAGAAGCTCGAGGAGCTGAAGCGCGCCGGGGCCGGGGCGCATCAGTTCACCACTGCGCGCGTGGATGACCCCGGACTGGTGGCGGAGCTCGAAGCCGCCAACGTGAAGTTCGCCGGACGGGTGGAGAACACCTGGCTCTCAGCGCTCCTCTCCTGGGTCCTTCCTGCCGTCATCTTCGTCGGCGTCTGGGTCGTCCTCATGCGCCGCCTCGGTCCCCAACAAGGGCTCATGGCCATTGGCAAGAGCAAGGCGAAGGTCTACGTCGAGCACGAGACCGGCGTGACGTTCGACGACGTCGCCGGCATCGACGAGGCACGCGGCGAGCTGATGGAAGTGGTGGACTTCCTCAAAAACCCCGACCGCTACCGGCGTCTCGGCGGGAAGATCCCGAAAGGGGTGCTGATCGTCGGCGCCCCCGGCACTGGCAAGACCCTGCTCGCCAAGGCGGTCGCCGGCCAGGCGGGGGGTGCCGTTCTTCAGCCTGAGCGGCTCGGACTTCGTGGAGATGTTCGTCGGGGTGGGGGCCGCACGCGTCCGCGACCTCTTCGCCCAAGCCCAGGAGAAAGCTCCCAGCATCATCTTCATCGACGAGCTGGATGCCCTGGGCAAGGCCCGCGGCATCAGCCCGATCGTGGGTGGCCACGACGAACGAGAACAGACCCTGAATCAGCTTCTCGCGAAGCTGGACGGCTTCGACACTTAGCCCCAAACGGAAAATAGGCTCTTCGGGGATTCGTGTGGGTAAAAAAATGCTGCTGGGAGTGCGCAACCCCGCCCTGGGAGCGGCTTGCAGCGAGGTTGGCCGAGATGGAAACTTGGCACGATAACGAGACACGATTCCCCCAGAACTCCGCGG
>WNGB01037212.1_pt1 | contig 10885 bp, 7 predicted proteins | sample 5400681 | NCBI WGS metagenome assembly WNGB01 (sample SAMN13153367, study PRJNA577476) | soil metagenome | isolation source: 115 cm soil or saprolite under grassland replicate 2 | place: USA:California | collected 2016-06-15 | reverse complement strand
GGCATCATCACGCCGACGGCGCTTTTTTCGCTGACGGCGCGGCGAACTTCCTTTACGGCTTCCGGTACGACTTGGGGCGCGATCACCGCGGCGTACTTGATCCGATTCCCACTGCTCTTGCAGAAATCACAGGCCCAGTTGTTGTACGCCTTAGCCAGTTCGGCGGCGAGATCGAATTCGCGCACGAGGCCGATCGCTAAGGCATTGCTCGGGTATGCAACCGCGTCGCCGATTTTTTCGACGTCGAGGTCTTTGCAGTATTCCTCAGGGTTGGCCGGTTTGCGGCCGGTGGTGCCGTTGAGAAAAATATCCCAACCGAACGATGGAAAATAGGGACCACTGCGCACGCGGAAGCGCTCGGGCAAGTAAGCTTTGTACGCCGGCCCGTCCAAATGATGGGCGTCGGCGTCGATAATTGTAAATTCCACGATCAAGCCTCCTGCGGTTAATTAACGGCTTGAACGGCTTGAACTGTTTGAACGACTGGAACTGTTCCGTGGTTCAAAACGTTCAAATCGTATGATGAGGCTGAAGGCCGCAAGCTCGCCGACATGACCGTTTTCCCACAATTCCCATATGGTCACCGCCACCACCTGCGAGCCGGGCGAGTAGAGCAACAGCGCGATCGACAGTTCTTTGAAGGTGATGAGAAAAATATAAATCCAACCGGCGAGCAATGCAGGCATGATCAGCGGGACGACAACGTGGCGAACCATTTGAAACCAACTGGCACCGCTCGCCATGGCGCCCTCTTCAAGCTCTTTATGCAAGCTCAGGAGCGCGGAATGACTAAAGCGAATCCCATAGGGCAGATAGCGCGCGATAAATGCGAGGACCAAGATCCAGATCGTGCCGTAAACGGGAACAGGCAATAGGAGATACATTTTCAAAATCGCGATCCCCATGACGATGCCCGGAAAGACCAGCGGCAGCATGGCCATTTGATCCAAAATCCAGCGCGCTTTAATCGATGCGCGGACGATCAGCCACGCGGCAAAGAATGTGATCGCAACAGCTGCGGTCGCCGACGATATGCTGACGGTCAGACTATTCGTCACGGAGCGAATGACACTACTGTCATTAAATGCCGCTATGTAGTTGTTGAACGTCAATAGCTCCAGCGCTTTGCGGGATGGCACTTGGGCGAAGGGAAGAAGCGACGACCAGGCGATCGCCACAATCGGTAAAAATTGGAGCAGCGGCAAAACCAGCATCAGACCACCGCCAAGCCAGCGCCACTTGCCAAGCGCGATACGGTGCGGGCGAAAATTCTTGCCGCTGATCGTCGTAAATTTATAGGTCTTGCTCGTGATCCGGTAATAAGGAATGAGCCCGACGGCGACCAGCACGATGAGAATTATCGAGTATGCGCTGGCTTCGCCGTACTTGGGAATGAGGCCGCCTTTGATCTGCAAGTAAATCTTAGTCGTCAGCACTTCGACGCCAGCGGGAATGCCGATTAGGGCGGGAATTTCGAAAGCTTCCAAAGAACGAATGACGGTCAGAATCAACACTGCCAAAACGCTCGGCACGGCGAGGGGAAACGTAACACGACGGAAAACCTGCCAACTGCTGCTGCCCGCCGTGGTCGCGGCCTCTTCCAGAGATGGGTCCATGGCGCGGAAGGGCGTGGACATCAGCAAGAAAACGATGGGTATCCAGAGAAAGCTTTCCACCAGCACCATACCGCCTAGAGAAAAAATGTTGAAAAATGCTTGGCCGGTTAACGCTACGCCCAAAGCATTCAACATCCCCGCTTTGGGTCCGAGCAGCATGATCCAGCCGACGACCTTGATAATTCCTGGTATCGCAAATGAGACGTAGGCCGAAACGTAAGCAAGGTTGCGAAACGGCGCATCGCTGCGCTCGGCAAGCCAAGCCAGCGCCGTGCCATAGCTCAGCGCGACAGCAGCGCTACCGAGCGAAAATATCAACGAGTTGCTGAGCAGTGTCTTGACGTCGCCGAGGGAGTCGATGATGTTGACGAAGTGTTGGATCGTAAAGCTGCCGGCTTGTAAGCCGCGATCGGTAACCAGGCTGGTGTGCAGGATGAAAAAGAACGGCGGCAATACCAAATAGGCCAAAGTTGCGGTGGTCAACAGGAAGAGCCACTGGGCTGGGTTTCGCATCATCAGAGCAAACATAAATTATGCCCTCTTACTGTCTTCAGCGCGTCATGCAGCTTGACGCCAGACATGAAACTTTCGACTCGAGTCCAACCTTCGCCTGCTATATATCAAAACTACCGGGCAAGACAATTGCAGCTTTGGGAAAAGACGTAAGGAGAAAAAGGAGTAAATGGTAAGGGGTAAAAAATCAGGGGAAGTTGGGCAGGCGCCTCACTCCTCACGCTTCACTTCTTACCGTCTTAGGCCCACGGGCCGATGAATGGCTCGCCGGTGTAGGTGTCCGACAACGGATCGAGCGTCTCTGGCCAGTTGTTCGGGTCGACCTTGCGGCGTAACTCCTTGGGACGCGGTCGGCCGTCCCAGCCCACCTGCTCCATATAGTAGTAGAGCTCGAGGCAGTGGCCGTCCGGGTCGAAGGCGTAGGCGGCATAGTCGATCCCCGGATGTAACTCCGGCGGGATTATATCGGTCTCGACCCGCACGCCATTCTCGCGCAGGAAACTCACAGCACCTTTCAGTTGCCGGTAGTTGGCGAGCTGTAGACCGAATGACATATTGGATGTCGTCTCGCTGAGACCCGATTTCTTGCGCCAAGATTTAGGGAAAAGGGCGAGCGAATGATGCTCGTTGTCACAGCGCAGAAACGCGCACCGTTCATTCTGCCATTCGACTTCTTCCGTCAAAGTGAAGCCGGCGATCTGCTCATACCACTGCTTCGACGATTCATAGTCGTCGACGAAAAGATTTACCGGACCGACCCGGGTGATCTTGAAAGGCTGGGGGAGCAATACACCATCGACGCTGTATTTAAGCGGCATCGAGCTCACGTAGCGCCGACCGTCAAGCACGTTGATGCCTTTCTCGATGTCGCTGCTCACGAGTTGGTAGTCCGGAAGCTGAGGCTCATTGGGAGGATTCGCAGTACCATGTCTCATCGGCACTGGGCGGGCGTAGCCGTTCCAGCTGATCTGCTCGATGCCGTAATATAGCTCGAAGATCTGCGCGTCCGGCGCCCACACATAGAGGTGAAATTGCGAACCTCCGCCGCCGGCCCGGCCTTCGCGCATAATCTCCACTCCCAGATCGCGAAAGTACTTGCTGGCTTCGGCCATTTCGGTGATGCTCTGGACTTGCCAGGTGATTTGGTTGATGTCGTTCTCCGGTCGGAAGTGGTTGGCGTTTTGACCCGCGTATTGGCGTTCGTTGAATTTCTTCTTGTCGAACAATGCGAAAGAGTGATGATCCCCGGCGTGTCTACCGAAAAATCCTGCACCGGCGGGTTCGGTGATGAAGAAGCCGAGCAGATCAAAATAGAAGCGCCGGCTGGCCTCCAAGTTCGACGCATTGAAACCGAAGTGGCCGAGTCGGCGAATCTTGAACGGGCGGTCCAGAGCAACGCCGCCGACGTTGTATTTGATCGATTTCGCTGTTGCCATGCCGGTCTCTCCTCGGGTACCAATCCTAGCTTCTATCGAAATACGTTAACTCAGTCGATGTCTGCACTCCAGCCGGCTATTCGCTGCAAATCGAGCTCGGGTGCTGAACGACCACTCTTGAGCATGCCGATACCACAGCCAAGAGCACAGTGGCAAGAACGGCGTCATGATCAAACTCACCTCTTGGTTGTATTTTTACTTTTAGAGTTGTAAGCGATTCTGAACTTTTGGAGAAGGATGAAACATGGAGCGAGCTGAAACCAACAATGGCCGGGGCTGGGACCTAGAAGCTGATGTCATAGTCATTGGGTCGGGAGCGGCGGGGCTTCCTGCCGCGATTAAAGCGGTCGAAGGCGGAGCATCTGTCATTGTTGTTGAAACAAATTACGACATCGGTGGACATGCAATCTTAAGCGGCGGCCATATGGCTCTGGGCGGCGGTACCAGCGCCCAGAAAAAATACGGAATACTCGACTCGCCGGACACGGTCTTTTCGGATCTTACCGATTGGACAATTGTCCAGCCTAACGGTTGGCCCGATTACCGCTACAACGACCGCGCGGTGATGCGCGCCTTCGCCGACCATTGCGCGCTCACCTATGAATTTTTGCTGGCCAACGGCGTCGAGTTTAAGGATGTACCGCCGGACAATCACGGCGCATCCACGACCGGCAATTCCGCGCCGCGGGAAAATCACGCGTTCTGGACCAAAGGCGCGGGACTGGAGAGTCCCAACGCCGCGGCGGGGACGGGCGTGATCAGGCCGCTCGAGGCGAGCGCGCGCGCCAAGGGCGTGCGATTTTTGCTGAACTATAAAATGACAAGCATTGTCCGTGAGCCGTCCACGGAGAGAAGGAGGATAGGATGTGTGATCGGTATCACCGTCGAGTACACACCGAGAATCATGCCTGGGGCAACAACCCCATTAAAGAGCTTTCGTTCGGATGGCAACATTGAAAGTACTAAGCTGACCATGAATCTGCGCGCGACCAAGGCGGTCATCGTCGCGACCGGGGGCAGCACAAGCAATTTAAATTTTCGCCGCATGTTCGATCCAAGGCTGACCGCCATGCTCCAAGTCGGCGGCGAACCGTATAGCTATCAAGACGCCAGCGGTGAGCTTGCCGCAATGGCCGTCGGGGCCTCGTTGTGGGGTCTGGTCAACCAAACTCTGGAAAACGGCGCGACTATTCGCACGCAACGTGCCCTCGCCACGAAGTATAATTATGTTGCGTGGAAGGTTGAGAGTCCGATATTTCCACTCGTACGGGCCACCGGCTTCAACGTTAAGGATTGGCAGGATGTGATCTTGGTGAATCAAGTCGGCAAGCGATTCTATGATGAAACCAAGGGCGATCCGCCGCACGGCAACCTCGGACATCAAATCGACCCGTATACGCCAAACGACTATCGCAACAACGAGAATATCAAGTTCAATCCAACAAAGCACAACTTTTTCAATGCGGCCATGGCGATGAACGAGTACTCGGAGCCGCCCGATTATTGCGCCGGGCCGATGTGGGCGATCTTCGACGCGGATGCTGTCCAGCGCGAAGGATGGAAGGTGGTGCCGCCCTACGTCGATCCGGACGGCTACTTCTTCACCGCGAATACGCTTACGGAATTAGCCGCGGCGATCGATAACGAATATCAGCCGAAGCCGATGAGGGGCGCAACTTTGCAAGCAACCGTCGAACGATACAACTCCTTCGTCGACGCGGGTGCGGACGCGGATTTTGGCAAGCCAACGCCAAAGTATAAAATTCAGACCCCGCCATTTTATGCCGCCTGGGCGACACCGGTAGTTCACGACACGCGGGCCGGCCTCAGAATCAATGAGAAGTGCCAGGTCATCGACATGAACGGAATAGTGATTCCCGGTCTCTACTGCGCCGGCGAGTCGGCCGGAGGATTCAATCAACACGGCATGGGCCGCTGCGCGACGCAGGGATATATCTCCGGCATGAATGCAGCGGCGGAACCGCGGCACGAATAGACTTGCTCGTTGGGGTTTTGCGCCATGAATTGTAGAGGCGACCGGCCGGTCGCCTCTACGGCTCGAAATCCGAAACAAATTCAAATGATCAAGAAACTCAATGTTCCAAACAACCTCGGGGCAGATTCTGGGTTTTGGAATCTCTCGGCTTTAGGTTTATTTGTCTGCTGGTTTGTTTCGGATTTCGAAAATCGGATTTCGGATTTTGATTCGATAGCGGCGCTACAGGTGAAAGACCAATGACTTGATGGTTACGGGCACCGTGCCGGATGGCTCCAGGGTTTTTCCCAGATCGATGAAGTCGAAGTCGCTCAGCGTGACGCCGTCCAAACATAGCAGAGCGTTCTCGATCGCGAAATCATCTCGAAGAATCGTGCCGACCAGTCCCGCCAAGTCGTGGTCGAAGACGAGGTAGATCGCGGCAAAAAGCGGCGATACGAGTCGCCGTCGGGGGACCGTTCCAGCGAAATACCAGAGCGACTTCAGCTTGCCCTTCCACCAAATCGAAGGCGTGAAAATGTTTCTGGAGCGCCTCAGCGATTGTCGCGCTGACGATCGCGCCACTCAAATCGAGTTCCGGCCGCAGCACCTGCAGGTTTTTTTGCGGCAGCAAACTTTCGTCGGTGCGGTGGATCGTATTGCCGCTTACCTGCACCGTGTGTTGCGCCGCGCCCATGACCGTGGCGCGGATGCATTCGCGCGCGGGCGCGAGCGGCCAGCGGAGCGCTCCGTTACTCATTTGATGCCGAAGTGCTTGTCCCAGTGGTGCGCCCACGTCGGCAAATGATTTCGACTCCTTGCCGTAAACATATTCGCCGACACCGCCGGAAAAAATAACCGCATCGTAGTTCTTCGCACCGCTGAGCGGTGCTGTCAGCCACAGCTGCGCAAGCTCGGACGTTGGTTTTTCGTCCTGAGCAAGGCTGAGAATTGCCTGCGCCATGTGATTCGCCAGACGCTCGACCTCCGCATTCGTGACCCGGCTTCCAACCTGCCACGCGTAACCGGCCTGGCGCGCCAATTCTTGGCCGCCGGGTTCTAAGACGGTGATCGTGTCCGCGCCGTCGGTAGCGAGCAGCCGCCCACCGACGTGAAAAGCCGCAGTGCTCAGCACGCGCCCACGCTGTGCCGCCGCCGATGTCGACGTTCAGCACTCGGCATTGCTTTTCAGCGGAATGGGCGACTGCGCCTGAGCCATGGGCGGCGAGAAGCGCTTCGAAGTTGTGGCCTGCCGTCGCGCACACGAAATTTCCGCGCTCCGCAGCGAACAGGTCAGCAATGGCGCGGGCGTTATCGCGCCGGATCGCTTCGCCAGTGAGAATGATCGCGCCGGTGTCGATGTCACGCGAGCTGAGGCCGGCCTCCTGGTAGGCGGTATCGACGAGACGCCTCAGCGCTTGATCGTCGACGCGTTCACGGCCCGGACTGTAGGGTGTCAAATGGACCGGCGACAAGTAGAGCGTGTCGCGTTCGGTAACGACGAAGCGGCTGGACAATTCTCTGCCGAGTCGGCGCAGGATAAGTTGCGAAAAAATGATCTGCGAGGTCGCGGTGCCGACATCGATCCCGACGCTCGTGAGCGTGATCGTATCGAGCTTCCAGAGCGGATGTTCTTCCTCTACGTCGAGCCCATGCTCGTCGTGGTCATGATCGTGGGGAAGATCGTGCATGGTAAATTTCACGCAAGTGAAGGGTGACCGGCCGGTCGCCCTTACCGGCCTATGCGACCTCGCCGTGCTCGTCGAGAAAGAGCGCTTTCGCGCTTTCTGCACCGGCCTCGCCGGTGCACCACGGCACCATCTTTTTCATCTTGCAGGTGATGCCGCGCTTCTTGAGCTCGGCCTCGAAGATCTGATGGATCTCCGGATCTTCATCCTCATACTCGACTTGATGGCCGCCTTTCTTGCCGCTGACTTCGCCTTGGCGCAACACCGTGGATTGGCTCGCTTGCCAGCGATTGGCGGCGTGCTTACGCGAGATGCCCTGATTCATCACCAAATAGGTGGCGGGGGTCGAGCCGACGTTGAAATGTTGATGCAGCCAGAGTCCCTCGCCGGCGCCCGATAGATAGAGACTACCCTCTTGCCAGTCGCAGCGGATGCGCGGCTCGTTATTGCGCTGCGTCAGCACGTAGCCTTCCCCCTCGGTGATATAGAGATGCGCGCCGGGGCCGTGGCGATGGCCCTTTTTATAGTGGCCCGATTCGAAACGCGAGACGTGCGACTCCATCATGCCGGCACCCATCACCATGAATGCATTCGTGCCGCCACCGCCGCGGCTCTTCCATTCGTAGAGCGGCAATTTTTTGATGTCTGGGATGAAATTGGTTTCCCACACCCGCCCCTTGTAGAGCTTGGCCTCGGCCGTGAAATAGTCAGCCCCGCCCGCGTAGCGATCGGTGAAATCGTAGGGATTGTTGAAGATAAAATCTTCGCTTGCCCACTGGCGCAAGAGTTGCGGTAGATCGGTTACTGAAAACCATCGCGCCGGGCGCGATAGGCTGGCGTTAAAGAATTGATGTGATGCGTTGGTCGGCAGTACAAAGTAACTGCCGGGTCCCCACTCGAAGGTTTGCGTTGCTCCCTCATCTCGCCAAACCGAAGTCGAGCCATGACCGGTCACGACGTAGATCGCTTCGGTGTAAAGATGCCGCAGCGGCGCCGTGGAACCGCCCGGCGGCAGCTCGACGATATGCTCGTCACCTTCGTCGTCGCCGTCCAGATAACAGAGCGCGCCCTTGACACCATCGCCCTTGCGCGGCCACGGTCCAACTTCCACCGCCTTCATGTCTTTGATGTAGACACCCCCGACGAGTGGCGGGCCCTCGCGCTTGCGCCACTCTTGATACATATCGACACGTACGACAGCCGGCTGCTTTTCCGGATCTAAATTATTGCTGGTCGCGCTCATGGCTCCTCCGAGCTAACTAAGATTGCTATCGTTTCAAACTTATGCAATGAGCGTGCTTCATGTCAAATTCAAATGAGTCAACATCTCGTTGACCGGCGCAATCTACTTTGGTAGCGTCCGCGGCTGAGGAGCGGCCTTTATTGAGATCATGCTGTAGCTTATTCCTCATAACGAAAAAGGAGAGCAATCATGTCACGCAATCAAGTTCGCATCGAGTTTACCAGCAAAACGCCCTTTGCCGGCGGTGTCTCTTTTGGCAATGTGGGTCCGTATGAACGGCTGTCAGGGATGGTGTCCTTCGCTATCGATCCCAATGAAAAAGATCTGCCGTTCATTTGCGATTTAGAGTTTGCGCCGCGAAATCCAGAGGGCCTCGTGGAGTTCAAAGCGGTTCTCGATATCGTCAAGCCAGTGGATTTGAGCCGCGGCAATCGCAAATTGCTTTTCGATTTTTCCAATCGCGGCGGGCGCGGCGCGTTCACGCGACTGAACGACGGCGGCGGTGCGGATCTGACGAAAGAAAGCTATGCCGGCAACGGTTTTCTCAACCGGCATGGCTACACAGTCGTATGCGCCGGCTGGCAGGGTGATCTGGTTTACACCGGCAGCAACGTCGTCGCTTTCCTGCCGGAGGCGCGCCAGAACGGCCAGCCGCTACGCGGCAAAGTGCGGCAGGAATTCATTTCCGACAAACGCGGCGTGCTCTCGATGCCCGTGAGCGGCGCCGCCAACATTCAATGCTACCCCGTACGCAACCGCGCTACTGCAACATTGACGATGCGCGAAAAGGAAGCGGATCCACGCGTCACCGTGCCGGCGAGGGATTGGGAACTGGCCAGGGCGAAGGAAACGGATGGGAAAGTGGAGCTCACTCCGTCCAACACCGATCTTTACGTCAAGGGCGGCTTCAAAACCGGTTGGATTTACGAATTGATTTACGACACCGAAGGCTCGCGGGTAATGGGCCTTGGCTTTCTCGGTTTGCGCGATCTCGTCTCATTCTTACGCCATGGCAAAACGGACGCCGGCGGCCTGGCGAATCCACTCGCGGGTTTTATCGACAAAGCCTACGGCTACGGCGCGTCCCTTGCGGGCAGAGTCGTACGCGAGTTTATATACGAAGGTTGGAACCGCGACGTCGAAGGGCGTAGGGTTTTCGACGCGGTGCTCACGCATACCGGCATCGGCCGCCTATTTTTCAATATGCGCTTCGCGCAGATCGGGCGTTACCCGCGTCAGCATGAAGAACACTCGTGGCCTTCGGAACGCTATCCGTTCAATTTCACGCCGATACCTGATCCGTTCACCGGAAAAGTCGACAGCGTGCTCAAGCGCCCCGACACCGATCCGTTGATCGTGCACAGCCACACCGCCGGCGAATACTGGGAGCGCCATGGCTCGATGACACACACCGACCCACGTGACGGGAGCGATGTTGGGATACCGTCGAACGTGCGCATGTACGCTCTCGCCGGGGCGCCCCACGCGGCGATTGCCGCCGACAATCCGCGCTGGATCGGCCAGCTGCCCCCGAACAATATTTCGCCGCAACCGTTTTTGCGCGCCTGCTTCGCATTGATGGATCGGTGGGCGACTACCGGTGAGCCTCCGCCGTCGAGCCGCGTTCCGAGACGGTCGGAAAGGACGCTGGTGTCGCCTGAAGAAGCACTTGCGCGCTTTCCGAAAATCCCTGGCGTTAATACTCCTGCCACGCCGAGCCAATTGCCTTACTGGAACTACGGCCCAGACTTCGACGACCGCGGCATCATGAGTATTTTTCCGCCGGAAAAGTTAGCCGGAAAAGAGTACCCCATCCAGGTCCCGCAAGTTGATGCCGATGGCAATGACCAGGGTGGCGTGCGATACCCAGACATACAAGTCCCGCTAGGAACTTATCTCGGCTGGGCGCTGCGAAAAGACGGCTTCGCCGAAGGTGAACTACTGATGACCAACGGCTGCATCAAGACCGTCGCGCGCACCAAAGCCGAACGCGAAGCCAAAGGCGATCCGCGACTCTCGATCGAAGAACGCTATGCGAGTCATGACGCGTATGTGGAGGCGGTGAAGCATGCGGTAGATGGTCTGGTCAAAGAGGGATTGATGCTAGCAGAAGACGGCGAGCGCTACATCGAAGCGGCGCAAAAAAAGAATCCCCTCGACCCGTCCGTGCCGTTGGAGCCGCTGGTGACCGCGGGGCGGGAGGATTGAAGCAAGCAGTACGCGATCACTCAGTGCCGCTGGAATTCTTTTTCAGCCGCGCAGCGCCCTTAGAAAGATGTGTCCTGACGGGCGGCCAAAATAGAGAGGGACGATTAAAGATGGCCAGGAAGAACTTTACAGGTAGTTGGCGTGGCGTCGTAGGCGTTATCAAACCCACTTATCGACCGGGTTCTCTTGAAGAATTCATCCGACTT
>WNGB01017729.1_pt1 | contig 10886 bp, 9 predicted proteins | sample 5400681 | NCBI WGS metagenome assembly WNGB01 (sample SAMN13153367, study PRJNA577476) | soil metagenome | isolation source: 115 cm soil or saprolite under grassland replicate 2 | place: USA:California | collected 2016-06-15 | reverse complement strand
GTCGGGATGCCGGCCTCCGAGAGCCGCAGGCTCGCGAGGACCTTGTCGCCGCACACCTGGACGACGTCGTACGCGTTCACGGTCGGGACGCCGTAGTGCTCGAAGAACCGCAACGCGTAGAGCGAGCGGCTGTGGCTCACGCTCCGGTTCAGCACGAGGTCCGACGTGAAGCCGTTCCGCACGAGCGGGAACGTCACGGCCTCGTCGTGGAGCCGTTCGACGGGGATCCCGCGGTTCGCGGCGGCCTCGAGGATCCACTTCTCCTCCGGCCGGATGACGGTGTAGAAGAGCCCGAGGGTGAACGTGCTACTCCCCCCAGTCCTCCGCTTCGCGAGGCGCAAGATCGACGCGGAACGGCTCGATCGAGGTGACCTCGAGTTCGAGGCCGCAGTCGGGGCAGGGGAAGATCTCCCCCTCGATGAGGCTCGCCTTTCCGATTGCGCGGCCGCACTCCGGGCACTCCGTCATGCGGTTCCCCCCTGGAGGAGGCGGTCGACGAGGTCGACGCACTCCGCACGCTTGGAGAGCGCGTAGCGTTCGAGCCCGATTCCATCGTGGGCGCGGGCGAGCTGGATGCTGACCGCGTCGGGCGAGGGCCCGCCATGCGAGGTGCGGCGTGCGAGCGACGTGCGGACATCGAGGATCTCGGCCACGTCCTCGCCGAACCTCGGGTCGAACTGCCGCAGCGATGCGGCATCCACCGCGCCCTCCGATTTCGCGAGATACGCCGAGATGGCCTCGTGCGCCTCGCGGAAAGGGACGCCCCGCGCGACGAGGTACTCTGCGAGGTCCGCGGCGAGCATACGTGGATCGGACGCTGCGGTGAGGAGACGGGCTTCGTCGAACTCCAACGAGGAGACGGCGGCGGTGAGCGCGTCGAGCGTCGCGATGACATGGTCTGCCGCGTCGAAGACCGGCGCCTTGTCCTCCTGGAGGTCGCGGTTGTACGCAAGCGGGAGCGATTTTAGGATCGCCAGGAGGGACACGAGGTCGCCGACGACTCGGCCCGCCTTTCCGCGGGCGAGTTCCGCCACGTCCGGGTTCCGCTTCTGCGGCATGAGGCTGCTCCCGGATCCAAGCGCCGATGCCGGGCGGACGAATCCGAACTCCGCCGAGGCCCACTGCACGTTCTCTTCCCCGATCGAAGAGAGGTGGATCGCGAGGAGGGAGAGGTCGAACACGAACTCCGCGAAGTAATCGCGGTCGCTCACCGCGTCGATCGAGTTCTCGAACGGCGCTGCGAAGCCAAGGGCCCGCGCCGGGATGGAGGGGTCGATTGGAAGAGTGGTTCCCGCGAGGGCGCCCGCTCCGAGGGGGGAGACGTTCGCGCGGTCGTATGCGTCCCCGAGGCGGCCGTAGTCGCGCGAGAGACGCCAGAAGTGCGCGAGGAGGTGGTGGCCCAGCGTCACGGGCTGGGCGTGCTGGAGGTGCGTGTACCCGGGCATCGGCGTGGCGATGTGGGCTTCCGCGAGATCGAGGAGGGCCATCTGAAGCGCGAGGATCTGCCGGTCGATCGAGACGATCGCCTCCCGGAGGAACAGCCGTTCGTCGAGCGCGATCTGGTCGTTCCGGCTGCGGGCTGAGTGGACCTTCGCGCCGAGCGGACCGAGCATCTCGGTGAGGCGGACCTCGATGTTCGTGTGGACGTCTTCGAGGTCGTCCCGCCACGGGAACTTGCCGCTCGCGATCTCGTCGTGGATGCGGCGAAGGCCGGCGACGAGGGCCTGAGACTCCTCGTCCATGAGGATGCCGACGGCGCCGAGCATCTCCGCGTGGGCGATGCTCCCCGCGACATCGTATCGGGCGAGCCTTCGGTCGACCGAAAGGGAGGCGAGGAACGTCGGGGCGCGCGTCTTGACGTAGGACGGCGGGGCTCCGCCTGCCGCAGCGGGAGGTTGCGCGAGGACCGCCATCCTCAGCTCGACCTCTTCTCGGTCTTCACGAGTTTCGGCGGCACGGCCTTCTCGCCGACGGCGGCCCACGTGCGGGCGGGCAGACCCCAGATGTAGATGAATCCCTCCGCCATCGACTGGCGGAACCGGTCGCCCTTCGAGTATGTCGCGAGGCCGTGATCGTACAGAGAGTAAGGCGATGCGCGGCCGATGACGGTCGCGGATCCTTTGAAGAGCTTCACGGTGACGTCGCCGGTCACGCGCGCCTGCGTCGACTCGATGAACGCGTCGAACGCCTCCCGGAGCGGCGTGAACCACAGGCCATCGTAGATGAGGGTCGCATAGCGCGAGCCGACCGTGCGAGAGAACTCGAGGAGGTCCCGCGGCAAGACGAGGGCTTCGAGCGCCTGGTGGGCCTTCAGGAGGACCGTCGCAGCGGGACACTCGTAGACCTCGCGGGACTTGATCCCGACGACGCGCGACTCAACGTGATCGATGCGGCCGACGCCGTGGCGGCCTGCGAGCTCGTTCAGCGCGGTGATGAGGGATGCGGCGTCCATCGCACGGCCCTGGAGGGCGACGGGCTTGCCCGCTTCGAAGTGGATCGTCACCTGCTCGGATCGGTCCGGCGCTTCCGAGGGGCTCGTCGTCCACGCGAACACCTCTTCCGGCGGCTCGATCCGCGGGTCTTCCAGGACGCCGCATTCGATCGAGCGGCCCCAGAGGTTCTCGTCCGTGCTGTACGGCGAGCCGGTTGAGACGGGCACCGGGATCCCGCGTCCGTTCGCGTACGCGACCTCTTCGTCCCGCGTCATCGCCCACTCCCGCGCCGGTGCGATCACCTGGAGGTCCGGCGCGAGGGCCGTCGTGCAGAGGTCGAACCGCACCTGGTCGTTGCCTTTCCCCGTGCAGCCGTGCGCGATGAAGCCCGCCCCTTCCCGCCGTGCGACGGCGACGAGGTGCTTCCCGATCAGCGGCCGGGCGAGCGCGGTGCTCAGCGGATACTGGCTTTCGTATACCGCGTTGGCCGAGAGCGCGGGAAGGATGTACTCGTCTGCGAACTCTTGTCGGGCGTCGACGACGTACGCCTTCGCCCCGAGGCGCGTCGCCTTTTCGCGGAGCAACGTGAAATCGGCAGGTTGGCCCACGTCGACCGTGAGTGCGACGACCTCGAATCCGCGGTCTTGCAACCACCGGATCGCGACGGACGTGTCGAGCCCTCCAGAATACGCCAGGACGACCTTGTTTTGTGACATGTTCGACGATGCCCCAATCGATGCGAACTGTGAGGACTCGCCGGTGTATATTTCAATATATTGACATCGTTGCGTCAATCTACGACAGAATTGTCAAATATCGGACATGTCCTCCAGAGCGGCGTGGCGAACGTCGCGAGGCAGGTGCGCGAGTACATCGCGAACCACCCGAGCGTCTCGGACGCGTTGAAGATGGAGATCGTGAACTACTCCGCGCTCGCCCGCAAGATTTGCAAGGAGTTGGGCATCCGCCGGGAGGAGGCGGTCCTCGCCGCGTGTCGACGGTTCCCGGTGGAGAAGCTACGGGGGTTCAACGAGGATGCGGTTCGGCGGATGCTCCAGAAGAGCCGCATCCAGACGCGCACCAAAATCGCCACGATCACGGTCGTCGAAGGAGTCGATGTCCTTCAGCGGCTCGGCGACGTCGTGGAGGAGCTGCTCGACGAGAACCGGACGTGTCGGCTCATCCAGGTGTCTCAGGGCACCGTGATCATCGTCGACGACGGCTCCGTGTCCCGGGTCACGAAGCGGCTTCGGTCCGAGCAGATCCTCAACGTGACGCGCGGCCTCGTCGAGATCGCGGTGACGAGCCCCGAGACGATCGAGGAGACGCCCGGCCTCCTCGCGTTCCTCTCCGGCGCGCTCGCCTCGCGGGGGATCAACATCGTCGAGGAGATGTCGTGCTACACCGACACGATCTTCCTGCTCGACCGGGACGACATGACGCCCGCGATGGAGATCCTCGGGCAGAACCTGCGTTGAGGGACATCTGCGCGGCCTATGGCCCGGCGGCGAGGAAGGGGTTGTCGCTGTAGTCCACCGGGATGTCGACCACCGTTGGCGCCTTCGACTCGAGGGCGTCTTCCAGGATGGCCTCGAGCTCGGACGGACGGTCGACCCGGAATCCGTGGAGTCCGAACGCCTTCGCAATCTCGATGAAATCCGGATTCCCGAACTCGGTGCCCGTCGTCCGGCCGAACTTCGCCATCTGCTTCCACTGGATGCTCCCGAGACCGCCGTCGCGGAAGATGATGTTCACGGTCGCGGCTCGCTCCCGCTTCGCCGTCTCGAGTTCGTGGACGCTCATCAGGAACCCACCGTCCCCGCTCAGGGTGACGACCCGTCGCTCGGGATCGTCCAGCTTCGCGGCGATCCCGCCGGGTAGCGCGATGCCCATCGCAGATAGCCCATTCGAAATGAGGACCGTGTTCGGGTTGACGGCCCGGAAGAACCGCCCGAGCCAGAGCTTGTGAGCGCCTACGTCGGAGATCAGGAGGTCGTCCGGATCCAGGATGTCCCGCAGTTGCCACACGACCCGCTGCGGCTTCATTCGTTTCGTCGAGCGGACCGCGAGCTCCGACGCGAGCCTCTTGAGGACGCGCTCTCGAGCTCCGCTCGCCCGCTCGGCATCCGGAGGCCGCCGGACGCGCGCTCGGAGGACACGCAGCGCCTCACGGATCTCTCCGGCCACTTCGACGTCCGGGACGTAATGGGCGGAGATCTCTGCGGGAAGGGAGTCGATGTGGACGATGGGTCGGTCCCCTCGGGGGTTCCACGTCCGGGGATCGTACTCGACGAAATCGTACCCGATGCAGATCACGAGGTCGGACTCGTCGAGGCCCGCGAGCTCGTAGTCGCGCGGCAGGACGCCGATCGTGAGGAGGCTCACGGGGGAGGTCCAGGGGACTGCCCCCTTTCCCATGAACGTGTGGGCCACGGGGATGCTCAGCGCCTCGGCGAATGCCGTCAGCTCCTCGGAGGCGCCGTTTCGAATCACGCCGTTCCCCGCGAGGATGAGAGGCCGCTCGGCCTTCTCGATGAGGGCCGCGGCCTTATCGAGGCTCGCCTTGTCCGGGGACGGATTGCGGATCCGGTCCCGCGGCAGCGGCTTGCGATTCACACGCACATCCTGTTCGGCGACGTTCTCCGGCAACTCGACGTGGGTCGATCCGGGCTTCTCCGCCTCCGCGAGCTTGAAGGCCTTGCGGACGACCTCGGTCACGGTCCCGGAATCCTCGATGCGGGCGTTCCACTTCGTGATGGGACCGAACAGGTCCAAGATGTCGACGTACTGGTGGGACTCGCGGTGGATCCTCGTCAGGTCCGCCTGGGCCGTGATCGCGACGAGCGGAGCGCGGTCGAGGAACGCATCCGCCACGCCGGTCACGAGATTCGTCGAGCCGGGTCCCAGGGTCGCGAGGCAGACGCCGGCCCGGCCGGTGAGGCGGCCGTAGACGTCGGCCATGAACGCCGCGGCTCCTTCGTGTCGAGTCAGGACGAACCGAATCGAACTGTCGCGGAGGGCGTCCATCAGCTCGAGGTTCTCCTCCCCCGGGATTCCGAAGGCGAACCGGACGCCTTCACTTTCCAGACAGGAGACGAGGAGCGCGGCGGCTTTCATGCGGACGGGATTGGCGGGGGACGATTTATGGCGTGCGGGGGACGCATCGCGGTCCGGAACCTATTTCTCCCGGCCCCGATTCTTCGGAAACACGGTGACGGTAGGCTCCGGCTCGATCGTGGACACGCTGCTCCGCTCGAAGGAGCCCTCGATCCAATGGAAGACGAGAGTCAACGTCCTGGGGGAGGACCGCGACTCGAAGCGGGTGCGAACCCTCGAGGACGAGATTCGCCGCTCCCCCCGGGTCCTGGCGCTCCTCTCCCGACGTGACCAGCTCGGCCGGCCGGGGACCGCACGCGCGGTCTACTACAAGTGGCAAGGGGTCCATTGGGTCCTCGCGAGCCTCGCCGACATCGGCTACCCCGAAGGGGATGAGAGCCTCTATCCGATGCGCGACCGCATCCTGGAATTCTGGCTCAAGCCGAGTTACTTCCGCGAGTTCGTCGCCCGTACCGAGGCCGAGGCGTACCGCCATGAAGGGGTCCCGGTGATGGAAGGTCGGTACCGTCGGTGTGCGTCCCAACAGGGGAATCCGCTTTACTTCCTCTCGATCCTGGGCATCGCGGATGACCGAGCCGACCTTCTGGCCGAGCGGCTCCTGCATTGGCAGTGGCCCGATGGAGGGTGGAATTGCGATCGCCACCCGTCCGCCGACACCTCGTCCTTCATGGAGACGATGCTGCCGATGCTCGGGCTAGCGGCGTACGCGCGGACTCACAAATCCACCGCGTTGCGCGAGGCGGTGGAACGGGCCAGCGAGGTGTTCCTCCGAAGGAGGCTGTTCAAGCGGGCCTCGGATGGACGCGTCATCCATCCGGATTTCGTCGCTCTCCACTATCCGCTCTACTGGCGCTACGACTACCTCGGCGGGCTGAAGGCGATGGCCCAGATCGGACGAATCCGAGATCCGCGCTGCGCCGACGCCCTCGACCTCCTCGAAGAGAGGCGGTTGCCCGATGGCGGCTGGCCCGCCGAGAAGCGCCACTACAAGGTCCGCCCTCGGACGATGGAGGCCAATGCCGACTACGTCGACTGGGGCGGCACGAGCCGGACGCGCATGAATGAGTGGGTCACGGTCGACGCCCTCGCGGTCCTGCGGTCCACCGGACGAATCGAGGTTTGACGGAGGCGATGGCTACGCCCGTTACGACTTGGGTTTGCAATGGCCGGGCCCTGTTCGCCCCTCGCAAGTCTCCTCACTTCTCGAAATGGGCCTCTCGGGGCCAGTCGACAACCAACTTGCATCCAGAGTTTTCAAGAAAGTCGCGTCCCAGAAGGCTTACCGATTCCTCGAGTTTCCAGCCCTTCGCCCCTTTCCGAGACGGCCGGTAGACGAGGATCCCATGAGGGAGTTCGACCTCGTGTAGCTCACTGCCGAAGTTCACATACACAAAACACGCTTCAGGAACGTGCTTTGCATCAGCCGCACCTCCGAAGCCGGCGACGGCCTTCCCATACCCCGGGAGATGGTCGAAATCGATGTTCATTTGGAGAACGTCCTTGTACCCGAGGAACGATAGTCCGGATCCCGTATCCAGAACAAAGTGTAGCGCACGCGAGATGTGGCGGGCCGGACAGGTGAAGGTCACAACCGCTTCGATTCCCTTCTCGGTAATAAGGAGCGATGAGCGCACGAGGACGTGCGGACAGAGGGGTCACTGGGTATATTTCTTTTTGAACCACCTATGTTACCGTTGGTCCCGTCGCTACAACATCCAGATGAGTTCAAGAGCACTGACGAACTCGATTGTCACGGTCTCCGGATCTGGAGATTTTCTGACACGGGCGAGAAGCTTCTCGAAATCTTGGTCGTGGTCCACGACTTTCTGGTCCCTAACCGCGATGTAGTGATCGCCGAACTTCTTGCGTAGGATCGGCATAGACTGGGTGATCCATTCGAGATTGGCTCGTTCGCGCAAGATTGCGGCGAGTGTGTCCTTCTGGTTTGCCATCATGAGATTCTCTCCAAGAGGCGGGTCCGGCAAAAGCCTTACGTTTAGATTATCATTAGTCAACGTGGTGCTGGCCAGGCCCCGGTCCCCTCCTCCGCAGTGGGGGTAGGGCGGGGATGGCCTAATGAAGTTTCTGCCTTCTTGCTCTCGGGGACGAATACTGGCCTACACCCAGATCCGGCTAACTGCCCACGAGTGGCCTGGTCCTGGTCGCCGTCTCGTTCAACTACTCGCACCAGAGGTCTTAGAGGACGAACGGGAACGGCCTCATCGTCACCGAGAATTCGTTTGTCAAGAGGACGCATCCGGCGTGCCAATCCCCCACTGGCACCTCTGTCGGCTTCTCCTGCCCGCGGCGAAGCCGGGCGGGGACTCCTAATGGTCGCCTTCATCTGCTCGGCGTGCGGCTCGCGCAAGAAGCCCCGAGTGAAGGAGCAATGTCAGAAGTGGAAGGTGCCGGGCCACGAGACCCCCGCGAACAAATTCAGCCTGTTTACTCGAATCCCATCATGCTTCTGAGGGCGCGGGCAGCGGCGGACGTCTTGCCACCCTTGCGACGGACGACCCCACGAATCGCCCAATCGGCTTCTTTGGTCCCCGTCTTGTTTACGAGGTGCGGATTTTTCGCCTTAGCATTCTGAATCAAGAAGTTCTCTAGATCGTCGATGACCTTGACATTCACCCGGCCTTTGTGCTGTGGTGAGGCAACCAGGAAGAGGATCGGCGTTCCTCTCTCGTAGCGGGCCATCCCGATGGCGTACTTCAGCAACTTGTCATTTGTGAAGCACTCTTGGTCGTAGCTGCGCGTCGCCTCGCCGACGTAGATTGGAGTCATGCCTCCACCCGACCGAAGCCCGAACACATAGGCTCCCCGGCGGTTGCGAACATGCGGGTGGGCGCGGAAGAAGGCTGAGCCCTCGTCGCGGGTTATGACCCGGGAATCTTGAGGCATCGGGACTTCGTACGGCCCGAGGACTTCGAACGTCACCTTCTTCGGAGCCTTCTGATCCACGATGCCCGACTGAACCCGCCTGGCTTATTTCTTGCGTTGTGAGTACCAGCCCTGTGTAAAGCGGTGGAAAGTGTGCGACCTTGCAGGCGGGCGCGCTGGGGACGACGACACTCGATGACTTTGAGGCTACCTGCCGTGGACTCCAAGCGGGTGCACTCGGGACGAGGGCGCCCCTGCCAAGGGGGTGTGTGACGGGAGGACCACGGACCCGGAGGGGTTCGCGGTTCCTCCATATAGACGTGTCAATGTCTGACGGAACAGTGGACTTGTTGAGGTATGCCGAGGGCACAAGGTCGTCCCGTCCCAGCATGAGGAGGATCGTTGGGTCCTCCTCCCTTTCCCTTTTTTCGCAATCCCCGACGAGCGGCCTTTGACGCTCTTTCACACGACGGGTGTTCCAAGTCAGAAGGATGCACGGGAAGAAGCCAAGGAAGACATCGCTTCAGATGTCGAGCCGACCGCTCTCGGCCTTCGCTCGCGGTAGGGCCTTTGCCTGAAGTGAGTTTTCAAGGAGAGAAGGCCTCCCGCTCGCTGCTCGCGGGCCCTCTCGAGCCAACGAATCGCACTCTGGTTCTCCCCCAGGCCGCAGTTGACGATCGCGAGCGCTACGGGCGAGACATACTTGTGTTTCGAGTCCTCTTCCATCTCGCGCAGGATCGACCGGGCCTCGGCAGCTCTTCCGGCGCGAGCGTAGGCGAAACCGAGCCTCCCCTTAATCGTCGACGCGCCCTTTGACAAGGCCATGGCCTTCTCGAGCACTTCGATGGCTTCGTCATATCTCGACTTCTCGATGTACGCCTCGGCCAGGTCTTGGTACGCGGGGAAAAAGCTCTCGTCGATTTTGAACATCTTTTCGCACGCCTCGAGCGATTTGTCGAACTGATTCGCGCAGTTGAAGATGACGGCCGCGCAGTCGTTGACCTCGAGGGCAAGGGGGTTGAGCGACCTCGCCCGGCCGATCTCCGCGATGGCTTCGTCGAGCCTTCCCGTGCACGCCAGGTGCGCTCCGTATGAATTGCACACCCGCCCGTAGTTCGGGTTGAGGTCGAGGGCACGCCTGAATTCCTCTTCGGCGGCCCCTTGGTCGTAGTAATAGGATTCCATGACCGCTGCCAAAGTCGCGTGAGGTTCCGCCAACGAATCGTCGAGGTCGAGTGCCCTTTGTGCGAAGTCTTGCGCTTTGGGGAAACTCTCGTTGGGCGGAAGGTAGCCCTCCTCGCCCATCCGTTCATAGCACTCTGCGATTCCCTCGTAAGCGAGGGCGAAGCGCGGGTCTTCCGCGATCGCGTTCTCGAAGTATCGGAGCGCTCTCTTGTAGCCTTCCTCGGTCCTCTCCGATCGGTAGTGGAGCCCTTTGAGGTAGAGGCCGTATGCCTCCATGTTGGCCGTCGCTCTCCTCTCGATCCTCTGCCTTTCGTCCACGAGGAGGTGAACCTGCAGGGCTTCGGCCACCTTGTTGGCGATGTCGCCTTGGATCGCGAAGATGTCCGCAAGTTCCCGGTCGTAGCTCTGGGACCAGAGCTGTTCGTCCCTCTCGACGTCGATCAATTCGATCGTGATTCGCAGTCGGTTCCCCGCTTTCCGGACGCTCCCCTCGAGAATGGACCCGACGCCCAACTCGCTCGCAATCTCGCCGACGGACTTCTTGCTCCCTTTGTACCTCATGGCGGAGGTGCGCGAAGTCGTCCGCAGGTCGCCGATCTTGGAAACGGCGGAAATGAGTTCCTCCGTCATCCCGTCCGCAAAGTACTCGTCGCCAGGGTCAGGGCTGATGCTCGAGAGGGGCAAGACGGCGATGCGAAGCCTCGCATTCGGGACGAACCGCTTGCCCAAATCTTGAGGGACCTGGGCCATCTGTACGGTGAGGTATCGGTTGACAAGGGCGCCATGGTGTTGTTGTGTCCGAATCCAGAACTCCTTGTTCTCGGGGTCGCCCGGGTCGAACAGGTCGTCGTACCGGATCCGGTCCTCGCCTTGAGGTATTCGTCTCGCGCAACTGATCGCGAAGTCCCTCAGTTGCCTCGCGCTTTCGAGCTGCGCGTTGGCTGTGGCGTAGAACACCGCCATCTTCTCCACCTCGCGAATCAACCGCCCCCGTTCCGCTGCCGCGTGAAGGAGCTGAACGAGGGTGACTAACGCCCTGTCTCCTTCGGTGAGGGACGGAACCGCGAGGCGGTGATCCGCGGGAACTCGGCTGAGCAGGTCGGCCCCTTTCGGGCGCCGCCGGATCGCCGCGGTCATCTCTTCGAGGCTCCGCCCCGAGCTCCCCGCCAGGATGAAACACACGCGTTTTCGACGCTCTTCCGGTGGTTCCAGATGCCGCAGGAGCAGTTCGTAGGGCCAACTTTCTTCGGCCTTCGAGTCGGCTTCATC
>WNGB01014222.1_pt1 | contig 10886 bp, 14 predicted proteins | sample 5400681 | NCBI WGS metagenome assembly WNGB01 (sample SAMN13153367, study PRJNA577476) | soil metagenome | isolation source: 115 cm soil or saprolite under grassland replicate 2 | place: USA:California | collected 2016-06-15 | reverse complement strand
ATCTCGTCCGCGCTCAGCCGCCGCAGCGGATGTCCTGGCCCCGATACCGGGAGCCCGCCGTCAACCTCGGTCGCCGCTCGCACCATGAGATCGCCCTCCGCCCGTCCGGCCAAGCGAACAGGCTCATCCTGTCGCGGTGGCGATTGCCTTGTCCAGGCACGACTGGACCGCCCGGCATCGGCGGCGGCCTGAGCTCGAGCAACGGCAGTCGAGGCATGACCAGTCGCTGCCGGTCGAGGGCGACGGTGCCAGGGATGCGCTGCGTGCAGCCAGGACCATGGCGGTGAACCCTGCCGCCCGACCGGCCCGGCCGCCCCGGTGGTCGGGCGTGTTGGCGTGGGCGCTGTGGGCGCTGTCCATGCTCGCGCTCGCCACGGTCCCATGGCTGGATCACCTGCTCCGTCAGGCCGGCCGTCCCGACCTGGTGCAGTTGGACGCGCGCCCCGCGGTCGCGATGGTGAGCGCGGCCACGGTGGTGGGAGTCAAGTTTTCTACTAGGCACTCTGCGTGACACGAGAAGGGGCCTAGGAGCGGCGCACAGCGGCCGGGGGTAGACGGATGCCCTGGAGCGACCGGAGCCATTGACAAGCCAGTGTCAAAAATGACCGCCTTGCACCATTCGAGGGTCGGGGGTAAGGTGATCTCACCGCCGCCCACGACTCCCGCCGCGAGCCGAGCGAAAGCCCGACGTTCGCCAGGTGAGCACCTGGCCGGCAGAGCTGCACAGACCCGCCGCACTACTGGCAGCCTTGGCCGGCAGGGTTGCTCATCCCCGCCGCAGGCGACGCGCACAGCCGGCCGCATCCTTCTACCAGGCGGGTCGTGGTGTCCAATTCCTCCAGGTATGAGCGAGTGAGCTACCCGCCCTCGCGCTTGCGACGCAACCAACTCAGCAGCTCGGATCGACGGTACAGCGCACGCCTTCCCGCGTAGCCGGCAACGGGCGGTCCAGTGCCGGCAATGCGCCAGCGTCGGAGTGTCCGCGCGGACACCCGAATGACCTCGGCCGCTTCCGGCTCGGTCAGGAACGGCTCGTCGTTCGCGCTGGTCATGCGGCCAATGATGGCCAGACGTGGCAGCACTGTCACTCACCTCGGCCGGTCTTGGCCAGCATTGACCCGGTTGACCATGAATGGCCGCTCGCTGGAGAATCCTGGCCATGTGGATCGAGGTCTCATCAATGCTGCCGCGCCGCGTCCGCGTGGAGCTTCCGGACGATGAACACGACGATGATCCCTGGTGGCGCATTCTGTTAGTGCCAGTCGGCACGACCGACGCGCAAGTGATTGAAATGCTCCGACAGCTCCTCCCGCCCGAGCAGGCCGCAGTGATCGTGCAGGCCATTGAGGCTGAAGCGGAGTCATAGCCCTATCAAAGGCTGATCTCCACATTCGTCTTGCCTGATGCCTTCGCGGTAGAGTCTCGCGTCATGGCAATCACGAAGACGCGTCATGGCAATCACGAAGACGACCCGCAAGTGGAATAGGTTCCTCGGTGCAGAAGGTCCTCAAGCCGCAGCGCAAGCGCTGACTGCCGACCGCCGCTCTACCCCAACAGCGAGGGTGCCATGCTACGCCCGGTAGACAAGTACCTACAATCACAAGGCCGTAAGCTCTTGGTTGAATTTGAGGACACAAGAGCAAAACATAAGGATCCAGATGTCAAAGGTGGCGGCAATGAAGCCATCGTTGGTAACTTCATCCAGGCCCACTTTCCATCTAAAATCGTGGTTCGGAATACAAGCATCATAGATACCAGTAATCAGCAATCCGATGAGGTGGACTTAGCTGTCTGCAATGAAGACCAACCCTTTCTTTCCCGGGCTTCCGTACCGGACCTCCTCATAGCAGAGGGAGTTGATTTCGTCGTACAGGTAAAGGCGAAGCTCACCACCGGGGAAATCCGCAGAATAGTCCACAATTGCCAATCGGTGAAGCGCCTTACGCGGGTTAGTAGTAACCCCGATGAGATCCATCTGGATGCAGAGGCTGACGTACCGTTCTTCGTAGACCGCATTCCCTATATCTCCCTGGCGTTTGAATCAGCGCTGCGCTTGCCGACGGTGGCAGATCGTTTTCGCACGGAATGTCAAAACATACCAATTGAAGAACAACCTGATGTTGTTTTTATTCTAGGTAAAGGGATGGTCCTTAACGCAAGGAACGGCGAAGGTACACTGGGGCATGGACGCGTCGGCTTCGACTTTCAGGGTTTAGTCTTTGAAGACGGAGACTGGACTATCTTCGGTTTAATCAGATGCATATATCTCATAATGCCGAGGTTCCGCAGATGGCAATATCCCGTGCTGCATTACTTGGGTAGTGGGCTCTATACGGGTGGGAAGAAGCTCGTGCGAGCCCCTTGGCCTACATCGCCCGTAGGCGGCTAGGCGCGCGATCTACCCCCCCTTCCGACTTCACGCTACATCTTCGGCCGTCAAAATCCAGAATGACAGCTCTGGCTCACGAGAGCCATTCCACGTTGCCGTATGCTCTTCCCCGCCCACAATGGCAGTCACGAACGAGCCATTCGCAGCGTAGGTGTCTTGATAAAACTTTCCTCTGTACTTCCACGTCTCCGTCTTCTCAATGATCTCGACCTTGAGCACTTCGATCTGATCGAGATCGACCTTCCAGTGCCGTGCCATTCGCTCGACTGTGTCACGCTCCCAGTGCTTCGGGTGCCAATCTTCCGGTGAATGTGTCATACCGACACCCACCCATTCACCGTCAAGCAACACCGCCTCTTGCGAGTCCCACCATTCCCCGCACTTCCAGCACCGATAGGGAATTGAGACCTCGCGCCGTCCCTTGCGCTTGCCGCTCGTGATTTCGGGGAACGCTTCGAGCGACGGCTCGTACTTCGGCTCTCGCTCTTTCCTTGCTGCCTTATTACAAGACTCGTGCGAATAGCCGAGATATTTGGTCGGGTCATTGTCGTCATGGTCGAGGTTCAACTTCTGGCCATACTCCATCACCTTACCGCAGCGAGCGCATTTAGTTCCGTACGCAGCGTCAATTGTATATGCGCGCAAGAGCTGGTGCTCGCGTCCGTACCTATCGACGCCGCCTTTATACCGGGCCGGCTTGATGAATTCGACGCGGCAGTCGAGGCAATACTTCCCTGGCCGTCCGGTCGTCTGGAAGAAGCCCTCCCCACACCGCTGACACGTCAAATCCATTTAAATGCACCGCCAAGAAACTTCACTTTCTCGAAACTGACCCTCAGTATACCATCACGGCCGGTGCATTTCCGCTGGTCAGAGGCTTGCGCTTGAATTTTGGGGAGCGAAAATACTTTGGCTGCCAATGGAAGTCATACGGTAGTCCGCCAATCAGAAAACGCGCACTTCTCTTCCTTCAATTCGAGCGAGCGTCGGGCACCAATCATCGTGATATATTTCGACCACGCTAATTCCTTCGACCCTAATTAGCTTCGCCCCGCTCTTGCAATTAGGGCAGCGGATCATAAGCAGTTCGACGTTCACCACCGACCACCCGAATGCAACGTGACCAGTACGCCGAGCGTGAAGCATGCGAGACCGACAATGACGCACAGCATTAGCTCATCACCCACGGCTCGACCGGCTCATCCTCACGCGATCCATTGCTCGACTTGGGGGTGGATCTGCCCCCAAGTGGCGGCATGTCTTCGAGTGCTCTGACTTCATCAACCGTCATCCAACCTGGACTCTTCGCATTGCCGAGTGCAATCGCATGGGACTCGTATCGCTCTTTGGTTGTTGGGCGCAGCAGACCAGCAGCCTTGATCTTGACATACTGCGTGTTGGGCACGAGCTTGCTCAACGCACGGTCCCACTTCACCAGCCAACGGTTCACGCCGTACCGCAAATAGAAGAGGCTACGCTCGTTCACGTTGGCATAGGTATTCGAGGAGCCCTCGTCACCGCCCACCATCGACGGTGGCACTTGGAAGATACGAGCAATCGTGCTGACGTTTGCCTTCGACGATTCGAGGAACTGCGATTCGTTCGGCGACACAGTGATCGGCTTGTACTTCCCGCCAGGCCCGAGCACCATCGGCTTGTGCCGGCCACGGTGACCGCCAGCCATATCGTCGGCGCCTTCCGCCTCGCCCTGCGTGATCGACTGATACAGCTTCTTCCCCTGCCCAACCGTCGTACCTTCCGGCGTCTCAATCACAGCCGAAGGGATACAACCTTCGCCGAACCATTGGGCAGCGAACTTCTCAATGGCCAATCCCAGCCCTGTCGATTGCTTCGCGGCATACTGAATGGGCGAGAGTCCCTTGATCTCCCCCGCCTTCGGATACGCGCGAACGTGGAAGAGATCGAAGTAATCGCGCGGCTTGCCGGCCACGCGGCAGTCGATTTGCCCTCGCTCGTTGAACCGTACACTGACGAGAGCGTCATCCAGTAGCTCAATCTGATTGTCCGAGACACGGTCACCCCAGCAGTTCCCGGTCAGCAGCAGGCTCGCCATGCCCGCGTACAGCCAATCCTCGCGGTCAAAGATCGCGCTCGGCTCTTCCAGGATGCGCGGCAGTGGCACCGGATTGCGGTCGCCATAGCGGTAGCAGTCAATCGGCAATGAGCTAATGGTACTGGCCAGGAGATCGACGCAGGCCCAGACGGCAGATAGCCGCATGGCGCTGTCCTCCGTGACACTGACGCCCGAGTAGCTCGGCACGCCCGAGATAGCCAGCAGCTCATTCAGCCCGTACGACTGCTGACGTTCGATCTCACGCCACGGGTTCACGTAGCGCTGTTCACGCTTACTCCATGGCCAGCGCATGACCGCTCCTATTAGGATCGAACGCCAGTGTCAACGTTAAACGCCTTCGGCTGCGACAATTGAATGTCAGCACGCAGGTACGCAAGGAAGGCGTATTCCAGCGTGTCAGCCAGGAACCGCTCGCGGAGGAATTGCAGATTGAATTCCGTCCGCATGCCGACCATGAGCTGCGTCCAATCGGCAGTGTAAACTTCACTGCAATCGGTCGAGGTACCAACCGTCAACGTGATTGGAATCTGGTTCGTGGTCAGCCGCTCGATATTGTCGAGCAGCGGCGGCGGGCGCAGGAATTGGTTCGTGGTGTCACGCACGAGCGAGAGAGATTGCAGCGTACGCGGAGCCATGATATGCGCGTTAGGTTCGAAGTTCTGCCCGCGCACAATCCCGGTAGCCTGTCCGAGGAATTCCCAGTTCATCACGCCGGCCGCCACTGGCGAACCAATTGTGGAACCGTTGGCGCCGTGCGTGGTGGTGGTCACGCCAGTTTGGTTTAGCACGCCGCGAGGTTCGGGCGACGTTCCGGAACCACGCAGGGCAACGCGGTCAACTTCGAGCGCGATCTGCTTGGCGAAGGAATTCTCGATCACCGACTGCGCGCTCGGGTCTGCGTCTTCGAACAGCTCGACGGACAGCTTGATCACTCGCGCGAGCGTTTGCGCGGTGAAGGTGACACTGTCGAACGTCAAATCCGCCGGGCTGAGTGAGCCGGCCTCAGAGTGCCATGCCGGCGTGTTGTCCACCGTCAACCTTGGCACCTTGAGTGTCTGCGCCTTCATTGGCACGGTCACCGCGCCGGCCTGAAAGACCCGAGTAGCATTGCGAGCCTTGTCGATGATGTTGGCCGCGAGCGGCGTCGGAACCAAAACGCCACCAGCCGTCGAGGTGCCCTCAAGCAAGCCTCGCTCGGCATCGGCGCCATCCCAATTCCCGGTGGCAATGCCGCGCAGGTACCGCCCGAAAGACAGGTTGCCATCGTCCCTGCGGATCATGCCCTGGCTGGCGCACCAATCGTAGACCCGGTCGGTGTTGCGCAGAACTTCCGGCGTATTGGTCGGCCCGCCACGGAAAGCACCACTGGCACGAGCAACACGCTCATCGCGTTCCTCCAATTCGCGGAGGATGATTGTGTGCTCGGTCAATTCCCGGTTGTTGGCTTCCCAGGCGTTCTGGATTTCGTCCGGGAATGGCTCATCCTGGAATTCGCGGTTTTGCTCTTCAACCCAATTCTGAAGCTCGCGCAGTCGGGCTTTGCGTTCTTGGCGATTCATGGCGGATACCTCTTTCAGAAGGGTAGCCGCCCATCTGATCAGTATAATGGACGCGCAAAGGCTCGGCCAGGGTGTAGGTTAGCCGCCCGTCTGGTCGGGCCTTTTGCTATTGCAGTGTGTAGAGATCAATTCCAGGGTGCGCGAGCGAGTAGCTTGAGCTTCTTCCGCTCGATCGACGCGAGCACCTGATCCACATCGAACACGACCACGGCGGCATCCTCGTACAGCATCACCTTCGCGCGATCCATCTCGAAGGCGAGATCGAGTCCCTTGATCGCCTGGTCTTCGGTCATGGGCGTGTGCTCGACGATCCCGCGCACGGCCTCGCGGACGAGCACGACCAGCTCGTCACGGCTCAGGGCCGGACCCTCAGCCTTCTGCACACTTCTCACCTCTTGAGCTTCAGGCGGCCTTCCTTACACGAGCACGGCATGCCGTGCAGGTCGTTGTAGGCGCTCACCTCGTTCCCGCACCAGTCGCAGCGGTAGAGACTACATTGAGAAGTGCGCGACTCACGCGACTCAGAGCCCCCCTGGAGCCCTCGTGAGTCGCTTGAGCCGCGACTCCCTCCACTGTTATCTCCACTGAGATCAATGCCCTCATACACCCGGCGCTGTGTCTCGCCCTCACGCGGGCGTCGCACCTTGATCCCAAAGACCACCGACCGAAGATCGCGGCCAAAGGTCTGCTTACTCGACACCTTCCGGCCGTTCTCGTCGGCCCATGACTTCCACGCCCAATAGAGCGAATCAAAGTCAACCTCAAACTGCGGTCCAACAATACACTTCTCCCGAACAAACGCGGTGACGGGGCTTGCCAGGTCTGCCATTTCTGTAACAGCGTCTTCACTTGTTTGCGGTTCGGTGAAGTGGCCCTGCTTGCGCAGTCGATCCAAACCGTCTAATGACCAATTGAGGATTCCTGGCAGCTCTTGCTTTAGTTTGCCTTCGAGTTTCTTATCCTCGTTGTGAAGCCAACTCTTCTCAAACAAGAGCACAAGGAATCGTGTCGCAATGGCACCAGACGGGTCTCCGAGATTCGGAAGCACATTGGAGATAATCGTGAATCGGCTTGGCAAACGCCCTGTCCACGGCTCTCGATATTTGCGATCCACTGTCAATGCGTCCTCACCGCTGATTGAAAGCAATCGCTCGACAATCGTACTGACGTTGCCGCTTAGTCGCGCATCACTCACGATCGCGACTGCTTTACCGAGCAATGGCGACAGTCCGAAGTTCGTGCCCAGGCTTGCCAGCGTGGGGCCTGCCGTATTCTCCTTGCCAACGAGTGCTGTCAGGATACGAGCGATCGTGCCCTTGCCACCTCGCCGCTTGCCGACCAGTAGAAGAATCTTCTGCTGATCGGTTTCACTGGAGAGAATGTAGCCGAACCATTCTTGCAGGAGTGCAATTGATTGCTCGTCCTTCGGCCAGAGCTGGTGAAGGAACTCTAGCCATTGCTCCGGCTCGGGTGCGTCTGGTTCATAGTCGTACGGCACTGCGAACATATTGAAATGGCAAGGAGTCTGTCGAATCTTCTGTCGGCGAGTGCCCTCCAGACTCAAGAGTATGTTACTCATTGCGAGCACGTTGCCGTCGTCGTTTGCGCCCTCGATCCAGGCCGGCGGTTCAACGTGTTCGCTGAGGAACGTAATCCCTAGCAACGCATGGGCGACGTTCTGAATCTTGTTGCGCGTCGGTTCCCACGGTGCCAGCTCGAAGCCGTCTTTGGTTTTCTTTTCGTAGTGGACACGCTCTAGGATATGATAGAGCTTCGAGTGAATATCGGCGTCAGCGACTTCGATCCAATGGCTATGCTTCCATTCGTAGAAGCTGCCGCGCCACCATCGGATTGTCAGAAGACCTTCCCGACGATCGCGGAGCTGGTGATCTTGAATGATCCTTCGAGCCACGGCCATTGGGTTAGACGGGCTCGGATAGATCACGGGTTCCTCGTGTATACTCGTCATGGCGCTGTTCCTCGTGTTCGGCAACCGCCCCCCGGTTCTCGCTCCCAGGGGGCGGTCGCAGTTTGTCAGTCAGCAGTCGGGTGGACTCTGGCTTCCCACAATTCGTGGATCAAGTGACTCAGAATAAGCGGACGGCTTCCGCCCTCGTTCCTGATTCTCTTGGCTTCCCTTTCCAGTAGATCGTGTAGGTACTTCACTTCGCGCTGCGTCAGCTTCAGGTTCATTTCACCTCCTTACTACCCTTGCCCTCGGATAAAAGAGAATTTGATTCCTCTTCCTGCTTGACAATGAGTGCAGCCAATTCGACGAGCAGGGACAATTCCTCGACGTGGTCAGGTAGGCCCTGCCTACGCCGAGCTTTGATCACCCACTCGTCAACGTTCATTCGTCCTCGATCACAGTAGGCTTGGCAGCCTCGCGCTCAATACGCTCCAATTCCCTCCGAGCGGCAAGGCGCATAAACGCAGAGAAGGTTTGCTCGCGTTCGATAGCCGCCCTCTCAATTCGTTCGCGTAGATCGGGCGGCAACGCAAGGCTGGTGATCATCATGTACGCCACGGAATCCCCCGAGGAAACGACGCTACTAGCGCCTATTGTCCCCCTCCGTTTGTGACACCCCCTACCGCCCGTAACACTCTCGCGCCCGCGCTGTATAGGGGTGGTAGACAATGGCCTTGCGCTCCGCGCCGGCCATTCGCACGAGGCAGCCGGAGGTATCGCCCCCTCGCTTCGCCGTCAAGGCCAAGCTCGCTACGCTCGCGCCTACGGCGGCCTTGACCGCTCCGCTCGTGGTCGATCCGGAGATACCCGGCCGGCTCTGCCGGCTGGTAGTACAGCCGTCAACCTCGTGCGCAAACCAAAGGCCCGCGCCGTAGCACGGGCCTCGGGTGGCGCCTACCGCTCAGGTGCGGAACTCGGGGTCGAGCCGCTCATCCATCGGTGCCCCTCGGGTGGCACCATGCTTGACGGTCACGCCCACCAGCAGACGCCGGAGGTGTGCGCGGCGCGTAGGAACGTCCCACGAGCCCCACAGCGCCCGTACAGCGTCGGCCGTGCGCGGTAGCGTGCGCAGCGCCGACACGTCGTCAGAGCTGCTGCTAGCGAGTGTGCTCTCAGCCTCTCGAATCCTGGCCTCGATCGGGTCGCGCATGGTCAGCCATTCGGCGATCGTGAATCTGCCCTCGCCCTTGAGGGCGGCTAGCTGCTGTAGTTCCTCGCGGTCTACGGCCAGCTTGGCGGCTAGCTCGTCCATGCCCTTGTCACTGTGCGCCGAGATCAGCTCCGGCAGCATGGGCGACGTGACAGCCGCGACGAATGCGTCAGTCACCCAACGGTCAGCCTGGTCGTAGTTGACGCTCATCTGGCCACAGCCCCGGAACCGGCCGCCGCTGGTGGTTCCCTTGCGGCAGGCGTACACGAGTGCGTCGCCCTTGCCAGGGTGCTTCGCATACATCGGCTGTCCGCACAACGCACAGCGCAAGATCCCTGACAGTAGGTGCTGTGCTGGCCTTCCCTGCTTCTGCCGCTCCGGAGCCTTGAACAGCCGCGAGAGTGCGTCGTAGCTGTCCTGGCCGACGATCTCGACGGCGCGCGGATTCATGAGCTGGCGCCGTAGGCTCGTGACATGCCAGGTGTCACCGTTGCGTGTCCGAACCTCGCGGGCATTCCAGTCGTCAACGATCCGGCTCAATGGCTGCTTAGAGAGCAGACGCATGGTCGCCTCTAACAACAGCGTGGACTCGCCCTCATTGATCGTTGTGTGATCCGCCTCGAATCCGAACGGCGCCGTCCCGCCAGGGGTTCCACCGTTCGCCTTGCTCGCGGCCAAGCCGGCGCGCGTGCGCTCGACGATCAGCGACCGCTCGAATTGGGCGAACGCTGCGAGGATCTGAAAGAACAGCTCGCCCTGCGCCGTGCTCGTGTCGATAGCTTCCGTCAACGAGCGGAACTTGACGCCGCGCGCCTTGAGATCCTGAACGATCTCATTCAGCTCGATCACCGAACGGCCCAGCCGGTCGAGCTTCCAGACCGTGAGCCGGTCGCCAGCGTGCAGCGCCTTGAGCGCGCGGTCACGCTCGGGCCGATGCTTGGCGACCCCCGAGGCGTGCTCCTGGTGAACGGTCTCGACGCCGGCCTTGGCCAGCGCGTCAAGCTGGAGCTGCGGTTTCTGGTCTTCCGTGCTTACCCTCGCGTACCCGACTTCCATGACATTCCCTCTCTCGATCTGGGGGACCGTTCCCCAGGTCATGAGCATACGCCCAGGTAGAAAGGTTGTCGAGCACGGTCGGGGCGGTGCTGGCCAGCCGCCGGCCCCGCCACCCGGTGGGCTGGCTGCTGCTGGCCCTCGCCCTTTCCCTGATCGCCGCCGGGGCGGCCGCGCAGTACCTGGTCTATGGGCTGCTGGTCCGTCCCGGGGCGCTGCCGGCCGCCTACTATGCGGCCCTGTACTACCCCGCCAGCGTGTTCACGGCACTGGCCTTGATCGGCTTTGTCCTGCTGCTCACGCCCACCGGGTCGCTGCCATCGCCACGCTGGCGCTGGTGGGCCAGGGCCATGGTGGCCGCGCCGGTGGTGTTGCTAGTGGTGGTGACGCTAGCGCCCGGGCCGTTCGACCCGCGCTACCAGGCCCTCGGCGGGCCGTTCGACCTCCGCGGCTTCAGCGGCGTGACGCTGGTCGCCAACCGGGTGGCTCTGGCGGTCACCATTCTGGCCGTGGTGGTCGCCGCAGGGTCGCTGGTGGGACGCTATGGCCGCGCCCGCGGCGTGGAGCGATTGCAGTTGCGCTGGGTGGCGATCGCGGAGTGGCCCTGGGGCTCGGCCAGCTCCTGGGGCGGACCTCGAGCCTGGCCGTCGCCGTGGCCACCATGACGGTCG
>WNGB01013721.1_pt1 | contig 10886 bp, 9 predicted proteins | sample 5400681 | NCBI WGS metagenome assembly WNGB01 (sample SAMN13153367, study PRJNA577476) | soil metagenome | isolation source: 115 cm soil or saprolite under grassland replicate 2 | place: USA:California | collected 2016-06-15 | reverse complement strand
TTTTCAGTGGTTGACAGTTCTTTGAACAAGATCACGGGGCGGTGGTGATGGCTGCGCCTTTGGGGGGCAGAGGCGCGCCCCATCGCCCCGTGCTGCTACGAGAGACCATGCATTTCCTCGCTCCTGAGCGAGGCGGCCTCTTTGTCGACTGCACGGTTGGTCTCGGGGGACACAGTGAAGCGATCCTTGAATCTTCGAATGAGACGCGCGTTGTTGGCATTGATCGCGATAGTGCGGCGCTCAGCTCAGCGAGCCGGCGGTTGGCGAAGTTTGGCGAACGCTTTCGGGCCGTTCACGCCGACTTTCGCGAGCTGAAGCGGATTCTGACCGAACTCGGAGAACGCGACCCGGTCGGTGTGCTGGCGGATCTCGGTGTTTCGTCGCTGCAGTTTGACTCGTCGACGAGGGGCTTTAGTTTCCGTTTCGACGCGCCGCTCGACATGCGAATGAACCCCGAGAGCGACGACGAGAGCGCTGCGGATCTTCTCCTGCGGTTGCCGGAAGAGGAAATTGCAACAATCATTTTCGAGTATGGCGAAGAGCGAAACTCACGGCGCATCGCCAGGTGGATAGTTGAGAGTCGCGAACAAGGGAAGCCGATCACGACCACAAAGGAATTAGCTGACCTGGTGGCGCGTGCTGCCGGTAAAAGGAAGAACTGGCAGATCCATCCCGCAACGCGAACTTTTCAAGCATTACGCATCGCGGTAAATAGAGAGCTGGAAGATTTGGCCCGGTTCGTCGCTACCGCGATTGATCTTTTACAACCCGGCGGACGCTTCGTTGTTATTAGTTTCCACTCTCTTGAAGACCGAATAATGAAGCAAGAGCTTCGCCGTCATGCGGGCTATTGTCAGTGTGATTCTCGAAGCCGACTACAAGGAGCTACTTGCACTTGCGGCGCGCGGCGCGTCGTCGAAATATTAACTAAGCGCCCAGTAGTGCCGGACGATAGTGAAATCGATGCGAATCCACGGTCGCGCAGTGCAAAGCTACGCGCTTGTCGCAAGTTGATTTCCTGAAGGCCTGAGTATCAGATCTCAAATACAAAACCATAGACCCGGAGTTTCCCGCATGAGAAGAGTTCCCTCAAAACAGCCCAATTCCAGGATTCATCGTGATCGCGACGTCCGCGCCCTCTCCCGTCTCGGGTTATTGCTATTCTGCGGCCTCGTTCTGGCTACCGGTTTTGTGTTCGCGGCACAACAGCACTTCGCAGCCGTTGAATATGGTTACAAGAGCGAAAGTTTGCGACTTGAACGCGACAAGCTGCTCGAGGAAAAGCAACAATTGCTTTTGAAAAAGGAGCAGGCTTTTGCTCCGGCGCGGCTTGCATCGCAGGCGCGCGAGCTGGGCCTGAGGCCGCTTCAAGCCAGCCAGGTCGGAGGTCAGAAGACCAGCAGCGGGAGCCAGGTACCGATCGCCCCGGCCATGCTCAATCCTTCCGCTGCGTTCCGGCGCTGACCGAGCAATGGCAATTAGTAGTTTCGAGCCATGATTTTTCAAGTTGGGTTGGGAAATCTCAGGATTTGAAATCCCAGGTTTCAGACGATTATTGGTCCCCTGCGTTAGACGGTAAGAAGGGATACATCCAGGGATGGCGCGTCTTCCCCGTAAGACAGAATCACAACCAGATGTTTCGACACGCCGCACGCTTTTCGTTGCGGCTTTTGTCGCTTTCTGGATGTTGGGGATTAGCGCTCGCCTTGTTTATTTGCAAGTTTCCAAACACGACAAGCTCGTCGCGCGCGCGCATAAGCAACAACAGGAGGCGATCGAGACCAACCCCACGCGAGGGCTACTGCTGGACCGGCAGGAGCGGGAACTAGCTCGCACTATCGATACCACGTCGGTCTTCATCGCGCCTGACGAGTTTGACAAAAATGAAGATCAAGCCATTGAAGACATTGGCTGCACGGCCGGCCTCCTTTCGTCAGTCTTAAATCTGGATCGAAGAACACTTGTCAATCAGATACTTGAGGCGAAGGAAAGTGGTAGGCGGTTTATCTGGATTGCCCGCCGGATCACTCCTGACCAGGCGCAGCTGCTGGACAAGATGGACCTCGCCGGACTCCACATACGGAAAGAGCCCAAGCGCTTCTATCCGAACGGATCGTTGGCAGCTAACGTGCTCGGCTATGTGGGCCTCGATGGTAACGGACTGGCGGGAATCGAACAGGTTTACAACCAAAAGATCATAGGCGAGCCGGGCAAACTGTTCATCGAAAAAGACTCGCGCGGCAGAGGGTATGAGAGCACAGAAATTCCTGGCCGCCCAGGTCAGACGGTTATTTTAACAATCGATCAGTCTATTCAGTATCAGGCTGAAGTGGCCCTGACGACGGCAATCCAGGAATCCAGAGCGAAGGCGGGGACGGCAATCGTGCTTGATCCCCATAGCGGCGAGATTTTGGCGTTGGCTAATTCACCAACATTTGATCCAAACGATGTGGGCGCGGCTGCACCGGCGGCGCGAGCCAACTGGGCTTTGCAGAATATTTATGAGCCGGGCTCGACATTCAAGATTGTCGCCTTCTCGGCGGCCATCGAAAAGAAATTGGCAAAACCAGACGATCACATCGACTGCCAGATGGGTTCTATTACGGTCGCCAAGCGATTGATTCACGACCACCATCCATTCGGAAGTTTGACGATTGCTGAAGCCCTCGCCAAATCGAGCAACGTCGCCGCTATCAAACTGGGGTTGCGCGTGGGCGATCCGGCGATGCACGACTACATTACTCGCTTTGGTTTTGGTTCGCGTACTGGAATTGAATTGCCTGGTGAAACCGCCGGGCTAGTTCGTCCGCTCAATCGCTGGCTTCCTTCATCAATCGGTTCGGTGGCTATCGGTCAGGAAGTGGGAGTGACGCCCTTGCAAATGGTTTCCGCTTTCGGCGCCCTTGCAAATGACGGCTTGCGTGTTGCTCCTCACTTGATTCGCGAGATTCGCAATGCTTCAGGCGTCGTCGCGTATCGTCCCATTCCTGAAGAGCGGCGGGTGATCAGTAAAGAAACGGCCGGCGCGTTGAGGGGAATGCTTGAAGGCGTGACGCTGAACGGTACTGCGAAGAAGGCGCAGTTGGATGGTTATACAGCGGCAGGGAAAACCGGCACCGCGCAGAAGATTGACCCCAAAACAAAAACCTATTCGAAGACGAAGTTCGTGGCGTCATTCGTTGGCTTCGCACCGGTTGATAACCCGGCGGTGGTAATCATCGTCGTCATAGACGAGCCGGGTGGTTCATACCACGGCGGCGAGGTAGCGGCACCCGTGTTTCGTCAGATTGCCGAACAGATTTTGCCGGAGATGGGAGTGATTCCGGACACTGATTTCAAAGATGCTGAGCTGGTGGCGCGCGCAAAGCAGACCCCGGCAGATATTTCGAAACTACGCAAAGCTGAAAACCGTCGCGACGAGGAGATGCGTCAGGAAGAATCAAGAGCGTCAACGATGCCACGCGTTACTCCGCGAGATGACAAGGGTGCCGAGATTGTTTATGCGGTAGCAACCAGCAACGCGATCGTGATGCCTGACCTGCGCGGGCGGAGCGTACGCGACGTTGCTCGCGCGTGCGCCAGGTTAGGCATGCAAGTTGAAGCTCATGGCGATGGTGGGAGCGTTGTAGGGCAAGCGCCACAGCCGGGAGAAGAATTGCGGGAAGGCCAGATTATTTACGTAGATTTCGGAAGATTGAATTGAAGGCGGAGACGATTTCCCTTTTCTCCTCCTCGTGGTGAGCGTTAGCTTGCAGTTGCAAGCGCTGGCTCGCCCAACTTCACTCCGCCGGCGGTGCGGAGCAAGTTGCCAAAGGTTCTTGGAAGAGTTTTTTGAAAACACGATCTTCACGGAGCAAGCAAATGATCCCCCATCGAATGCAAGGCAATCAGATCTGTGGAAATGGTTTGAAAGGCCGAGTGACAGCTTGCCGGAGGCGCTTGCGCTTTAAGCGGGCAGCGCAAAGAACGCAGGTTAATGACGAGGCCGAAGATTTGTTTCCAGAGACCACTCCAGCGGTTTCCCTCTTTCAGAACTACGCGGCAGGTAATCTCCCGGAATCCGCGGCGATGCCGCCATCCAACTGCCTGAATGACCGGGCGGCTTTTGGCGGTGTCGAACCGTCAGAAGGTGAGAAGATGTTGTTAATTGCGGAGCAAGAGGTCGGAATCACGTGAAGGTTCGCGAAGCATCGCTTTTGACGGGCGCCGGCACTGATGAATTAGGCGCTGAGTTGTTTGACAACGAAATTATTAATTTTTCCATTGATTCAAGGTCAGTTAAAGCGGGCGAACTCTTCTTCGCTTTATCGCAAGAGGACTACGCCCGCGCCGGCTTTAACGGAACTTTCGCTGACGGGCATCTATACATAAAAGACGCTTTTGACAGGGGAGCCGTTGCTGCTGTCGCACGCGCGGATAGAGTACTTGCCGATCAAGGCCTGATCGCGTTGCAACCCCGTCTCCTTTTGGTTGACGACGCTATCGCGGCGTTACAGACCTTGGCTCATCGCGTCTATGAGAGTTGGGGCAAACCGGTCGTGGCCATTACCGGCAGCGCCGGCAAGACGACGGCGAAGGAGTTGACCGCGCATCTCCTCAGCAAAGCTGGGCGACACGTGTTGAAAAGCGAACGAAACTACAACAACGGCTTGGGCCTACCGCTTTCGGTTTTGCGAATGGTGAGCGAGGGAAGATCGCCCGAGGAGTTTGATGTAGCTGTGCTCGAAATGGGAATGTCTTCACCAACACACGAGATTCGAAGGCTCTGCAAGATTACACCTCCGGATATCGCGGTAGAGTTGATGATCGCGCCTGTTCATCTGGAATATCTGGGAAGCATCGAAAACATTGCGGCGGCAAAGGCTGAGCTAATCGAGGGACTCAAGCCGGCTGGCATTGCCGTCCTGAACGCCGATGACGAGTGGGTGATCAGAATGCGCGAAAAGCATCAGGGACGCACGGTCACCTTTGGTATCGACAGTTTCGCTGATGTCTCCGCTAAAGGCATCGAAACTGATCATCTCGGTTTGATCAAGTTTCGCTTGCAAACTCCGACTGGGGAAGCGCCGGCAACGCTGCACATGAGCGGGCGACACAATCTCATGAACGCGTTGGCTTCGGCCGCTGTGGCAACCTGTTTTGAAATAGGTCCCGAGCAAATTGCGACAGCTTTGCAGACCGCCAAGCCTCCGCGCATGCGTGGAGAGGTGCTTGATTTTGCAGGAGGCTTTCGAGTTGTTGACGATTCATACAATTCGAATCCGCGTTCGTTGCTAAACATGGTCCGCACAATCACGGATGCCGGTGGCGGTTCGCGGCGGCGCATGGTGATTGCCGGTGAGATGTTGGAACTGGGACCAGATGAGGCTGTGCTACATCGCGAAGCCGGGCGCGACATTAGCCGCGCCGGTGTCGATGTCTTGTGGGGTGTTCGCGGGTTGGCGGCTGAAATCCTGACGGGGGCCAGGGAAGCAGGGTCAATTGAAACACGTTTCTTCGAAACTTCCGACGAGGCGGCGCGCGCGATCATTGACGAAGTCAGGGAAGGCGATCTTATTTTGGTAAAAGGCTCGCGAAGCGTCGCAACAGACAAGATCGTCGCCGCCATCCGCGAGCGTTTCGCCTTGGCCGGATTAGACGAGGAAGGTTGAAACCGAGCGTAGTTTGGACGACGGATTAGCATTCAGACGGGCAGGAAGACGACAATAAAGAATGATTTATTACGTCCTATATGAGCTGCTCTACAACCATTTCAAGGAGAAGGATTGGTTTCTAATCAAGGCGCTGAACGTCTTTCAATACGTGACGTTTCGCACGGCTTACGCTTCTGTGACCGCGCTGCTCCTTTCGCTGCTGTTTGGAGGCAAGCTGATCCGGGCATTACGAAGATGGAACATTGGACAGCAGATTCGCGAAGAAGGCCCGCAGGGCCACATGGCAAAGCGCGGCACGCCAACAATGGGTGGCGTCCTGATCGTTGGCTCGGTGGTGATTTCAACTTTGCTGTGGGCGAGACTTTCAAGTGTCTATGTTTGGATCGTAGTGATTACAACGCTGCTTTTTGGTGCGATTGGTTTTGCAGACGACTATTACAAGATGGCCAAGCAGCGGAGCCTGGGTCTGACGGGAAGACAAAAGTTGCTGGCGCAGTTATTGGTGGCAATAGGCGTTTGGGTGGTGCTGTTCATCTTAACCAAATTCTTTGCGAGCGATTATTCATGGAACGTCAGCATTCCGTTTCTGAAGGCCACTGCCGAGCCCACCGGCATCAGTTACATCGGACCTTTCCTCTATCTCGTTCTGATCGCGGTGGTGCTGCTGGGTTCATCAAACGCGGTTAACTTGACGGACGGCCTTGATGGGCTGGCGATCAGCGTCACCTTTATCGCGATGACCGCTCTAACGGGTTTTACGTATCTCAGCAGCGACGCGCGCTGGGCAAGATACCTGGAACTGACGCACCGGCCCGAGGCTGCTGAGTTGACAGTTTTTTGCGGCGCAATGGCGGGGGCAAGTCTCGGCTTCCTCTGGTACAACGCACCGCCGGCGGAAGTTTTCATGGGCGACGTTGGCAGTTTGGCGATTGGTGGCGCCATTGGAACCGTGGCTGTGCTGACGAAGCAGGAATTTATGCTGCTGATGGTCGGCGGCGTGTTTGTTATCGAAGCACTATCGGTATTGTTGCAGGTGAGCGTATTCAAAATGACCAAGCGGACAACAGGCACCGGCCGTCGATTGTTTAAGATGACGCCGTTGCATCACCATTTTGAAATGCGTGATTGGAAAGAGTCGAAGATTGTGTTTCGGTTTTTGATCCTCGCGATATTGTTTGCGTTGTTGAGTCTTTCAACCTTGAAATTGAGATAGAGGAACAGTGTGCAGTGTGAAGTGTGCAGTGTGCAGTGGGCGGTGAGCAGTGAGCAGTAAAGGAGAAGGCGGAGGCAAAGAGCAGAGGGCATAGAGCAGAGAGCAGAAAACAGAAAGCAAATGGCGAGTTATCCTGAAATCGTGAAGTATTTCAAAACAGAAGGCCTTCGAGGCGTCAGGCGGCAGTCTTCTGTTCGCTGCCCACAGCCCACAGCCCACTGCCCACTGCTCAGGGCCACTGCTCAGCCCACTAGATGAACGTAGCGGGCAAGAAAGTTCTGGTGTTGGGAGCGGCGCGCAGTGGCATTGCTTGCGCGAAGTTTTTGGCGGCTCGCGGCGCGACGGTGGCACTTAACGACACGCAGCCAATTGAAAAATGGAGTTCCGAGGCGCTTGCGTTGAAGAGCAGCGGCGTCGGCCTCTTACCTGGCGAAGCACCGGGTTGGCTGCTCGACCAACTTGACTTAGTAGTGATTAGTCCGGGTGTTCCCACTAAAGCGATTCCCATTCGCTATGCGGAACGTGCCGGAGCGGAAGTCATCGGCGAAGTTGAACTGGCTTCGCGCTATTTGAAAGGGCAGATGGTTGCAATCACCGGCACGAATGGCAAAACAACGACCACGTCCCTGATTGCAGAATTACTCAAGGACGCGGGATTGCCGACGCAGGTCGGGGGAAACATCGGCACGCCGCTGATCTCATTGGTTGAAAGTTCGCGTGACAATGGTTGGACCGTGGTGGAGTTATCTAGTTTTCAACTCGAAACCATCAAGGAGTTTCATCCTACAGTTGCGGTGGTGTTAAACGTTACGCCAAACCATATGGACCGTTACGAATCATTTACTGAGTACGCGGGTGCCAAGCACCGGATCTTCATGAACCAGGGGCCCGGCGACGTTGCTATTCTAAACGCCGACGATGAAATCGTTTCGCGTTGGGCCAGCGGCTTGTGCGCGCACGTGGTCAGCTTCAGCGTGAAACAGGAATTGGACGAAGGCCTTTTTCTGCGCGGGCGCGAACTTGTCTCGCGCACCGCAACTCGCGAAAGGCTGCTGCTAAATTCGGACGAGATGAAGCTGCGCGGCCTCCACAATGTAGAAAACGTTCTGGCTGCGCTCGCAGCCGGACTTGCTTGCGGTGCCGGGCCCGAGTCAATGCGCCGGACGATTAGCTGTTTTGAGCCGGTCGAGCACCGGCTGGAGTTTGTCTCTCAGATCGAAGGCGTAAAGTTTTACAACGACTCAAAAGCTACCAGTGTCGACGCGACCCTGAAGGCGCTTGAAGCATTTGTAGGTGAGGAAGAAGACGGTGGCAAGATCGTTTTGATACTTGGCGGGCGGGGAAAGAAAGCTCCTTATTCGCCACTGGCGCCGCTCCTAATGAAGAAGGCACGCAAACTGATCTTGATTGGTGAAGATGCGGAGACCATCGCGAACGAGTTGGGAAATGCCGCTTCGTTTGAGCGGGCAACCGACATGGAAGACGCCGTCGGACTTTCTTTTCTGGCAGCTCAGCGTGGCGACATTGTTTTGCTGGCGCCGGCCTGCGCCAGCTTTGACATGTTCGACAGCTTCGAACATCGCGGGAAAGTGTTTAAGGAAGAAGTCCAAAGTCTAAAGTCCAAAGTCCAAAGTCCTTCCTCCTGACGTTGGACGTTGGACATTGGACAAGCGGTCAATATGGCAAAGAAGCTATACCCGGATAAGTGGCTCTTCGCGGCGACAGTAGGACTGGCGCTGTTTGGTGTCGTGATGGTTTACAGCGCCTCGGCGATGTTGGCCCAGAGCGAAAACCGCGGCCATTTCTATTATGTAAAAAAGCAGGCGATTTGGACTGCAATAGGTCTCTTCGCAATGATTCTGGCCATGCAGTTTGATTACAACCGCCTGCGCGATCGACGCATTGTTTATGGTTTGTTACTGCTGACGGTGTTCATGCTGCTTGCGGTCTTTGGATTCTCACCGATAAACGGCGCGCGTCGCTGGATTAAGCTTAGTGGTTTTTCGATCCAACCGTCTGAGGTTTCAAAGCTGTCGCTCGCGATCTTCCTTGCCTACTTTCTCGAGAAACACGCCGGTGACGAACGCGATTTTTGGCGAACATTTCTACCCTGCGGTATGGCAACTACGCTTCTGGCTGCGCTGGTTGTTGCAGAACCAGATTTCGGAACATCATTGATGCTCGGAGCAACCTTTGTAATTGTGACGTATACGGCAGGAGCACGACTGGCACATCTCGCCATGGCTGCGGCCCCCGCTTTTGTTGTGGCCGCTGGGCTCTTGATTTTCGTGCCCTGGCGAATGGCTCGGTTGGTGACATTCCTGGATCCCTGGGCTGACCCGCAGAACAGTGGCTTCCAGGTGGTCCAGTCACTAATCGCTGTTGGTTCGGGCGGCACTAATGGCCTGGGTTTCGCACAGGGCAAACAGAAGATGTTGTTTCTGCCGTTTGCTCATTCGGATTTTATCTTTGCAGTTATCGGTGAGGAGTTGGGTCTGCTCGGGACGTTGACGGTGTTGCTGGTGTTTGCGTTGTTCCTTTGGCGCGGTATTCGCGCATCGTTGTTGGCGCCGGATCGGTTTGGAAAGTTGCTCTCGCTGGGCATTGTGATCGGCATCGTTACACAGGCGCTTTTCAATATTAGTGTGGTGCTTTCGCTTGTGCCAACGAAAGGTATTCCGTTGCCGTTCATTTCCTACGGCGGATCGTCGTTGGTTCCGACACTTGCAGCGGTCGGCATTCTTTTGAATATCTCCCAACACTCTACCGGTTCTCTCGGCGCGGACCTGCTGAAGCTAGCGCCGGAGCGGAGTGGCAAAGAACGGCGGGAGTTGCGGGCCGCACAGCCCGCGAGGCGAATGGCGCATTCGCGCTTTGGATAACCGCGATGCGCGTGCTGATCGCCGCCGGTGGAACGGGCGGACATATTTATCCCGGTATCGCGGTCGCCAAAGAAATCCTGCGCCGCGATCCGGATTCTGAAGTCAGGTTTGTAGGCACGGCGAAAGGGCTCGAAAACAAACTGGTTCCGCAAGCAGGTTTTGAACTTTCGATCATTGACAGTGCTGGTCTAAAAAACGTCGGGCCAGTCGCGCGCGCGCGCGGACTGCTGGTGTTGCCAAAAAGTTTTCTGGCAGCCCGGACTTTAATAACTGCTTTTCGACCCGATGTAGTGATAGGCGCCGGAGGTTACGTATCCGGTCCGGTTCTCCTGACCGCGGCTTTGCTGAAGCTGCCAACGGTAGTGATGGAATCAAACGCCTTGCCGGGTTGGACCAATCGCGTGCTGGCGCGTTTTGTTGACAAGGCTGCCGTTTCCTTCGACGTGGCTTTGCCTTGTTTCCGCGGCAAGGCCGTCGTAACCGGCAATCCGGTTCGTCGCGAGTTCTTTGAAATACCTGAACGGGAGTTCGACGCGGGTGAGGGTGGACAATTTTCGCTTCTTGTTTTCGGTGGCTCACAGGGTGCCCACGCAATTAATGAAGCGATGATCGCGGCGCTGCCCGCACTGTCAGATTTGAAAAATGCGTTGCGAATAACGCATCAAACCGGAGAAGCAGATTTTGAAACGGCCGAGGCGTCTTACATCGCTGCTGGTTGGACTGGGCGCGCCACAGTCACGAAGTACATTGACAATATGGTCGCTGCTTTTGGCGCTGTCGACCTGGTAGTTTGCCGTGCCGGCGCAACCACGACTGCGGAACTGATAGCGGCGGGCAAGGCTTCGATAATGATTCCATTTCCGTTCGCGGCCGATGACCACCAGCGCAAGAATGCTGAAGCTCTGCAGCATGCGGGAGCGGCAAGAATGATTTTGCAGCAGGACTTATCAGGCGACGCGTTGGCCCAGGAGATAACGGCGCTCATCCGCGAGCCGGATAGAATCACTGCAATGCAGCAGGCCGCTCGCAAGCTCGCGCGAGGAGATGCGGCGGCGGCAGTGGTGGATATGGTTGAAGAGCTAGTGAGCAGTGGCCGTTGAGGAGTGGGCAGTGGGCGGTGGGCAGTGAGCAGAAAGT
>WNGB01036269.1_pt1 | contig 10887 bp, 8 predicted proteins | sample 5400681 | NCBI WGS metagenome assembly WNGB01 (sample SAMN13153367, study PRJNA577476) | soil metagenome | isolation source: 115 cm soil or saprolite under grassland replicate 2 | place: USA:California | collected 2016-06-15 | reverse complement strand
ACAGCGTGGTGCAGTTCCAGGTCAACGTCGCGTCGGCCCGCCAGTTGCTCGCGCTGCTGAATGTGGACGATGTCACGCTGCCGGACTCGCTGGGCACGAAGCCGATCACCGGCGACGCTCCGCCGTACCTCGAAACGCGCTACCGCGGCAATGGCTACACGCTGACGCTCTATCAGGGGCACAGCCCAACCGTCACGCTACCGGACGGCGTCGAGCTTGCGCAGCTGGGCAGAGTAGCGCTGCGGGTGCTGGGAATGGATCCCGCCAAGGCCGACGTGATGAGCCGGCAAATTGACTGGAGCAGCACACTGATCTTCCCCTTCCCGAAGAACATCCGCGACGTTCGGCAGGTGCAGATCGGCGACGTGCCGGGCCTGCTGATCAATGACGGTTCCAGCCGCAACTGGCAGCTCTACTGGCAGAACGGCGACCACTTCTCGGTGCTCGAAGGCCAGGGCCGCATAACCGACGCCGAGATAATCGCCACCGCCGAGTCGATCCGCTAGCTAACCAAATTCCCAGTTTTGAGTTTTGAGTTTTGAGTACGGAATAACTCAAAACTCAAAACTCAAAACTCAAAACTTCTATGAACGATCTGGTCATCGAGACCACCGGGCTACGCAAAACCTACGGCCGCAAGGTCGCCGTCGCCGACCTCACCCTTCAGGTGCCGAAGGGCGAGGTTTTCGGCTTCCTGGGGCCGAACGGCGCCGGTAAAAGCACGTCGGTCAAGATGCTGCTGGGGCTGGTCGCGCCGAGCGGCGGCGGCGCCCGCGTGCTGGGGCGGCTGCCCGGCGATCCGACGGCGATGGCGAGCATCGGCTTCCTGCCCGAACATTTCCGCTTCCACGAGTGGCTGCGCGCGGCGGAGCTGCTCGACCTGCATGGCCGGCTGTACGGGATGGCGGCGGCGGCGCGGCACCGGCGGATCCCCGAAGTCCTCGATCTGGTCGGGCTGGCGGAACATGCCCGCCGCCCGGTCGCCGACTTCTCCAAGGGCATGCTTCAGCGCATCGGCCTGGCCCAGGCGCTGCTGTCCGACCCTGAGCTAGTCTTCCTCGACGAGCCGACCTCGGCGCTCGACCCGTTCGGGCGAATGCTCGTGCGCGGGCTGCTGCGCGACCTCAAGGCCCGCGGCACGACGGTCTTCTTGAACTCGCACTTGCTCGGCGAGGTCGAGGCGACCTGCGATCGGGTCTCGTTCATCAAGGAGGGGCGCGTACTGCGTACCGTCGCGCTCCACGACCTGCACGCCGGGCGCCTGCGCGTCGAACTGCGCGTGGACGCTGTCACACCGGCGCTGTTGGACGCGCTCCGGGCGGTGAGCGGAGATGGCGCAACAGTTCCAGGTGCTACGGAAGCGGGAAATCACGATCGGCTGCATCTCATGCTGACGGATGAAGAATTGCTGCCGGCGATCGCCGAGCGCGTCCTGGCGAGCGGCGCGAGGCTCTACGCGCTCACGCCCCAGCGCATCACGCTCGAACAGCTTTTCCTGGAGGTCGTCGGAACCGAGGACAGCGGGCAATGACGAATGACAACGTATGAAAAACATCGGCACAATTACATGGCTAACGTTCCAGGAGGCCTGGCGCAGATGGATGGTGGTGGTTGCGCTGGCACTCGGCGTATTGTTTCTGCTGCTATTCACGATCGGCTTCGCGCTGATCACCAGCAGCCTGAACCCGGCGATGAGTGAGATCCAGCGCCGTTTCAACTACAATCTGCTGCTGATGGCCGGGCTGTACGTGACCCACTTCCTGACAGTTATGCTTGCGATCTTCGCGTCGGTCGACACGGTCTCCGGCGAGATCGCATCGCATACAATTCAGGCGATCGTGACGAAGCCGGTGCGGCGCTGGCAGGTGCTGTTGGGCAAATGGCTCGGCTACGCCGCGATGATCAGCCTGTATCTGGGCCTGCTCGCCGGCGGTATCCTCGTGGCGGCCTATCTGCTGGTCGGCTACCTGCCGCCGAATTCCATGGCCGGGGTGGCGCTGCTAGTGCTCGAGGCGCTGGTGCTGCTGTCGCTCTCGCTGCTCGGCGGCACGCGCCTCTCGACCTTGACCAACGGGGTGCTGTTGTTTATGCTCTACGGGCTGGCCTTCATCGGCGCGTGGGTCGAGCAGATCGGCTCGCTTCTGCAATCGCACGCTGCGGTGAACATAGGCATCCTCACCAGCCTGCTGATGCCGGTCGAGGCGCTCTGGCGGCGCGCGGCCTACCTGATGCAGCCGCCGATCCTCAGCGGGCTGCCCTCGCCCTTCAGCGGCGTCTCGCCCCCCAGCACCGCGATGGTGTTATACGCGCTGGCCTACACCGCGCTCGCGCTCGTGCTCGCGATGTGGTCCTTCACCCGTCGAGACCTCTGATAGCTGTTGGGCTGCCATGGGTTTCAAAGCTGGGCATGACAACTTTCCAGCTTCCTTAGGAGAAATCTTCGCTCCGCTTCATTCGCCATCAGATCAAGCGCTTCGCGGTAATAGACAGCCGCTTGTTCGCGCTCCCCAAGCCGCTGGTACAGTTCGCCAAACGTTGCCGGCAACAGGTAGTAACGCTTCAGTTGAGACAGATTCTTGACCTCATCTAGTGCAGCTATGCCCGCCTGAGGCCCTTTCAGCATAGCGACGGCAACGGCGCGATTCAATGCAATGCTGGGCGACTGATTGATCAGGACCAGGCTGTCGTAATAGAACAAAATCCTCTTCCAATTGGTCGCCTCATAGCTCTCAGCCACCGCATGGCACGCGGCAATTCCCGCCTGCAGATGAAACTCCGTCAGCTCATCCCCGGCTGCGGCTTGCTCAAGATGGTAGAGACCAGCCTGAATGGCTCGGCGATCCCACTGTGAGCGGTTTTGTTCCGCGAGCAGGAGCAGATTGCCTTCGGCGTCAACGCGCGTCGACAATCGCGAGGCTTGGAGCAACATCAGCGCCAGCAAGGCATGCACGTTCGGTTGTTTCGTCATGCCATGTCCAGCCAGGAGCGAACACAGGCGGATCGCTTCCACACAGATGTCTCGGCGTACCAGATCGTCGCCCTGGTAGGACGTATAACCTTCGTTGAAAATGAAATCAAAGACTTCCTGTACAGGTCGTGCAACGGTAATTTTTCCTTCTGCATGGGCCATGTCCGTTCTCCTTCTTGTTGTTGATAATATCACGATCGACGCGAAGAGCGGCATTCCTTATGAACGTGGCAACCAACTCTCTGTCAATAGACAATCGAGCAAGAGAAAAATCGACAGGTGATACCGAGAAATTTCACCTTGCAATCGGAGGGGTCTTTATTGCTATTTTCTGTACTGGGCAACCACCCTTTGCGCAGCTCATGGGATCATGCTATGATTGTGCAGCGTTGGCCAAACGCATCCATTTTCCGCTGACGACAGCCCAACAACACGCCGCGCGCCCCAAGCAACCGGGTCATCCAGGAGCTGTTATGCTGCGCTCCTTAATACCGTCCATGAATAGGCGACGCCAAACCGACCAGCGCTGCCTTGTCATGTTCATGATAGGCATCTACCTGATGACTCTCTTGGTGGCCTGCGCGCAGTCAGCTACTGCGCCGCTGCCGGCGTCCACGCCCGCGCAACTCCCAACCGCAGCAGCAACGCCACAGCCGACGCCGGCGGCACCGGCCGGCGCCTTCGCATCCGGCAGCTACCGTAACGTGTTCCGCGAGCGCGGCAAAAGCGACGCCGCGATCCAGGCGAAGCTTGACGCGGCCTGGCAGCAGTTGTTCTACGGCGACAACGACACCCAGCGTGTCTTCTACCCAGTTGGCGCGGATATGGCCTACATCGAGGATATCGGCAACGGCGACGTACGGACGGAAGGCATGTCCTACGGCATGATGATCGCCGTGCAGCTGAATAAGCAGGCGGAGTTCAACCGGCTGTGGAAGTGGACCAAGACCTATATGTACCACGCCGACGGACCGCGTAAAGGCTATTTCGCCTGGCATTGCGCGCCCGACGGTACCGTGCTCGATCCGAACTCGGCCTCCGATGGCGAGCAGTGGTTTGCGATGGCGCTGTTCTTCGCTTCCGGACGCTGGGGAAACGGCGCGGGAATCTTCAACTATCGTGCCGAGGCCCAGGCGATCCTCGACACCATGCTGCATAAGGACGCCGAAGGTAACGGCGTCGCAACGAGTATGTTCAATCCCAAACGGCACCAGGTCGTCTTTGTACCTGAGGGCAACGCGGCTAGTTTCACCGACCCTTCCTATCACCTGCCGGCCTTCTACGAGCTATGGGCGCGCTGGGCCGACAAGGACAACCAGTTCTGGCGCGACGCGGCGGCCGCCAGCCGCACCTTTTTCAAGGCCGCCGCACACCTGCAGACCGGCCTGATGCCCGACTACGCCGAGTTCGACGGCCCGCCTCATCCGGGTGATCATGCTGACTTCCGCTTCGACGCCTGGCGGGCCACCAGCAATGTCGCGGTAGATTACGCCTGGTTCGCCGCCGACGACTGGTCGGTGTCCCAAAGCAACCGGCTGCTCGCCTTTTTTCACCGCCAGGGCCTCGGCAGCTACGCCAACCAGTTCACGCTTGACGGCAAGCCACTCTCGGGCGACCATTCGCCCGGCCTGGTGGCGATGAACGCCGTCGCCACGCTCGCCGCGAACAGCGCCACGGCCGGTGAGTTTGTCGATGCGCTGTGGGGTACGCCGATTCCCTCCGGTAAGTGGCGCTACTACGACGGGATGCTCTACACGCTCGCGCTGCTGCACCTGAGCGGAAACTTCCGCATATACCCGCCGACCTAATCATCCGTTCTAGTACAGCTTGGCTTAAATAAGGCGATGGTTTCTGCCGACTGCCGACTGCCGACTGCCACAGGCGTTTGCAGTTGGCAGTCGGCAGTCGGCAGTCACAAAAACGATGGTGCTATTTAGGCCGCTGTGTACCAGCGCTTCTTGGTGGTTTACCTTCTGCATAGGCTCAGGGCATGCATTCCTGCGCAAGCAGCGCCGTACCTGCGGTGCCGGCGGGCACGGGGGCGATGTTCGCGCCGAAGAGATGCCACGCGCCATCCTTCGGAGCGCCCTCGATCTGCGGGTTGGCCCGCTGCGCCGTATAACACCCCGCGTAGGTCTGCGTGCTGCCGTCGGCATGCGTCGCGACGAGCAGAGAGCGGATGCGAGCGTACTGATTGCCGGCCCCGGCGTCATACTGCGCCGGCGGATGGATCGCCAGCATCACTGCGGTCGTGTCGGCGTAGCCCTGTGTGAACTGCGCCAGCGACGCGCCATCGGGAGGGCTGCTCCAGTAACCATACGCGCGCTGATACTCCTTACGATCGATCGCGTCGTAGTACGATCCCAGCAGATCGACCGGGTCGCTCAGGTTCTCATAGGCTGGACCTGGTGGGGTGGTTCCAGAGGGCTGGCACGCCTGCGCCAGCAGCGTCGCGATCGAGGCGTCGGCCGGCGCCGCGCTGATCGTCGCGCTATAGAGACGCCACGGGGTGTCCGGCTGGCCGGCGATCTGCGGGTTGACCCGCCGCGCCACGTAGCACCCTGAGAAGGTCTGCGCGCCGCCGTCGACGTGCGTCGCCACGAGTATGGTCGGCAGGGATGCATACACACTGCCCGCGGCGCCCTGCGATCGCGTTATAGTAGGAAGCGATCAGATCCGCCGGATCCTGGAGATTCTCGTAGCGCGGCGCCGGTTGGGCGTCCGACGTGGGCGCGGCAGTCGGCGCGGGAGCCGCCGTCGTGGGAGCGTTTGTGGGCGGCACGGTGGGCCGCTCGGCGCTCGCGGGCGTCGAAGTGATTAGCGCCGCAGTGGGCAGCGGGGCGGATGTGGGCGCCAGCGTGGCCGGCGCGGGCGGTGTAGCGGTTGCCGCCTGAGGCGCGCCGCATCCGGTCAGCAGTGGGACGAGTAAGCTGATCGTCGGAACAATTGGGACAATATATCGCCGATTCTGGAATTTCATACGAATTGACCTCCATAGCCGCACAAGTCGTTTACTTCTACCATAGCAGATAGAACGAGGCTATGAAAGAACAAACTGCTGATCACCGGATGATCACTGTCATACCAAATCTGGATTGCTCGTATTGCATTGGCGGGTTCAGCGGTTGGGCGGTTCACCCAAACACCGAACCGCGGAACCGTGGAACCGCCGAACCGTGCACCCAATAGTGAGAGAGTTGGTATCACATGTGTATTCAGATTGCGGATTTTTGGTGATCGTTCAGCGGGCGGCTGAAACCACGTCTATGCCTACGAAGTCGCCCTACGGCGACTGGTTTCTGCCCGCGGAGGTGGGCTTTGCACGATCTTTCGCACCACCGCATCCGGATCGTCTAGCACTTCCAGCGTTCCGTGCTGCTCGGTGACCGTCCAGCGCGACACCTCGCCCTCGCGCCAGAATCGCACGGCCAGTTGGGTACGCCCGCACACCAGATTGCCGAGCGTTAGGTCAGGCAGCCAATGCGGCAGGGTCGGATGGACGTACAGGCGATTGTTCGATGCATCGGCACGCAGCCCCAGGATGGTTCGCAGGAGATGGAAGATCGCGCCGGCGGCCCAGGCCTGCGGGATGTTCGCGCCCAGGTATTGCACCGGAAAGCTGCTCTCGGCGCGCGGCAGGCCGGCGTACAGCTCGGGCAGGCGATAGAAGTCGAAGAAGCTGACGGCCTCCCAGATATCGCGCGCCAGCCGGCCGGCCTCCTCGGCGAAGCCGTAGCGCTTGAACCCGGCGGCGATGATGCCGTTGTCGTGCGGCCAGACCGAGCCGCGATGGTAGCTGTGCGGGTTGTAGGCTGGGTGACGAGCGCTCAGGGTGCGGATGCCCCAACCGCTCCACATGTCCTCCTGCATCAGCCGCCGCACGACTCGCGCGGCGCGCTCGTCGTCGGCGATGCCCGACCAGAGGCAGTGGCCGGCGTTCGACACGACGCTGCGGATCGGCTGCTTGCGCGCATCAAGCCCGAAGCAGTAGGTGCCTTCTTGTTCATCCCAGAACGCCGCGTTGAAGCGCCGCTTGAGTTCCGCGGCCTGCTGGCGCAGCGCCGCGGCCCGCTGCTGGTCGCCCAGCGCGTCAAATACCTCGGCCGTGCGGCACTTCGCGTCGTAGACATAGCCTTGCAACTCGCAGAGCGCGATCGGCGCGGCGACCCGCGAGCCGTCCGGGTAGACGACCGAGTCGCCGGAATCCTTCCAGCCCTGATTCTCCATCCCATTTGAAGAGCGGGTCAAATATTCCTGGAATCCATCGCTGTCCAGGTCGCCGTACTGATCGATCCAGGCCAGACAACGCTCGGCCGTATCACGATGCTGTTCGAGCAGCGCGCGATCGCCGGTCCACTTCCAGGTTTCGTGCAGCACAATCAGGTACAGCGGCGTCGCGTCGGCAGTGCCGTAGTAAGGCGTGTGCGGGATCTTGTGGAAATGCGCCAGCTCGCCGAAGCGCGCCTCGTGCGGAATCTTGCCGGGCTGCGCGTCGCGCCAGTCGTCGACCTCAGTCGCCTGGAGCTGCGCGAGCTTGAAGAGCGTCCCGACGCCCAAACCGTAATGCACGATCGTACTCTGTAACGCGACGATCAGCGAGTCGCGGCCGAAGATCGTGGCGAACCAGGGAATGCCGGCGGCCGGAATCCAGGTTTCGTCCGAGGTGTCGTCGTCCTCCAGGCGCAGCGCGCCCATATCCTCGACCGACTGGCGATAGGCGCGGTACACATCCTCGTTGGCGCTGGTCAGGTGCGTGGCGATCTGGTACCAGCGCGCCTGTCGCTCGTCGGCGGCGCGGCGCTTCTCGGCGGCCGGCTGAGTCGGCTCGTCGGGCTGTCCCTCGCCTTTCAGGTGGATCACGCTCTGCGCGCGCCAGCGCTGCCCCGGACCGAGCGCGATCTCGTAGTACAGGCGGCCGTTGGCGTACTGCGGCGGGCTGTCGCACTGGCCGACTTCCAGGCGGCAGCTGCGCCGGAAGTCACGGTGTTCGTAGGTCGTCGTGAGCGTGCGTTGAACGGCGTCCCAATTGGTGAGGCTGTGCCCGCGCCGCACGAACTCATGGGTCTTGACCTCGAAGATATCGGCGAAGTCCGAGCGCAGCAACAGCTCAAGGTAGAAACGAACTGGCCCCATGCCGTAGTTGGTGATTGTGAAGGCCTCTTCGATCGCCTGCGCGATGCTGCGCGCCAGCGATAGGCCGACGGTGCGCTCCGGCAGGTGGCCGTGCTCGGTTTCGAGCGCCGGGTTGACGAACTCGAAGCCGGCCGAGTAATAGGTGATCGTGCTTGATGAGAGCAACTGCCAGGCGGCCTGGTTGATCGTCAGGCGGTATGCGCTGACGAAGCGCGTGTCGTGCGCGAAGACGCCCTGCTCCTGATAGGGATCAATCTCGCCGCGCGGGTTGGTGACCATGAAGGTGTTGCCCTGGTTGATCGTCAGCGCAAGCGGGCCGACTTTGATCGAGATCGACATAGCTGCTCCTCAATGTGTTTCATTGACGTGACGGGATTATAGTATATCGTGGCTGGTTTCGCAGGGGCAAGACGCCGCATCATCCAGTCGGATCGACATATCGTTCGCCGTCGGCGTCGTAGGCGGCGTCCTCGGTCCCGCTGATGCGGCCGGGGTGTTCGACGGTTCTCCGCGTCGTAGAGCGAGAGCAGCCCACCCGTGCCGGTCAGGTTGCCGTTCGCGTCGTAGACGTAGCTCTGCCCATCGCTCGTGCTCGTCACCGCCTGCGGGTGCGCGCTGCCACTCGCCGGGTAGCTGTAGCTCCCTTTCCCGGTCTTGCTGGTCAGGTTGCCGAGCTTGTTGTAGGTATAGGTCTCGTCATACGGCTGCGGCGTCTCGTTGTCCAGAATCGTCAACGTCGCCGGGTTGGGCGTGCCGAGGGTGGCGTTGGTCGGGGCGCTCAAGATCAGCGTGAGGGCCTCGTTCGGCTCGACCGTCGGGTCATCGAGGATGGGCACGCTGACGCTCTTGCTGGTCTCGCCCGGCGCGAAGGTCAGCGTGCCGTAGGTGGCGTAGGTCAGGATCGGGTCGATCGTCAGCGGCTGGGTCGAGTCGTAGCTGCCGACGACGAAGCCGACGCTGCCGTTCATACCCACGTCGAAGCGCACCGCGATTCAATTGAAACGCTTGACGTGATTGTCTTGGCGAGCCATCATGCGAATGATACGACACTAGCTGCTCCATAACACGGGTCCGTGTTGAACTGCGCAGTAAGGACAGGGGTGGTCACTGCCACAATGAGTCATGTGACTCGGATACCGGTTGTGGGCGAAAATGGCGCTCCGCAAGCAGATCGAGCCGGAGATCCGTGCCGAGGCCTGGTTCGGTCGGCAGCGCAAACATCCCCGCATTGTAGCGCACCGGATTGGTGCAGATCTGGTCGCGCAATGCGCGTTCTTCCTCAATCTGCTCCAGAATGAAGAAGTTGGGGATCGCGGCCGCCAGATGCATCGCCGCCAGCATACAGATCGGACCGCCAGGATTGTGGGGGGCAATCGGGATATAGTACATATCGGCAAGCGTTGCGATGCGCTTGACCTCGGTGATCCCGCCCGCGTGCATCAGATCGGGCTGGAGCACCTTGCAGCCCCCAGCTTCGAGCAGCGTGGAGGTACACCATCGCTTGTGCGTTTTCAAACGGGATGGGCTCCTCAAACCAGCCCGGACGGTAGGGTAGAAACGCCTGGGCCGCCAGCAGCGCACTGCGCGGCGACAGCCGCTCGGCACACTCGATGAAGATCTCAACCTCCGGACCCGCGCCAGCGCGCGCGGCCGCCATCAGTTCGGTGGCATGCGCAAGGGCATGGGCTTCGTTGGTGCGCAGCATCGCTGCGTCGAACGGGCTCCATTTGAAGGCCGTAAAGCCGCGCCGCACGGCCGCTTGTGCGCCCGCATAGGCCTGCTCAGGCGTGGCAACGTCGGCCAGCCAATGACTGGCATAGCCGCGTAGCTGTGTGCGATACGGTCCTCCTAAGAGACGGTACACTGGCACCGCTAACCGCTTGCCTTCGAGATCCCACAGCGCGATATCTAGCGCGCCCAGTGCAGTCATCAGCGTCGGACCACTACGCCATCGCCAGGCGTGATACATCCGGTGCCAATGGCGTTCGACGCCGGCAGGATCTTGTCCAATTAAGGTTGCGCCCAATTCATGAATGGCCGTCTCGACGGACTCGACCGCGCCATGCAATGAGCCCTCGCCCCAGCCATACAGCCCCGCGTCGGTCGATACTTTCACGAACAGCCAATTGCACCAGTTGATCCAGTATTTGAACGTTTCGATCTTCGTGATCTGCATCGATCACCCTTTCTGCGATGGGCGACAGAACCGAGCAAAGTGCGAACATGCCAGCTACGTTTTGATCCCTAAGGAAGGCATGTCGAGTAAAATTGTGCGAGTAATTACGCGTCTGGTGAGTTATCATGAGCGTTGTTGAGCCACTATCGCAGGCGGGCCCCAACGCCGTTAGCGCGCGCGCTCGTCAAACGCGGCAATGCTGGCCGCGATCAGCGGCAGCGCCTCCGCGACGAACGCTTCCGCCGATTGCCCCCAGACCGCTGACTCCACTCCAACGCCGCACTGTAGATCCCCCAGCTGACGTTGGTGCGCTATGTGCATGCGTGAAGCACTCTTCGGTGACTATCCGATCCCCGACCACACTCGCCGTGTTGCCCAAGCCGCTTTTCCCAAGCGTAATCTGGAGATGCAACTCCGCGACCGCTTTGGGATGGTCTATCACAACCAGCGCTTTGCGCACCTCTTCGCACCTGCCCCCAAGCCGGCGCTTGCCCCTGCGCGCCTCGCGCTAGTCCTCAGCCTCCAATTCATCGAGGACTTGTCCGACCAGCAGGCCGCCGATGCCGTCCGCGACCGCATCTCCTGGAAATACTTGGTGGGCTTGCCACTC
>WNGB01017648.1_pt1 | contig 10887 bp, 12 predicted proteins | sample 5400681 | NCBI WGS metagenome assembly WNGB01 (sample SAMN13153367, study PRJNA577476) | soil metagenome | isolation source: 115 cm soil or saprolite under grassland replicate 2 | place: USA:California | collected 2016-06-15 | reverse complement strand
TGATGGCCTGCAGGTCGCGGGCCACCTCGGCGTACGTCGCCTCGGCCTCGCGGTGCACCCACGCGATCGAGCTGCCCGGCAGGATGTCGTGGAACTGGTGCAGCAGCACCACCTTCCACAGCCGGTCCAGCTCGTCGTACGGGTAGTCCTCCGGACGGAGCTTGCCGTGGGCAACGGCTGTTGCGGCCCACAGCTCGGCTTCACGGAGCAGGTGCTCGCTGCGCCGGTTGCCCTGCTTGGTCTTGGCCTGCGAGGTGTACGTCGCCCGGTGAATCTCCAGGTAGAGCTCACCGGACCAGACCGGAGCGGCCGCGGCGTACTCCTCGTCGGCGGCGCTGAAGAACGCGGACGGGGCCTCGATGGCCACGCGAGGCGAGCCCTCCAGGTCGGCGACCCGGCGGGCGGTCGCGATGAACTCTCGGGTCGGGCCGCCACCGCCGTCGCCCCAGCCGAACGGGACGAGCGACCGGGTGGCGAGACCGTTCTCGGAGAAGTTGCGCTGCGCGTGCGCGAGCTCCCGGCCGGACAGGTCGGAGTTGTACGTGTCGATCGGCGGGAAGTGCGTGAACACCCGGGATCCGTCCAGGCCCTCCCACCAGAACGTGTGGTGCGGGAACCTGTTCTCCTGGTTCCAGGAGATCTTCTGGGTGAGGAACCACTTCGACCCGGACAGCTTCACGAGTTGCGGCAGTGCCGCGGTGTAGCCGAACGAGTCCGGCAGCCAGACCTCCTGGGTATCGATTCCGTACTCGTCCAGGAAGAACCGCTTGCCGTGGACGAACTGCCGGGCCAGCGCCTCGCCGCCGGGAAGGTTCGTGTCGGACTCCACCCACATCCCGCCGACCGGCACGATGTTGCCTGCGGCAACGGCCTTCTTCAGCCGCTCCCAGACCGCGGGGTAGTTGTCGCGGACCCACGCGTGCTGCTGGGCCTGCGAGAACGCGAACACCAGCTCCGGCCACTCCTGCGCCAGCGTCGCCACGTTCGACACCGTGCGGGCGACCTTGCGGCGGGTCTCGCGCAGCGGCCACAGCCAGGCCGAGTCGATGTGGGCATGCCCGACGGCTGACAGCCTGTGCGCGCTCGCGTGCGCCGGCCGCCCGAGCACCTCGGTCAGCTCCGCCCGGGCAGCGGCCGCCGCCCCCGGCACGTCCTCGTAGTCCAGCACTTCCAGCGCCCGGCTCAGCGCGCGCAGGATCTCGCGGCGCCGCGGCTCGCGCTCCGGCAGCTCGCGCTGCAGCCCGTCGAGCGCCTCCAGGTCGACCATCAGCTCCCAGACCTCGGCGTTGAACACCGCCAGGTCGGCCCGGGTGAGCGCGTAGATCGGCGGGCTGCCCGGCTCCGGCTTCACGCCCAGTTCGGTCGGCCGGAACCCGCGCGGCCCGAGCACCTCCGGGTTCGCCGCGGCCTCGACGTAGAACTCGACCCGGTCACCCGCCTTGGCCGGCCCGCCGTCCGGCCCGAGGATCGACAGCGGCGCGCTCATCTGCCGGGGGTGCAGCCCCTTCAGCGGCACGCCCGACGCTGTGTGGATCAGCCCCTCGGCGGAGAACCCGGGCCCGCCGCTGAACCCGAGGTCGATCACCGCCTCGACCTGCCGGCCGGCCCACTCGGCCGGGACCTCGCCGCTGAACCGGAACCAGGCGGTGCCCCAGCGCGGGCCCCACGGGGTGCCGATCGGCGCGGGTTCGTACGACGCCGCGAGCGCCTCGGCCGGCGGGACCGGCTCGTCCGGGGTGTGCCAGACCTCGGCGGTCAGCGGTACGGCGTCGCCGTGGAGAACGGGGACGATGCGTTCCCTGAGCGCCCGCTGGACGCGCTCCTCGATCAGCTTGCGGTCGTCGTGCACGGAGTCCTCCGGTCGGGTTTCCACGGTCTGGGGAAGCTGCAGATGACAACGCTGTCACACCACACCTGACGCCGTCCAGACCGGTCCTCCCGCAGCCACCGGCGCGGTGCCGGGCGCGCGTCACATTCCTCCGTCGGGTGCGGTCATATCAATGCCGGCGAAGCGCAGCGGATCTGAGAGGAAATCTGTGCCCGTGATGTCGAAATCGCCCGTCCGGATTCGACTTATCAGTGAAGGCCACACAACGTCGACCGCGAGGAGAGGTCAGCATGTTCACCACCGCAGAGCACCAGACCATCGTCAGCATGCTGGCCGATGGTCGCCCGGTCTGGTATGTCGCCGCCGTCACCAAGACCCACAGTCACGACGTGTACGCCGTCGGCGTCAGCTACGGCTACCCCGACACCCGCAAGCTGCGGCTGGCGCTGTCCCGGCTGCGCCCCGACGTGGCCGCCTGACGAGCGCGAAGCGGCGGGTTCGGTACGGTGGGGGCAGCACGTGGTTGCGCCTAGGGTTCCGCCGACGCTCGCCTCGCCGCTCTGAGGCGGCGACCAGACAACGAGAGTGGCCGGGTCAGGACCGAGCGGCGCCAGGGGCCGGTCCGGCTCCACACCTCACGGGACAAAAGCCAGGAGGGCTCCAGTTCCGCACGCCCGAGTGCGGGACGCGACCGAGGAGCCGTCCGTTGACCGTCCCACTCACCCTTCCGCTCGCCGCCGTCCCGCTCTCCCTCCCGCTCTCCCTCCCGCTGTCCTCCGGCCTACCGGCCTCCGCGGTCGTCATGGTGCTGCTCGCCGCCGTCGCGCACGCGGGGTGGAACGCGATCGCGCACGCCGTGGACGACAAGCTGGTCGCGATGACCGCGTTCGCCACCGGCGCGGCCGCGGTCGCCGTACCGTTGCTCGCGGCAACCTCAGCCCCGGCGCGGGCGAGCTGGCCCTGGCTGGCGGCGTCGGTGGCGGTCCACCTCGCGTACCAGTTGCTCCTGGTCACGTCGTACAAGCTCGGCGACTTCAGCCAGATGTACCCGCTCGCCCGCGGCTCGGCGCCGCTGCTGGTGACGGTGCTCGCGGCGGTCGTCGTACCCGAGGTGCCGCGGCCTCTGGAGCTCGCCGGCGTCGTCGTGGTGTCGGTGGGCCTCGGCAGCCTGGTGCTGGCCGGCGGCGGCACCCAGCGGCGCCGGCTGCCCGCGGTGCTGGCCGCGCTGGCGACCGGCTGCTCGATCGCGGTCTACACCGTCATCGACGGCACCGGCGTGCGGGCGTCCGGCAGCCCCGGCGGATACACGGCCTGGCTGATGCTGCTCGACGGCATCCCGATCGTGTTCTTCGTGCTGCAACGCCGCGGCCTGGCGCTGTTCGGGCAGCTGCGCCGGCATGCCGGGGTCGGGCTGGTGGGAGGGTCGCTCAGCCTGGCGGCCTACGGACTCGTGCTGTGGGCGCAGACCCTCGGCCCGCTGGCGCCGATCTCGGCGCTGCGTGAGACCAGCATCGTGGTCGGCGCGATCATCGGCGCCGTGGTCTTCAAGGAGGGCTTCGGGGTACGACGTCTCGCCGCCACGGCGGTGGTCGCGACCGGCGTCGTACTGATCAACCTCGGTTAGTCAGCTTCGCGCTGCGTAGGCTCGGCCGTCTCCTCCTCGATCGGGGTGCCGAGCAGGTAGTGGGTGAAGCCGGAGTCCTTCTTGGGATGCTCGCGGTACCGCGTAGGGACGACGCGCCCCTCAGCACTGTCCCATGCGGTATCCGCGAGCCTCCACATCCGGTGCGCAACGCGTCCGGCGACACCGGTGTGCGGTGAGTTCGGGTGCGCCCGCGTGGGCGCCTTTTCCTCGGCGGCGAGCAGCTTCTCGGTGAGCCGCGCGACCTCGTCGCCGAGGTGCTCGTCGAGCATCGCGCCGAGGTCCTTCTCCAGCGCCTCGTGCTCGTCGAGCAGCAGGTCGATCTCGCGCCACAGCTCGTCGCGGCGCAGGTGCAGCACCCGGCTGTCGCCGTACATCCGGCCCTTCAGGAAGCGCAGGGAGCGCTCCAGCTTGCGGGCGTTCGCGACGTACGCGGCGACCATCTCGCGGCCGCCGGGCAGCTTGCGCACCTTCGGCAGCAGCACGTCCTCGACGGCGGCCAGGTGCTGGCTGGCGATGGCGTAGAACCAGTCGGTCTGGTGACGGCGCTCGGGGCTCGCGGCGCTCGGGTCGTGCGCGGGTGCGGCGAGCTCGCGGATCCGGTTGTGCTCGTACAGCAGGGCCAGCTCGAGCGTCGACACACTCATCGCGGACACCTCCCGGAGGGGTACGACGTGGGGGAAGTCGTCTTCTTCCAGCCTGCTCCCGCCCACGTCACCGCGCAACCCAGCGTCCGCTTGCCGTCACCGATCCGTCATGCCTCGGAACTCTCCTTCCAGATGTTGATACCGGCCTCGACCGCATCGGCGTCGATCGCGTCCAGCTCCTCGCGCGTGAAGCTCAGGTTGCGGACGGCCGCCAGGTTGTCCTCCAGCTGCTCGACCGACGAGGCGCCGATCAGGGCGCTGGTGACGCGCTCGTCGCGCAGGGTCCAGGCGAGCGCGAGCTGGGCGACGGACTGGCCGCGCTGCTTCGCGATCTCGTTCAGCGCGCGGACGTGCCGCAGGGTGTCCTCGGTGAGCATCTCCGGCGACAGCGACTTGCCCTGCGCCGCGCGCGAGCCGGCCGGCACACCGTCCAGGTAGCGGTCGGTCAGCACGCCCTGCGCCAGCGGCGAGAACGCGATCACGCCGACGCCGAGCTCACCGGTCGCGTCGAGCAGGTCCTCCTCGATCCACCGGTTGAGCATCGAGTAGGACGGCTGGTGGATCAGCAGCGGCGTGCCGAGGTCGGCCAGGATCGCGGCCGCCTGCCGGGTGTGCTTCGCCGAGTACGACGAGATGCCGGCATACAGCGCCCTGCCGGACCGCACCGCGGCGTCCAGCGCGCCCATCGTCTCCGCCAGCGGCGTGTCCGGGTCGAACCGGTGCGAGTAGAAGATGTCGACGTGGTCCAGGCCCATCCGGGCCAGCGACTGGTCCAGCGAGGCGAGCAGGTACTTCCGGCTGCCGCCGCCCTGCCCGTACGGGCCCGGCCACATGTCGTAGCCGGCCTTGGTCGAGATGACCAGCTCGTCGCGGTACGGCTTGAAGTCGCGCGCGAAGTGACCGCCGAAGTTGGTCTCGGCCGATCCGTAGGGCGGGCCGTAGTTGTTCGCGAGGTCGAAGTGCGTGACGCCGAGGTCGAACGCCCGGCGCAGGATCGCGGTCTGGGTCTCCAGCGGCTTGTCGTCGCCGAAGTTGTGCCACAGGCCGAGCGAGATCGCCGGCAGCATCAGGCCGCTGCGACCACAGCGGCGATAGGTCATCCGGTCGTCGTACCGGTCCGGGCTGGCAACGTAGTCAGTCACGGCCCGATCCTTGCACTTCCCCCGCGAGCGCGAGGAAGCCGGACAGCGCCGGTGAGACGTTCGCCGGCGACCAGGCCAGCGCCAGCTCCCAGGGCGGCAGGTCGTCGGCCACCGGCCGATAGGCCACCGCGTCCGGCGCGAACGGCGGCGTCGGCGCGATCAGCAGCGACACGCCCAGCCCGGCTGCGACCAGCGAGACGATCGTCTGGACGTCGGCCGCCTCCTGCACCACCCGCGGGGTGAAGCCGGCCGCCAGGCAGTATCCGATGATCGAGTCCTGCACCGACGGCCCGAACGAGCGCGTGTAGAGCACGAACGGCTCGTCCTTGAGCTCGGTCAGCGACAGCTTCCGGCGCCTGGCGAGCGGGTGCCCGGCCGGCAGCGCGACCACCAGCGGGTCGAGCGAGATCACTCGGGTGGCCAGCGTCGGGTCGTCGACGGGCGGACGCAGCAGGCCGACGTCGATCTGCCCGGCCCGCAGCGCCGCCGTCTGGCGCAGCGTCGTCATCGTCTCGACGTCGAGCACGACCTGCGGGTACGCCGTCCGGAACGCGCCCAGCAGCCGCGGCAGCGCCTCGAACGTGGCCGACTGGACGAACCGCAGCCGCAACGTGCCGAGCTCGCCGCGGTGCGCCCGCCGCGCATCTCTCGCGGCCTCGTCGGCTCTCCTTACGACGTCTCGCGCAGCCGTGCGGAACACCTCGCCGGCCGCGGTGAGGCTGAACCTGCGGCGGACCCGCGCGAACAGCGGTACGCCGAGGTCGTGCTCCAGCGCCGCGATCTGCCGGCTCAACGTCGGCTGGGTCAGATGCAGTCGCTCCGCGGCCCGGCCGACGTTCAGCTCCTCGGCCACGACGAGGAACGAGCGCAGATGTCTGAGCTCCATGCGACCCATCATGCACCAAACGCATGATCTCATGGCAATACTTTCATTGGATGTATGAGCGGATCGCGCCTACGGTCGATAGCAGGAAGTTCGACCGGCGCTCCGGAAGCCGCCGGACCCCACACCAACCAGCAGGGCATGCCGTGACTCGGCACGCCTTGATGTCGCCCTGAGAGGAGCGAGCCATGATCTTCATGCCCATCGACACCGCCGTCGCGGCCGCTCGTCGCGTGTCCCGATCCGCGCTGCCCGACGCCCCAGTCGTCCCCGACGACGACCGGCCGGGCCGCACCCGCCGGGCCTTCGCCGCCCTGCGCGCCAGGTCGGTCCGGCGTCAGCGGACCCGTTCCGCCGCACGCCGGACGCAGACGAGCGCCTGCTGACGGCGGCACCGCGCAAGCTGTCGTGCTGCACAAGGTATGGCGCTGCATGAGATCCGGGACGTCGCACAGGTTCTGCCGGTGCGACGTCCCCAGCGGGCGTTACATCAGGCCGAGGCGGTCGATGGCGTCGGCCATGGGGCCGTCGACGATGATGCGGATGGCGCCGTCGATGTGGTGGGTGACCTGCTGCCAGCGGCCCTCGTGGACGAAGTACACGTGCGGGCTGATCGGGCCGGGCTGTTCGGAGAACGACTTCATCGCCACCCTGACCATCAGGTCCATCGCCGGGACCACCCGGTTGTCGTGGATGACGTGCACCAGCAGCAGGTCGCGGACCGGGGCGGCGACCAGCAACCCGTACGACGGGTTCTCGACGCGCAGGGTCTCGCGCAGCACGGTGTCGAGCACGAGCGCGCGGGAGGCGGTGAAGATGGTGCCGCTGATCGCGGCGACCTCGGCGCCGTTGTGGCGCAGGATCCGCATCTCGTCGGGGAGCCGGCGCAGGTTCGCCAGGCCGGTGCGGGTGGCCTGCTCGCGGGTCATGCCGAGCCGGCCGAGGTCGAAGTGCATGGCGACGGCGCGGTCGGAGTGCGTCGATGGCACGCACAGCAGGCCGGGCGCCAGCTCCGGGGCGCTGTCGGCCCACTCCGGCGGGATGCCGTCGGTGGCGACGAGCCGCAGGTAGAGGCTCTCGGCGAGGTCGGCGGGCAGCGGCGGCGGCTGGCGCAGGTTGCCGGCGAGCTGGTCGAAGTGCTGGCGGACGATCTCGCGCCAGTGCCGTCGGCGGTGGCCCGCGACGGCGCGCGCGAGGTTCGTCAGCCCGGCGACCATGCCGTCCTCGGTCACCAGCGCGCCGTCCCCGTCGTACCGCGCGTCCAGGCCGCGCTCGGACGCGGCCAGCTCGGCCAGCCGCACCAGGTCCGCGGCCTCGGTCACCGACAGCGGCGTCAGCACCGGGTCCGCCGGCTCCGGCCGGCGCCTGAACAGTCCCATCAGGCCTCCCTCGACCTTCCGACGCAGTACAAGGTACGGGCTTTGAGGTCTCCGCGCCGCACCAGGCCGTCACTTGTGGAAAACATCCGGTGCCGCTGCGTCACCACGCAGGATCGTGACACCGGACTGACTACGCTGCGGTCATGGCCCAGACGCGGTGGCTGGACGACGACGAGCAGCGTGCGTGGCGCGCGTTCATCGCGGCACAGCGCGTCGTCAACACCCGGATCGAGCGGCAGCTGCAGCAGGACTCGGGCCTGCCGCACACGTACTACGAGATCCTGGTCCGGCTCAGCGACGCGCCCGGCGGCCGGCTGCGGATGAGCGAGCTCGCGCTGGCAACGCTCGGCTCGCGCAGCCGGCTGTCGCACGCCGTCGCCCGGCTCGAGGCCAAGGGCTGGGTCCGCCGCGAAGGCGTCGAGGACGACCGCCGCGGCCAGGTCGCGGTCATCACCGAACGCGGCCGCGCCACCCTGCGCGACGCGGCGCCGGGTCACGTCGAGGCGGTCCGGGCCACGGTCTTCGACGCGCTGACGCCCGCCCAGGTCGAGCAGCTGTACGAGCTCTGCGCCAGACTGGCCGAGCACAACGGCGGCACGTACGACCGAGACCTGTGGGAGCCACGCTGATGGGAACCACGCGCGCTCCGGCGGTACGACGAGCCGCCGCGACCGCGACCCGTGGCCGCCGGCTCCTCGTCGTACTGGCTCTGGCTCTCGCGCTGACCGCGGGCTGCAACGACGAACCGGCGGCCGGGCCGACCACGTCCGCGCCGTCGGAGACGGCTCCCGCGAGCACTCCGCCACCGGCGACCTCGCCGACAGCGACCGCCACGGCGACGCCGAGCCCCACGCCGACGCCGAGCCCGACGCCGGCCGACTGTGTCAGCCGCACGCTGGCCGCGATGACCACGCGGCAGAAGTCCGCGCAGCTGGTGATGACCGGGATCCGGGCCGGCGGCATGACCAGCAGCCAGCGCCGGGCGCTCGCCGGGCAGCACCCCGGCGGCATCCTGCTGCTCGGGTCCAGCGGTGACGCCGGCGCGGTTCGCGACGTGATCGCCGCCGCGGTCACGAGGGCGGGTCGCCCGAACGGGGCGGCGCCGTTCGTCGCGGCCGACCAGGAGGGCGGCAAGGTCCAGCGGCTGCAGGGTGACGGCTTCGACCGGATCCCGTCCGCGGCGACCCAGTCCACCTGGTCGGACGCGAAGCTCACCGATCGCGCCGCGCGCTGGGGACGTCAGCTGGCCGCCGTCGGGGTGAACCTCGACCTGGCGCCGGTGGCCGACGTCGTACCCGCTTCCGTGGGCGACGCCAACCAGCCGATCGGCGCGCTGGACCGCGGGTACGGCGACGACCCCGCTGAGGTCGGCCGGCACGTGTCGGCGTTCATCCGCGGAATGCACGCCGGCGGGGTCGCGACGTCGGTCAAGCACTTCCCGGGGCTCGGCCGGGTGCGCGGCAACACCGACTACTCCAGCGGTGTCGTCGACGGGACCACCAGCCGCGACGACCCGTTGCTGGGCTCGTTCCGGGCCGGGATCGGGGCTGGGACGAACCTGGTCATGGTGGCCACCGCGACGTACACCCGGATCGACCCCGACCACCGCGCGGTGTTCTCCCGGACCGTGATCGGCGGCATGCTGCGCGGCGACCTGGGCTTCGGCGGGGTCGTCATCTCCGACGACCTCGGCGCGGCGGCCGAGGTGCAGGGCGCCGGCGGGGACATCGTCATCACCGCGGACGCGTCGCTGACCGCGGTGATGGTCGACGCGCTGGTCGCGCGGGCGCCGCAGCTCGACCTGGACCGGCACGTGGGGCGGGTGCTGGCGCTGAAGCAGCAGCGGGGGCTGATGTCGTGCCGCTGAGCGACGACGAGCCCGACTACCGCTTCACGCTGGCCAACGAGCGGACGTTCCTGGCGTACCTGCGCACCTCGCTGGCCTTCTACGCAGGCGGGCTTTCGGCCGTCCAGTTCCTCGACGTCGGGCAGCGCTGGGTATCGCGCGCGATCGGCGTCGTCCTCGTGATGGCCGGCCTGGCGTCCAGCGTCGGGGCGTACGTGCGATGGCGGCAGAACCTGGCCGCGATGCGCGTCGAGGGGCCGCTGCCGGCGAGCCGGCTCCCGTTGTTGCTGGCGGTCATCGTGGCGTTCGCCGGTGCCGGCGGGCTGGTCTTCAGCGTGCTGCGATGACGGTACGAGACCGCGGCCTGCAGCCGGAGCGCACCTTGCTGGCCTGGCGTCGTACCGCCCTGGGGCTCCTGGCGAACGCCGTGCTGCTCGCGGCCGCGCGGCCGCACAGCACGCACGGATCGGTACTACGGTTCGTGCTCGGCCTGGTGATGGTGGTGCTCGCGCTCGGGTTCTGGGCCGCGGTGAGCGCCGCCTACCGGGGCACGATCCGGCCCGGCACGCTGAGCTCCGCGGCCGCGATCCGGCTGGTCACCGGGCTGGTGGTCGCGGTCGGGCTGACCGACCTGTACGTCGTGCTGACGCACTGAGCGGCGATCGTTGTCGCGTGACGCGACTCACGCCCGCGCCGGAGCGTGCGTACGGGCGCGCGCGGGCCGCCTACGATATGGGCGGCTTAACATCTCATTCACCCGGAGTTTGACGTGCCGTTACGTCTGCGTCCGAACGACCCGACGTTCTACGCCCTGCTCACCGAGTCCGCCAACCACCTGGTGCTCGGTGCGCGGCTGCTGGCCGAGATGCTCGGCAGCATCGCCGGGGCAGCGGGCGCGTCGCCGGTGAGCGGGCGGATGGGCGTCGCGGAGCAGATGAAGGACGCCGAGCACGCCGCGGACGAGACCACCCACGAGATCATCCGCCGGGTGAACTCGACGTTCGTGACGCCGTTCGACCGGGAGGACATCTACCGGCTGGCCTCCGAGCTCGACGACGTCATGGACTTCATGGAGGAGGCCGTCGACTCGGTCGGCCTGTTCCAGCTGGACCGGCTGCCGGAGGAGGTCGCCGAGCAGATCGAGGTGCTGCAGCGCGGCACCGCGCTGACCGCCGAGGCGATGCCGCGGCTGCGCACGATGAAGGACCTGTCGGAGTACTGGATCGAGATCAACCGGCTGGAGAACACCGGCGACCAGGTCTACCGGCGGATCATCGCCAAGCTGTTCGGCGGTGATGTCGACGCGCTCACCGTCATGAAGGTGAAGGCGGTCGTCGACTCGCTGGAGGCCGCCATCGACGCGCTGGAGCGGGTCGCGAACACGATCGAGCAGATCGCGGTCAAGGAAGGCTGAGTGCCCCTTGGAGCTCACCCTGGTCGTCGCGGTCATCGCGGTCGCGCTGGTCTTCGACTACACGAACGGGTTCCACGACGCCGCCAACGCGATCGCGACGTCGGTG
>WNGB01061509.1_pt1 | contig 10888 bp, 7 predicted proteins | sample 5400681 | NCBI WGS metagenome assembly WNGB01 (sample SAMN13153367, study PRJNA577476) | soil metagenome | isolation source: 115 cm soil or saprolite under grassland replicate 2 | place: USA:California | collected 2016-06-15 | reverse complement strand
AGCGTCTCGCCGAGGGACAGCGCATACTTCGTCTCGTTGGGGAAGCGCTGGACCATCTGGCGGTAGGCACTCGCCTCTTCCGGCAGGTTCGCGGCGGCCTTGATCGTCAGTTCCCAGAGCCGCACGTCCTGCGGATGAAAGAGCCGCGCCCGCTGCAGTACCCGCCGGGCGTCGGCCTTGCGGTCGTTGTCCTGGTAGAGCCGCGCCAGCACCGCCGCGGTGGTGCGATCCGCCGGCGACCAGAACAGCCACGCCTCCAGCGCTGCGACGTCGCTCACCTCCTGCGTCGGCGCCAGGTTCAACCAGACCCGCCAGTGTCTGGTAACCTCCTCGTGAAAGCGGCGGAACGCATCGAAATCGGCCGGCTCGACGCGCGTCTGCTCCAGCCGTGTGTGGAAGAGAACCTCCAGTCGGCGCGGATCCTTCGCGTCGGCGAGAACACGGACCAAAAATGTGCCCCATTTCGAGCGAACCTGCTGTTCGCCGGGCGTGCCGTCGTAGCGATAGGCCGGCGGCAACTGGACGATGTAGCGATGCAGCGACTCGAACGGCCGTCCCAGGTCGAGCGCGACGCGACGGTCGTGGTCGAGCGTGTAGGCCAGGAGCCGGCCCCAGACGTGACTGTCGCTGACGCTGCCCTCGCGCTCCAGGCTGCCGGTGAAATGGTTCGGGATCTCGAACTCGACCTGAGCCCGCACCGGCTGCTCGAAGTTGCGAAGGGCAGCTTCATCGACGGCCAATCCCAGCAGGCGCGTGCGGCTGTTGGCATCCTGCAAGGCCGCGGTCATCAAGCGGCGCCGTTCGCCGACAGGCGTCTCTAGCCAGGCGCTGCGGCGGTGGACGGCGGCCAACCCCTGATAGGTCATCTGCCGCCGCGAGAACGTCGCCCCATCGGGGCGGACCTGCACGTGAGTGGTCTGCTCGAAGCGGTTGGCCTCGCAGGTCAGCGGCGGCGTGCGCAGCAGTCGGATGCTGCCCTCCTTGTCCGTGACATAGACGACGCGGTCGCGCGACTCGGCGGGCAACTGGTCCCAGGCGGCATGGGTCGCAGTGGTGTCGATCCAGTGATTGGTGCCGTCGATGGGAACGAGCAGGATGGCGTGCGTGCCCCACGGCGAGGGCACCTCCGGCAGCACCTGGCCGTCGTCCTGCACGCCGAGGGTCACCAGGTAGACGGGCAAGCCCGCCTCACGCAGCATGACCGCGAGGAGTTGTGCCTGGTCCTTGCAGTCGCCGAACAGGTTGCCGATCACCACGTCGGGCTGGTTCGGCGTGTAGGCGTGGCGGGCGGACGTGACCGAGACATAGCGAATGCGCCGCCGCACCCACGTCGCCAGCGCTTGCGCTTTCGCCTGCGGTGTCTTGAGATCCTTTGTTGCCTCTTGCACGACTTTGCGGATCGCGTCAGTACATTTCCAGCAGTCGGCTCGCAGTTTCGCCTTCCACTGGCCGACCGCCTCCCACGAGGGGTAGGTCGAGCAGGCGAGTTGCACGCGCAGCGTCTCCCGCGAAGGCAACTCGGAGTCCGTTGGCAGGGGCGGGCGGTTATTGGCGCGCCAGTGATAAAGGCGATTTTTACCCTCGTCCTTGACCTCCATGTCGACCTTGCCCCAGAGGCCCCCCGAGCCTGTAGGAGGCGGGGGGAGGGGGGCCGAAACGTCATTGACGGTCGTGAATTTAAACGGTTTGTCCTTCGGCAGATGGACGCGAAACTCCTCGCGGACGATGGGCGATTGATCGTCGCCGAAGCTGTAGCGCGTGAAGAAATACTCGCCGAACTCGGGGCTTTTGCCGCGTGTGGTCCATTTCACCTCGACGGTGTCGCCGACTTCGAGATTCGGAAAGGAGATGATGAGCTGTTTCTCGTGATCGTAGACCTGGAAGTCGGTGCTAACGTCGCGGAGCTGGACGTGCCGCGGCTCGATCTCGACGATGCGGCCGTTGGCCTTGAGGACACGCGCCTCGTGGAGCGTGAGTTTCTGGTACGCGGGGTCGTAGGTGATGGCTCGATACTCACCGAGGCGCTCGACGCCCTTGCGGCCGTTGAGGCGCGTGACTTCATGCTGGATCGTTTCGCAAGTGCCGTCGGCCTCGACGAAGTGGGTGGTGCCGTAGTAGAGGATGCACGCGGCATGATCTTCGAGGAATGCCTTGGGGATCTTCTTGAGGAGGGAGGGATCGTGGCGATAGGGCATCGGCTCGCGCGAGGGACCGCGCGTGACGGGCCACTTGTCGTCGGCCGCGGCGTTCCTGGGGAAGCACGCGGCGGTCAGCAGGGCGAGGAGGGCGAGACGGAGAAAGGGACTGCACACGACGGTCGCATCGGTCATGATGAGACTCCGCTGCGGGAGGTTGCCTCGACAGGGTTGATTGTAGCAGCGCGGGCAACCTATGGGCGTTCATTGAGGAGCCAGGGACGATGGACGACGATTACGACTGGGCGTGCCGCCGGTTGGCGAAGCTGGAGCCTGTGCCGCTGCTGTGCTGGCTACTGACCGAGTTCGCGCAGCACCTGCGCTTCGGCCACTGGCTGGACACGCGCACGGCAGCGCTGCCGGGCATGCCGCAAGGTGTGCGTGACACTCTCGCCGGGTTGGAGGAACTGTCCACGCATCGTTGGTGGACGCTGCTCTTGGAGTTTCAAGTCAAGCCCGATCCCGACATGTTTGGACGGCTGTTAATCTACCTGGGGACCGCTTGGCTGGAACTGCGGCCCGATGAGTTGCCCGGCAGTCGTTACTATCTGGCAGCGGCCGTCGTCAACCTGACGGGTACACGGGGGAGTCTGCCGGCGTCGTGGGACATGATGTTGCCCGGTCCCGATGGCGTGCGTTGCTGCTTGCAGGCGCGCGAACGCTATCTCCAGGAGGAAGCAGCGTTGCCGCTGTTGCGTGCCATTCAGGCTGGCGAGCAGGGGCGGATCTTGTTACCGTTAATTCCGGTGATGTTGGCGGAGGACATTGCGGAAGTCCTGCGCCTGTGGTTGGACGTGTGGGCCAGTGAACCCGACGAGCGGTTGCGCCAGGATTACGTCGCTCTGGCGCGTGTATTCCTGCAGCTGTCAGCCGAGCGGGAGCGCTGGCGTCAAGCACTGGAGGGCCTTGGCGTGATCAAGTCTCCTTTCATGGAAAGTCTGCGTGAAGAGGGGCGCGCGGAGGGGCGCACCGAAGGGGAAGCCAAAGCGATTGTGCAGTTCCTCAACTCCCGATTTCCGGGACAACTACCTGCCGATGTGCAGGCCACGATTGAACAAACCCGCGACCGTCCTCGCCTCGATCAGTGGCTCACCCTCGCGGCCACGGCGGCATCGCTCGACGATTTCCGGCGTGACGGTGGGCTGTGAGGGAACCGTCGCCGTTTTCTTCTTGCACCGCCGCGGCCCGCAACTCATCATGAAGCATGCATCCCCCGCGCTCCGTCACGAGAGCGTTCCGTACGACGGCCTGTCGCGGGCGCGCTTCGGATTCCCTGAGTCGCCGCGAGGTGCTCGCTCGCCTGGGCGGCGGTTTCGGTGGCCTGGCCCTGGCCGCCGTGCTGGGTGATTCCGGAGCGAGTCGAGCCGACGCTCCGGTGCGGCACGACCTGCGCCCGCGACCGCCGCACTTCCCCGGCAAGGCCCGCGCCGTCATCCAGCTGTTCATGCACGGCGGGCCGAGTCACGTCGATCTGCTCGACCCGAAGCCAATGCTGGAGCGCTACGACAATCGGCCGCCTCCTGCCGAAGTCGCCGATGACGAACGCATCACCGGCAACCTGCTCAAGAGTCCGTTCCGCTTCCACCGCCACGGGCAGAGCGGCATCGAGTTCTCCGAGACGCTGCCGCACATCGCCCGCCACGCCGATCGCATCGCCGTCATTCGCTCGATGTTCACCGAGCATCGCAACCACGAACAGGCGCTGTGGATGATGCACACGGGCCTGATCGTCGCGGGCCGGCCGAGCATCGGCAGCTGGGTGGCGTATGGGCTGGGCAGCGAGAACCAGAACCTGCCGGCGTATGTCGTGCTGCCCGACCCACGCGGCCTACCGGTCGATGGCATTCGCAACTGGTCGAGCGGTTGGATGCCGCCGCTGTTCCAGGGCACGCCGTTCCGCTCCGAGGGCATGCCGGTGCTGAACCTCCAACCGGCGACGCCCCGCCCGCACGATGTTGAGGAGGGCCGCCTCGCGCTGCTGTCGCAGCTGAACGCCGAGCACCGCAGTCGCCGCCCGGACGAACTAGAACTCGACGCCCGCATCGCCAATTTCGAGCTGGCGGCGCGGATGCAGTTATCGGCGACTGACGCGATGGACGTCAGCCGCGAGACGCCGCAGACGCATCGCCTCTACGGCCTGGATCAGCCGCGGACGCGCCCGTACGGGATGCGCTGTCTGCTGGCGCGGCGGTTGGTGGAGCGCGGCGTGCGTTTCGTGCAGCTGTTCATGGCGGGCCAGCCGTGGGACACGCACAACAACAACTCCACGAGCACGCGCGCCCGCTGCGATGAAACCGACCTGCCGGTTGCCGGGTTGCTGACGGACCTGGCGCAGCGCGGCCTGCTCGACTCGACGCTGGTGTTCTGGGGCGGCGAGTTCGGCCGCACGCCGGGAGCACAAAATCGCGACGGCCGCGACCATCACCCCTACGGCTTCAGTGTGTGGCTGGCCGGCGGCGGCATCAAGGGCGGACAGGTGTACGGAGCAACCGACGATTTCGGCTATCGCGCGGTGGTGAATCGCTGCAGCACGGCCGATCTGCACGCGACGATGCTGCACCTGCTGGGGCTGGACCATCAGCGACTGACGTACCGGCGGCACGGGCGCGAGGAGCGGCTGACGGATGTTTATGAGGCGCGCTTGCTGCGGCCCTTGCTGGCTTGAGGCAAGAGTCCGGCAGAGGGAGTGCTGACCGGAGGGTGCCATGACGAAGCGGCCATTCGTGCGGCGCGGGGCATGGGTCGGGGTTGCTCTGACGGTCGTGGTGCTGGCCTTCGGGGTGACGACGCGGTTGCTCTCGTTGATACCAGGTATCACGGAGGACAACGTCCGCCGCATTCACATCGGCATGACCGCGCGCGAAGTGGCGGCGATCCTTGGCGAGCCGACCTGTGATGGCGACTTGAGCGAAGGTTTTCCTCGTAGCCCTGGGACGATGCCTGGGATGTTCCCTAGGATGGGATTTCCTGGCAGGGGGCCTCAGCCCATACCGCGAGCGCAATGGGGGCAATGGATAGAGGCTGGGAGAGCGGGCGTATGGAGGTGGTGGGACACCCAGTTTCTCATAACCATCGAATTTGATGATAACAGCCAGGTCTGCGCGGTCGAGCGTTTGGCCGCCACTCGCCCGGTCCCCACGGAGGCGAGCCGAGCAGAGCCCAAGACGCTTCCGTGATGCGCCGCTGCTTCTCGCGCGAAGTGATGAGTCGAGAATGACTCCCGACTTTCCACTTGTCACTCTCGACTCATCACTTTCCCCAGATCACGCCTCACATTGCCTCAGCGGGTTCCTCCTTGGGAGGCTGCTCCTTGGGAGGCTGTTCCTTGGTGGGTGGCTCTTTGGCGGACGTCTCCTGGACGGGTGCTTCCTTGGCAGGTGGCTCCTTCGGTTGCGGCGCCGGCGGCTGCTTTGCCCTCCAGGAGAACGACAGCGAGAACTTCCCGCTCCCCAGGCACAGGATGGCCAGGCACATGCCGAGGATGGCGAGATTGTAACCCCAACCGCCTCCTTCCGCGAACGAGAAGCCGGAGGCCCAGGTCACCGTGGCGACGGCACCGACTTGAATGGCGATTACGCCCAGGGCAGCCAATCGCACCAGCAGGCCCAGCAGCAGCGCCAGGCCCCCCAGTAATTCGCCCCACGCCACGGCAAACTGGACTCCATGATAGCCCAGGCCCGCCGGCAGCTCTTTTCCCAGGGTTCCCACATAATGCGTTGCGAGTTCGCTCCGGAAGACGTTCAGCTGCTGCTGCTCCGTATCTTTCGTTTCGCGCACTTGCCACATCTTGTTCAGCGCGTTCTGGACACCTCGCGGTAAGTCGCCGCGCTGCTGCCAGAGGCCCGCGGCCCAGCTGGCACCCCAATTACCGTCTTTCATGGCGATCTTCTCCAGACCGCTGTAGATCAGGATTGCCCCCAGGGTAACGCGCAGGGCCAAAGCCGCCAGGGACTGCTTGAGGACGGAATCGTTCGACATGACAAGTTCCTCCCGCACGGATCAAGATTGGACACAGCTGCAATGTTCTCTCTATTCGCTCGGTCCCTGAAATTTCAGGTTTTGTGGAGAGAGTTTGGGGTTAATATGGTGGTAACACGGCGTAGGTCAGGACATGGTTCCTGCCCTCCTTTCCAGGGCGGAGGTCATCCGGCGCACAATCTGCCCGGACCTTCCGCCAAGGGAACGAAGTGGTTCGATTGCGGTAAGTGGGATTTCAGGCCGATGTCACGACACCGTCAACTTAGAATGCCTGCACGACGGCTTGTCAAGCAGAATTTGCAACGGTGCGCCCGCGGCGGATGCCCCTCGCGCTGTTGGCAAACGGCCGGCGTGAGCCCAATGCCGTGGACTTCAGGGGGCAGCAAGGCATGCGGTCCCTTGCTCGAACAGGAGGTAGCACCCAACTCTGGGCCACGCTCGGAGCCGCCTGCCTTGGTCGATTCTAGTACCTCGCTGCCGCACCGCCAGTTCCGCGCTGCCCGCAGGAGGTGTCCGGGCTGTCGCTCAGCGACGACGCGGGGCGGCGGTTGCTGCTGGCGGGGTCAGTCCGCTGGCGGTGTCGTTCACGCGGAGTGTGCGTGGCAAGAAGGGTTGGCAGAGTTGGGACAGCAGCGGTTGGGGCGGCGGCGCTCCGCGAGTGCGCAAGACGACGCGCTGCCAGTGGCAAGTGAAGAAGGCGGAGCACCAGAGGAGAAGGTGTCCGCCTTTCACGAGGACGTTGCCATCCGACCGCCGCCCAGCCTCCCTTACGTCCGCGGCATTGGGTGTCAGCCGACTGGTCCACCAGCCCGGCTTACCTCGGCCGTTCGCGAGTCTTGGCGTCGCTTCTTACTCAACGATGGCGAGAATGTCGTCCTCGGTCATGATGAGGTACTCCTCGCCGTCCACGTTGACCTCGTTGCCGGCGTAGGAGGTGAAGAGGACGCGATCGCCTTCCTTCACCTGGAACGCGGCGCGCTTGCCGTTGTCCAGCAGTTTGCCGTCGCCGAGGGCCTGGACCTTGCCCTGCTTGGGTTTCTCCTTGGCGGTATCCGGCAGCAGAATGCCGCCGGCCGTCTTCTCTTCCGCCTCAAGGCGCTTCACCACGATCTTGTCGTTCAAGGGGACGACTTTCATGTCGCTGTCACTCCCTGGATGAGGAAACAGGTAACTCCCGCCCGGTCGTGCTCCCGCGAGCCGCCGGACATGCGGGTTATTCGCTCGGTTGCTCGTCGCTCGCAGGTTTGCCGTACACGCGCACGAGAACTCGTACGACGGTGTACAACACCACATTCTTGCTGACCGGTTTGGGGATGACGCTGTAAACGCGTGCGCGGAATGCCTGGCGCATCAGCCCTTCGGTGGCGTCGGCAGTCACCAGGATACAGGGCAGTATCGCGTTCACCTGACGCACCAGTTCGAGAGTCTCCAGTCCGCTCAACCTGGGCATGTGCATGTCGAGCAGGGCCAGATGAACGGGCTCCTCGCGGACGATGTCGATGGCCTCCTCGCCGGACTCGGCCAGGAGGGTACGGAACCCCTCCGGCTCGAAGATATCCCGCAGCGCTTCGCGGCATCCACGATCGTCGTCGGTAATCAGGATTGCGTAAGGCTTGGTCATTGGCAGTATGCCTTCGGCAGTGGTGAGTGGTGCGTGGTGAGTGATGAGTGATGACAGGACTCTCCCCGTCTTCACTCACCACGCACCACGCACCATTCACCACTCCTCAAGACACAGCGTCTCACCGCGCAAGGAGTTATGCAAATCACATACCGCGGGCAGGGGGCGCGGGCGGGCGTGATCTAAGCCCTTACTTTAACAACACATGGGTTGGCGAGAAAATCAAGAGAGGACAGCGGCGACTGCCAAGATGACAAGGTGACAGGGTGACAAGGTGACAAGGTGACAGGGTGAGGGAAGAGGGTTCTCTTCGGTCACCTTGTCACCTTGTCACCCTGTCACCTTGTCATCTTCAGCGGCCCCACAATCGCTCCGGGTCGAACTCCTCGTCGCGAAAACGATCGGGGAACAGGAAACGGTCGTAGCAGTAGTATTCGACCTCGTTGCCGGTATCGTCCTGGGCAACCATGAGGATCGGGAAACGCAGATTCGTGTCGAAGAACCAGAAGCGTTGTCCGCCGCGTGGCAGGGTCTTCTCGACGCCCGGCGGAATCAATTGCAGCACGGCATCGACCGGCACGTCGAACTCCGGCCGCCGGACCTGGCCCAGGCAGCGCATCGAACCCACCCGCGTCTCGCCTCGCTCCAGGGCGTCGACGATGCGGCCGAAACGGTCGATGAGAGAGCCGATCCCGGTCTCCGAAATGGGATAGCGACAGCGCGCCAGCACTTGCGGATGGTCCGGTGCCGCCTTGACGTGCTTGCCGGTGATCCCGGGGAAGGGCATGTCGCTGGGGGCGGCGAGCGAGTGGATCACATTGCCGTGGCGCCCCGGCGCGTAGACCAGTTCGCGCCCCTTGCCCTCGCCGCCGAGCCAGCGCATGTAGATGCTCGCCGGCTCCTTGCGGAACTTGAGCAGAATGATCTCGTCGGGGTGGTTCTTGCCGGCGATGACCTCGCGCCGTTTGAAGCGAACGATGTAACCCTCGGTGGTGGCGTAGCGTTGTTCCGCGAGACGGTGCAAGGTGCGCAGTTGTCCGACGGGTTGCGCAGGCGCGGCGTTCTGGGCGACGGGGACGATCCGCTCCATTGAGGGTAACGGCGCAGGCTCCGGCGATCTCTTTGCCTGTGGCGGCGGTTCGACGCGGCCGACCGGCTGGATCGGGTTGCTCGGTTGGGCGAGTCCGCCCCGCGAGCGCGGGTCACTGGATGGCACCGGCGGGGTCGCGGTGGACGGTTGGGGGTTGACACTAGCCGGCGCGCCGGTCCCCGGCGCGGGCGACTGTGCGAGACTGGCCAAGGCGATCGGAAAGTTAGGCTGCGCAGGCTGGGCATTCGGACGCGGCGAATCGGTAATTTGCAGCGAGGGCCCCCAGGACTGCACCCAGGACGGGGCGGCGGGCGGACTCCCGCCGAGGGGCTCAGTTGGCTCCGGCGGTGTCGGCACTGCACTGGGCAGGAGCGCCTGCCTGGGCCGCGACGTTAACGGAGCGCACCCGGCGCAGAGCAATCCCAGCGCCAGGCTTGGCAACCAGCAGAATTTGGGGGTACGGCGAACCATACAGAATCCATTCTGTTTGGCGAATCCGGCGGTCCATCCCAGGCCGCACTCTCCGGGGGTGGGACATTAGCAAATCGTCCGAGAAATGACAGACCGAAATCTCAAATCCGAAATCCGAATGTCGAAATCCGAAACAAATCCGAAATCCAAACCAGAAAAGGAAGCCAGCCGTTTCGGTTTTTCTTCTTCGGGTTTCGGATTTGTTTCGGATTTCGGATTTCGAGTTTCGGATTTTCCTCCCTCAATCTGGCTCCGGCGGCGGCAGGATCTCCATGTCGGCGCTCGTGCAGCTCGGGTCGCCCCCGATGGGGCTTTTCAGGGGCAACCGCAGGACAAACATGGTGGACTTCCCAGGCTGGCTCTGCACCACAATGTCACCGCCGTGCTCGCGGAGAATCTTGCGGCTGACTGCCAACCCCAGTCCTGTGCCCTTGGATCCCTTTGTGCTGACGAAGGGTTTGAAGATATCGGCGATATTCTGTAGAGGAATCCCAACGCCATTGTCCAGTACGAGAATGCGCACCCAGCCGGCTTCCGGGTCGAACCGCGTGCCCACCTTCACCTGCGGGGTTTTCCGGTCCTCGACGGCGTCGATGGCGTTGCCGACGATGTTCATGAGCGCCCGATGAATGCCTTCCGGGTCGGCGGGCGTGATCGGCAGGTTTTCCTCCAGGCTGCATTCTAGCTTCACGCTCAGGTCGCGGGCGCGTCCCTGCATCAGCTCGACCACGTCGGTCACGATCTGGTTGAGGTCGGTCGATTCGATGGCAGGCTCGCGCTCCTTGGAGTAACTGAGCATGTCCATCACCAGGTCGCGGATCTTCCGCTGCGCCTTCGCGGCCATACGCCAACCCTGCTGCGTCAGGGCATCGTCTTTCTCCTTCAAGCCCATTTCGAGGATCTCGCCGCCGCTGTCGAGCGCCTGCAAGATGTTCTTGATGTGGTGCGACAGCGCGGCGATGGTCTGGCCAATCGCGGCGAGGCGTTCCGCCTGCACCATGGCGTGATGGTACTGCGTCTCCTCGACGGCGAGAGCGGCCTGGTGAGCGATGGCGCTGGCCAGGGCGAGGTGATCCTCGTTGAACTTGCCGCCCTGCGGATTATTGCTCTCCACCACCTCGCGGGCTGTGCTGCGCGTGTCGAGGTAGAGCACGCCGAGCGTTTCGTGACGGCCCTTCATCGGCACGCAGATGACCTCGCGGATACCGAAACGCAGGATGCTCTGGCCGGTGCTGAAGCGCTCGTCCTGGGAGGCGTCGCTGACGAGCACCCCCTTCTTTTCGTGCAGGACGTAATCGACAATGGTGCGGCTGACGTCGATCTTTTCCTGGGCATCCTTGAGGCGGCGCCAGCGGAGAGCCTTCGGCGCCAACTCGCCGCTGTCGGGGTTGCGCAAAATGACGGCGCCGCGGTCCGCCTCGATGGAGCGGAAGATCAATTCGAGGATGCGGTCGAGCAGTTCGTTGAGGTCGAGAATATGGCTGACAGCCTGGCTCGCCTCGTACATGATGGTGTGGTTGGCCAGGGCCGTCT
>WNGB01018216.1_pt1 | contig 10889 bp, 7 predicted proteins | sample 5400681 | NCBI WGS metagenome assembly WNGB01 (sample SAMN13153367, study PRJNA577476) | soil metagenome | isolation source: 115 cm soil or saprolite under grassland replicate 2 | place: USA:California | collected 2016-06-15 | reverse complement strand
AGTAGGAAGTCCAGAGAGATGCCGTCGCGAAGCCGTCGCATCGCTGCCGCCCGACCGTCGTCGTCGCTATGGGCGAAGCACGGCTGGTCAGGGTCAAGCTGGCCGCCGATACAGCCAGGCGTGCCCGTCGGCGCTGCCTGGCACAACGGCCAGTCGGCCCACCAAGGCACCACCGGGTCGGCAGACACCGCCAAAGACTACTCCAACGATCCCCGAACAGCAGCCCAAACCAGACACCCCGGCACTTTGCCGGGACCCTGAGCACGTTTTCCACCAGCGCATACAGCAGAATGAGCGTGACCAGCCCGAATCCGAGCGTGGCCGCGCGGCTCCCCCCTACGGCGTGCTCTCATGGTCACCGCAAAGGCCGCCGAGACCATCATGGCGAGAATGCCGGTGGCATAGGCGCCAGCCTGCGCGTTCACGTCCGCGTCGAATATGACCGTGATCAGGACCGCCACCGCGGTGTAGGCCAGTACCACCGGTCGCACCGCCCGGCCCCACTCTGGCGCCATCCCGTATCCGGGCAGGTACCGCGGGCACGATGTTGATCAGCCCGGCCATCGCCGACGCCCCCGCGAACCACAGGATCAGGATGGAGCTGACGTCGTAGACCGTGCCGAAACCGTTACCGAGGTATCTGTGGGCGAGGTAGGCCAGCGCACGTCCGTTGGCCTGCCCACCCTCCTCGAACTCGGCGGCGGGGATCAGCACGGTGGTCACGAACGTGGTCGCGAGCAGGTACAAGCTCATGATCGCGGCGGCGACGGTGAGCAGGCGGCGGGTGTTGCGGATGCGTGCCGCCAGGTGCTCCTGTGGGCTGGCGCCCTCGGCGCGCACCAGCGGCATCATGCTCACGCCGGTCTCGAACCCGGACAGCCCGAGAACGAGCAACGGGAAGGCCAGCACCGCCGTCCTGAAAAGCTCTGCCAGGCCGCCGGGACGAGAGGTCAGCGCGTCCCGCCATCCAGCCAGCAGGTCGGGGTGGCTGGAGAGCTCGAGCAGCCCGACCGCGACCACGACCCCGTTCAGCAGCAGGGTAGCCCGCCACCAGGGGGATGGCGATCCTGACAGCCTCACTGAACCCGGCGAGGAACACCGCACCGAGCACCGCGAGCAGCCCGAGCGTGATCGCGACGTGCTCGTCCCGCAGGAATCCGGGGGTGAAGGGGTTCTCGACGATGTGGGCCGTCGCGTCCGCCGAGGACAGGGTGATGGTGATGATCCAGGAGGTGGCCACAAAGCCGAGCAGGCAGAGGACGAGCAGCTTGCCTCCCCAGAATGGCAGTAGCCTGTCGAGCATCGCCAGGGAGCCGTGTCCGCCAGGGCTTTCGACCGCCACCCTTCGATAGATCGGCAGCATCCCGAACAGGGTGAGAAGCACGATCAGCAGGGTCGCGAGCGGCGACAGGACGCCGGCGGCGAGTGCCGCGATACCGGGCAGATAACTCAGCGTCGAGAAGTAATCCACACCGGTCAGGCACATCACCTGCCACCAGGGATGCTGATCTTTGGAGGTCTCTTTGACCTCGGGTCCCTCGACCTCCCCGACACGATGCTCGAGCATCCAGCGCGTGAAGCGTCTCGACGGGCGTCGGATGCGGACCAAGCTGTCACACGACGGTGGCACCACATCCGACGCCATGCTCATACCGGTGACACCCTCCCCCAGACGTCATGGACTGATCGGATCGGCGGCCGCGGGTCTGTCTACCCATCTACCCGCGCCGGCTGTCCCGTAGGCGCGGCCCAGAGTGACACGTGCCCTGGCTGGTCGCCCCCCACGGCCAAGGCCGACCGGCCCGGGGGGCCGAGCACGTCGGGCTCTTCCTGATGCGTGCCTACGTCCGTCACGACACCGCGCAGCGACCCCACCGCAGCCTGGCACCGGCCGTTCCTCACGCGCTGGAACAAGACAGGACTCGATGCCCGATCTGCGCCGACACCTCGGCGTCCATCAGCGCCTGCGCCAGCATGCGCACGCCCTCGCGTAGCCAGTCGGCGTCGGCGCCAAGCTCGGACTTTTGCTCGCTCCCTAGCGACGGCTCAATCGTGCCAAAGGCGTAGTTGCGAAGGATGCATTGGCCAGATTAGTTCGGCAGCCGCGCTGGCCGGAAGCGTTGGCGTGCCACGGGCGGCGCGCTCAGCTTTCCTGGGGCTGGCCGGTAAGGGCGCCGGTGAAGTCGGCCGCGAACTGCGCGAGCGTGCGGGGCGGGCTGCCGGTCACCGAGCGGATGTCGTCGGTGACGACCTCCTCGTATCCAGCAGCGAGCATGGTCTGGAGCTTGGCCATGTCGGCCGCGAACCAGGCCGCCACACCCCTTGCTTGGAGCGCGTCGCGCACCGCATCCGGCGAGACCCGCACGTGCCGGAACTGCCTGCCGGTCTGCTGCGAGACGATCCTGGCCACTTCGTCGAAGCTCAGTGCTTGCGGCCCGGTCAGCGTGTTGACCTTGCCCGCGTGTCCGTGGCTGGTCAGCGCGGCAACCGCGACAGCCGCGGTGTCGCGAGCGTCGACCATCGCGACGCGTCCGTCCCCGGTGGTGGTGGTGGTGGTGGTGGTGGTGGTGGTGGTGGCGGCGGCGGCGATCGTGCCGCCGCGCACCATGCCGAGCAGGTTCTGCATGACGAACACCGGCCGAAGGACCGTGTAAGCAAGGCCAGACCGCGCAAGCGCCCGCTCCGCCTGCCCGTGCTGGCGTGCGATCTGCAGCGGTGACTGCTCATCGGCGCGGAACACCGACAGCTTGACCAGGTGGCTAACGCCCGCGCGCGTGGCCGCCTGGATGACGCCCTGCTCCCAATCGGGCTGCTGGCTGCTCTGGGTGGTGAGCAGGAACACGCCGCTGACGCGCCGTGATGGGGTCGCGGGTGAAGACGCGCGGCCGTTGGCCTGCGCTGACAAGCTGCCTGACGACCTCGCTGCCGACCGTGCCGGTCGCTCCCGTCACCAGGATCATGCCAGTGTCTCCTGCTTCTGCTGGCCAAGGACCAACCCAGTGTGCACCGATTGCCCTGGGCCTGTGCTGGGGCGTCGTGGTCCACCTCCAGCACGGGCTCCTCCTGCCCTCCATGGCCCCGCGACTGCCGGCCATCCCCGGCCAGCGGGCAGGAACCCTACCTGTCGGTGCCGGTTATTCGTCGCACCGCGCGACCTGCCCATACTCATGGATCAGCCCACCGAGATGACCCATGGAGTGCACAAATTCGGTCTCACGCTGCCGCAGCCTCGTATTCGTGGATGACGATCGCACCCCCCTCACCGAGGCTCTCAGCGGTGGTCGCCCAACGCGACCGCCCACAGCCGCCGCACCGTCGCCGGAGTGAACAGGCGGACACTCGCCGCCCCCGCCGTCGGCGTCCCAGGCGGCACGAGCACCCGCAGGGCCAGCGGGAGCGTCCGGAACTCCATTGGCGTGTCCAGCATGGCGGCCTCTCCGTCGATACCTGCCGGGACGCGGTCCACACCAGCGTCGACCCGGACGGCCGTGCTCGTCCACTCCGCCCACCTCGCGCCCGCGACGTAGTTGCCGAGGGCGACTCGGCCCAGCAGCGCGGCAAACCTCGCTCCGGTGGTCGCGCTGAGCGCCGCCACGTGGAGCACGCTGGCATCGAGCTGGTGGCGGGCGCCAAGGTGGAACGGGTGACGCAGGTCGTAGCGGTTGTTGGCCACCAGCAGCACCAGCGGCTGGTCATGGGCGCGGCCCTCGGGGTCGTGCACGCGTACCGGCAGCCCGGCGCGCTCGCCTCGCAGCGCGCTGGGCAGCACGGCCCGTGTGGTGGTCAGCTTGTGAGCCCGGTAGCCGGGCTCGCGTACCATGTCGGCGTAGCTGCCCAGCGAGACGTTGTTCAGGAACACGCGGTCGCCGACGCGGGCGGCGTCGACCCGTCGCTCGACACCTGTGAACGCGGCCAGCGCGGCCAGCGGCTTGGCGCGGTTGAGCCCGAGGTCGTGGGCGAAGTGGTTGCGGGTGCCGGTCGGCACGCAGACAAAGGGGACGTTTTGCTGCATGGCGACCGCGGCGACCGGGCCGAGCGACCCGTCGCCGCCGGCCACGCCGATCGCGTCAGCGCCCGCGGTGACGGCGGCGTGGGCCAGCGCCTGCGGGTCGTCGCCGGGTTCGAGGACGCGGACCTGGATGCCGCGTCGTGTGGCGGCCTCGGCCAGTCCGAGCCGCTGCGCCTTGCCGCCGCCCGAATTCGGGTTGATCAGCAGCCAGGGCCTGGTGGGTGCTGGCACGCCCCCACGCGCGGCCCGGTCGGCCGCCGCCCGCCCCCCACCGCTGAGCGCGCGCCGCGCCGCGCCGGCATAGGCCACACCGAGCACCACCACCGTGAGCAGTTCGGTCGCGTGCGCCACCCCGAAATAGACCAGCTCGGCGAGCAGGCCGCCGACGGCGAGCGCGACGACGACCAGGTTCAGCCGACGCTTCCAGACTCGCCTGGTGGTAAACGCCCACCATCCGGCCGCCGCCAGGACGGCGACGTCCAGGACCGTCCCTGGCCCGACCCTGGCCAGGTCCTGGAAGCTGCCAACGATCAACGCGACCAGGCCGATGCACAGGGCCACCAGCACCGCGAGCGCAGCCAACGCCAAGCGCCGCCGCCCCGCAACGGTCCTGCTCAACGAGACCCTCGCGCGGATGACCAGCCTCTGAAGGCCGCGGAGCCGGGGGACTCGAGGACGCGGCGCCGGGCCTCGTAGACGATCTCGCGCTGCTCGTCGAGGACCTGGACCACTTGTCGAGCCGATCCGCTCAATGGAGGTGTCAGCGTCTCGGTTGACATGCCGGCCCGCGGTGGCATGGGACGCCTACAGGGTGTTGTCGCGCTGCAGCGGGAGGGGCCGGCCGTCGGGGTCGATCGCCAGCCGGTACAGCGCCGGCACCCAGCGGGCCTTCAGGGCCCGCGCCAGCTCCACCCGGTGCGGGCGGATGCGGCCTGGCGGCCGTTGACCCTGTCCGCCGCCGTCGTGCCAGGCCTCCAGCTCGGCGGCGGTGGCCCGCCAGACCTCGAAGCCCGCGTCCGGGTCCAACAGCTGCTCGTCGCCGCCCGGATCGCCGGCGAGGCCGAGGTGCTCGCGCCATAGCCGCAGGCGAAGCTCACGCGCGAACACCCGCGCCCCGTCCCCAAGGCCGGTCGGGTCGGTCGGGGGGCGAAGGTCGCGTTGCTGGTCGAGCACGGCGCAGGCGACCTCGGAGTCGTGGGTCCAGGAGCGGCGGTTGAGGTTGGCCGAGCCCACCATCGCCCAGACATCGTCGATCATCACCGCCTTGGCGTGGACGTAGATCGGCGTGCCCTGCTCGTTCTCCAGGTCATAGACGGCCACCCGCGGACCCCCCGCGCGCTGTAGGTGGTTGATGGCCTGCCACTGCGCCGCGCGCGCGGCCCGGCCGGAGATACGTCCGTCCTGATCCGGATAGCGTGGCACCACGATGATCATGCGAAGCCGGGGTGCGTCGCGCAGCGCGGTGGCGAGGGCCTCGGCCACCAGCGTCCCCCACAGGTACTGGTCCTCGATATAGACCAGTGCCCGCGCCCGCCGCAGTGCCTTCAGGTAGGCGCGGGCGATGCTGCGCTCCCCTTGGGGCGCGAACGGGATCACTCGGTGGCGGACCGGGTAGGTGCGCAGCACCTGCACGGCGTGGGAGCCGACCAGCGGCGGCGGCCGCCGGCGCTGCAGCAGCTCCAGGTGTCTGGGCTCGTGGCTGAGGCGCCGCCACGCGGCGCGCAGCGGGTTGCGGTGGTCGCGTGGGGTGCGGTCCTCCCAGCGCTCCCGGAACGTCGAGTCGACGTCCAGGACGGCGGGACCCTGCACCTCCAGCTGCAGGTCATGCCAGGGCGGCCGCCGACCGTAGCGCGGGTCGATCCGCACCGGGTCGGCGTCGCCCTGGTGCTCGGGGGTGTCGCGGCGGCCGCGGGACAGGTCGATCCCGCCCAGGAACGCGATGCAGCGCCTGGGGTCGTCTGGGACGTGGACGACGAGCAGCTTCTGGTGGTGGCTGCCGAACCGGCGCACCCGCTGGTCGGCGACCAGCTGCCCGCCGGCGCGGTTGACCAGCGTGCCGAGCACTCGGTTGGCGTCCTGGTTGAACCGGATCAGCGCCGGGTGGGAGCGCCACAGCAGCCCGCGGATCGCCACCCCGCGGCGGGCCAGCCGGGCCAGCAGCGGGCCGAGCTCGCTGCCGGGCCCGGCCAGCTGGCAGGTGGCGTCGATGCGCCAATCGGTCAAGTACAGCCAATCGCCGGGGTCAAGGCCCGAGAGCAGCCGGTGCAGCCGCGCGAAGTAGGCGGCCCCATCGACGTGGACGCCGACCTGGTTGCCGTCCGTCCAGGCGCGCCCGTCCTGGCGCGCCGCGTCGATCTCGGTCGCGGGGTTGCCGCGTTCGTCGGCGGTGAGCAGCCACTCCGTGGCGACATCCGGCGCGGAGACCATGCCCGCACCGCCAGCACTGCCGGACCGTTGCCGAACCGGTGGCCGTCGCTCGGACATCACAGCTCCTTTCGGCCAGCGGCGTGCGCTGTCCATCGTGCTCGCCCTCTGGTCTGGTAGCAGCCGCCAAAGACAGACCGTGTGCCCGGCCATCCGACCTGCCTGGTGGTCGGTTGCGGGCCGGAGCTCAGTGTTGCCTGCGCTCACACTGCCGTTCCAGAGTGAATCCTGCCGAGGGTGTTTGCACCCCTGCTGTCGGCTGGCAAGAGGCCCTGTCCCCACGCCGGCAGCCGGCTCAGGACGGAATTGGCGGTAGATCAGGCGTATCGCGTTAGCGGGTCGGGTTGTGTGACGCGACGTGCGTCCCTCCCTGCGATCTGAGCGATCTGACGGGCGGCCGTCAAGGCGCGCTGGATGCCTGGGCCGCGATGAACGGCACCCCGACCAGGAAGACGTCGTCCAGGGCGTGCGAGAAGGCGCCAAGCACGACGCTCTTGACCGGCTCGGCGAGGTGCTGGACGGCCTGGACGTCGTTGGCGTTCACGCTCAGCCCGCCCGCGCCGGACCGGATCCCGGCCTGGGCGAGCGCCTCAGTGAGGTAATGGGCCAGGCGGCTGGACAGCACCGCCCCGAACACCGCAGCGCCGACGGAGCCGCCCATCTGGCGGAAGAAGGTGACCGAGCTGGTCGCCGCGCCCAGGTCGCGGAAGTCGACGGCGTTCTGGACGGCGGTGACGATCGTCTGCATGGTGAGCCCCAGGCCGGCCCCAAACAGGTACTCGAAGAGTGCGACCTGCCAAAACGGCGTGTCCACCCCCAGCCGCGACAGCAGCAGCAGGGAGACGACCAGCACCGCCGCGCCGACGATCGGGTAGATCTTGTAGCGGCCGGTCCTGCTGATCAGCCGGCCGGAGGTGACCGAGGTGGAGAAGATGCCGACGATCGCGGGCAGCAGGGCCAGGCCGGAGGCGGTCGGCGACATGCCCTTGACCGCCTGCAGGTAGATCGGCAGGAAGATGATCCCGCCAAAAAACGCCACGCCCCCCAGGAACCCGTAGGCGCTGCCGACGCTGAACACCGGGTTGCGGAACAGCCGCATCGGGATGATCGGCTCCGCGGCGCGCAGCTCGACGCGGACGAACGCCCCCGCGAGCACCACGAAGCCGGCCAGCAGGGCGAGCGCGCCGGGTTCGGTCCAGCCGAACTCGTTGCCGCGCCAGTCGAGGTAGAGCAGCAGGCACGACACGGCGGCGGCGATGGTGGCCGCGCCCAGGTAGTCGATGCGGTGCTCGCGCCGGACCACGGGCATCTTCAGCACCATCGAAGTGATCACCAGCGCGGCGAGGCCGACGGGCAGATTGACGTAGAAGATCCAACGCCAGCCCGGCCCGTCGGTGAGCCAGCCGCCCAGCAGCGGCCCGGCCACGCTCGACACGCCGAACACGGCGCCGAAGTAGCCCTGGTAGCGGCCGCGCTCCCGGGGCGGGATGACGTCGCCGATGATGCTGAGGGCGATCGCGAACAGGCCGCCGCCAACGCCCTGCAGGGCGCGGAAGGCGATCAGCTCGCTCATGTTCTGGCTGAGCCCGGACAGGGCCGAGCCGAGCAGGAAGATGCCGATGGCGATCTGGAAGATCAGGCGCCGGCCGTACAGGTCGGAGATCTTGCCCCACAGCGGCGTGGACGCGGTCGAGGTCAGCAGGTAGGCGGTGACCACCCACGACAGCCGGTTGAGGCCGCCGAGCTCGCTGACGATCCGGGGCAAGGCGGTGCCGACGATGCTCTGATCGAGGGCGAACAGGAGCATGCCCGCCATCACCCCGACCAGGATGATGAGGATCTGGCGGTGCGAGAAGTGCTGCGGGCCACCGCCGGGGCCCGGGTGACCGCACGGGTGACCAGCTCGAGCGCTGAGGTGTCGTCGGCCAAGACCAGGGCGCCCACCCCGGCCATGATGAGCGGCCGGTCATCCGGAGACGCCGCCGCTTGGCCGAGGATCTCGCGCATGACCGCCAGTGCTGGACGGAGGTCACCGGCAAGGAACCCTGCGCTACGAGTTCGCCTGAACCTTGCGCCGAACCAGTTGCGTGGAACCGCGTTAGGGCTTGCGTCCGGCGGCGCAGTACTCGTCCACTTCGCGGACGCTGTGGTCGGTGGGATCGGGCCGCCACTGCGTCGTCTGCACCACGCCGGGCTCCAGCAGCTCCAGACGATCGAAGAAGCCAGCGAGTTCCTGAGGGGTGCGGATGACGATCGGGACCGAGCCGGCCTCGTTCCACTGCCGCACGGCCTCCTCCATCGCGGCGCCGGTGACTGTGCTGGTCGTGTGGGTGATCACGAGGTAGCTGCCGGAAGGCACGGCATCCAGCAGCCGGTTCACGATCGCGTGCGCCTCGTCGGTATCGGTGATGTGGTGCACGATCCCCAGCAGCATGATCGCGATGGGTTGGCCAAAGTCCAGCGTCTTGGCGGCGCCCCCCCTCGGGGCTGCTGGTGAGCAGGGCGCGGGCGTGCGCCAGCACCAGCGGGTCGTTGTCGACGTAGACGATGCGGGACTCCGGCGCCACCTGCTGGGCGACCTGGTGGGTGTTGTCAGCGGTCGGCAGGCCGGTGCCGATGTCGAGGAACTGGCGGATCCCCGCCTCACCGGCCAGGTACCGCACCACACGGGCGAGGAACGCTCGCTGGTCGCGAGCCATTTCGACGATGCTCGGCAGGACCGCGCGGATCTGCTCGCCCATCTCGCGGTCGGCGGGGTAGTTGTCTTTGCCTCCCAGCCAGTAGTCGTAGATCCGGGCCGAGTGCGGCACGGTCGTGTCGATCTTGGGGAAGGAAAGGCTGTCGCTGTCGGACGGGGGGGTGCCGTTCATCGGGGGCTCCTGTAGGTGCTGTGGGGCTACGTCGTCGCTGCAGCCATCATGGACTCTACAACGCGAGCTGCCGTGCCGGCTGCGGTCTCCTGTTACCTGTCTTCCCGCGGTGGTGCGGCAGTGCACGTAACCGGAGGCGCTGTCCGTCCCTATTCATCGTCTCGTTAGGTCTCCTTGAGAATCCTGCTCAGGATTTCAACAGTTTGGCTCGGCGCCGCGCTCACGACTTCAAGGCGATGCATGACCGCCAGGTACGCGTCAACCTCGCCGCGCTTATCCAGGTACAAGGCGTTGGTCAGATGCTCGACATAGACCACATCCGGCAGGTCCGGCTCGGGGAACCGCAGGATGCTGAACGCGCCCACCATCGCAGCGTGCGCGCTGGCGCTCAATAGCAGGACCTGCAGGGTCACGGTCGGCAACGTGGTCGCCTCGATGAGCCGCTCGAGCTGGGCACGCAGCACTTCGGGGCCGCCGACCGGCCGCCGTAGCGCCGCCTCGTCCACCACCACCCACAACCGGAAGCCATCCGCCCGCGCCAGCAGCGCCTGCCGGCCCAGCCGCAGCGCCACCCGGCGTTCCAGGTCCTCGGCGGAGTCGCCCAGGTGCGCGCCGGCGATCACCGCGCGCATGTAGCCCTCGGTCTGCAGCAGGCCTGGGACCAGCTGGCTCTCGTAGGTGCGGATGAGTGACGCGGCCGACTCCAGATCGATGTAGGCCCGAACCCACGGCGGCAGCAGGTCGCTGTAGCGCGACCACCAGCTGGGCGTGTTGGCGTCGCGGGCAAGGGCGAGCAACTCGGCGACCTGATCCGGGTCGGTGACGCCGTACAGGGCGAGCAGCTCGACGATGTCGCGGTCCTTGAAGCCGACCTGGCCGTTTTCGAGCCGGTGGATCTTCCACTCCGACGCCCGGATCGCCGCGCCGGCCTGCTCGCGCGAGATGCCCTTGTCGGTGCGGAGCCGCCGAAGCTGGGTGCCGACCAGCATGCGGCGCACGGTCGCACCGCCGTCCGGCTGCACTTCGGTCACATCGCGCCCCCACCGCAGGGATCAGCGCTCAGTATGCTATCTGGCCGGCATGGCCTCGTGGAGGCACCCGCCGTGGGATTTCCCGAATCACCGGCCGTCGGACGAGGAGCACGCCCCTGACTCGGTGACAGACGCCCAGGACCGCGACCGCGGGAGTCACTAACCAGCCGGAGGCGCTCACGGCGGTGGCGGGGCGGTCTGGTCGTCGGGCGAGAGGGGCACGTCGTCGGCGTGGGCGGCGAATTCCTCGGAGCGTACCTTGGCGGCCTGCTCGTACCTGGTGATCCGGTCCTCCCAGGCGGCATCCACGCCGAAGGCCAATCGTGCGAAGCCTGTTGACCTGACGGCCTCGCCCAAGGTCGCGGGGTCGGCGGGCGGGTGCACGCGGACGGGGTCGCCGATGGCGATCATGTTCGGCGGGACGAAGAATTCCTCGGGGAGGAGTGTGCCGCCGTGAACCAGGGCGCCGACCGCGACCGAGCCACCGGCGCCGATCCGCGCGGCGTGCAGGACGGTCGCGCCGGTGGCGATGTACGCGCAGCGGTCGACGCGACA
>WNGB01036179.1_pt1 | contig 10890 bp, 13 predicted proteins | sample 5400681 | NCBI WGS metagenome assembly WNGB01 (sample SAMN13153367, study PRJNA577476) | soil metagenome | isolation source: 115 cm soil or saprolite under grassland replicate 2 | place: USA:California | collected 2016-06-15 | reverse complement strand
GCCGAGCGTCTCAAGGAGAAGGCCGACGCGCAGCGCGGCGAGGCGAATCGCGCGCGCACCGAAGAGAAGGCTCGTGCGGCACGCGGCGATGGCAAGGGTCGCGACCGCGGCGATGGCAAAGGTCGGGTGGTCCGCTTCGGCGGATAGGACTGCTCGATCACCCACCGGCTAACGTGCGGGTGGTGAGCGACGCCGCGGCGCTGCAGGACCGGTACGCGCCGAACGGTGTTTGCTTTGGCTGCGGTCCCCGGAACGAGAAGGGCCTTCACATCAAGAGCCGGGTGCGCGGGGACGAGGTCGTCGCGGTCTGGCACGCCGAGAAATTCCACGAGGCTTATGAAGGCGCGCTGTCGGGCGGGATCATCGGCACGCTCATGGATTGCCATTCGAACTGGACGGCCGCCTACCACCTCATGAAGCGCGCGACCGCGGACGCGCCGCCGTGCACCGTCACCGCGGAGTACTCGATCAAGCTCAAGCGGCCGACGCCGACCGAGGGCGACATCGAGATCGTCGCGCGCCCGAGCGAGATCTCCGACGACCGCGCGATCGTCGAGGCGGAGCTATATGCCGGCGGAAACGTCTGCGCGACCTCGCGCGGTCTGTTCGTCGCCGTGAAGCCGGGCCACCCCGCGTACCACCGCTGGTAGGCGGCCACGAACGACCCCGTGGTGATACCTACAAATGGTTGAGTCACGGCAACGAGTGCTGTACTACCGAACTCGTTAAAGCACTGACGTCCCGCCGGGCGCGCGATCTACGGAGAGGGGACTGAACGCGCTCGGGCGCGCTCTCACTCTCGCTTTCGTCGGCGTTGTCGGTGGCACCGCCGCCGCCTCCGTGGTCGTGGTGGTTCGCGGCGATGAGGCGCGGCCGAGCGTGGTCAAAGGCGCGACGGGCGAAACCGGAGCTCGTGGGGAGACGGGCCCGATCGGGCCGACCGGAGTGCCCGGGCCCACTGGACCGGCGGGGCCCGCGGGAGCTGACCGCACCAACGGCGCTCCCGGCGGGATCGGTCCAGCTGGTCCGCAGGGACCCACCGGCAACACGGGTCCGGAAGGCGTGAGTGGAGCGACCGGCGCAACGGGTCCGCAAGGTGCGCCTGGTTCATCAGGTGCGATCGGACCGCAAGGTCCTGCCGGTCCTGTTGGACCCGTGGGTCCGGAAGGTACGCAAGGCGAAACGGGTCCGATCGGTCCGACCGGAGCCGCGGGACCAACTGGACCGCAGGGGCAAACGGGCGTCACCGGTGCGACGGGAGCGCAGGGTGTGAGTGGTGCGCAAGGGGATACAGGTCCAACTGGCCCAACGGGTCCAACGGGCGCCGGTGGGCTCATCGGACCGATCGGTCCTATCGGTCCGGCGGGACCTCAGGGTGCGACCGGGCCAACAGGTCCGACAGGTGCTGACGGCGCTGTAGGTCCACAGGGTCCGATCGGTCCTCAGGGTCCCGTCGGACCAACGGGTCCCACCGGCGCGACCGGCGCGACCGGCGCTATCGGTCCGGTAGGGCCAACGGGTCCAACAGGTGCGACCGGTGCGACCGGTGCTGACGGCGCTATCGGTCCGGTAGGGCCAACGGGGCCAACGGGCCCAACAGGTCCAACAGGTGCGACAGGTGCAACGGGACCAACGGGGCCGGCTGGAGCGACACGCGTCTCAGGCAGCAGTGCATCGATCTCCGCGCTGTCCTCCGCCGGTACGCTCAGCGCGACGGCGACCGCGACGTGTTCGAGCGGAGTCGTCCTCGGAGGCGGCGCTCAGGTCGTCAGCTCCGGCACGATGATCGGAGCTGTTGCGAGCTCCTATCCGTCAGGCACGACGCAATGGACGGCTCAGGGCGTGGTCGTTCTTACCGGCACCGGCACGATCACCGTCACACCGTGGGTGCTCTGCAGCCAGTAACGGATCACCGTCGCCGGCGGACCTGGATCATGCGCAGCACGAACAGAACGATGAGCACCACCGGGATCCCGAGGGCGATGTAGCCGACGTACGGCTCGATGAGATCGTCGACCTGCGGGCCAATGAGCGCTCCGAGAAGGACCCAGCCGGTCCAGTAGATCGTCGCGGCGACGAAGACGCCAGCGGCGAAGTGCGACACCGACACGCCGGCGGTTCCTGCGATGAGCGACATCGCGACGCGCAGCCCTGGGACGAGGCGACCGACGAGCACGGCACGGAAACCGTAGCGACGGATCCGCTCGACCCATTCGGCGACACGATGCTCGTGCACGCCGAGCCAGCCGGCGAACCGGAACGCCATGCTCAGGCCCCAGCGCCGCGCGATGAAGTACGGGACGAGCGTTCCGGTCGTGGATGCGGCCGCGCAGGTCAGGATCACTCGAAGGAGTGCGAGCGGATCGTCACGCGCCCGATAGCCGTAGAACGCGATCACGAGATCGCCCGGCGCGGGCAGTGGGACGCCTCCCTCCTCGATCGCGATGATCAGGTAAAGCGCGATGTACTGATGCGCTGCCGCGACGGCGAGCAGCTTTCCGATCGCCTCGGCGAAGAACGCGCGCAGAGGTTACCCGGTCCGCTCGAAGGCGATGAGCTGCCAGATGAGCCCGCGGTGGTGCTCGATGACGCGCATGCCATGACGCTGCGCCGTCGCGAGGATCACTCGCGTCGCGTGCGCGTGGCCGCGGAACGTACTGCGGCGCATCACCAGCAACGAGTTCGCGACCGCGAGGCCCCATCGGACGTACCAGCGGTCGACGGGGATCGTCAGCACGAGAAGTCGGCGCGCGTGATCGGCGGCGGCGCCCACGAGCGCGTCGGGATCCGGATAACAGCACACGACGCGGTGCATGACGACGACGTCGGCGGCGGGGACGTCGCTCGCCTCGCGCACGAAGTCGCCGAGGCGGCGCTCCGCGCGGTCGAGCAGGTGCCGCTCGCGGAGGAGCTCGGCCGCGACGGTCTCGTACTGCGTCGCGAGCTCGACGTTGAACGTTCGCGTGGCGCCGTCGCGGAGCAACTCGAGCTGGATCTCGCCGACGCCGCCGCCGACCTCGAGCACGCTGTAGCCGGGCGACGTCCTGTCCCTTACGAGCTCGACGATGCGGCGCGCATCGCCGGTCAGGCCCTTACGGACGTACTCGCGCGCCTTCGCTCGGGCGTGTTTTTCGTCGAAGACCTTGTCGTAGTCGCCCGGCCGGCAGCAGGACGACACGACGGCGTGCGTCCTACCGCTTGACGAAGAGCAGGCCGATGCGCCGCAGCACCCACCAGGTGATAAGGAACGCACCGGTCTCGAGCGTGAAGCTGTGGAGCTTGTAGAAGGACTCGGCGATACCGAACGAGATCGCAAGCGAGATGAACGTGACGACGGTCACGGCGTCGGGGCGGACGTCGAGGAGCTCGTACACCTTTTCCATGGGCGCAGATTCTAGCCACAAGGATTAACCTCACGGCGCAGCACTCGATCGTTCCATCTTCTTGTGGGGAGGTCGTCGTCATGCCCGTTCGCCGTGGCGCACGCGCGTCCCGTCCCACCAGCGGCCGCAGCATCGTCCCCAACTTCCTCGATAAGCTCGAATGGCGCAACGCCGGCCCCTTCCGCGGCGGCCGCGTGGGCGCGGTCGCAGGTGATCCGCGCGATCGCAACACCTTCTACTTCGGCTCGACCGGTGGCGGGGTGTGGAAGACGGGCGATGGTGGCCTGTACTGGGAGAACGTGTCGGACGGCTTCTTCAAGCGCGCGTCGGTAGGTGCGATCGCGGTCTCGCGGTCCGACCCCAACGTGATCTACGTTGGGATGGGCGAGAGCTGCATCCGCGGCAACGTGTCTCACGGCGACGGTGTTTACCGCTCGACCGATGCGGGGAAGACCTGGTCGCACCTCGGACTCGAGCGAACGCGGAACGTCGGCAAGGTCCGCGTCCATCCCGAGGATCCCGACACCGTCTACGTCGCGGCCCTCGGACACGCGCACGGACCGAACCCCGAGCGCGGCGTCTTCCGCTCGCGGGACGGCGGAAAGACCTGGAAGCGCGTGCTCTACCGCAGCGAGCGCGCCGGCGCGATCGACATCTCGATGGACGCCAACAACCCGCGCATCTTGTTCGCGACGATCTGGGAGGCGGTGCGACGGCCGCATGAGCTGGTGTCGGGTGGACCGGGGAGCGGCATCTTCCGCTCGACCGACGGCGGCGACACCTGGATCGAGATCAGTCGCGCGCGCGGTCTGCCGAAGGGCACGCTGGGGAAGATCGGCATCGCTGCGTCGCCCGCGAAGAGCGGCCGCGTATTCGCGATCGTCGAGGCGGAGGACGGCGCCGTGTTCCGCTCCGACGACGGTGGCGACAGCTGGGAGCGGGGATCGGAGGACCGCAACCTTCGCCAACGCGCCTGGTATTACCACCACATCTACGCCGATCCGAAAGACCCGGAGACGGCGTGGGTGCTGAACGTCGATGCGTGGCGCTCGAGCGACGGCGGGAAGACGTTCGTGCAGATGTCGATCCCGCACGGCGATCACCACGACCTGTGGATCGATCCCGACGACCCGAACCGGATCGTCGAGGGCAACGACGGCGGTGGGGTCGTCACCTTCAACGGGGGCGAGAGCTGGAGCGGGGTCTACAACCAGCCGACCTCCGAGTTCTACCACGTGACCACGGACATGAGCACGCCGTACCGCATCTACGGCTGCCAGCAGGACAACACGTCGATGAGCATCCCGAGCCGCGCCCCGATCGCCGGCGTGACCGCGGCGGACAACTTCGCGGTCGGAGGTGGCGAGGCCGGCCACATCGCGGTGCGTCCCGACGACCCGAACATCGTCTACGCCGGCGAGTACCAGGGCATCATCACGCGCCACGACCGCCGCACGCGGCAGACGCGACTCATCAGCGTCTGGCCGGAGCCGAGCTCGGGCGAAGGCGCGGACGCGGTGCGCTACCGGTTCCAGTGGACGGCGCCGCTCGCGCTCTCCCCGCACGACCCGAACGTCCTCTATCACTGCGGCAACCGGGTTTTCCGCACGCGTGACGAGGGCGAGTCGTGGGAAGCGATCAGCCCCGACCTCACCCGCAACGATCGGAGCCGCCTCGGTCCGTCGGGCGGGCCGGTGACGAAGGACAACACCGGTGCCGAGTACTACTGCACGGTCTTCGCTTTCGCCGAGTCGCCGGCGTGCACGTCTCGCGCGACGACGGGAAGACCTGGAAGAAGGTCACGCCCAAGGGCATCGGCACGTGGGCGCTCGTGTCGATCATCGACGCGTCGCCGCACGACGGCGGGACCGCGTATCTGACCGCGAACCGCTACAAGCAGGATGACTTCCGGCCGTACCTCTTCAAGACGAAGGACTACGGACGGACCTGGAAGAAGATCACGACCGGGATCCCGGATGACGATTTCACGCGCGTCATCCGCGAGGATCCGGCGAAGCGCGGACTCCTCTACGCGGGCACCGAGACCGGCGTGTACGTGTCGTTCGACGACGGCGGCCGCTGGCAGCGGCTCGGCGGCAACCTGCCGGTCGTGCCGATCCACGACCTCGTGATCAAGGATGACGACCTCGTCCTCGGCACGCATGGGCGCGCGTTCTGGGTGCTCGACGACCTCCAGCCGCTGCGTCAATACGGCGCGCAGGTCGCGCGCGGCCGCGCGCATCTTTTCACGCCCAAGGTCACCGTGAAGTACCGCACCGACATGGGCTTCCCGCAGCCACCGAAGATCGGGAAGAACTACCGCATGACCGGCGCGACGATGGTCACCTACCGCCAGCGCGAGAAGCCGACCGGCGAGAAGGTCGCCATCAACATCGACGCCGGTACCAACCCGCCGAGCGGGGTGCTTGTCCAGTACTGGCTGCGCGACAAGGCGAGCGCTGAGGCGACGCTCGCGCTCCTCGATGGTCGCGGCAAGGTGATCCGCGAGTTCAAGAGCGACCCGAAGGCGCTCGATGAAGCGCTGAAGAGGCCCGAGCCGCCGCAGAAGACGCCGCCGGAGGGGACGGCGCAGCCGCCGGAGACGAAGGACCCCAAGGTCCCGGTCCTCGCGGGGCTGAACCGCTTCATCTGGAACATGCGCTACCCCGACGCGGCCAAGATCGAAGGCGAGGGCGGGACCTGGGAGGCCTTCGAGGCGCAGCTCGCCGGTCCGCAGGTGCCACCGGGTTCGTACCGCGTGCGACTGAAGGTCGCGGGCGAGACGCTCGAGGCGCCCTTCGAGATCCGCAAGGATCCGCGCGTGAGCGCGACGCAGGAGGATCTCGAGGCGCAGACGGCACTCGCGCTGACGGTGAATCAGAAGCTCGACGAGACGCATCGGGCGATCAACGCGATCCGCAAGCTCAAGATGCAGCTCGATGCCTGGGAGGCGCGCGCGAAGGAGCAGGTCGGGCAGGCGCGTCTCGCTCGCGCGGCGGCGACGCTGCGGGAGAAGGCGAGCGCGGTCGAGCAGGAGCTGGTGCAGGTCAAGGCAAAGAGCCGCCAGGACACGCTCAACTATCCGGCGAAGCTCAACGCGAAGCTCGCCTCGCTCGGCGGCTACATCGGCGGCGCCGACTTCGCGCCGACCAAGGGCATGCGCGACGTCGTCGACGACGTGTCAAAGCGGGTCGACGCGCAGATCGCCAAGTGGCAGGCGCTGGATGGTGAGATCGCGTCCTTCGACAAGCTCGTGCGCTCGTCGGGCGTGCCGGCCGTCGGCATCGGGAAGGCAAAGCGGCCATCACGTCCCGCTCGCGCGACGCGAGAACGAGCACGAGCGGCGGCGGCGACGCACACCTAGCGCGCATTGGCGGAGACGAATGGTGATGTGAGGGCGAGCCAGCGCGATCTGGTTCGCCGTGGCTACGACGCTATTTCTCGCGCTTACCGCGACGATGAAGGTAGGGCCGATCCCCGGAGCGACGCGGGCACGGCCCGCTATCAGGGCTGGATCGAGGAGTTGGCCCGGCTGATTCGGCCGCGCGCCAGAGTCCTCGATCTTGGATGCGGCGCCGGAGTTCCCGCGACAAAGCTGTTGACTGACAGGAACTTCGACGTGCTCGGGCTGGATATTTCCGCCGTGCAGATCGAGCGAGCCCGCCAGCTTGTACCGGGAGCCGCCTTCGAGCAAGCCGACATGGTCACTTGGGAACACGAGCCGGCATCCTTCGATGCGGTGGTTTCCTTCTACGCGCTGATCCACGTACCCCTCGAGGACCAGCGGAACCTCTTGCCGAAGATCCGGAGTTGGCTGCGGCCGGCCGGGTACCTCCTCGCGATCGTCGGTGCGGAGCGCTGGACGGGCGTCGAGGATTACTACGGGGCTGCGATGTTTTGGGACCATGCCGACCGAGATACCTATCTCGTTTGGCTCACCGAGGCTGGGCTTGCGCCTCTCTGGGATCGCTTCGTGCCTGAGGGCAGCGTCGGTCACACCCTTGTGATGGCGCAGGCGGTGTAGTCATGCCGTCTTCGCGAGCGGCGCGCGGGAGTCGCGAACGATCGCGCGCAGCTGCCGCAACCCACGCATGAAGTAGAAGCGGAAGATCAGCGCCGTCAGGAACTTCTTGACGCCCCCCGCGTTCGCGACGCGAAGGGCTAGGCGGACGCGCGTGCGGTCCGACCCGATGGGCTCGAACGTGTACGTGGCGTACGCCTCCGGGCCGTCGCCATACATCCACATCGTGAGCTCGCGCGGCGGATCGTCGCGGATGACCTCGAAGATCGACTTCTTGTTCGCCCCGTGCTCGCAGTGGTACGACGCATTCGTCAGCGTCCCGCGCGCACCGCTCTTCAGCGTGATGTTCGGCGCGCCCGCAAGTCGCTGCATCGTCGACGGCCGGACGATCTCGGCGTAGACCTCCGCCGGCGGCGCGTCGAGGGTCTGCGTGATCGTGACGTCGGCGTCGCCCGGCGTCACGCGCTGCGTGAGCTGCTGGTACGCGCGTTCGCGGAGATCATGAAGGTCGCGGTAGCCGGCCTCGACATGGCCGAGGTCGTAATCCTCGGTGATCGGGATGAAGCGCTCGCGCGCGAGCGCCGGCAGGCGCGCGAGCACGGAATTCGTCGCGAGGATGTACTCGTGCGATGGCACGTGGTTCTTGAGCAACCGGAAGGCGATGTTGACGTCGGCGCCGACGAGATCGACCGTGCCGCGCACGGTCACCGTCGAGTAGCTGCCGTGCTGCGCGACGAACTTGAGCGTCAGATTCGGCACGCTGCGGCAGGCGTTGCAGGGGCAGGTGGTCGCCGCGACCATGGCCCGCACGCGTCTATGGAACGACAGGAAGGCGTCCTCGAGGCAGGGAATGACCTCGTCCTCCTCGCCCACGCAGATGAGCGCGTCGCCCTGGATCCGCGAAAGCCGCAGGTGTCGCTCGAGCTCGCGTGAGGTGACCTCGAGCAGCTCGGCGAGGATCTCGCGTGAGTGCTCGATCTCGGTGTCCGCGACGAAGGTCGTGTAGCCGGAGATGTCGGCGATCGCGATGTAACCGGTGACGGCCTCGGTCATGACCGGATACTAGGTCGGCTGCGAAAGCGCGCGCGCCACGCGACCGGGTAGCTCGCGGCCCAGCTGCTGGGCCATCCAGCCGCTCGTCGCGGCGAGCTTCCTCAGGTCGAGGTCGGTCTCGATCCCGAGGCCTCGGCACATCCAGACCAGGTCCTCGGTCGCGAGGTTGCCCGCGGCCATCTTCGCGAACGGCGAGCCGCCGATGCCGCCGACGCTCGCGTCGAACGTCGTGATGCCGAGCTCGAGCGCCGCGAGGGCGTTCGCCAGCGCCTGCCCGTAGGTGTCGTGCAGATGCAGAGCGATGAGGTCGGTCGGGATCTTCGCGTCGGCGAACGCGCGCAGCAGCGTGCGCACCTCGCCCGGCGTGCCGACGCCGCTCGTGTCGCCCAGCGAGAGCTCATCGCAGCCCATCGCGAGAAGCCGCTCTGCGCTCTCGATGACGACGCGCGGCTCGGTCGGACCGTCCCACGGGTCGGCGATGACCATCGACAGGTAGCCGCGCACGCGCAGGTTCGCGTCCTTCGCGCGGCGCACGACCGCGCGGTAGCCCTCGATCGCTTCGTCGCGCGAGCGGTTCAGGTTCTTGCGCGAGTAGCTGTCCGACGCCGAGGCGAACACCGCGATCTCGGCCGCTCCGGCCGCGAGCGCGCGGTCCAGTCCTTTCTCGTTCGGCACGAGCACGGGGTAGCGGACGCCGGCGCGGCGCTTCAGCGCGCGCAGCAGCTCCTCGGCGTCGGCGAGCTGCGGTACCGCCTTCGGATTCACGAACGACGTCGCCTCGATGACGGTGTGGCCAGCGTCGGCGAGACGCTCGAGGAGTTCGAGCTTCGTCTCCGTGGGCAGGGTGCGCGACTCCGCCTGCAGACCGTCGCGCGGCGCGACCTCGACGATCTGAATGCGACGCGGCAGCGTCAATTCTTCGTCATGCTAGGCGCCGCGGCGTACAGTCCCCTGGTGCTCAAGAAGGGGAACGAGCGGCGCATCGAGGAGTTCGACGGTCCGCCCGAGCTCGCCCGCTTCTTCAAGGCGGGGCATCTCGAGACGATCCCGGCGTCACGTGCGGATCGCGTCGCGGTCCTGCGCCACCTCGCGCAGCGCTTCGAGCCGGACCGCGAGTACCACGAATCCGAGGTCAATCGCATCCTGCAGGGCGTGCACGCTGACCACGCGACGCTGCGCCGCTATCTGGTCGACGAGAAGCTCCTGCGTCGCGCCTCCGGCCGCTACCGCAGGGCCTGATGGAGTTCCAGGACGTCGTCCGGAAACGGAGGATGGTCCGCAGCTTCGAGGACCGCCCGATCCGGCGCGAGGTGGTGGACCGGATCCTGGCCAATGCGCAGCGCGCGCCGTCGGCGGGGTTCAGCCAGGGCTGGGCTTTCCTGGTGCTCGAGGGCCCCGAGGAGACGGCCCGTTACTGGGACGCGCTGTGGCCGCAGGACAAGCGCGCCGAGTTCGGATGGCCGCACATGTTCAATGCGCCGCTGCTGATCGTCTGCCTTTCGCACAAGATGGCCTACATACGGCGCTACAGCCTGCCGGACAAAGGCTGGACCGACATGGACGAGAAGCGCTGGCCGGTGCCGTACTGGGACATCGACACCGGGATGGCCGCGATGCTCATCCTCCAGACCGCCGTGGACGCCGGGCTCGGCGCCGTCTTCTTCGGTATCTCGGATCAGGCGACATTCCGCGCGACCTTCGGCGTGCCCGACGAGCTCACGGCGATCGGCACGGTCGCGGTCGGTCACCCGAAAGCGGGCGACCGTCCGTCGCCGTCGCTGAAACTCGGGCACCGTCCGTCGGCGCAGGTGATCCACAAGGAAAACTGGTAACGCTTGCGCCTCGTCTATCGTTCTGTCTCGAGATGGGGAAGGGCAGGCTCGACCTCGGCAAGCTGCGCATCGCGATCCCGCTTTCGGTCGCTTGGTTGCTGCTCGCTGTGTTCGCCGGCGCGACGAATACGACGCCGTTCGATCTCCTCGCCGCCACGGCGCTCGTCACCTCACCTGCAGTGGGCTGGACGTGGCGCTGGGTGTTGGAGAACCCCCGCTAGTCGATCGCGCTTCTCGCGTTCGCGATGGCGACGCTCCAGGCGCTCGTGCTGTGCTTCGCCGGCCTTCGCGTCAGCGCTGCGCTGGTGGCCGCTCACTTTCGGGGGCACGGCGTTGGCGACGCCGCTCGCGTTCGGCGTCGCGCACGTCGGTGTGGTCCTGCTCGGGGACTCGCGGCGCTCGGTGTCGAGCACGGGACCGAGTGGGTCGCCAATGCAACCTGGGTTGCGCCTCAACTGCAACCTGAGTTCCGCGGGTACCGCAATCCCGGTACTCGCCAGGGGCGACGATCCTCTCGCATCATCGGCTCTGTATAGGCGTTGAGTCGTCGAAGCCGAGCTATCGGCACGAATTGGGAAGGGTTTTGATGAAGCGTTTCGCG
>WNGB01013710.1_pt1 | contig 10891 bp, 10 predicted proteins | sample 5400681 | NCBI WGS metagenome assembly WNGB01 (sample SAMN13153367, study PRJNA577476) | soil metagenome | isolation source: 115 cm soil or saprolite under grassland replicate 2 | place: USA:California | collected 2016-06-15 | reverse complement strand
CGGCCAGGAGTTCCGAACCCTTCCCGGCCGCCATTACCACATAATACGGTTCGCCCCAGAGGCCAAGCTTGGCCGCGCGGGCCGCACGCTCTCGTGACAGGAGTTCGGCCGCGCAGGCGGTATGCCCGACCTGAGCCGCAACCCGGGCATAGCCCCGGGATACCATTTCGGGCCCGGCCGCCGCCTTGCTACCAACGACTTCCGTATGGGCCATAAGCCGGCCATATCGGTCGGTGGCGGCCGCCTCGGGCTGCCCGCGCAGTTCTACGGTCTGCCCGGCCAGGATCGATTCGAGCATCGCCTTGGCCGCGGATCCGGCTGCGGCACGGGGGCCGGTTTCGGCAGCTTCAGGCGCCGGCGGGACCTCGATCGCGGCCAGCCGCACCTCGCGCCCGTCGTCCAGCACGAAGCCGCGGCCGTCGACCACCCGGGCGACCTTGCCGGAGCCGAAAACCTCGAAACGGCAGGCGTTTGGGGCGGCAGGCGTGCGCTCTTGCGCCAGCGCCATGGAGACCGCAGCCGCGCAGAACGCAGCGCACATCAGCACAAGCCGGCAATACGCGCCGGCGCTGACAGACCCCATCCCCATGGGGTCCAGCGAAATATTCGAATCGGGCGGCACTGCGGCGCTTGGCTCGGTCATGCACAGCAAAATAGGCGTTTGGTGGGGGTTCTTGGCAGTACTGGGCCGCCCCGATTCCGGTCCAGGAACCAACCGCCTTGGATCGGATGACGGCGCCTCGAGCGGTTGCCGCAATCCCCCTGGCTCGGTAACGTGACCCGCGAAACCTCTAGTGGCCCGATTCCGAAGTTCGCCAGCACTCGCGGCACATTCTCAGGCGAACTTCGGAATCAAGGGCCACTAGCAACTCTATGATTCTAGTGCCCCTTTTGAACCCGAAGTTCGCGATCGGATTCGCGGCACTAGCGCGCGAACTTCGGGTTCGGGGCACTAGCGATCCGGGCCGTTCCGGGTACCCGGGAGGCGTGATTTGACAACGGTTTCCGTCGTACTCCCGTCGCTCCTCAAGCCATTCACCGACCCAAGTCAGTCCGGCCGGCTGTTTCTCGAACAGGCGGTGTCCTCGATTCGCGCCCAGACCGCCGCCAAGCAGGTGACCTTCCAGATCGTCGTCGGCATCGACGCCGCCGCTGGCGCGAAGGTGCCGGCCGGCCTCGCCGAACGGCTCGGGATCACATTCGTCGAGAGCAACGGCCGCTCGATCGCCGCGGCGCTCAACGCCGCCACGAGGCGATGCAACGGCGACTACCTCGGCTTCCTCGAGGATGACGACCAGTGGGCTCCGGTCTTCGTCGAGACGGCTCTGGTCGCGCTGCAGGACGCCGACTTCGTGTCGTCGACGCAACTGGAGGTCACCGAGCAGCGCGAGGTCGTCAGAACCGTGGACTTTGCCACCGCCTCGACCTGGCTGATGAAGCGCCAGACTTTTGAAACGGTCGGCGAGTTCGACGAGACCTTTCGCATCCATCACGACAACGAATGGCTCGGACGCCTGGGCGACAGCGGGTGTCGGCGGATCCATCTGGTCGAGGCGACCGCACCGGTAATTCCCGAGATCGTCGCCCCGGTGCGGCCGTGGCTCGCTTCGGTATTGCGATTCGGCGGCCGTTCGATCCGCCTGCTGCGGCATGGCTCGCCCTGGCCGTTGGTGCTGCGCCTTGTCCACCAGTCATCGGTCATGCAACAGGTTGAAGACAATTCGGCCTACCTGGAGCGCAGCCAGCATGAGCACGCGTTGCTGGAGCAGAAGTTCGGCCGGGTGCCATGGTGATGGACATTAGAGCGCCGAGCGTATGCATCATTGGGGGCGCGGGGCGCGTTGGGCTTCCGCTCGGCATCACATTCGCCCGCGTCGGCGTACCAACCACGCTGTTCGACATCAACGCCGACGCCATCGCGGCGATTTGCGCGGGCCGTTTCCCATTCAAGGAGAAGGGCGCCGATCTCGCGCTGCCGGCGGCGCTCAAGAGCGGTAATCTACGCGCCGTGAGCGCGCCGGCCTCGGTCATCTCCGAGAGCGCTATCGTGGTCCTGGTGATCGGCACGCCGGTCGACGAGTATCTCAACCCGCACTTCGCCGGCCTGTTCAAAGTGATCGACGGCTATCTGCCGCATTTCCGCGACGGGCAGATTTTGCTCCTGCGCAGTACCGTCTATCCCGGCACCTCGGAGCGGCTGCAGCGCTACTTTGCCGACAAGGGCCTCGCCGTGCAGGTCGCGTTCTGCCCCGAACGCATCGCGGAAGGAGAGGCGCTGCAGGAGCTCGCCGAACTGCCGCAGATCATCTCGGCGTTCGACGACGGCGCCCGCGCGCGCGCGCGCAAACTGTTCGAGAAGGTGACCAAGAGCGACGTCATCGAGCTTGATCCGTTCGAAGCCGAGCTCTCGAAGCTGTTTTCGAACGCCTGGCGCTACATCAAGTTCGCCGTGGCCAACCAGTTCTACACCATGGCGACCCAGCGCGGCGTCGACTACGGCCGTCTCTACGACGCCATGATCCAAGGCTATGAACGCAACCGCGACCTGCCGACGCCCGGCTTCGCGGCCGGCCCGTGCCTGTTCAAGGACACGATGCAGCTCGCTGCGTTCAGCCAGAATCACTTCTTCATCGGGCACGCCGCGATGCTGGTGAACGAGGGCCTGCCGCAATTCCTCATCGAGCATATCAAGCAGCGCCTGTGCAAGGACCTCAACCAGAAGACCATCGGCATCCTCGGGATGACCTTCAAGGCGGACAGCGACGATCCGCGTGACAGCCTCTCGTTCAAGCTGCGCAAGCTCGCCTCGCTGGAAGCCAAGGACGTGCTCTGCCACGATCCCTATCTGCCGCAGGCGGGGCTCGTGCCGCTCGACGAGCTGCTCGAGCGCTCCGACATCATCATCCTGGCGACGCCGCACGAGCAGTATCGCTCGATCGAGCGCGGGCGGCTGAAGGACAAGATCGTCGTCGATCCCTGGCGCGCTCTGCCATAGATCGCTTTCCCATCGAGTACTCATTCGCATGAAGATCTTGGTCACAGGTTCGTCTGGATTCATCGGCGGCTATCTGGTGCAGGAATTGCTCGACGCCGGACATGCCGTGGTCGGCATAGACAACTTCGAGAAATACGGACCCGTGGCCAAGAGCTACGACAGGCACCCGAACTATCACTTCATCGAAGGCGACGCCAAAGACGTGGACCTGCTGCGCCGCCTGATCGCCGACTGCGACCATGTGGTTGCCGGCGCGGGACGGATCGGCGGGATCAGCTATTTCCACGCGCTCGCCTACGACCTGATGGCGGAGAACGAGCGCATCATCGCTGCGACCTTCGATGCCGCGATTTGGGCATTCAAAGAGCGGCGGCTTCAGAAGGTTACCGTGCTGTCGTCCTCCATGGTCTACGGAAGCGCGGCCGAGTGGCCCACGCCGGAGGAGGCCGTACGCCGCATTCCGGTGCCCTCGTCGACCTATGGCTTTCAGAAGCTGTCGTGCGAATTCTTCGCGCAAGGGGCGCGCGAACAGTATGGATTGCCGTTCACCATCGTGCGGCCTTTCAACTGTGTGGGCATTGGCGAGCCGCGCGCCAGGATCGAGACCGAGATGAAGTCCGGCAATCTCAAGCTTGCCATGAGCCACGTCGTGCCGGACCTCGTGCTCAAGGTCCTGCGCGGGCAGGACCCCCTGCACATCCTGGGCAGCGGCCGGCAGGTGCGCTGCTATACCTACGGTGGCGACCTGGCACGCGGCATCCGGCTCGCCATCGAGCGCGCGGAAGCGCTCAACGAGGACTTCAATCTGTCGTCCTCGGAGGTCACCGACGTGCTGACGCTCGCCCGCATGATCTGGGAGAAGATCCATCCGGACAAACCGTTCCGCTTTGTCTGCGACGAGCCCTTTACTCACGATGTGCAGAAACGCATTCCCGCGGTGGAGAAGGCGAAACGGCTGCTCGGGTTCGAGGCGACGACGCCGCTGAGCGCCATCCTCGATGAAGTGATTCCATGGCTGAAGGAGGAAATCGCGGCCGGCCGGTGCTGATGGGGGTGGAGCGATTCCGTGCGGTAGTGTCCGCGTCATGGCCGGGCTTGTCCCGGCCATCCACGTCTTGCTTATGGCACGAAAGACGTAGATGCCCGCAATAAGTGCGGGCATGACGAAGGAAAGACGGAGTGTTGAAAATGATCAAGGTCAAACGGCTCGGGCATGCCACCTTCAAGACGCCCGACCTCGAGCGCATCCTGGACTACTGGACCCGCATCATCGGCTTCACCGTCGTCGAGCGCGACAAGGAGCGCGCCTTTCTGGCCACCAAGTTCGGCGAGGAGGTGATCGCGGTCGAGAAGGGCGACTCGGGCGCGCTGGCGCGGGTCTCGTTCCAGGTCGCACCCGGCAGCGACCTCGCCGACGTGCGCAACGCGCTCGCCAAGGACGGCGTCACCTGCGAGCCGCGCAGCGACATCTCGCCTGGCGTCGCCAAGGCGATCACGTTCACCGATCCCAAGGGCACGCCGGTCGAAATCTACGCCGACTACAGGTTCGCCAAGCGCGACACGGTCGAGCAGGGCATCATGCCGCAGAAATTCGGCCACATCGCCGCGCGCCATCCCGACGTGCAGAAGGTCACGAGCTTCTACACCGACATTCTCGGCTTCCGGGTGTCGGACTGGATGGGCGACCGGTTCTCGTTCCTGCGCTGCGGCTCCGACCACCACACCGTGAATTTCGTGCGCTACGAGGAGGCGCGCCTGCACCACATCGCGTTCGAGGTGCGCGACATGGCGGAGCTGCAGCGCTCCTGCGACTACCTCGCGCGCAACGGCATCCAGCTCGTCTGGGGCCCGATCCGCCACGTCGTCGGCCACAACATCGCGGCCTATCACCGCAATCCCGACGACCAGCGCGTCGAGCTGTTCTGCGAGCTCGACATCATGCGCGACGAGGAGCTCGGCTATTTCGAGCCGCGCCCCTGGCACGAGGACTTCCCGCAGCGCCCGAAGGTGTGGCCGGCCGATACGCTGCGCGCCTACTGGGGCTTCGGCTCGTTCGGCACGTTCCCGGGCTATCCGTGAACTTGTCCGTTTGTACACAAGTCGTGCGGCAGGCTCGGTCTGCTCCCTCTCCCCGAAGGGGAGAGGGGTGGGGTGAGGGGGTTCGGCTCTCTCGATTGATCGTAACCCCCTCACCCGACTTCCTCGCCTCGCTCGGAAGTCGACCTCTCCCCTCCGGGGAGAGGTGAAGCCGCGGCGTGCGCATCACGTTCTTCCTGCATCACGTGCGCGGCGGGATCACAATAATTCGCTACTGCTTGTAATACTTCTTCGCGATCTCGATCTCCGCCGGCGACGCCGCGAACGCCTCCGCCACCGTCTTCTCCAGCTCGTCATGCCTCCCCGGCAACAGGTCGAGCTTGCGCTTGGCGGCGTCGGCCAGGAACTCCGGGTCCTTGACCATCGCCATCAGCGCGCTCCGCACCGCATCGACCCGGTCACGCGGCACGTCGGGCGGCATCGCGATCGGGTGGCCCATCTCATCGGCGCCGAGAAACAGCCGCAGGACGTTGGCCTGCTCGGTCGTCTCGGCGAGCTCGTAGACCGAGCGCACGTCCGGCCGTTCCGGGATCGGCCGCCGCACATAGATGGTCACGATCGAGATCTTGCCCTCGCGCACCCAGTCCGCATGCGCCGACTTGAGGAATTCCCACGGCATCAAGGTGCCGTCGGCTTCCCCGCGCTCGACCGCCAGCGCCGCCTCGCCGCTGCCGCGATAGCCGCGGATCAGCTTGAACCTGGTCCCGACCACGCCGTTGAGCATGGTCGAGTTGATCTCGGCCTGGCTCAGTGGGCCGGTGCTCGCCACCAGCGTTTCCCGCGTTTTCAGATCACCGATCGTCTTGGTTCCCGACGTATGCCAGGTGAACAGCGTGGCGGTCGTCGCGATGATGCGCCCGATCCAGTTGAATTTTCGCGTGTCATAGGCGATCGACTGCACGCCCAGAATCTGTGCGAGCGTGATGTTGGGCACCAGCACCGACACCACGGTGCCGTCCTTCGGCGCCACACTGGTCAGATAGTTGGCGGCCTGCATGCCGGCGGCGCCCGGCATGTTCTGCGCCACGATCGACGGATGGCCCGGGATGAACCGCCCGAGATGGGCGGCCGCGAGCCGGGCGTAGAGGTCGAACGAGCCCCCGGGCGCGTTCGGGATGATCAGGTTGACGGTCTTGCCGCGATAGAATTCCTCCGGCGGCTGCGCCTGCGCGGCGTGCGTCGTCGCCGCCAGCCCAGCCGCAACGAGAAATCTCAGCACGCATGTCGTGATCATGGGTGCTTCAGCTCTGCGCCTTGAACAGCGGCGACACCTCGGTCTGCGTGAACTCGGACGCGACGTGGTCGAAGAACGGCATGTAGGAGAACGCGATCCAGCGGCACTCCGAGCCCGGATTGATGTTGAAGTGCTGGTGCTCGACCCCGCCCGGCTTGATCGGCAGCAGCAGCAGATCGCCGGCCTCCCAGTCGATGCGTTCGCCGTCGACCACCGAATAGCCCTTGCCTGTGATGACGTAGATCACCAGCCCGCCCTGGTGGCGGTGCTTGCCCGACTGGGTCTTGAGGTCGTGCGAAAAGACGCGCCAGTCCTGCAGCGGCGTGTTCTTATGGATCTCCGGATTGAGGTGGTACATCAGCCGGCCCTGCCGGGTCAGGAAGAACTCGCGGTCGGATGGCTTCACCACCACCTGTCCGGTCTCCTGCCGCTCCAGGAATTCGCGCCGGCTGCGGATGAAGATCTCGTACGGCGTCTCCGGGATCGTGCCCCGTTCGCGCTCGCGCGTGCGTTCGATTTCGGCCATGTCGGATGTCCCCGCTTAGTCGGCGGACGCTGGGCGCCGGTAGTCCGGCGACTGTTCGAGCTGATGGAAGCCGCAGCCGCGGTCGACGCCGGTGGCGGCGAACAGATTGGGCTCGACCGCCAGGAACACGGCCGGCTCCGACGGATCATCGTTGAAGTGCTGCACCACGATGCCGTCGCGCTTGCACGGCAGGCTCACCACGTCGCCGGCCTCCCAGGCGTGCTTGACGCCGTCGAGCATGGTGTGGCCGCGCCCCGCCACGATGTAGAGGATCTGCGCGCCCTGGAACTTGAGCCGGCCCGAGCGGCTCCCGGGCGGGATCTCCTGCCGGTAGATCGACAGCGTCGACAGGATCGTGTCGGTGATCGCCGGGTGCAGGTACCAGCGCATCAAGCCCTGCTCGTTGTTCTCCAGCGGCAGCTCGGAGAGCCGCACCACCTGCACGGCGGTCTTGCGGCGCTCGCGCTGCTGGTCGCGCAGCGCGATCAGCTCGTTCCAGAGGTTCATCTTCGCCAGTGTGGCGGTCCGCTCGCTCGTCACGTTGTGCTCCTGCCTGGGATGTGGCCCGGATGGTAGGCAAGAACCCACGGCATGGCCAGACGCGAGACGGCCGGGCGCCGGCGTCTTGGGCGGCATAACGCCGTGGCCAACGGTTGTGCTATCATCCGGGTGGTCGCGAGCGGCCCGGAGCGTGCGGACATCACCAGCCGGCTGTCCCGCACGCGTCGCGGCGCTCGCGATCGAGACGTCATTAATGCGGAGGGGATCATGGCCGACCCGAGCGCCACCGGAATCGCAGCGGTTGCACTTGCGTCTGCACTCCTGATCACGAGTGCCGCCGCGCAATCCTCCGACCCTGCGAAGTATCCCGACTGGAGCGGCGGCTGGCAGCGGTTCGTGAACCGCGGGCTTGGCGGCCAGCCATCGTTCGATCAGACCAAGCCGTGGGGCCGCGGCCAGCAGGCGCCGCTGACGCCGGAATATCAGAAGGTCCTGGAGGACAGCCTCGCCGACCAGGCCAAGGGCGGGCAGGGCAATTTCATCGACCACGCGCTCTGCCACCCGGCCGGCATGCCGTTCATGATGGTCGCCACGCGGCCGCTCGATTTCGTGGTCACGCCGCACACCACCTACATCCTGGTCGGCGGCTCCGACCACTATCGCCGCATCTTCACCGACGGCCGGAGCTGGCCCAGGGAGATCGAGCCGAGCTACTCGGGCTATTCGATCGGCCGCTGGATTGATACCGACGGCGACGGCCGCTTCGACCTGCTCGAAGCCGAGACGCGCGGCCCGTTCAAGGGCCGCCGCACCTACGACGCCACCGGCCTGCCCCTGCACCACGACAATCAGTCGGTGTTCAAGGAGCGGATCACTCTCGACAAGGCCGATCCCAATCTCCTGCACAACGAGATCACCGTCATCGACAATGCGCTGACGCGGCCCTGGACCGTGAACAAGCGATACATTCGCAAGCCCGCGCCGCATCCCGAGTGGCCTGAGGCTTATTGTCACGAAGGCACCGCCCTGGTCGGCTTTGGCGAGCAGATCTACTACCTGAGCGCCGACGGCTTGTTGATGCCGAGTCGCAAGGACCAGCCGCCGCCGGACTTGCGATATTTCAATCAAACGCGGAAGTGATCCGCCGAGCGGCGCCTGCGCTGCGGCGGGCCATTTTTCGTCGCGGGCAAGGCCAGACACGCGGCGCCGCTTGCGCCCGACGCGAAGTCGCTTTTTCGGCGGGATAGGGCGCTTGTTGCCGCGGTGCTTCAGGCATGGGCATCACCAAGCTCGTCCCGCCGACTCAAACGGCTTGGAGCTTGATCTGACCGGCCAAGCGTTCGACGTCCTCGGGCCGGCACAGCTCCGTTCCCGGCATCAGCAATGCCGCCGCTCCTGCGGCCATTCCGTATCGAAAGGCATCTTCGATCGCGTGGCCCGAAACCAGTCTCCAGATCATGGCGCCGAGGAAGCTGTCTCCCGCGCCCACAGTGCTGACCGGCTTTATCGGCACTGGCTGCGCGCGCCATTGGTTGTCGCGCGTCACCAACAGTGCGCCTTGATCTCCCAGCGTCAGGGCAACGACCTCTGCCGCGCGATCATCGAGCAAGCTGCGAGAGGCAGCGATCCAGTCACGTTCATCGTCCAGTGGCTTTCCCACCAAGCCCTTCAGCTCGCGCAAATTTGGCTTCACGAGATAGACCCCTGCCTCGAGGGCGGCCTTCAATGGCGCTCCGGACGTGTCGATGACGAGCTTTCCGCCGGCTTGCGTCATCGCCTTGCCGACCCGCCCGTAGAAATCCGCGGGCACCCCCGGCGGCAGGCTTCCGCTCGCCACCACGAACCGTGCTGAGCGCTGCTGCGACGCGAAGGCGTCGAGGCAGCCAAGCCATTCCCGTTCGCTCAGCTGCGGCCCCGGTAAGACGAACCGGAACTGCTCACCCGATTCCTGTTCGAGAACCGTGAAGTCCTCACGCGTCTCTTGCGCGATCGGGATGCTCACGCCCCGAATTCCTTCTTGATCGATGAGTTGCCGCAGCAACTGCCCGAGCGACCCGCCCGCCGGATACAGTGCCGTGACGTCGACGCCGAACCGCTTGAGCACACGAGCGACATTGATTCCGCCCCCGCCCGGATCGCGCCGTTGCGGTGCGCACCGCAGCTTGTGCACCGGTGCTACGCGCGCAACGGAGGTCGAGGCATCGATCGAGGGATTGATCGTGAGGGTCAGGACATCTGTCATTCTTGAGTTGCGCAGGCGCTGCCAGACCCTATTTGCGCGCGGTGGCCAGCCACAGCGCAGCCGGTCTGGACAGATCGAACCTGCCGCCTAATGCCATCCCGATCGGCCGGGCGTCGCTTGTCAGTGCTCAATCAGGGCAAACGCTTGGGTCGGAATCCACCCACTCGGAGGTGCGGTTTGTCGCTGTTCCATGTCAATCAGGTGGGAATGGAAAAGTTCCTTGTGAGCCCAACGCTGTAAGCCCGAGTCAGAGCACGCGGGCCGGTGGCAGGGCGAGGCCAGACGCGCGGCGTCGCGCGCCGGCAGAAGCCCGTTGCTTACGGATATGCTATCATCCATCTAGACCAAGCCGGTCCCGTAGCTCAGCTGGATAGAGCACCGGTTTCCTAAGTTCCTACTCGATTTTGAGCCGCCGACTGCTTCAATAGGTTGGTCGGAGCGACTGTTCCTTTGGCGGAGGCTCAACCTTCGTGACGCCTCCCCATTCTTGCACCAGTTGCGGTCGCCATTGGGGAGGAGCAGACATGCAAACTTTCCCTGACCGACGCGAATGGCCCATTTCGGACATCGAACGCGCACGAACAAAAATATCAACTATCCGACTGGACGGAGACGGGGCGATGGACATTCGATCGACACTGACGGAGCTATGTGAGGCCTTCAACGCGCACGATCTTGATCGCATCATGGCGTTCTTTTCTGACGATTGTGTCTTAGAGATGCCGAGGGGAAGCAAGCCTTGGGGTTCTCGTTTCGAGGGCAAACGGAACGTACGAGAAGCGCTGGCAACACGCTTTGAAGGCCTGCCTGATGTCCACTACGGCAACGATGAGCATTTTGTGGATTCGACTGCCGATACTGGCATCTCAAAATGGACCCTCACAGGCACCACCCGCGAGGGGACGAGAAAGGAGGTCCAAGGTTGTGACTTCTACACGTTTCGCAACGGCAAGGTGATCCGCAAGGACTCATATTGGAAAATCGTGGAGTAAGAGTCCGATTGGCCCTAAGCGGCGGTGTTGGGATGTCTGCTCTTGCGCCGCTCTTGGGGGACAAGCAGACATCCGCCAAAGACGCCGAAAACGTCGCGAATGACCCGGAACTGACGCGCGGGCCTGAGCTGATTTCGATCGGACCGAAGGTCTTCGATCTGCTCGCTTACCTGGTGCAGAACTGCGACCGTGTGGTCAGCAAGGACGACCTGCTTGAGGCGGTCTGGGGTGGGCGGGTCGTCTCGGAATCGACGCTGACAAGCCACATCAATTTTGCCCGCAAAGCAGTCGGCGACAGCGGGGA
>WNGB01013707.1_pt1 | contig 10891 bp, 11 predicted proteins | sample 5400681 | NCBI WGS metagenome assembly WNGB01 (sample SAMN13153367, study PRJNA577476) | soil metagenome | isolation source: 115 cm soil or saprolite under grassland replicate 2 | place: USA:California | collected 2016-06-15 | reverse complement strand
CCCCACCCGCAGCGCCGAGGAGCTGATCCAGAGCCTGGCCGCCCCGGAGTTGAAGCGTTGACGGGATCCACGGTGGAGGCGGAATCCGGCACGGCTGCAAACAAGGGCTTCGCCCGAGTGTGTGAGTCCGTCTTCCCGAAGTCGCCCCCACGTGGCACGTGGACCCGAAGGGATGCACCGAAGGTGCTCCCAACATCCCAGGTGAGAAGGGGGGTTCCGGACCACCCCACGAAATCCGCACCCCACCACCGCGATTTCGTGGGGACCCCGGCGGAAGGGGGGGCCCGCCCCCCCTTGCACCACCGTGCCTGAGACACGGCGCCACTTCCGAGGGCGCGTCGACGCGGCGCTGGAGAACCCGCGGCTGCAGCAGGCGCTGACGGAGGCCATGACGAGCCTGCGGGCCATGCGTGAGCGCGGCTTCCAGTCCTACGACTTCGCGACCGGCCGGGAGGAGCTGAAGCGCCGGCGGCAGGCCAACCTCGGCCGCCTGCCGGAGCTGGTCGAGCGGTTTCGCGAGCGGCTGGAGGCGGTGGGCGGCACGTTCCACGTTGCACACGACGCAGACGATGCGCGGCGGGTCATCGGTGAGATCTGCCAGCGGGCGGGCGCGGGCATCGTGACCAAGAGCAAGTCGATGGCCACCGAGGAGATCGGGCTCAATCGCCACCTCGAGGGCCTGGGCATGGAGGTGGTCGAGACCGACCTGGGCGAGTACATCGTCCAGCGCCTCGGCCAGCACCCCAGCCACCTGCTGGCGCCGGCGATCCACCTCACGGTCGCCGATTGGGCGGAGGAGCTGGGCGTCGAGCCCGACCGCGACGCGATCATGGCGTACGCGCGGCGCACGCTGCGGGAGAAGTTCATCGGCGCCAGCGTGGGCATCAGCGGCGCCAACGCGGCGATCGCCGAGACCGGCACGGTGATGATCGTCACCAACGAGGGGAACGCCGACCTCACGATCACCCTGCCCCGTGTGCACATCGCGGTGTTCGGGATGGACAAGGTGATCGCCAGCCTGGACGACGCGGTGGCGATCCTGCGCATGCTGCCCCGCTCGGCGACCGGCCAGCTGATGAGCGCCTACGTGAACTGGGTGACCGGCCCGTCGCGCTCCTCCGACATCGGGTTCCAGCCCGTGATCGGCGCGCACGGCCCGCGCGAGATGCACTGCGTGGTGCTGGACAACGGCCGCGGCCAGATGCTGGCCGACCCGGTCTTCGCGGACGCCCTCACCTGCATCCGGTGCGGCGCCTGCTCCAACGCCTGCCCGGCCTTCATGGCCGTCGGCGGCCACCAGTTCGGGCACATCTACAGCGGCCCCATCGGCCTGGTGCTCACGCCGTTCCACCACGGCATGGAGGCGGGCGAGTTCCCCAACTCGCTGTGCACGCAGTGCAACGCCTGCCAGGAGATCTGCCCCGTCGACATCCCGCTGCCACGGCAGATCCTGGAGCACCGCCGGCGCGGCCACCGCAAGACGCTCGCCAAGCGCGCGCTGCTCCGGCTGTGGTCCCGGCCCGCGCTGGCGCAGGCCGGCCTGGGCCTGGCGGCGCCGCTCAGCCGCCTGCTCCCTGTCGGCCCCATGCCCCTGGCCAGACGGCCGTACCGCTCTCGAGCCCGGACGGGCGGGGACGGCCCGCCGGTCACCGTCTTCGCGTCGTGCCTGGTCGACCGGATGCTGCCGGAGGCCGGCGAGGCGCTGGAGCGCATCCTGCGCGCCGCAGGCCACCGTGTCGAGCTTCCCCGCCGGCAGTGGTGCTGCGGGCTGATCGCCGCCAACGCCGGGGACTTCTCCCGGGGGGCGCGCCTGTTCGACCGGCTGGCGGCCGTGCTCGACGGCTCGCCCGGGCCGATCGTCACCCCGTCGGCGTCCTGCTTCGGGGCCGTGACGATCGACTCGCTGGAGTGGGACGGCGCGCGCAGCGGCGACCTCGCCACCAGGGTGCGGGCGCGCACGCGCGACTCCACCCGGTTCGTCCTGGAGCTGCTGGAGGCGCGGCCGGCGCTGGTGCGGCCCGCAGCAGGCGCGCGACAGCGGGTGGCGTACCACGACTCCTGCCAGAGCAGGCGCCAGCTCGGGCTGGTTGCGGAGCCGCGGCGGCTGCTGGAGCTGGCCGGCTACGAGGTGGTGGAGCTGCCGGACATCGCCAACTGCTGCGGCTTCGGCGGCACCTTCTCGCTGGACTGGCCCGAGGTGGCCGACCGGATGGCGCAGTGGAAGCTGGACGCGGTGGCCCGGACCGGCTGCGGGGTGGTCGTCTCGGACAACCCGGGCTGCCTGATGCACATTCGCTCTGCGTCCAGCCGGCGAGGCCTGGACCTCCGCGTGGCGCACGCGCTCGAGCTGGTGGCCGAGCGGCTGGCGTAGCGGTGGAGCGACGGGTGAGAAAGGACTCCAGCGTCCCGGCAAGCAAGGGGTTCGCCCGAGTGTGTGAGTCGATCTACCGCAGCTCACCATGCGCGGCACGCAGGCCCGAAGGGATGGACCGGAGGTCCCCCCAACGTCCGGGACAGGAGGGGGGGTTCTGGACCACCCCACGAAATCCGCACCCCATCACCGCGATTTCGTGGGGACCCCGGTGGAAGGGGGGGCCTGCCCCCCCTTGCATCTGATGGAGCTCGACTTCCTGCTGGTGGCGGACCGCGCCGAGGCGGTCAACGGCAAGCTGTACCTGCTCGGCGGCGCCTGGGACCGGATCACGCTCCCCCAGTTCCCGGGACAGGCCAACTTCGACGTCGCCCTGGGCGTCATGGTCGGCTACACGGAGACGAACGAGCGCCACGAGTTCGGGCTCACGCTGGAGGACGACGACAACCAGGTGGTGCTGGGGCCGGTGAGCGGCCAGCTCGAGCTGGGCCGGCCGCCGGGCCTGAAGCCGGCGCAGGCGCAGCGGTTCATCGTGGCGGTGCGCGGCCCGTTCCCGTTGCCAGCGGCGGGCTGCTACCACTGGGTGCTCGCGCTCGACGGCCGGCAGGTGGGCCGCACGACGTTCTGGGCGGACGAGGTGCCGGTCCAGACGGTCTGAGGTCGCAGCGGGGACCTCGGTCAGGGCGAGACCGTCGGTAGCTGACGCTGCTGGCGCCTGGCGGATCAGATGACCCGGACCCGGGCGTCCACGCTCTGCCAGCGTCGGTCCGCGGTCAGGATCTCGTCGGCATCCAGCTCCAGGCCGGTGGCGATGACCAGGGCGTCAGGCAACTTCAATCCGGTGCTCGCCCGAAGCTTGGCAGCGCGTCGTGCCATCGGCCTGGAGATGGTTTCGACCCCACCGATCGCGGCGAGGAACTGCTCGGCCACGGTCTCCTCGTTCGGCCCTCGGCGAGCCGAACCAACCAGCACTTCGGCAAACGCAATTATCGGGATCACGAGACTGTGGACCTCGAAGGCACGGGTCAGCTCCGCGACCGCCGATGGATGGTGCGTGTCGGCGCTCTCGAGGAAGGCGACGAGCACGCTGGTATCGACGACGCTCAGTCCCACTCGCTGCGCAGCCGCTCCACGTAGTCCGGCCCGTACGTGCCGGTGAGAGCTCCCGCGAACCGCAGGATCGGGTTCTCCACGCGGACGAGCACCACGCGACCCGGTGCCTCGACTTCGACCCGGAGCTCGTCTCCCACTCTGAGACCGGCCGCTGTCACCACGTCTCTCGGGATGGTGGCCTGGTGCTTCGGCGACAGCCGCGTGAACCCCCTTCGCCGACGTTGTTTTACTCGTTGTGGCACGAGTAAAGAATAGCAGGGCCAGCCCCGCGCCGGACGCTCGGCGTCAGCCCTCGGGAAGCCGCATCGCCAGGCGGCTGGTCACGACCCCCGTGTTCAGGCCGATCGTGCGCAGGCCACCGAAGAAGCGCGCGTGCTCGATCTTGCAGCAGCGGTCCATCACCACCTCCAGGCCCGCCTCCCGCGCCAGCTCCGCCGCCTCGTGGCTCACCACCCCGAGCTGCAGCCACAGCACCTTCGCGCCGATCTCGACCGCCTCGCGGGCGATCGACGGGGCCTCCCCGGAGGGACGGAACACGTCCACGATCTCGATCCGGTGACCGGCGGCAGCCTCCCGCAGGCTGCCGTACACCCGGCGCCCCAGGATCTCGCGCTTGCCCGCCTGCGCGGGGTTGACCGGGACGATGTCGTAGCCGTTGGCGTCGAGGTAGATCGCCGCGAACGAGCTGGCGTTGTAGTAGTTCGAGCTCAGGCCGACCATGGCGATGGTCCGGCAGCTGGTCAGGATCCGGTAGCGGTCCCACGCCGTCAGGCCGTAGTCGTTGCGTTCACCGACCGCGCTCATCTCTCCCCCTCGCTACCCCTGGTAGGGGGCGCCGAACGCCCTGGACATGATCGAATGGCCCAGGCCGTTGCGTGAGGGCGCCGCCGTGGCCGGCTCCTCCCCCTGCGACCGCGCAAGCGCCTGGTCCAGGTCCCACAGGATGTCGTCGACGTCCTCGATCCCGACCGAGACGCGAATCATCTCCGGCCCGATGCCCGCCGCCCGCAGGTCGCCGTCGCCCAGCTGCTGGTGCGTCGTCGACGCCGGGTGGATGACCAGCGACTTGGCGTCGCCGACGTTGGCCAGGTGGCTGAACAGCTGGACGGACTCGATGAAGCGCCGGCCGGCCTCGCGGCCGCCCCTGATCCCGAACGTGAAGATCGAGCCCGCCCCCCTCGGCAGGTACTTGCGTGCCAGCTCGTGGTACCGGTTCGACGGCAGCCCCGGGTAGTTGACGTACTCGACGGCCGGGTGCTGCTCCAGGTGCTCGGCCACGCGCTGGCCGTTGGCGACGTGACGGTCCATCCGCACGTGCAGCGTCTCCAGGCCCTGCAGCAGCAGCCACGCGCTGAAGGGGGCCATCGTGGGCCCGTAGTCCCGGAGCATCTCGGCCCGGCACTTCATCAGCCACCCGAAGTCGCCGAAGTACTCGAAGAAGCGGAGGTCGTGGTAGCCCTTCGAGGGCTCGGTCATGCCCGGGAACTTGCCGTTGTCCCACGGGAAGCGCCCGCCGTCCACGATCACGCCGGCGATCGTCGTGCCGTGGCCGCAGATGAACTTCGTGGCCGAGTGGAGCACGATGTCGGCGCCCCACTCCAGCGGGCGGCAGAGGTAGGGCGAGGCGAACGTGTTGTCGATGATCAGCGGCACGCCGACCTCGTGGGCGAGGTTGGCGAGCGCCTCGATGTCGACCACGTCGATGGTGGGGTTGCCCAGGGTCTCGGCGTAGAAGGCCTTCGTCCGGGGCGTGACCGCGGCCCTCCACTGGTCCAGGTCCCAGCTGTCGACGAACCGGACGTCGATGCCCATCTTGCGGAAGCTGACGTCGAACTGCTGGTACGAGCCGCCGTACAGGGAACGAGAGCTGACGAGCTCGTCGCCGGCCTGCATCAGCGTGAAGATCGCCAGGTGCTGGGCCGCCTGGCCGGACGCCGTGGCGACCGCTCCGATCCCGTTCTCCAGCGCGGCGATCCGCTCCTCGAAGACCGCCGTGGTCGGGTTCATGATCCGTGAGTAGATGTTGCCGAAGCGCTGCAGGGCGAACAGGTTGGCGGCGTGGTCGGTGTCCTCGAAGACGTACGCGCCGGTCTGGTAGATGGGCACGGCCCGGGCGCCCGTGACCGGATCGGGGCGCTGACCGGCGTGCACGGCCAGCGTGTCGAAGCCGAACTGTCTTTCACCGCGCATGGGGCCGAGTGTAGCCGCTGCCGGCCTCGGCGGAACCGCGGGCGCGGGCCCGGCGTTTACGCTTGGTGGCAGTGCTCGAGTCGATCCACTCACCCGCCGACCTGCGCTCCCTCAGCCGTGACCAGCTCGAGTCGCTGGCCGCCGAGATCCGCTCCGTCCTGGTCGACCAGGTCTCCAAGACCGGCGGTCACCTGTCCCCGAACCTCGGCGTGGTCGAGCTCACGCTCGCCCTCCACCGCGTCTTCGACAGCCCGCGGGACGCCATCGTCTGGGACACCGGCCACCAGGCCTACGTCCACAAGCTCCTGACCGGACGAGCCGCCGCCTTCTCGACGCTGCGCCAGCCGCGCGGCATCTCGGGCTACCCCTGCCGCGCGGAGAGCCCCCATGACGTGGTCGAGAACAGCCACGCCTCGACGTCGCTCTCGTACGCGCTCGGGCTGGCCGAGGCGCGCCTGCGGGGCGGCGTGCGGGGCCACGTCGTTGCGGTGATCGGCGACGGCGCGCTCACCGGCGGCATGGCGTACGAGGCGCTCAACCAGATCGCCCACCTCCAGCCGCCCAACCTCGTGATCGTCCTGAACGACAACGGCCGCTCCTACGCGCCCACGGTGGGCGGCCTGGCGCGGCACCTGGCCCAGCTCCAGATCGACCCGCGTTACGAGCGGGTCAAGGAGGAGATCTCGCACCGCCTGCGGGACCTGCCGCTGGTCGGCGCCCAGGCCGAGGAGGCCGCCTTCCGCTTCAAGGAGTCGGTCAAGCAGCTCCTCCAGCCCACCACCGTGTTCGACAGCCTCGGCCTCAAGTACGCCGGCCCGGCGAACGGCCACGACCTCGACGCGCTCGAGGACCTGCTCCGCCGGGCCAAGCGGCTGCGGGCGCCGACGGTGATCCACGTCGTCACGGAGAAGGGCCGTGGCTACGGGCCCGCCATCGACGACGAGCTGGACAAGCTGCACCAGGTCAGCGCCCAGAGCGACCCCCTCACCGGCCGGCCCCGCAGGAGCGAGCTGACCTACACCGACGTGTTCGGCGAGGCCATGCTCTCGGCCGCCACCCGCCGGCCGGACGTGGTCGCGATCACCGCCGCCATGGCGTCCTCCACCGGCCTGCTCAACCTGGCCCGCGAGTTCCCCGAACGCGTCTTCGACGTCGGGATCTGCGAGCAGCACGCCGTGACGTTCGCCGCCGGCCTGGCGATGGGCGGGCGCCGGCCGATCGTGTGCGTCTACTCGACGTTCCTCCAGCGGGCGTTCGACCAGGCGATGATGGACGTCTGCATGCACCGGCTGCCGGTCGTCTTCGTGATCGACCGGGCGGGCGTGACGGGACCCGACGGCTCCTCGCACCACGGCGTCTTCGACCTCAGCTACCTCCGCCTGATGCCAAACCTGACGGTTGCCGCACCCGCGGACGCGACAGAGCTCTGCGCGCTGCTGGAGACGGCCCTGGCGCTGGACGGTCCGATGGCCATCCGCTTCCCCAAGGGCACTGTCCCCGCCACCCCCGACCTGCCGGTGGAGCCGATCCCGGTCGGGCGCTGGGAGGAGGTCCGGCGCGGCGGGGACGTGGCGATCCTCGCCATCGGCCGCATGGTCGAGGTCGCCACCGTGGCCGCCGACCAGCTCGCCGCCGAGGGCGTGGCGTGCGGCGTGGTGAACGCACGATGGCTGAAGCCGATGGACCCGAGGCTGGTGACGGACTGGGCACGCCGCTACCCGCTGCTGGTCACCGCGGAGGACAACGTCGGCGGAGGCGGGTTCGGCTCCGCCGTGCTGGAGGCGCTGGCGCCGCACGGCCTGGCCGGCAGGGTGCGGGTGGCGGCGCTGCCGGACCGGTTCCTGCCCCATGGCCGGCAGGCCGAGATCCTGGGCGAGCACGGCCTGGACCCCGAGGGCCTGGCGCTGACCGTGAGGGACGCGCTGGCGGAGCGCACCCGGACCGTCTGAGCACCAAGGGAGCGCGCCTGAGCCGGGGAGTCGATGCGAAGCGAGCGATGAACCCCTCCCCCCTGGAGGGGGAGGGGAAGGGGTGGGGGGGCCGTGACGCCGGCGGAAGCGAACGAAGCACGCTCTTAGACGGGCTTGCGGCCCGGGTAGCCCTCCCCGATTCGGTGCCAATGCCCCACCCGGTCCTCGCCCAGCTTCCAGCACAGCTCGACCAGCTCGCCGTCGCGATAGGAGAGGAAGTCGACCAGCCCCGTCCGCGCGTTCTTGAGCTGCACGCCCAGCTCCTCGAGGCCGCTGAGCGCCGCCACCAGGTCGTCCTCGGCAGCCCGCAGGGTCACCGTGGTCTCCTCGAACCGGTCCCGATCCGCATCGACGGCGCTCGGCCGGCGGGCGACGTACTCGCTGATGCGGACCTGGTCGGTCAGCTCATCGAGCTGGACCGACAGCTCGACGATCTGGCCGACCAGCCTGCGCACGCGGGGAAGAGCCTGGTTGGCCTCGTGCAGCTCATACGTACGCGTCCCCACGCGCCCTAGCATAGGGCCGGGTTGCAATCGCCGAACGGCTACACGCCGTACGTGAGCTTCTCGCGGGAGGAGTGGGCGAGGCTCCGCGCCTCCACTCCCCTGACCCTGACCGACCGGGACCTCAAGGCCCTCCGCGGCATAAACGAGTACGTCTCGTTGGAGGAGGTTGCCGAGGTCTACCTGCCCCTCTCCCGCCTGCTCAACCTGTACGTCGCCGCGGCGCAGGGCCTGCACCACGTGACGGACCAGTTCCTCGGCAAGCCGGAGCGGGCGGTGCCCTACATCATCGGCGTCGCGGGCAGCGTGGCGGTGGGCAAGAGCACGTTCGCACGCATCCTGTGCGCCCTGCTCGCCCGCTGGTCGCACCACCCCAAGGTGGACCTGGTCACCACCGACGGCTTCCTCTACCCGAACCGGGTCCTCGAGGACCGCGGGCTGATGAACCGCAAGGGCTTTCCGGAGAGCTACGACCTGCGCCGGCTGATGCGGTTCATGGCCGAGCTGAAGTCGGGGGCCGAGAAGGTCCACGCGCCGGTCTACTCGCACCTGGTCTACGACATCGTGCCGGGCGGCGAGGCGGTGCTCCAGCGACCCGACATCGTGGTGGTCGAGGGGTTGAACGTGCTGCAGACGCCGGACAGCGCACGCCGCCGGTCGATCCGGACCTGCATGTCCGACTTCTTCGACTTCTCGATCTACCTCGACGCCGACGAGCAGGACGTCGAGGAGTGGTACGTGGCGCGCTTCCTCACCCTTCGCGACACCGCGTTCCGCGATCCACGGTCCTACTTCCGGCGCTACGCCGACCTCTCCACCGAGGACGCCATCGCCACCGCGCGTCGGATCTGGGGCGAGATCAACGGCGTCAACCTCCGGGAGAACATCAGGCCGACCCGGGACCGGGCCCGGCTGATCCTGCGCAAGGGCGCCGACCACTCCGTCCGGGCGGTTCAGCTCCGCAAGACCTGAGACACGCGCTCCGATCGAGCCCTGCCGAGGGACCCGGCGGGACGAGCCCAGCGCGCCGCGGAGCTGCGCAGGGCGGCGGAGCATGCCCGGCTGGCCGCCGCCGGGCGCGCGCGACGCCGCCCGATCCGGCTGCGCCTCGGCTCCGTGACCGTGCTGATCGGGCCGGATCCGGCCTACAGCCCTCCGCGCAGCCTCTCCAGGCCGACCTGATAGTAGGTCACCTCCCGGTGCAGCCGGAAGCCGAGCGCATGGTTGATCGCCAGCATCGACGCGTTGGAGCCCGCGTTCTCGGTGACGATCCACATCGTTTCGGGGAACGTGCCGCGCACGTACTCCAGCATGGCGGCCTTGGCCCACTTGCCCAGGCCCCGGCCGCGGGCCCGAGGGTGCACGCCTGTGAACATCTGGCGGACGATGCCCGGCTCGTGCGGGTGCCTGAGCACGTCGGTCATGCCCACGATCGCCCCGCCCGCCTCCCGCACCACGCAGGTGGGGCTGACGCTGCCGGTGAGCGCCCTCCGCTCGTCCCACTCCCGGAGCGAGTCGGAGGTCATGATGATGTCGCCGTGGTCCAGGTCCTCGAAGGGCATCATGTTGAGCAGCTCGTTCAACGCGGCGCAGTACTCGTCGAGCACGCCGGCAGGCACCAGGTTCGGGTACAGGTCGAGCCGCGCCTCCGGTGAGGCCGCCTCGCCCTCGCGCACCCAGCGGCCGACCATGTCCCAGTCCACCTCGCGCAGGTCCAGCCGACTCTGGCGCTCGATGAGCTTCGGCTCCGCGCCGAGGCGGCCGATGAACTCGTGTCCGGGATCGTCCTCGGCCATGGTCGACAGCACCGTCGCCCCGTTCTCCTCCATCAGCCCCAGCACCTTCGGGACCAGGCTCGTGCCGATCCCGCGCCCGCGGGCGGCCTTGAGCACGTAGACCCAGGCGAACAGCAGGTGACGGTTGGTCGCGTACTCGGGTGAGTCGGGGCGCGGGCCCTCCGCGTACAGCTCGCCGACCATCTCGCCGCCGTCCACGACCTGGTACCGGTGATGGTGCTGGCGAGGGTCCGGCCGCTTCATCATCAGCTCCACCACGTCGTCGGGCGGCAGCGGCTCGTCCGGCCGACGCTCCACCTGCACCGTGCGCCGGTACGCGTGGTGGCGCTGCCACTCCGGGCGGGAGGCGTGCTCGGGAACGAACTGGACCACCTCGGGCATGCCCGCCATGGTATCGCGGGCCAGGCAGCGGACTCTTGACGAGCGCGATGGCCTGGGCGAAGCTTTGCCCGGTGGCGGTGACCGCCGAGCTCTACCGCGACATCATGGCGTGCTTCCCGACCGGCGTGGCCATCGTGACCGCGCACGAGGCTGGGACCCGTCCACGTGGGCTCACCTTGAGCGCCTTCTGTGCGGTGTCGCTGGACCCGCCGCTGGTGCTGGTCTGCCTGGACAAGGGCTCCAACACGCTGCCGGCGGTGCAGGCCTCGGGCGGGTTCACGGTGAACTTCCTGGCCGGCGGGCGCGAGCACCTGGCCGTGCTCTACGCGTCCAAGGTCGAGGAGAAGTTCGAGGGCATCGCGTGGCGGCGCCCTCACCTCTCCGAGGGCGGCCCCATCCTGCACGAGGACTCGGCGGCCTACGCCGTCTGCGTCACGCGGCAGTCGATCGAGGCCGGCGACCACCGGGTCTTCATCGGCGAGGTGCGCGAGGGCGCCGTGATCCGCGGTCGGCTGCCGCTGGTCTATCACCGGCGGGCCTTCATCGACCTGGCCGAGACCTGAGCTT
>WNGB01013703.1_pt1 | contig 10893 bp, 8 predicted proteins | sample 5400681 | NCBI WGS metagenome assembly WNGB01 (sample SAMN13153367, study PRJNA577476) | soil metagenome | isolation source: 115 cm soil or saprolite under grassland replicate 2 | place: USA:California | collected 2016-06-15 | reverse complement strand
CGGCGGCCTTCAGCACCCAGTTCACCACGCTGAAGGCGGGATCGAGGATCCACTGCCAGGCGATGGTCGACAGCACGGTCGGCACGATGAACGGCAGCAGCAGCAGCGCGCGTGTGAGATTCTTGAAGCGGAAGTCCTGGTTCATCACCAGGGCGAGCCCCAACCCGCCCACCATCTTCAGCAGCGTCGCCGCCGCGGTGTAGAAGAGGGTGTTGACCGCGACCTGCCGGAACACCGGGTCGTGCCAGGCGGCGATGAAGTTGGCCAACCCGACGAACTCGCCCGGCTTGGCGACCGGGCGGTCCTGCAGGCTGATCCAGATGCCGTAGAAGAAGGGATAGCCGACCAGGGCCACCAGGAAGGCCACCGGCAACGCGACCATCAGCCAGCTGAAGACGCTTTCGCGCTCCAGCCAGCGTCCCAACGAGAAGGCCGGGCGCCGGCGCGTTACCGCCGGCGCGAGGACCGCGGTCATCCGCCTACGTCGCCCTGTAGATCTGCTTCAGCTGTCCCTGGGCGTCGGCGATGACCTCCTTGGTCGACTTGCCGGAGCAGGCCTTGGCGAACATGTCGACGACGACGAACTTCGCCACGCTCTCCGATTGCGCCCGGCTGAGCGGCGCCGGCCAGCCCGGCAGATGCGAGGTCTTGAGCGCATCGCGGTAGGGCAGGTTGCGCGGCTCGACCTTCCACATCGGCGCGTCGTCGTAGGCGTGCAGGAAGGGCTGGTAGTAGGTGACCGCGATGTCGAACCACGGGCCGGCCTGCGGCGGGGCCATCAGCCAGCGCATGAAGTCCTTGGCCGCTTTCTGGTCCTTGGTGTGGGTGAAGATCGAATGGCAGAGCGGGTTCAGCATGTGGAACCGGCCCTTCGGTCCTTTCGGATTCTCCGACTGGTCGATCACTTTGGCCATGTCGGGGAAGTCCTTCTTGGCCGCCCACAGGATCGACTCGGCGTTGTTGGTGCAGGAGATCTGCTCCGACAGGAACGCCTTGTTGTTGTTGACGTCGGTCCAGCCCAGGCAGTCCTCGAGCATGGTCTCCTTGTAGAGCCGGCGGCAGTAGTCGATCGCGCGCGCCGTCTCGTCGGAATCGATGACGATGGTCTTGCCGTCGGCCTCGACCTCACGGCCGCCGTAGGACCACAAGAGCGGATAGAGCCAGCCGTGGTTGTCGCCGAAGCCGTGGCCGAGCTCGAAGCCGAACGGGTGGCCCGCCTTCTTGAGCTTGATGCCGGCCTCCAGAAGCTCGTCCCAGGTATCGGGGAACTTGTCGTAGCCCGCCTGCTTGAACCAGTCGGTGCGCCAGTTCATCAGCTGGCCGATGTTGCCGAACGGAATGGCCTTCCACTTGCCGTTGACGACCACGGCTTCCTGCGCCGACTCGTACCAGCCGCCGGAGTCCTTGCCGATTTCGGCCGCGATGTCGCTCACGTCGACGAACTTGTCGTCGAACAGGAAGGCCCAGTTGAAGCCGATCGCGGTCATGTCGGGGCCGGAGGCGTTCTCCGCCGCGGTGGTGACGCGGGTCAGCAGGCTGCCGACGCTCACCACCTCGTAGTTCACCTTGATGCCGGTCGCCTTCTCGTAGGCGGCGGCGAGCTTGTTCTTGAAGAAGGCGTCGTACGGCGGCACGAACGAGCTCTCGTGCATCATCGTGAGGCTCTTCGTCTGAGCCCGGACGGCGGGTGCGCCGAGCAGGGCGCCGGCGGTGCTGTACGCGGTAAGCTTAAGGACGTCTCGACGAGACTGACAGGAACTCAACGCCATAGCGAAGTCCTCCCTTGCTTCTTTGCCTGCGAAGCATAGCCGAGGCCCATGGGCGCCACCACCCTCGATGTCCCGCTGCGGAACTTTTGACGTGCAGTGCGGCATCGGCTGCTGCGATGGACAAAGCGCGACGCCGGTCGGAAGCTCGACCCTGGAAGAACAGCAGAGGAAACGCATGACGTCGGGTATTCCCGTGGAGGACTGGATCGCCCATCACGCGCGGTTTGCGCCAGGGTCGGAGGCGGCGCACGACCTGGCCTCCGGCCGGCGCTTCACCTACGCTGAGTTCGACGAGCGCGTGACCCGCGCGGCCCTTTGGCTTGCCGCTGCCTTCGGCGTCCGCCAGGGCGATCGCGTAGCGGTGCTCAGCATGAACGACACCGACGTCTTCGAATTGCAGTTCGCCTGTCGCCGGCTGGGGGCGATCTTCCTGCCGCTGAACTGGCGACTGGCGGTGCCCGAGCTCGAGTTTATTGCCAAGGATGCGAAGCCGGTGGTGCTGATCCACGGCGAGGAGTTCGCCGACGCGGCCCTCGAGGTGGCGCGGCTGGCGGGCGTGCCGCACACCGCCGATCTCGCCAACGGCAAGCCCAGCGCCTACGAGGCGGGGCTCGCGGCGGCGCGCGGCGCGCTCGATCCGCCGGCACTCGATCTCGCCGACATCTGGACCATCATGTACACGTCGGGCACGACCGGCCGGCCGAAGGGCGCGCAGATCACCTACCAGATGTGCGTGTTCAACGGCATCCAGTGCGCCATGACAATCGGGCTGACCGCGCAGACCCGCAACCTGGTGTTCCTGCCGACCTTCCATACCGGCGGGCTGAACGTGTACGCCAACCCGACCTTCCATACCGGCGGCTGCAACGTGGTGATGCGCAGCTTCGATCCCGGCCTGTTCCTGCGGCTGCTCAGCGACCGCGCGCTCGGGCTCACGCACTTGCTGGGCGTGCCGACCAACTTCCTGATGCTGGCGCAGGAGCCGGGCTTTGGCGCCGCCGACCTCTCGCACATCGTTTGCATCGGCGTCGGCGGCGCGGCGGCACCGTTGGCCCTGATCGAGGAATACGGCCGCAAGGGCATCAAGCTGCAGCAGGGCTGGGGCATGACCGAGACCGGGCCGCTCGGGCTGCTGCTGTCGGGCGACATGGCGCTCGCCAAGGTGGGCTCGTCCGGCCTGCCGCCGCTCTACGTGCGGCTCAAGATCTGCGATCCCGACGGCAACGAGGTGACGCGCGGCGAGACCGGCGAGCTGATGATCAAGGGGCCGACGGTGACGCCGGGCTACTGGAACCGGCCGGAGGCCAACCGCACCTCGTTCACCAAGGACGGCTGGTTCCACACCGGCGATGCCGCGCGCCAGGACGACGACGGCTACTACTATATCGTCGACCGCTGGAAGGACATGTTCATCTCCGGCGGCGAGAACGTCTATCCGGTCGAGGTCGAGAACGTGATCTACCAGCTCGACGGCGTGCTGGAGAACGCCGTGGTCGGCGTGCCGCACGCGAAGTGGGGCGAGGTCGGCCGCGCCTTCGTCGTGCTGAAGGCCGGCGCCAATCTCGACGAGGCCGCGGTGATTGAGCACTGCGGTGGCCAGCTCGCGCGCTACAAGGTGCCGAAGGAGGTGCGTTTCCTCGACGACCTGCCGCATAATGCGACGGGCAAGGTGCTGAAGCACCAGCTTCCGCGCACCTGAGACAGGGAGGAACGCGCCATGGCCAGCATCGTCTTCGGCGCCGGCACGTCGCATACACCGATGCTGAACATGACGGCCGAGGAATGGCCGCTGTTCGAGGAGGTCGATCGGCACCGCCCGCATCAGCATCCGGACGGCCGGGCCGCGACCTACGATGAGCTGCTTGCGACGGCGCCTGCCTCGATGCGCCAGGAGATCACCCCGGAAAGGCACGTCCAGCGCCACGGCGAGGCGATGAGCGCGGTCGACCGTCTGCGCGACGGGCTGGCCGGTGCGGCCCTCGATGCGGTGATCGTGGTCGGCGATGACCACAAGGAGATCTATCACGACGACAACATGCCGAGCATGCTGGTCTATCGCGGCGAGACGATCGCCAACGTGCCCAACCGCACCGGACGCAGCCCCGGCGCCAATGTCGACGGTCCGCGGCGGCCCAACTGGATGCAGCGCGCCGCCGCGCGCTACTACGAGGAGAGCGAGACGCGGCACTACCCGGTCCACGCGGGACTGGCCAACCATCTGATCGGCGCCCTGATCGAGGCTGAGTTCGATGTCTCGTCGGCCAACGCGTTGCCGGCCGGCGAAGGCGAGGGACATGCGTTCGGCTTCGTCCATCGCCGCCTCATGACGAAGGCGGTTCCGGTGATCCCTGTCGTGCTCAACACCTACTATCCGCCCAACCAGCCATCGCCGCGGCGCTGCTACCGGCTCGGCCAGGCGATACGCGAGGCGATCGAGAGCTATCCGGACGACCTGCGCGTCGGCGTCGTGGCGTCGGGCGGCCTCAGCCATTTCACGATCGACGAATCGCTCGACCGCGAGGTGATCCGCGCGCTCAGCGAAAAGGATGCGGACGCCCTGCAGGGCCTGCCGCGCGTGCGGCTCAACTCGGGCAACTCCGAGATCCGCAACTGGATCTGCGCCGGCGGGGCGCTCGAACATCTCGATCTGCGCTGGGTGACCTATTGCCCGGGCTACCGCACGCCGGCCGGCACGGGCACCGGCCTGTGCTTCGCTCATTGGGCATGACGTCCTGATCGAATAGCGGTCGCCGGAGCAGCAATCTTGCGCTTGGTTGCCCGGGTGTTCCCTTGCGACTTGCATATCAACTGACAGTTGAAAATTATTCCGAACTACATCTTCTCTCGTAGAGGTAGCGCCTCAATTCGATTATCCTGCGTCGGGATCCAGGGGTTCGGGACGGGGGTCAACCGATGCGCCTTCTCATATTTACGGTGGCAGTTCTGCTCGCCTGCTCGCAGCTCGCCGGCGCGGCGGACGTCGCCGTCACCGCCGTGAGCGAGCCGGCCACCATCCGCGCCACCTACCAGCAGACCAGCCAGTCCGGCCACATCATCATCAGCACGACCGCGGAAAAGGGGCTACCGGCGCTCTCCCTTCGGGCGTGGACGCTGACGTCCGGCAATGCCTTTGCGACGGTGGGCTTTCCCGGCAACGGTGGAAAGGATTCGATCGAGTTGGCCGCTACGCCGGAGCTGAAGCGCGACATCCCGATCGACATCACGGGCCTCGATGTGCCGGGCAGCTACACGGGCAAGGTCGACGTCACGGTGACGGGCCAGACGACCGGCACGGTGGTCACGATCGCTGTGACGCGCGACGATCCGAACTTCGCGCCGGTGGTCGGCGGGCCCGCCTACAAGGACAGCCGCATCACCATCACGGCGGCGGATTCCAGCGAGCCTGCGAGCTTCACCGTCCAACTGCCTACAAACAACCGCAAGCGGGAGCTCGAAATCGTGCTCGGACAGTCACTCAGCGAGGGCATGACGGTGACGCCACAGCGCTTCACGGCGTTGCCCGGTGAGCAGAGAGTCGTGTTCCTGGCGTTGACCGACAAGATGAAGCTCGGAACTTTGACCGGTACCCTGACGATCAGAGACGTCGCTCACCCGGACCTCGCCGTCGAGCTGTTCGTGTCTGCGACCAAGGTCCGCAACACGACCTGGAGAACCATCCTCCTGCTGTCCTTCGTGCTGGGCGGGGCTCTGGTCTCCGTGCTTTTCAACAACATCTTCCCGGTGAGCCTGGCCAAGCGGCGCAACCGTCAGGCCCTGACTGAATGCGAAGCCGCGATCCGTGCCTGCGGCACGGTCAGCACGACGCTGCGTTCGGCGTTGTTCGCCGAGGCAGCGCGCCTGCGCCTGGTAAACGGCTCGTTCTCCTGGTACAGCACGACCAAGGCCGAGCAGATCCAGCAGGTCCGCACGCTTCTCAAGGTTCTGCAAGACTGCGTCGACGCGGCGAACAGCATCAGCAACCAGCGCGCCATGGCCGCCATGGCTGGTCCGATCCCCATCCGCCTGCTCCTGCAGGTCGAGGACAAGCTCACCACCGCCGAAAACAACCTGGTCGACCGCAAGCTTGACGCCGCGAAGGCGAAGGTGGACGAGGCGGCGAACCTTCTCACCAACGGATCGACGCCCGCCAACCTGGCGGTGCTGCGCACGGACCTGATACGCGATATCGAGAAGCTCCTGGATGTCGCCGGCGCCGGCGACCAGCGTCCGGACTCCATTGCCGCGCTTGTCGCGAAGCTGGAGGCAGCCAGGCAGATTCCCGAAGGCATCGAGGCGGCGGACCTGCTCAAGCTGGAACGCGACCACTATATCGCGCGGACGTTCATCTGCGATTTCGAGCACAATCGAATAGCCGACTCCAACCTCGCGCAGTTCGAGGCGAAATTCCTGTCGAGCCTGCGCGACGATACGACCTCGACGACGACGAGGCTCCTGATCTCACTGGCGCAACAGAAACTGGCGCCGGCAGATGTCGCCGCGGCGATAACGCCCGACCAGGCACGCATCGAAACCGCCGACAAGATCCAGGTCTACGAGATGGGAGATTTTCGGTTCGTCTTCAAGGATCCGGCATTGCAGCGCATCGGCGCAGCCCGCAGGCTTTGCACATACGAATGGAATTTCCGCGACGGGACGGTCACGCCGCCCAGCGATTTCTGCCGCCACTTCTTTCTGGCGCCACGGCGGGGCGGTCTGTACGGGCGGATTCGCGGCTGGCTAGGGGCGCTGGTGCGATGGCTGGTCGGTGGTGGGCGGCCGGAGCAGCGACGGGACATCACGGTCACCGTGACGCCGCCGCTGAATACCGGGGAGCCGACGCCCTTCAACAAGACCATCACCTTGCTGCCCAAGCAGGATCACGGCTTCGGGGCGATCGGCATTGAGGTGGCGACGTTCTTCGTGTCGTTCTTCATGGCGGTGTGTGCCGCGTTTGGCACGCAGTACGCGACCCTGCCGACGGCGGACTCCCTATCGGTGTTCATCACGGCCTTCTTGTTCGGCTTCGGGCTCGACCAGATCCGCGACAAGACGACGACAGCGGCGGCGCAGCACTGATCTGACCGCGCGCGGTTGCCGCGCCGGTGCCCGGTCATCTACCATCGGGCCGCCGCTGGTCCGCGGCGCGCGGGAGCCGCTTCGGCCCGCGTTCCGGCAGGAGGAAGACATGAAGGCGGCTTATATCGAAAAGTTCGGAGGACCCGAGGTCCTGACCTACGGCGATCTGCCCGATCCGGTCGCGGGGCAGGGGCAGGTCGTGGTCGACGCGGTGGCGGCGAGCGTGAACGGCGCCGACCCCAAGGTGGCGCTGGGCGAATACAAGCAGACCAAGTTTCCGCTGATCCTGGGACGCGACTTCTCCGGCAGGGTCAGCGCCGTCGGCGAAGGCGTCAGCGACCTCAAAGTCGGCGACGAGGTGTTCGGCGTTCTGGAGACCGGCCGCGACGGAACTTATTGCGAGAAGATCGCCGTCGGCGCCGCCGTCGTCGGCAAGAAGCCGGCCGGCCTGTCGCATGTCGACGCCGCCGCGATCGCGCTGACCGGCCTCACGGCGATCTGCTCGGTCGAGGACACGCTGAAGCTCAAGGCCGGCGAGACCATCCTGATCCAAGGCGGCGCGGGCGGCGTGGCCGGGTTCGCCATCCAACTCGCCAAGCATCTTGGCGCACGCGTCATCAGCACCGCCAGCGCCGGCAATCTCGACTATGTGAAGAGCCTCGGCGCCGACGACGTCATCGACTACCGGACGACCGACTTCACCAAGGTGGTGAAGGGTGTCGATGCGGTGTTCGAGACGGTGGGCGGCGATGTGGCGACGCGCTCCTTCGCGGTCCTCAAGCCCGGCGGGCGGGCGGCCTTCATCGCGTCCGGGGCACAGGCGCCCAAGCCCGAGCGCAGCGACGTAACGGCGCTGCGGCCGGCGGTGCCGCGCACCCGCGCGCACATGGAGCGCATCGCCAGGCTCGTCACGTCGGGCGCGGTGAAGCCGCAGCATGTCACGACCTACAGCTTGGCGGATGCGCGCAAGGCCCTCCAGGTCAGCGCGGATCGCCACTTCAAGGGCAAGCTGGTTCTCAAGGTTCGCTGAAGCGCGAGGAGGAAAGCGTGAAAGTCGGTTTCATCGGCGTCGGCAACATGGGCGGCCCCATGTGCCGCAACATCATCAAGCGCAGCAATCACCAGGTGACGGTGTTCGACCTGAACACCGCGGCGGTGAAGGCCTGCACCGATCTTGGCGGCACGGCGGCAAAGTCCATCGCAGAGGTGACCAGGGGCGCCGACCTCGTGATGACCTCGCTGCCCATGCCCAAGGACGTCGAGGCCGTGACGCTGGGCGACAACGGCATCCTCGCCACGATCAGCAAGGGCCAGACCTACATCGACCTCAGCACCAACGCGCCGTCGATGGTGAAGAAGATCGGCGCGGCGATGGCCGCCAAGGGCATCGCCATGCTCGACGCGCCGGTCAGCGGCGGCACGACGGGCGCGGAGGCCGCGACCATCGCCATCATGGTGGGCGGCGACAAGAAGGTGTTCGACGATGCGCTGCCCGTCCTGCAGTCGTTCAGCGCCAACGTCATCCACATGGGTGGCCTCGGCAGCGGCACGGTGGCCAAGCTGGTGAACAACATGTTGTCGTTCTGCAACATGGCCGCGCTCAGCGAGGGCATGATGCTGGGCACCGGCTATGGCCTCGACCCGGAGAAGCTGCTGCACGTGATCTCGACGTCGAGCGGCAACTCGAACGCCATCAAGAACTTCACGCTGCGCGCGCTGCCGGGCAAGTATTCGCCGCCGTCCTTCGCGCTCGACCTCGCCTACAAGGACCTGCATCTCGCGCTCGAGCTGGGCGACGAGCTCGGCGTGCCGTTGAACCAGGGAGCCTCGACGCACAACCTGCAGCGCCTCGCCAAAGGCATGGGCTTCGGGCCGGACGACAGCACGTCGGTGCTGCGCGTCTACGAATCGATGCTGGGCCGCAAGGTCAAGCCGTAGCGGCTACAGGCGATATTTTTCCAGAAACGCCGGATCGGGATCGAAGCCGAGGCCGGGACCGGTCGGGACGTTGAGCTCGGGCTGCCAACGCGTGAGGCCGCTGTCGCCGTACATGTCCATGTGCGGCTGGGCTTCGATGACGGCGTAGTAGGCAGGCTGCTTCATCGTCGCCAGGAAGTGCAGGGTCGCGAGCCCGGCCGGGCCGATGAACGGCGTGTGCGGCGCGATCGAAACGCCGCGGGGCTCGAGCAACGCCACCGCGCGTCGGTTCTCCGAGACGCCGCCGATCATGCAGATGTCGGGCTGCAAAACGCCGACCGGCGGCCTGGCATAGACCGCGAGCTGTTCGGCCGATCCGAGATCGGCGCCCAGGCCGACGACGATGCCGTGGAGTTTCGGCTGCTCGAGCAGCGCTTCGGGCGGCCACACGGGATCTTCCAGCCACAAGAGGTCGAGCGCCTGCCAGCGCGTGCGGTGGCCCTCGACGTCGGCCAAGGTATGGGCATTGTTGCAGTCGGCGACGAACGGCATTTGCGGGCCGACGACTTTCCTTGCCGCTTCGATGACGTCGAGGTCGTACTCGTGGACCTTGACCGCGGCGACCTTGGCGTCCAGCGCCTCGGCGATGCGCGCCGCAACTTTGGCTGAGTCATTGTAGCGATCGAGGCTCGCCATCACCGGCACGCGCGTTCGCTGTACACCGCCCAGCAAATCGGAGAGCGAACGGCCGGCGGCCTTGCCGGCAACGTCCCAAAGAGCCATGTCGACCGCGGCCAGGGCGTTGAGGTTGGTCCCGGAGCGGCCGAACGAGGCGAGGCGAAGACGGGCTTCGACGTTCAAGCGCTCACGCTGCTCGACCGATTTGCCGACGAACAGCGGCGCGATGGCGTCGTTGATCGCGGCGACCAGGCTGTTCTGCATGGCTGGCCGCAAGCACAGGCACTCGCCATAGCCGACCAGCCCCGACCGGACAGTCACCTTGCAAAGGACGAGATACAGCGCCTCGGCCGACGAGCCGGCGCCAGCCGACTTGGGAAGCCGCAGGGCGATAGGGTCTATGCGATCGATGATCATGGTGAACGAGTTAACGCCGGCATCAGGCCGTTGGCCAGCATCTTGCAGGCCGCTATCGTGCGCCCGCCCAGCACGAAAGGAATGCCCGTGAGCCCTCCTACGATCGACCAGGCCCAGCTCGACACCCTTCTGAAGCGGGCCGGCCTCAACCTGACGGCCGATCAGGTGAAGGAACTCCTGCCCGGCGCCGTGATCTTCCAGGGCCTGATTGCGCGCGTGAACGCCCCGCTGCCGCGCGAAGCGGAGCCCGCGCTGACCTTCGACGTGGAGCAGCGCTGATGTCGATCCTGACCATCGCCGAAGCGGCCCGGCTCATCGCTGCGAAGAAGCTGTCGCCGGTCGAGCTCGCCAAGACGCATCTCGACCGCATCCACCGTCTCGATCCGCAGCTCAACGCGTTCCTGATGGTGACGGAAGAACGGGCGCTGGCCGACGCCAAGGCCGCCGAGGCGCGGCAGATGTCGAGCGGGCTGCGCGGCCGGCTCGACGGCATCCCGATTGCCCACAAGGACATCTACGGCACGGCCGGCATCCGCACGACCGCGCATTCCAAACTGCTCGAGCACAACGTGCCCAAGCGCGATGCGCACACCGTCGCCAAGTGGGCGGAGGCGGGCACGGTGATGCTGGGCAAACTCTCGACCCACGAGTTCGCCTTCGGCGGTCCGTCGTTCGACCTGCCGTGGCCGCCGGCGCGCAATCCCTGGAACCGGGAGCATTTCACGGCGGGCTCGTCCTCGGGCACCGGCGCGGCGGTTGCCGCCGGACTCATCATGGGCGGGACCGGGTCCGACACCGGCGGCTCGATCCGCGGGCCGGCGGCGCTCTGCGGCATCGCCGGCATCAAGCCGACCTACGGCCTGTGCAGCCGGGTGGGGATCCTGCCGCTCGCCTATTCGCTCGATCACGCCGGGCCGATGGCGTGGACGGCGGAAGACTGCGCGCTGCTGCTGCAAGGCATGGCCGGCCACGACCCCGAGGATCCGGCGAGCGCCGACCGTCCGGTCCCGGACTTCAGTGCCGAGCTCGGCAAGGG
>WNGB01013701.1_pt1 | contig 10894 bp, 8 predicted proteins | sample 5400681 | NCBI WGS metagenome assembly WNGB01 (sample SAMN13153367, study PRJNA577476) | soil metagenome | isolation source: 115 cm soil or saprolite under grassland replicate 2 | place: USA:California | collected 2016-06-15 | reverse complement strand
GATCTTTTGGGTGATGACCAGGACGTCGCCCCCGCGCAGCGATTCACCCATCTTGGAGACGCCGTCGACGATGATGGCGGCGAGGTCGTCCCCTTCGACGATCTCCGGAAGGCCTTCGATTCCAATCAATTCCACCTTCACCGACTCCTCCGCTGCTGCAGAAAACGGTACGTCTGCGTGGGCGACGGTTCTCGGAGGAACAGGTCGAGGTCCTCGGGCGTATCGAGGTCGAGCGCGAGGCCGGGCCGGCGAAGGACTTCGGTGCGAAGTCCGAGCTCCTTCGCGCGCGTGACGTGGGGCACGAAACTCGGCTCACCGAACCGGAGCGACAGGACTCGGGGAGGTGAGACCAGAGCGGCGTTCGTTCCTCGTTCGTTGTGCGAAGGCACGAACACCACCGCAGGAGCGGGCCCCAAGGCGCGCAGCACATCGGCGATTTCCTGCGCGGTGACCGCAGGGACATCGCCGGGGACGCACAGCATCGCGGTTTCCCCGCGGCCATCGAGCTCTCTGGCCGCGAGCTCGATGGCTGCCGTGTGGCCCTCCTTCGTCGTGTCCTCGAGCAGCTCGGCACCGAAGCGCGCGGCTCGGGTCGCGACCTCCGGTTCTCGCGTCACCACCATGATGCTCGACAGCCCGGTCACTTGGGACAGGGCCGCGAGCACATCTTCCAGCATGGCCAATACGAGCGCGCGCCTCTCCTCTGCTGTCAGCCGTTTCGAGAGCCGAGCCTTCGCCGTCTCGAGGCCCTTGATGGGGACGACGGCGACGGTCACAGGGCCGCCTCGAGCGTTGCCCGAGCGAGGGCGATCTCTTCGTCGCGGCCGACCATCATGCCGTCGCTTTCGACAGCGCGGATCCCTCGCTCGAAAAGAGGGCCGGTCAAAGCCGCATCGCGGCGGTCGATCACGAGCTGATCGAGCAGGTCGGCATAGCAATCGGCGACGCCGAGCGCGGAAATCTCGAGCCCCTTGGCACGCATCATTTTTCCGGCGGGCCCGCTGACGGCGGCCGAACCGATGACCGGGCTCACGGCGGTGACTCGAGCGCGCGTTTCGACGAGCGCGCGGCGAAGACCGGGGATCGCGAGGATGGGACCGAGGGAACTGATGGGATTCGAGGGGCACAGAATGATGACGTCGGCTGCGCGGATGGCTTCGATGACGCCGGGCGCCGGCCGCGCCCGGTCGGCCCCTTCGTAGCTGACGTCGATGACCTCCGGCTCGCATCGCTCGCGGACGAAAAACTCCTGAAATGCGAGCGCGCCCTGGGGCGTTTCGACGCGCGTGGCCACGCGGTCGTCGGACATGGGAACGAGCTCGCTCTCCAGCCGCATTCGCCGGCGCAGCTCGTCGGTCACCCGCGAGAGACGCATGCCGCTGCGCAGCTGTTCGGTGCGGAAGAGGTGGATGGCGAGGTCTTTGTCTCCGAGGGCGAAGAACGTTTCGTTGCCCAGCATGGCCATTTGGGCGCGACATTGGAAGGTGTCGTCTGTCCGCCCCCAACCTTTGCCTTCGTCCACGAGCCCCGCGAGCGTGTAGCTCACCGTGTCGAGATCGGGCGAGATGTAAAGCCCCCAGAGATCGAGGTCGTCGCCGGTGTTCCCGATGATCGTGAGATCCGACGGTCGCACGACGCAGCAGAGGCCGCGGAGAAACTTGGCAGCCCCCGTTCCTCCGGCCAGCGCGACGAGCTTCATGTCAAAGGAGGCGGCTTGAGTGGGCGCTGAAAGCGGAACTCGGGGGCGAGCGCAAGCTGGTGATAGGAGCCGAACCGCGACTCGGCATCGTCGATTGCGTCGAGGGGGCTTTCGGGCCCGTCGTCGATTTCGGCGTCGAAGACACGCCGAACCGCGTAGGTGCTGGTGCGCTCCGCCGGGACGCGACCGACGTCCCGGATCAGCCGGCGCAGCTCGCGCGGTGCAACCAACTGGCCGTAAGGTGCGCCGGCCGAGGTCGAAATGCTCTCGTTGATGAGCGTGCCGCCGACGTCGTTGGCGCCGCAAGAGAGGAGGTACTGCGCCATCTTCGGCCCCTCTTTCACCCACGACGCCTGGATGTTGCGGAAAGTAGCGCCGAGCATGAGCCGCGCGACCGCGTGCATCTTCACGACCTCGCTACCGGTGGCCCCTTGCCGCACGCCGGCCACCAGGTTCTTCTGGTGCATCGGAGCTTCTTGGTAAATGAAAGAGAGGGGGACGAACTCGGTGAAGCCCGAGGTGTTCTTCTGGATGTCGCGCAGCAGGGCCATGTGCCTCGTCCAATGGCCGTACGTCTCGATGTGGCCGTACATGATGGTCGAGGTGGTGCGAATGCCGAGCTCGTGGGCCGTCGTGACGACGTCGATCCATTGAGCCGTGGTGATGCGGCCCTTGGAGATGACGTCACGGATCGCGTCGTCGAGGATTTCCGCGGACGTTCCCGGAAGCGTATCGTGTCCCGCCTCGCGGAGTGCTTCGAGATACGTTCGCACCGGCACGCCGGCCCGCGTCGCCCCGTAAAGGATCTCCTCGGGTGAGAAGGCATGCAGGTGCAGGTCGGGCAGCTCTTTCTTCAGCGCGCGTACGAGCTCGACGTAGTACCAACCGTCGAGCTTGGGGGGGAGGCCAGCCTGGATGCAGACTTCGGTCGCGCCGAGGTCCCATGCTTCCCGGGCGCGCCGCACGACTTCGGTCGTCGGCAAGAAGTAGCCTTGCTCTTCGCGGTGGTCACGACTGAAAGCGCAGAACGTGCAGTGCTTGATGCAAACATTGGTGAAGTTGATGTTGCGGTTGACGACGTAGGTCACCTGATCGCCGGCCTGCTGGCGGCGCAGCTCGTCGGCGGCGGCGACCACGGCATGGACGTCGAAGCCGCGCGCACGGCACAAGATCTCCCCGTCGGCAGCCGAGATCTCGCCGCCCGAAAGTGCGCGGTCCAACACGGCGCGGACCTCGCGCGCTGGTTCCATCACCAGCTCCTCCACGATTCGAGCTCCTGCCGCACGAGCCCGTCGGTGCCGATCATGGCCAGCGCGCGGCTTCGCATGCCGTCCTCGAGAAACCCGGGGTGGTCGAGAATGTATTCCGGATAAACCGAAAGGCGCTCGCGCAGCTCGAACCCGGCGCCGACGGTGGCATCCCTCAGCGCGACGAGCGCAGGCCATGGGGCTTCCGGGTTGATGTGGTCGATGGTGAGAGGCGAAATGCCTCCCCAATCATTGAGTCCTGCTCGAAGAAGCGCGGGATAGGTGGAAGGGGAGAGGTTGGGGGGCGCCTGCAGATTCATGCGCGCGCCGAGAAGGAGGCGCGCTACGGCCACGGTCTTTTGCAAATCGTCGAAAGAAGCGTGGGGTTCGTCTCGCATCCGGACGCTCGGCTTGGCCCGAAAATTTTGGACGATCACTTCTTGGATATGCCCATATCGATCGTGCATGTCGCGGATGGCCAGCAGCGAGTCGACCCGTTCTTCGGCCGTCTCACCGATGCCGATGAGGATGCCGGTCGTGAAAGGCACGCGCAGCACTCCGGCGAGCTCGATCGTGAACAAACGTCGGCGGGGGATCTTGTCCGGTGCCCGGTCGTGCGCGCCCCCCGCACGGAGCAGCCGATCGGACGTGGTCTCCAGCATGAGACCCAGGCTGGCGTTGACCTCGCGAAGTGCGCGAATGTCGCGCTCGCCCATGAGACCCGGATTCGAGTGCGGCAACAGCGTGGTTTTTTCGACGACCGCGCCGCACGCCGCCCGCAAATATCCGAGCGTCGTGTTGTGGCCGCGCTCGGCGAGCCAGCGTCGGTGTTCCGGAAAAACGGCTTCCGGACGATCTCCGAGCGAAAAGAGAGCCTCCTTCACGCCGGCGCGCTCGGCGCGGGCGGCGAGCTCCAGCACTTCTTCGATCTCCATCGTGCGAGCGCCGGGCTCGCCGGGATCGCGCCGAAACGTGCAGTAGCCACAATAGTCTCGACAGAGCGTCGTCAGCGGTACGAACACCTTCGCCGAAAACGTCACCCGGCGACCGTGCCCTTCGTCGCGCAGGGCAGCCGCCGCTTCCAGCAGGACGTCGATCTCGCCTGGCGGCGCGTGCACCAACGCATAGCCGTCCTCGCGCGAGAGCCGGCGCCCCCTTCGCGCCTGCTCGAGGATGGCCGCAACGGAGAGCTCGTGTTGCCAGGCCGCCTGCATGGGAGGCTGATACTACTACTCGCTCCGACTCAGAGGTAAATAGACCCCGGGTAGGGGTGTTGCATCAGCTGATCGACGGCATAAACGCCGACTTTCCCGAGCACGCTCATGACCAGGGCGGCGATCAAGGCGGTGCCGAAGCTGCGGATGTCGAGCCTGGACGTGAGTGCATCGGTAATCTTGAGGAGGATCGCGTTGACGAACCACTTGGTCAGAAACGACAGCAAGAAGCCGATGCCGAGGGTCACAATGCCGAAGAAATAGTAGAGGATTGTCCCAAGCAAGAAGTTGACCACGCCGAAAATCGCCGCGACCACGATGGCGTTCCACAGGCCGGTAAGCCGAAAGCCCGGGACAATTCTTGCAGTGAGCCACACGGCGAGCGAGAGAACGAACCAGTGGAGTAGGAGCTGCACGCCGGGAATGCTAATCATCCTCGTTCGGTGCGCCAAGCCCGAAACTACGAGATCGCACACATCAACGTGAGGAGCAGCGTGAAGATGGGCCGCCATGTCTACTTGTTCGGGGGTGGGAAAGCCGATGGCGATGCGAGCCAGAAGGAACTTCTCGGCGGCAAGGGAGCCGGCCTGGCCGAGATGACCCGCCTCGGGATACCGGTTCCTCCTGGGTTCACGATCACGACACGAGTCGCAGTCGAATATGCCCTGCGGGGCCGGGAGCACGCCATCACCGACGAGGTTCGAGCGGAGGTGCGGTCCGCGCTCGCACACATCGAAGCGATCATGGGTCGGAAGCTCGGCGATCTCAAAAAGCCGCTGCTCGTTTCCGTCCGGTCGGGCGCGCGCGCGTCGATGCCCGGCATGCTCGATACCGTGCTCAATCTCGGAATCAACGACGAGGTCGCGCATGTACTCGGACGTGAGATGGGCAGCGAGCGTTTCGCGTTCGACGCGTATCGTCGCTTCATCATGATGTATTCCGATATCGTCTTGCACGTTCCACGCAGCAAGTTCGAAGAGCACCTCGATCGCATTCGCCAAGAAGTGGCTTTGAAGGGCGGTTTGCCCGCTTCGCAATGGAACGCCGAAGAACTGAAACGGCGCGTGCCCGACTCGGACATTCCGGCCGCCGAGCTCGAAAAATTGGTCACCATCTACAAAGACGTGGTCAAGGCTGAAACGGGCCGCCCGTTTCCCGAAGATCCCGAGAGCCAGCTGTGGGGCGCGATCTTCGCCGTCTTCGAGAGCTGGAACAATACGCGCGCCAAGACGTACCGCAAAATGCACGGCATCCCCGAAACGTGGGGCACGGCATGCAACGTACAGGCGATGGTCTTCGGCAACCTCGGAGAAGATTCGGCGACCGGGGTCGCATTCACCCGCGATCCGTCGACCGGTGAGAATCGATTTTTCGGCGAGTGGCTCCCCAATGCGCAAGGCGAGGACGTGGTTGCCGGCATTCGTACCCCGCTGCCGCTTCGTCGCGGCGCCGAGGGATCGGCGGGGACCGAGTCCGACGCGTCGCTGGAAACGAAAATGCCCGAGGCCTTCGAGGAATTGGTGCGGGTACGCGACCGTCTGGAAAAGCATTTTCGCGACATGCAAGACATCGAGTTCACCATCCAGCGCGGCAAGCTGTTCCTGCTCCAGTGCCGCACCGGCAAGCGCACGGCGCGTGCGGCGGTGCGGATGGCCGTCGAAATGGTGAAGGAAGGGCTCATTTCGAAAAACGAGGCGATCCTCCGGGTCGACGCCTCTTCGATTGATCAGCTCCTACACCCCGCGCTCGATCCCAAAGCGCCGAAGACCCTGCTCGCGCGCGGCCTTCCGGCCAGTCCGGGTGCGGTGAGCGGCCAGGTGGTGTTCACTGCGGAGGACGCGGAACGTCGCGCGGGGCAGGGGATCGGCGTCATTCTGGCGCGCGTCGAGACGTCGCCGGAAGACGTGCATGGCATGAAGGCGGCGCTCGGCGTGCTGACCGCGCGCGGTGGAATGACCAGCCATGCGGCGGTCGTGGCGCGCGGCATGGGCAAGTGCTGCGTCGCCGGATGCTCGGCAATCAGCATCGACTATCGCGAGCAGGTGATGATGATCACCCTCTACGACGACCAAGGCCGCAAGAACGATACGCTGCGCGTCAAAGCGGGCGACGTGATCACGCTCGATGGCTCGACGGGCAGCGTGTACCTCGGTGCCGTCCCCACCGCGCCCGCGGCATTGAGCGACGAGTTCGCCGAGCTGATGCAGTGGGCAGACGCCACGCGCACGATGCGTGTTCGAGCCAATGCCGATACGCCTCTCGACGCCCGCACGGCACGCAACTTCGGGGCGCAAGGCGTCGGCCTTTGCCGAACCGAGCACATGTTTTTCGACGGCGAACGGATCCCGGTGATGTGGGAGATGATCCTCGCTCCGACGCGCGAGGCGCGCGAAAGGGCGCTCGCCAAGCTGCTTCCGTTCCAGCGCGGCGACTTCGTGGGGATCTTTCGCGAGATGAGCGGTCTTCCGGTCACCATTCGTCTACTCGACCCTCCGCTGCACGAGTTTCTGCCGCACGAATCCGCCCAGCTCGAGAAGCTCGCCCTCGATACCCATACGCCGCTCGCGGATCTGAAAAAGCAGAGCGTCGAGCTGCATGAATTCAATCCGATGCTGGGCCATCGCGGCTGCCGTCTGGCGGTCACCTACCCCGAGATTTATGCCATGCAGGTGCGCGCGATCCTCGAAGCTGCGTGCGAGGTTGCCGCGGCCGGGGTGGAAGTCCTGCCCGAGATCATGATTCCGCTGGTCGTGACGCGACCCGAGCTCGAGCGAATGCGTGAGCTCGTCGACAGGACCGCCGAGCAGATCTTCGCGGAAAAGGGGCGCAAGATTCCCTTCTTGTTCGGTACGATGATCGAGTTGCCGCGGGCCGCGTTGCTCGCCGACGATCTCGCGCACTCGGCCGATTTCTTCTCGTTCGGCACCAATGATCTGACGCAAACCACGATGGGGCTTTCGCGGGACGACGCGGGCAAATTTTTGCCCGTCTACGTCGAGCAGGGCCTTTTCCCTGGCGATCCTTTTCAGTCGCTCGACGTGGCCGGCGTTGGCTCCCTGGTCCGACACGCCTGCGAAAAGGCGCGCTCGGTCAAATCCGATATGAAGCTCGGCGTCTGCGGCGAGCATGGCGGTGACCCCGCCTCCATTCACTTCTTCCACGCGCAAAAGCTCAACTACATTTCCTGTTCCCCCTTCCGCGTTCCCATCGCGCGCCTGGCCGCAGCCCAGGCGTCGCTCTCCGAGGCGACCAGCGATTCGACTGCTTAGGCGTCCAACGGGCGCCCTAGCCCTTTTCAGAGGAACTCGAGGTAAGTATACTTACTTAGAAGAATGCGGCGTTTTTCGAGCGGTGAGCACGGCGATGTAAGCATACTTACCTCAGAAATGGGCTCGAGAGAGCAACCCCCGGCTGCACCCCGCAAGCCCACCCCTCAAGAAGGGAGGAGGCGCGTCCCGAAGAGCCAGTCGCAGATGGGGAAGGTGATGTTGAAGTTGCCGGAGGTCATGCGCGCCGGATCGTGGTGGCCCTGATGATGGGTGCGTAGGCGCCGCAGAACGCCGATCTTGCCGAGCACGCCCTGGGTTGGCGTGTGGTGGCAAAGGTGCAGCCACTCGTAGGTCAGAAAGTAGCTCATCGCGGTGACGACGTAGAGCAGGGCCACGTTACGCGTGCTGACGAGGAAGAGGACGGCCCCGACCGGTGCGGCCACCCCGCCGAGAAAGAAGAGCAACATCAACGGAGGAAAGAGCACCATCTTGAAGTCACGGGTTCCTTGGTAGGTCATCGACTCGTGCGTGTAATAACGATGGTGCTGCTGCGTGTGGCGCTCGAACAAGAGCGAAAGACCCCGCCGGCGGCGATGCATGGGACCTTTGTGCCCCATGTATTCGACGTAATTGGCAAAAAGGAAGGTGATTGGCACGGTGAGAAGCTCGACCACGGTGGGGGCCTCGACCTGCGACGCGGCGAGCGCGATGACGGCGAGCGAAGCCAAGCTCGTGAATGCGAAATGCAACACGCCCGAGTAGCGGGGTCCGATGTGCTCGTTTCGGTAGGCGTCGCGAAAGGCGGCTACGGAATGAGTGTCGACCTTATCGCCTGCCATCGATGACGCAGTCGACTTTGAAGTGTTTCATCCCCGACGAATCGACGGTGTAGGGAGGCCGGCACGGATCGCGCGGCTCGATTGTTGCGGAGGTGGCGGTCGGACGGGGGGCCGCACGCGATGGTGCTGGCCGCGCCCCTTGGGCACCCTTGGGAACGGTTTTGTCGGGCAAGATCGCTCGAGCTGGCTCGGCTACCGCTTCGACCGGTTTGTCGACCGGCCCGGCGACCTCGGCCGCCACGACGGCGGGCAGTGCCGGTGCGGCAGCCTGCGCGGGTAACGAGGGGGGTACCATCGCCGACGGCGCGTGTCGCAGGCGCATGACCGCGAGCGTCGCGCTGGCAGCAGCCGCCACGACGACGAGCGCACCCATGATGCGGGCGCCTCGGCGCTTTCGCACCGGTTCGAAGGGACTCGAGATCGTTCCGCTCGAATCGGACCTGGCGAAAGAGGTTGCCCCGCGCCCGACCTCGACCGCGGGGTGCTCGGACGGATGGGGGTTCACCACCCGCGTGAACGGTTCTCTTCCATCGAGCAGCGCCCGCGGATGGTTCGATTCGGAGCTGGCCGGAGGATCGGAAGGGGTGGCGTTATCGAGCTGGGCGATGTAGCGCGCGCGCCTCGACAGTTGGTCCGCGGCGATGCTCGACACCCAATCGCCCACCTCACTCGGAGCGAGCAGCCCCACGTGCTGCTGGAGCGCCAGCGCCATCTCGCGCGCCGAGCTGAAGCGCCGGTCCGGATCGCGATCCATTCCGCGCATCGTGATCGCCTCGAGAGCCTCCGGAATCTCGGGCACGAGGGCGCTCGGCGGTGTCACCGCGCTGGATAGAACCTGCGCCAGTACCATCCCGTCGTTTTCACCATCGAAGAGTCGCACGCCGGTCAGCGTCTCCCAGAGGACGACGGAGGCGCCGTAGACGTCCGAGCGTCGATCCGCTTCACACCCGTGGATGCGCTCGGGCGCGAGGTAAGCGGTTTTGCCTTTGACCTGTCCTTCGCGCGTCGTTTGCAAGCGCCCCGCCGCTCGGGCAATGCCGAAGTCCAAGACGCGGGTCACGCCGTCGGAGCCCACCAGGACATTTTGCGGAGAAACGTCACGATGGATGAGCCCGAGCGGCTCTCCGGATTCGCTGGTCGCTTCGTGGGCGGCATGGAGCCCATGAAGAAGACCGCAGGCCACCGAGCATGCGATGCCCGGGGGCACTTGCACCCCCTGAAGCCGCGCGAGCCGAATGAGTTGAGCGAGCGACTCGCCATGCACGTACTCCATCACGAGAAAGAGCTCGCCGGCCTCCTCGACGACGTCGAGCGTCGCCACCACGTTGGGGTGCTGCACGCGTGCCGCGAGCCGCACTTCGTCGAGGAACATCGACACGAACTCGGTCTCTTTCGCCAGCTGAGGGTGCAGCCGCTTGATCGCGACCATGCGCGAAAACCCGGCCGGCCCGAGAAGGCGCCCAAAATGGACCGTTGCCATGCCCCCGGAGGCGATCTCGCCGTACAAAGCGTAGCGACCCACGATGAGAGCGCGGGGGCCGTCGGGCGGCGGCGGCGTGCGATTCCTGGTCAGCAACGTGCCCGGAGTTGGGCCCCAGCGTCCCGGTGCTTGTGACAACGACTCTGACCTCGACCGCATCGTTCAAAACCCATCAAGTCAAGATCGCGTAGGGGCGGGGCGATCCACCCGTAGCGATTTTTTCGATATTGAGACGGCCAAACGGAGGGCGGTGCCTACGAATACGTCGTGAGGCCCCGTGCGGACCACGTGCCGTCTTCCGGCTGGTTCTCACAGTGTCGCACCCTAGCATGGACATGAAGACAGTGTCTTCAGCAGCTCGAGCGGGCTGCTAACCCAGGGTTGGCATGCGTGGGTTGCGGACAGCGCCGCCTGCGGTCGAGCTGGCAGAGTGCCCAAGAATTCGACAGGGTAGTAGCCGTCGCTCGTTCCCCTGGGGGGCTCGCCGGGCCTCCGGTGCCAAAATTGCAGAGAAACTCGGGGTATTGATGTGACGGCTGGTAATGGCTTGTTGGGAGAAGGCTTGTTCGCGCGAAACCGTACTTCGAAGCTCGCCCTGCTGCTCTGCGCGGCCACCTTCGCGTTTGCGCCTTGGGCGCGAGCGCAAAGCGCCGACTCCGCCGCCGCAGAAACGCTGTTTCGGGACGGTAAACGGTTTCTCGATCAGAGAGACTTTCCTCGGGCTTGTCCGAAGCTAGCCGAAAGCTTCCGCCTCGATCCCGCGACGGGCACGCTGCTCGCGTTGGCGATGTGTCATGAGGGGCAGGGCAAGACTGCAACCGCGTGGGCCGAATACACCGACGCCGTGGCGCGCGCCAAAAGGGAAGGTCGGCCGGATCGCGAACAGGCTGCGGCCGAGTGGGCCGCCGCCTTGGAGGCCAAACTGTCGATCCTGACGATCGCAGTGCCCGACGCACTTACGAAGAGTCCCGGCCTCGCCGTGAAGCGCGACGGGGTCGTGATCGGGGCCGGCACCTGGGGAACTCCCGTCCCCGTCGATCCGGGGGACCACGTGATCGAGGCGGTGGCGGTTGGCAAGAAGCCATGGTCGAAAACCGTAGTCGTTCGCGCGAGCGGTGACCGGCAGAAGGTGGAGGTCGGCCCGCT
>WNGB01014493.1_pt1 | contig 10896 bp, 7 predicted proteins | sample 5400681 | NCBI WGS metagenome assembly WNGB01 (sample SAMN13153367, study PRJNA577476) | soil metagenome | isolation source: 115 cm soil or saprolite under grassland replicate 2 | place: USA:California | collected 2016-06-15 | reverse complement strand
TCGAACGAGAAGGCGACGGCCTGGGTCGCGTCCGCCGGAAAAGGAGCTTCGCAAGGCACGTTCGCGGACGCGGCGGCGTTCGGCGAGATTGTCTTCAACTGCACCGCAGGGGCCGGCTCGTTGGATGCGCTCCAAGCAGCCGGGGCGCAGAACCTGCGCGGAAAGATCCTCGTCGACGTCGCGAACCCGCTCGACTTCTCGCATGGGATGCCGCCCTCGCTCTTCGTGGGCAACACCGACTCGCTCGCGGAGCGGATCCAGGCGGCGTTCCCGGAAGCGAAAGTCGTCAAGGCGCTCAACACAGTCAACGCCAGCGTGATGGTGGACCCGGGACGCGTTCCCGGTGAGACCGACATCTTCGTCAGCGGCAACGACGCGGCCAAGGGAGAGGTCACGCGGATCCTGAAGGACGACTTCGGCTGGAAGAGTGTCATCGACCTGGGCGACGTCACGGCGGCGCGCGGCACCGAGTCCTACCTGCACCTGTGGCTGCGCCTCTGGGGCGCCGTGAAGAACGCCGACTTCAACATCAAAGTCGTCCACTGAGTCAGCGACCCGGCGCTTCTTCCCACCCCGCGGACGTGACAAGCCAGCGCCCGCCGGAATCGGGCGAGAGACGCAGGTCGAACCGATACGAGGCGCTCCGCGGAAACCAACCGTCCAGCCCGGCGATCTGCCGCGGCTTCCCCGACAGCTCCGCGCGAAAACGCGCCCTCGCAGCGCCGGCGGCACGCTCGACGGTGACGTCGGAGATCCGCACGTCGAGCCGCTCGTAGGCGGCGAAGTAGCGGCGTAGCGTCGCCTCCGCGTCCGCGCGTCCGCTGCCGTCGGCGGCCTGGAAGTCTTGTGCGAGCCGATCCATGACGGAAGCGGTGTCCCTCTTTTCGGCTGCCCGGACCATCTCGTCGATCGTCCCGCGGACGGGGTCGGACCCGCTTCCGCACCCCGTGACGAGGATGAGCCCGGCGAGACAGAGCCAGCGCAAGGCCTTATTCTCGCGCATCGCATGAAACGACGCCGCGCTGTCTCCGCGTTCCTCCTCCTCTTCCTCGCCGCGGTTCTCCGCGCCGCCGAGAAGCCCGCGCTCGTCGTCGTCCTCTCGGTCGACCAGATGCGCAACGACTATCTCGATCGGTTTCGCCCGTGGTTCGGCCGCGACGGGTTCAACCGGTTCCTGCAGCGCGGCGCGCGCTTTCCGGAGGCGCGGCAGCGCCACGCCGCGACGTTGACGTGCCCGGGTCACGCGGCGATCGGCACGGGGCTCGACCCGCGCGAGACGGGAATCGTCGCCAACAACTGGTACGACGCGGCAAAGGCGCGCCGCGAATACTGCGTCGAGGACCGCGGAGCGCAGTGGGTGGGCGCGCCGCCCGACGCGCCGAAGATCCCCATCCTGCCGGCGTCGCCGGTCCTGATCTCCGGCGACTTCCTCGGCGACCGGTTGAAGGAAAAGTTCCCCGGCGCCCGGGTCGTGTCGGTCTCGCTGAAGGACCGAGCCGCGGTTCCCATGGGCGGCCGCAAGGCCGACGTGGCCGTCTGGTTCGTCCGGGAGTTCGGGCGTTTCGTCACGTCGTCCTTCTATCCTTCCCGCCCGTCGCTTCTCGCTTTCAACTCCCGGCTGCGAGCGTTCTGGGCGAGCCACTCGAAGTGGGAGCTCTCCGGACGGATTCCGGAGAAAGAACTTTCGCGGGGGACCTTCGATCCGCCGGAGCTCGCGCGGTTCAAAGGATCGCTCCCGGGGACGGGCGAGTCGTTTCCGCATTCCCTGCCCGACCTCAGAAACGTGATCGAATCGCCGTTCGGCGACGAGCTGGTGCTCGAGCTCGCTCGGCACGCGATCCGCGACTTCCACCTCGGACACAACCCCGCGCACGCCCCGGACCTCCTGATGGTCGGCCTTTCCGCGCTCGACTACTACGGCCACCGCTACGGCCCCGACTCCCGCGAGGTCGCCGACGGCGTCGTCCGGCTCGATGGACAGCTCGAAGCGTTCTTCCGCTGGCTCGACGGCGAAGCGGGCCCCCGCTCGACGTTGATTTTCCTGACCTCCGACCACGGCGCGACGACCGTTCCGGAGGTCGCCCGCGCGAAGGAGCGGCTCCGCACCGGTAAGGACGATCCGAACCTCGCCGGCCGGATCGACTGGGGAGGCGGCGGGGATTCCGCGCCCGTCGCCGAAGATTCTCCCGACCGACTCGCTCTCGAGAAACATCTCGCGGCGAAACTGGGATACTCGCTCGACCCGAAGCTTCCGAACGCGCTCGAAGGAGCAATCCTCCGGTTCGAGGAGCCGATCGGCATGTACGTCAACCGCGCGGCTCTCGCGAGGCGGCGGCTCTCACCGGAGCGCGTCAAGCAAGCGGTTCGGGACTGGCTCCGGGGACGTCCGGGCGTCCGCGCCGCGTACACGAACACGGAGGTCGGAGACGGATTGCCGGCGACCGAGCCGCTCGGCCTGGCGATCGAGCGCGCCTTCCGCGCCGACCGCTCGCCCGACGTGCTCGCCTACCTCCGACCGGGCTGGATCTTCCGCAAGGAGCCGGGCTCGACGCACGGCGAGCCCACCGAGGAGGACTTGCGGGTGCCGCTCCTCGTTTGGGGCTCGGGCGTGCGGCCGGGCTCCTGGAGCGTCCGCGTCTCGCCGCTCTCGATCGCGCGCACCGTCGCGACGCTTTACGGCTTCGAAGCGGGCGCCCGCGACGCGGAAGTGTTGGCGCCGGTGCTCGGGCGCGACGAGGAAGTTCGATCTCCAGCGACCTGGCCGTGATGGCGGACGCGATTTTTCCGTCGCTCCCCGAGCTGCTCGCCCGCGACCACCGGAGACTGGACGACCTGTTAGGCCGGTTCCTCGCGGCGATGGGATCGGAGGACACGGCGGCGGCCGAAGGCGCCATCCGCCAATTCGACGACGCACTTCGCAAGCACACCACTCTCGAGGAGGAGCATCTCTTCCCCACCGTCCCGGGAAAAAAGCTCGTCGCGGCTCCCGCCGAGTCGGAGCGCGAGCGCCTCTTCCGCGAGCTCCGCCTCGAGCACGTCCAGGTCCGCGAGCTCTCCGGCATGATCGCGCGGGTGCTCTCCACGGGTGACGAGCCGGAGCGTGCGCGAGGTCTGGCGGCGAGTCTCGCCCGGCGCTGGGACGCGCACACGACGCGAGAGGAGAAGAAGGCGTATCCGCTCCTCTCCGGGCTCACCGATCCGGCCGGCGAAGCGGCGATCCGGAAAGAGCTCTCCGGTCGCTAGCCCGGGGCGAGGGCGTGGACCCGGACGGTGCGTTCGCGTGGGCCGTCGAGTTCGACCAAGACGATGCCCTGCCAGCGGCCGAGAACCGGCTTGCCTTCTTCGAGCGGCACCACGCACGAGATTCCGATCGCCTCGGAAAGGAAATGAGCGGGCGAGTTCCCCTCCGCGTGGTCGAACCGGACGTCGGGCACCCACGCGGCGAGCGCGCGCTCCACGTCCGTCGTGACGTCCTCGTCCCAGGTCTCGCCGACCGTCACGGCGGCGGTCGTGTGCGGGACCGATACGAGGAGCGCGCCCGACTTCGCGCCGAGCTCCTTCGCGGCCCGCTCGACCTGCTTCGTCACGTCGACGCGTGCGATCTTCTTTCGCGTCCGGACCTGGAATTCCGTGCCCGCCACGCCGGAAGTCTATGCGGAGGTCCTCACGGCGTCGGGCGCTCCGGGTAGAGCGCTCGATAGGACTCGGCGTACAGGAGGACCCGCCGCACGTAATCGCGCGTCTCCGCGAACGGGTGCGACTCGATGATCTCGTCCTCCGAACGGCCACGGTTCTCCGCCAGGACCCGCTGCATCCGCGCCGGCCCGCCGTTGTAGGCCGCGAGCGCATACGCCTGGTGACCTCCGAAGCGGTCGAGGAGCTGCCGGAGGAACGCCGCGCCGAGGCGCGCGTTGACGCCCGGGTCGTAGAGAAACGCCCGCCGGTAACGTACGCGCAGAACCGATTTCGCGAGGGGCTTCGCCGTGCCGGGGAGGAGCTGGGTCAACCCGAGCGCTCCCGCGTGCGACCTCGCTAACGGGTTGAAGACGCTTTCCTGACGGACGAGCGCCCGCAGGAGCGCTGGATCGAGACGGAACTCGCGCGCGTGAGCGGAAAGAAACGCGCCCTCCTCGATCGGATAGTGAAGGCGGCGCCAGCCGTCAGGCACGCGACCCTCCTGCGCCGTGCCGATCTCTCGAAACGCGCGCTTCGCGGCGGCGGCCGCGGTCGCGAAACGACCGAGCGCGAAGTCGGCCTCGGCCACCCGCAGGTCCCGGCCGCGCGACGGCCGAAGCACCCGGGCCTCGCCCGCCGCGTCCTCGAACATCCTCAGGCGCAGAAGCTCGTCGGTGCGCCGGAACTCCGCGGTTTCCGTCGAAGGGTCGGGAAGCGGGGGCGCCGGAGGCGGTCCCGCTTCGCCCGCGGAGCGCTGCCGCGAAAAAAAAGCGTACACGTCCGGCGGAGTCGCCGCGGCGAGCGACGAGTAGATCGCCCGGGCTTCTTCGCGGCTTCCTTCTCTCTCGAGACAACGGGCGCGCCAGTAGGAGAGTCGCCGGTCCCTCCCGACGTCGTCGTACGTGGCCGCGAGCGCTTCGAATCGGCGACGCGCTTCCCGGAAATCGCCCGCGCGCCACTTCTGCCACCCGAGCTCCCAGACCGGCTCGAATCCACGGACCGTTCCGCGCGTCTCGCGCGTCAGCTCCCGCGCCTCTCCGAGCGCCGACTCGAAGTCGTCGGCCTCCGCGGCCAACCGAACCAGCCGCTCGCGCGCGCCCTCGCGGGCCGAGGCCGGCGCCGACGCGACGGCAACGCTCTCGAGCGCGTCCCGGATGGCGCGGATCGCCGGGCTCTTCGCCACGGGAGCGCCGCGCGCCTTCGCGCGAAGCCTCGTAAGGAGAAGATCCGTCCGGAAGAGCGTCGCTTCGAACCATTCGGGCGTGTCCTTCGGAACCTGCGCCGCGGCGGCTTCCGCAGCGCCCGCGCGCCCGGTCGCCGCAAGGGCGCGGGAACGTGCGAGCTGGTTCGCCGCCCGGTCGGAAGCCGGCCACGCGGAGGGTCGCTCGGAGAGAAGCTGCAATCCGCGCTTCGCATCTCCCGCGGCGAGCAGAGCCCGGCCGTGGCGAGCCCGCTCCGAGGAGGGAAGCCGCCGCTCCTCGAGGCGCATCGCAGCGCGAACCGGAGCCGGCGTCGTGCGGCCGGCATCCATCGTGGGAGCGCGGAGGAGAAGCGAGCGGGCGGCGGAGGAGACCGTCCCGCGATCTTTCACGGCGATCCCGAGGCGGACCCGCTCGAGCTCGATCGCGACGCGTTCGGGCGAAGGCGCCCGCGCCGCCGCTCGTTCCAGGATCGCGAGCGCGGCGCGCGGGTGACCGAGTCTCTCCAGGACCTTCGCGAGCCTGCGGCCCGTTGCCGTTCTCCCGGCGAACGCCTCGTCGGATTCGAATACGGCCCTCCACTCCTGAGCGGCCTCCGCGTCGCGGTTTTCCGCTTCGAGCACGCGCGCCAGCCGATCGAGCCGGTAAGGCTCCAGACCAATTGCTGCCGCCGCCGCCCCGCGCAGGCGGCGCTCCGCGGACACGTGGTCCTTCCGCCGCTCGTCGTCGCCGGCGAGGAGAAACGCGATGCGCGCGTCCCACGCGCGCTGCTCCGCCCGCTGCTCAATTTCTCCGAGAATCCTTTCCGCGTCGACGCGCTCTCCATGCTCGAGAAGATCGGCGGCGCGCGCGAACTCCGCGTCGAAGTCGCCGGTGACCGGACGAATCGCGATGTCCGCTCTCGCGAGCGACGTCGTCAGCAGAATTAGAAAGACGGAAGATGCGCGGAACCGGAACACGACGCGGGCAAAAGGGGGAGGAGGGTGGCCTATTCGCGTGCGGCCGGGGGTCGAAGCGACATCCCCAGGTCCTCCGGCCGGCCGTCGGCGAGGACGTCGACCAGCTCCTCGTAGTAGTAGTCGGCGCCCGCCCGCACCTCCGGAGCCACCCTCTGCTCGTAGAGCCGCCGGCCCCGTTCGATGTCGTCTCTCAACCGCGCCGAGAGATTGCCCCGCTCGCGCCCCTCGACGATTGCCTCTTCGTTGTAGAGCTTGATCTCCGAGGCGAGCAGCCGCGCGAACCGGCGCGCTTCGTCGCGTCGCTCGTCGCTCGCCGGCGGAGCGAGAGGACCTCCGAGCGACCGCGCCGGCTCGGGCCCGGCGCCCGGGCGCGGGAGCGGCGCGGCGGGACTCTCGGAGGGAGGCACGGATGCGAACGACGGCGGCGGCTCGGACGCCGAGCCGGTCTCTCGGACGCGGAGCGGCGGCGAGGGGACGAGCTTGCGTTTCGCCAGGCGGTCCACGACGAGCCCGGCGAGATAGGTCAGCAGGGCGATCGCGTCGGGGTCGAGCTTCGAGCGCTCCGCAGGGATTGCGTCGGCGTAAAGGGCTCCGGAGACCTTCTCCCCCACGACGAACGGAACGAGAACCGCGTCCGCCGCGTCGGCGGCGCCGAGCGCGCGAGAAATCTCGTTTCCTTCCACGAGACGCTGCGGAACTCCATCGCGAACGAGCTGCAGGGCGTCCGCCGCCGGAAGGATGTCCGATCCCCGCTTCTGCTCCCGTTGACCCGAGAACCCGGCGGACTTCCACGGCTGCGAGCGGCCGTTCCGCTCGACGATCAAGACCACTCGCGAGGCGTGTCGGAGACATTCCTCGAGAAAGCGGGTGAGCGCTTCGACCTGGTCGGCCGCGTCGTCGAGCCGCCGGGCCGCTTCGATCGAGATCGCTCGGCGGGCGGGGCGCTCATCCGCCGTCGCCGGCCCGCGCAGCAGCTCTTCCGGGAGAATTTCCTCGGGGTTCTCGGCGAGGCGCGACAGGAGCTCTTCCCAGCGCCGGTCCGTCTCCAAGCGCAATCGCTCGAGCTCGGCGCGAAGCCTCGCCAGACGCTCCGCCAGGCGCGAACGAAGGCGATCCGACGACGCCGTTTCTTCCCGATCGGCCACGGCGCCCGATTATGAACGGCTTCCGGGGGCGTGTAGAGAAATGAGGGAAGCCCGGGCGGGTTGGGAGCGTTCTCTTTGCGCGCGTGGGGGCTCCGTCGGCGGCGCCCGGGCGCTCAAAGAGCTAAACCATTGGAGACAAGGGATTTCGTTGACAGGTCCGAATCGGACGGGGTAAAATCGCCGGATTCGAGCCTGCGGAGAAGGGGGTGAATGTTCGTGCCTCTCGTCCACGTCAAAGAAGACGAGTCCTTCGAGAACGCGATGCGTCGGTTCAAGCGCAAGTGCGAGAAGTCGGGGATCCTCTCGGAGCTGAAGAAGCGTCAGCATTACGAGAAGCCGAGCGCGAAACGCAAGCGCAAGGCGATCCAGGCTCGCAAGAAGATGCTCCGCAAGCTCTCGGAGGAGCGTCGCGCCACGATGTAATCACCCTTCCGGCGGAGGACGCCGTCGATCTCCACGCACTCGAGTTCGACGTCGTCCTCCGACTGATTTCCGCTCTCGCCCGAACCGGCCCCGGTCGCGAGGCCGTCCTCGAAACAAAACCTTCCTGGGGTGAAGCGCACGTCCGCCGGCGCCTGGAGGAAACCTCCGAGCTCTCCCTGTTCCGCGCCCGCGAAGGACGCCTGCCGCTCGCCGGACTCCAGAACGTCACGGCTCCGCTCGCCGCGCTCGAGGACGCGGGCGGCGCGGCAGCGCCCGAAGACTTCCGTCCGATCCTCTCCTCGGCGAAAGCGGCGCAGGCGGTCCGCCGGGCTCTCGGCAAGACCGAGTCGGCTACGCTCGCGGAACGCGCGAGCCGGCTGCCCGACCTGCAGGCATTGGTCGACGCGGCCGCGCGGATCCTCGGTCCGGACGGCGCGGTCCGCGACGATGCATCGCCGGAGCTCGCGGCAATTCGCCGCCGCCTTCGCCGCCGGCGCACCGAGGTTTCGCGGATGCTCGAGAAGATGCTCGAGACCCGCCGCGACGCGCTCGCCGACGCCGTCCTCGTGCTGCGGAACGATCGCTATTGCCTGCCGGTCGCCGCTTCGGCGCGATCGCGGGTCGCGGGGATCGTCCACGACCGTTCAGGTTCGGGTCAGACCGTCTTCGTCGAGCCGCTCGAGGTCGTCGAAGCCAACAACGAGCTCGCACTCGCCGGAGCGGAGGAGCGGCGGGAGGTCGAGAGACTGCTCACGGCGCTCGGCCGCACCGTGCTCGACTCCGCGAGCGACCTCCTCGCGATCGAGCGGGAGCTCGCCTCACTCGACGCGGTAGAGGCGGCCGTGGAGTTCGGTGAGCTCTGCGCCGGCCGCGTGCCTGAGATTTCGGACGACGGCTCGTGGGCGCTCGAGGGCGCCCGGCACCCCCTTCTCGATGCGCGGCTCTCGGAGCTGCGCGGCCGCGTCCTCGGCGAGTCCCGTTCCGCGAACCACTCCGAGCGGGACGCGGTCCCGCTCGACTTCCAGCTGTCGCGCGAAAAACGGATGCTGGTCGTCTCCGGTCCGAACGCGGGAGGCAAGACCGTCGTGCTGAAGACTGCGGGCCTCCTGACGCTGATGGCGCAATCGGGGATTCCGATCCCGGCAGGGCCCGGGACTCGGATTCCGGTGTTCTCGGCGGTGCGAACGGAGATCGGCGACGCGCAGGAGATCCTCTCCGACCGTTCGACGTTCTCCTCCTCGATGGAGACCCTCGCGGAGATCCTGGGGAGGGCCGCGCCGGACCGGCTCGCCCTGATCGACGAGATCGGAAGCGCGACCGACCCGGAGGAAGGAAGCGCTCTCGCCGTCGCGTTTCTGGAGGAATACCTCGCCCGAGGCGGGCGCGCGATTCTCACGACCCACTTGTCCGCGGTGAAAGGGTTCGCGGCCGGCAACCCCGAAGCGGTCTGTGCCGCGATGGAGTTCGACGAAAAAACCGGACGGCCGACGTATCGGCTGCACGCCGGATTCGCTGGGAGGAGCCGCGCGCTCTCGGTCGCCGAGCAGCAGGGCTTGCCGCGGAACGTGATCAGCCGCGCGCGGGAAATTCTCGGAAGCGCGTGGGAGCGGCGCGACCGGGCGGAGTCGGACGCCGAGGCGGCGCTCGAGAGGCTGCGGCAGGCCGAGACCGAGCTCGCCCGCGAGAGGGAAACGGCCAGAAGCGAAGCCGAGCGGCTCGCGGTGGAGCGGGAAGCCGCCTTCCGAGAGCGTGAGCGGATGCTCGAAACCGGCCTCGCCGGATTCGAGAAGGCGAAGAAGGAGCTCGCCCGGCGCGTCGAAGCGGAGTTGGAGTCCATCCGGGAGGACGCGGCGCGCCGCGCGAGCCGGTCGGCCGCGAGCATCCTTTCGGAGGCGGAAGACGTGGCTGCGGGGGAGACCGTCGCGCAAGCGCGGGAGGAGCGCGTCGCCCGGTCGCGCGCGATCGCGCCGGGTGATCGCGCCCGGCTGCGCGGGACTCGGACGGAGGCGACGGTCGAGTCGCTCGAGGCAGACGTGGCATGGCTCCAGATCGGCGGGAAGAGGATGCGGGTGCCGCTCGAGGAAGTGGAGAGGGTGGGAGGCGCCTCGGCGTCGTCCGCCTCACCCCGGATCTCCCCCGGCGGGACGGGGAGGGAAGACGTCGCGGCTTCCACACCGGAGGTCAACGTCATCGGGCAACGGCTCGACGAGGCCATCGAGATCGTCGAAAAGGCGCTCGACCGCGCGCTCCTCGCCGGTGCGGGCAGATTTCGCGTCGTGCACGGCCACGGCACGGGAAAGCTGCGCGCCGGATTGCGAGATCATCTCCGAAAGCATCCGGCCGTGTCGCGGCTGCGCGCGGCCGACCCGCGCGAAGGCGGCAACGGCGCGACGATCGTGGAGCTGGCGTGATTCCTCTCGCTGTACCGGGGGATCCCTCGCTTCGCTCGGGATGACAGGATAAAGACATGTCGGATCTGGACATCAACGACAACGTGCTCGCTGAATTGCGCGCCGCCGTCGACATCGTCGAGGTCGTCAGCGAGCACACGCGCTTGAAAAAGGCGGGGCGCTCGTGGAAGGGCCTCTGCCCGTTTCACAACGAGCGCACGCCCTCCTTCACCGTCGATCGCGACAAGGGTCTCTACCACTGCTTCGGGTGCGGCGCCGGCGGCGACGTGATCCATTTCGTGCGCCAGATCGACCGGCTCGACTTTCCCGAGGCGATCGAGGCGCTCGCTTCGCGCTTCCATGTGACGATTCCGCAGCGGGTCTCGCACGGAGCGCGCGACGAGCAGCGGGAGAAGCTCCTCGCCGCGGTCGCCGCAGCGCAACGCTTCTACGCCGCCGAGCTCGCGAAGCCCGGAAACCGCGCCGCTCTGTACCTCGAGGAGCGGGGCGTTCCCGGATCCGTCGCCAAAGCCCTCGGCGTCGGCTACGCCCCCGCCGGTTGGGAGACCCTCGCGAACGGCCTCGGCGGCGCCTGGCCGGAGGCCCTGCTCGTCGATGCGGGATTGCTTCAACCGCGTTCGGAGGGACGCGGATCCTACGACCGTTTTCGAAACCGGCTCGTCTTCACGATCCGCGACGAGCGCGGCCGACCGGTCGGTTTCAGCGGCCGCGCGCTGTCGTCCGAAGATGAGCCGAAGTATCTGAACTCTCCGGAGTCGCCGATCTTCGTGAAGAAGAGGCTCCTTTACGCGCTAACCGACGCACGAGAGGCGATTCGCCGGCGCGAGAGGACGGTTCTCGCCGAGGGCTGCTTCGACCACCTCGCGCTCTATCTCTCCGGTGTCCAAGAGACCGTTGCCTCCATGGGAACCGCGCTGACCCCCGAACAGGCAGCGAAGTTGAAACGCCTCGCGCCGCGGGTCGTGCTCTGCTACGACGGGGATTCCGCCGGGCGCGCAGCCGCAAGAACGGCCCTCCCGCACCTCCTCTCGCAGGGGCTGGAAGTGCGGGTCGCCCGGTTCCCGTCCGGCGAGGATCCGGACGA
>WNGB01038149.1_pt1 | contig 10897 bp, 8 predicted proteins | sample 5400681 | NCBI WGS metagenome assembly WNGB01 (sample SAMN13153367, study PRJNA577476) | soil metagenome | isolation source: 115 cm soil or saprolite under grassland replicate 2 | place: USA:California | collected 2016-06-15 | reverse complement strand
GCCTCCCGTGTCACCGAGGCCGACTGATCGCCTTCGAAGGCGTCGATCGCCTCCTCCAGGCCGACGTCGAGGAGAGAGTCCCGCGCGTCGTCGAGGCTGACGCCCTCTCGCTCGGCGACACGCTGGGCGATGCTCTCCATGCCGAAGGGCGCGACCCGGGTGAACAGGCACTGCCCTCCCCTGGCTACCGCAAGATTAGTGATGTCCCCCAGGTAGCTGTAGAGGGTTGTGGTCTCGACCCGGCCCTCCTGCTCGTCCTGAGGCACCAGCTCCGGGCCGTTGTCGAGGGCACGGATCATTCCGAAGGCCGCCAGGTCGATGCCGACGGGGCGGAGGCCGGCCTGGCGCAGGGCCCCGAGCAGGGAGCTGACCATGTCCCGCCGGGCGGCCACGGCGAGGACCTCCATCTGACGGTCGCCCTCCGGGCCAGTGCCTCGGGAGACGACACGATGATCGAGGACCGCCTGGTCGAGGGGCATCGGGATCTGGTCTTGGGCCCGGAAGCGGACGGCGGTGTCGATCTCCTCGTCATCCTCGATCAGCGGCAGCTGCAAGGTCCGGACGACGACCCGCTGGTTCGCGATTCCCAGGCGGACCTCCTTGCCGAGCTTGTGGCGGGCGAAGAGGCTCTTCAGCGCGGCGGAAAGGGCGGCCGGGTCGAGCACCTCGCCCTCGTTGACGACGCCGGGCTCGAGCCGCGCGATCGCCGTACGGCTGACGTCGTGCGAGCCGTTGGCGCGCACCTCGGTGGCGGCGATGCTGCCGGTCTCGATGTCGAGGCCGACGACGGAATTGGGCTTCTTGCTGGTCGTGAACATGCGGCTAGCTTTCCTGCGTCCACCCTCTCCATCGGCTGCACTGCCGCGCCCCGCCATACTCAGATTCGATGAACGTTCGGGCACGGCTGGACGGAATACGCGCCGGCGCTAGCCGACGAAGGTCCCCAGATACCAGTCGATCATCTCGTTACCGGCGAGCAGCCCGACGACGCCGCCGAGGGCCAGGAACGGCCCGAAGGGAACCGCGTGCTTGCGAGCCCCGGCCCCGTGGCGGAGCATCAGCCCCACCCCGACCAGGGAGCCGGCAGCGACCGCGATCAGCATTGCCGGGGCCACAGCGCTGCCCAGATAAAGGCCCATCAGGGCGGCCAGCTTCACGTCCCCCATGCCCATCCCGCGCGGGTAGAAGAGCGCGGCGGCGAAGAGGAAGCCGCCCGCTGCCGCGGCCGAGATCGCTCGCTCGCCGAGGCTGGCGGGGTCGGTGGCGGCGACGATCGCGATCCCGATCAGGCCGCCGGCGAGCACAATCGCGTTCGGGATCACCCGGCGCTCGAGGTCGGTGAGAGTGACCGCGGCCAGAAGGGCGACGAAGACCAGGCCCAGCGCCAGCTCCCCGGGATCCTCATAGAGGACGATCGCGGCGGCGGCAAAGGCGATCCCCACCGCCAACTCGATCAGCGGGTAGCGGGCCGAGATCCGGGCGCTGCAGCTGCGGCAGTGCCCCCGAAGCATCAACCAGGAGAGCACCGGGATGTTGTCGTAGGCGGCGATCTGCGCGCCGCAGGAGGGGCACTCCGAGCGCGGCCCGACGATCGAGCGCCCGAGCGGCACGCGGTGCGCGACGACGCCGACGAAGCTGCCGGTGACCATCCCACCAATGAAGGCAATCGAGGCGATCGGGAACATGGGGCTTCTTTCGGCCTGGCAGGCGTCCGGCTTTAGAAGCTAGGCAGCGGCGACCCGCTCTTGACCTCGAGCCGGCTGTCGAAGCTGGGCTCGTCGTACATGAACTGGAGGCCCTGGGTGCCGTCGCCGGTTCCGCTGCGGTCGATCGCGATCGCCACGCCGAGGCGGCTGTTCGGAAGCAGGGCATTGAGCTGGAAGTGGAGTGGCACGTGGATCTCGGTCCAGGTGGTCGGCCAAGACGACTGCGAGTAGGTGAAGTAGTTGACGCTGCCGAGGTCGAGGTTGACCGCCGGGGTGTCGATCGGGACACCGAGGATGTTGAGCTGGCGCTGGAAGAGCCAGACGCAGATCTTCCCCGGGTAGCTCACGCCGTTGACCGTCTGCGTCCAGAGGTGGAGGGTGCCGGTGCCGTCGAACTGGATGTTGAAGCCGGATGGGATCGGTGGCGTGAGCCATCTGTGGACCCTCCTCCACTTCTGGTCCGAGAGCAGATCCGTCACCGCTGGCAGACCAAGCGCGTCGATCGCGCATCCGGCGGAGCTCTGAGGCAGCAGCTGGAGGCCCTTGTCCTGGTCGGGGTTGAGGCTCGGCTCGACATCGGTGGCGTAGTCGAAGATCGGTGCCTCGGGGTCGAGCGGCGGGGCTTCGGTGAACATCAGATCGGGTGCCCCTGCAGTGCATCCGAGGACGCCGCAGTCGTTGAAATTCTTAAGCCCGGCACTGCAGGCACCGCGGGTGTTGTGGGACAGATGGTCACCGGTGATCGGCTGACGGGTGGAGTTGTTGCAGGGTGTGTCGGTGAGGAAGGTGAGCCACGGCTTCTGGTCGGGATCCGCGGGAGGATCGGGAATGCCGTCACCGTCACTGTCCGGAGGCGGGGTCGAGTTGTCGACCGGCTCCACCTCCGGGTCGACGATCTGGGTTTGGATCTCCTGGTAGGGACGGGCTCCCCCAGAGGCGGTGGCATCCACCCTGACGGCAACGATCACCCGCTTCAGGTCCTGGCTACCGGGGCATTGGGTATCGGGGCAGGTGTCATCGTTCTCCCAGACGACGATGCGGTAGATGGTGCCGTGGACGTCGCCGCTCGCGAACGGGATCGGAGCCGGATCGATCATGCCCCCGTTGACGCTGCCACCCCCATAGAGCGCGCCGCCGTTGTAGACCAGGGGCTCTGGGCTGTTCGTAGGGCAGCTTCTTGATCTTCTCCATCTCCTCCTGGAGGCGGTTGGAGACGACCTGGCTCTGTTCGGCGCGGTAGTTGTTGCGGACGGTGGCGTCGACCACCTGCAGCACCGCCAGCCCACCGATGACCATGATCACCGCGGCAACCAGCACCTCGACGACGGTCAAGCCCTCCTCGCTCCGAAGCGAGGGCCCCTTGAAGACGCGCCGTGCTCTCCGGATCATGGCGGTGTCACCGCCGGGTTCCGCAGGGCGGCCCCATCCTCGATGGTGATCGCGTCGTCCCCGTTGCCGGCGGGGAAGGCGAGCGTCAGGCCCACCCAGGTCGGCCCCGCCGAGTTGAACGTGTAGCTGAAGACGTTGCTGCTGGAGAGGCCGGAGACCACGGTCTGGGATGGACCGGAGACGGTGCCATCGGCCTGGGACTCAACCCGTGTGCAGGTACCGGAAGCGCAGCTGTAGGTCACCCGGCAGCCGATCGCTCCGCCGGTCGTGGTTCCGCCGCAGGTGGTGTGGGGAACGTAGGTGAGGATCGCCAGCTGTGACGCGGTCGTCGTCGGCGCCCCCCAACCCTGGCGAAGCTCGCGGGTGATTCGCTCGGCCGTCGTCCTCGCCTGCTGCACCTTGGCGGCGCGGGCGCTCGCCTGCGGCTGGCTCCCGACGGCGGCGGTGAACACCATCACCCCGGCCCCGAGGACGATCATCGCCAGGGTCATCGCGACGAGCAGCTCCACCAGAGTGAACCCGTCATCGTCCGTGGCCGAGCATCGGCGCTTCCTGAAAGGCGTTCGCATCTCTCAGCACCCCGCGCTGGGCGGGCTGCCTTGGGTGGTGTCGCACTCGATGAAGCGCTCAACCTCGTAGTGGGGCGCGGTCTCGGGCAGCTGGAAGTCCAGCCCATTCGGGGGTGTCCAGACCCTGGCATTGCTGTCCAGGTGCAGCGTCTTGCCTGCCAAGCCGCCGCAGTAGGTCGAGTTGCTGTTCAGGGTGACGTCGCTGAGCGGCGCGTAGAGGACGAAGTTCTGCTCGCAGGAGGCCGGGATGTAGGTGTTGCTGGACATGTGGATCTGGGTCTGCCGGAAGTTGTCGCCGTGGCCGGTCGAGCCGACGAACAGCAGCTGCGCGTTGGCCGCGGCGCCGTTCGGGCCCGTGATCCGTGCGTTCGAGTCCATGTCGAGCTGGATCACCCCCGACGAGTAGCCACATGCCTCCGGCGAGTCGAAGTAGATGACGACGCCTTCGCCGGAGGCCACATAAAGCGACGTGTTGCTGCTCATCGTCAGCTTGCAGAAGCTGTAGATGCCGCCCCTCAGCGTGACCGCCGTGTTCTGCGCCAGGTCGAGGTGCCGGGCGCCGCAGGTGCCGGCGGTCCCGTCGCCCTTGACGCCGTTCCAGCAGACGTCGCGGGTGTTGCCGCTGATCGGGTTCTGGACGAAGAAGAAATCGTTGTTGTTGTTGGTGGCGACATCGCCCTGGTTGACGGAGGGGAGCGTTAGCTGCTCCTCGTTGACGGTGCTGAAGGGCTCGCTGCAGTTCTGCTGGTGGTAGTACTGCGAGTTCAAGTCCAGCTGCATCTCCTTACCGATCCCGACACTTGCCTGCCCGCACTGCCTCGCGTTGCTGCTGAGCACGATGTCGCCGTTGGTCGCTGTGCCGGCACGCACCTCGGCGTTCGAGTCCATATGGATCCAGTCGCCCGCCTTCACTTGGTACTCGTAGAAAGGCGACCAGCTCGAGGATGCCGAGGCCCGGATCGAGATCCGGCGACTGGCGCCGTTGACGCTGCCGGTGCCGACGATCTCGAGGATCAACTTGTCGTCGACCTCGCTGAATGGGTGAACGTGGTAGGTGTAAGGAGCCCCGTTGAAGCTGCCGCTGACGGCGGGGCACCAGCCGGAGCCGTCCGGCCCGGAGGCCGAGACGGGGCTGCACGGATTGGTGTCCGACGGCGGGATCCGGTTGTAGTGCAGGAGCGCCTCGTTGACGCCTGCCTCGGCGACTTGGATTGCCGATTTGGTCCCCTGGTCGCGGACGGTCCCGTTCTGCACTCGGACCGTGGTGACGACACCAACACTTACGGTCGCGAAGGCGGCCAGCACCATGAACAGCGCGGTGGGGACCGCGAAGCCGCTCTCTCGCTTCGCGAACTGGCCTGGGCGGCCAAATGCATTGCGAAATCGGTAACTCATTCGTTCGCTCTCCACCCGTTCCCATCGGCCGTGCTACGCCTGGCGCCATACCCAGGAGTGATGAAAGGCGGCCCCGGGTGGACGGATTGCCAGACTCGACCGGCCTAGTCCCAGGTCCGTCGGTAGGGCAGCCGGCGCTGTCCCCCGCCTAACGGCGGAATACCGACTACTTCAGAACGACGAAGGGCGGGCCCGAGGGCCCGCCCTTCGTCCATCCCTGACGTAAGTCAGAGCTGCTGGGTGACTAGTCGCCCCAGTTCTGTCCCTCGGGACAACCGTCGTTGTTGTTCGGTCGGAGGCTGCAGATTCGCATCATTCAGTGTCGGCTCAATCGTCTGCAGCGCACCGGCAGTCGCGCCAACATAGGTGCCCTGATGGTCGGTCGCGAACGTCTCAATCGCCGTCTGAGCCGTGCGGGCAGCCGACTTGGCATCGGCGTCCTTGGCCTTGTCCCTCTGGTTGAAGAACGAGGGAATGGCGATCGCGGCCAGCAGGCCGAGAATGAGCATTACGACCAGGAGCTCGACGAGGGTGAAACCCTCTTCGCGCCCCATGCGCTCACGGAGCTTCAACAGCATGTGGTTTCTCCTTTGCCAAGCCAGAGCCCCGTCGCTCCCAGTCGGTATCGCGTTAACCCGGTGGTAGCCCGGCCGACTCCCAAGTTCCTTTCGGGAGCCCCGTTGGCTTTGCGCCCCCACCTCGCGATGGGTTTGCCCTTTGCACCAGGGCGCTGGCAGTTTGGTTACGACCCGTTCATCGACGCTGCCAGAGCGGGCCTGTATAGGCACTTTTCAGGGACTTGCGGCAGAGTTACTACTGAGCCGCCGAACTTCCGTCCATCAGCGGCCGGCCTCGGGGGCGGGGGCGGCTACTTGATCTTGTCGTAGAGCTCGAAGATCGGCAGATACATCGAGATCACGATGAAGCCGACGATCGACCCGACGAAGACGATCATGATCGGCTCGATCAGCGAGGTCAGCGCCTTCACCTTGGCGTCAACCTCAGCCTCGTAGAAGTCGGAGATCTTGGTGAGCATGTGCTCGAGCTGGCCGGTCTCCTCCCCCACCGCGACCATATGGGAGACCATCGGGGGAAAGAGGTCGTTGTTCTCGATCGGATGGGCGATCGTGCCGCCCCCCTTGACCGAGGCGTAGACGTCGTCCATTGCCTGCTCGATCATCGCGTTGCCGGAGGTCTGGCCAGTGATCTTGATCGACTGCAGAATCGGGACGCCGGAGGCGACCGTGCCCGAGAAGGTGCGCGACCAGCGCGCCAGGGAGACCTTCTGGACGATGTCACCGATGTGGAACGGGAGGCGGAGCTTGATCCGGTCCCACAGGACTCGCCCGCGCTCGGTCTTCTTCCACTGAAGGAAGCCGACCACCCCAGCGACCGTCGCCGGGATCCAGATGAACCAGTAGCCGGTGATCACGTTCGAGCACGCCATCGTGATCCGAGTCAGCAGCGGTAGCTGGGTGTCTGTCCCCGGGTGATCAGAGGCGATCTCCTCGAAGATGCCGGCGAAGATCGGGACGATGAAGGCGACCACGGCCATCGTCACCAGGACGGCCAAGGTGAGGACGAAGCTCGGGTACATCATCGCCGAGCGGATCTGGCGGCGAAGGGCGTCCATCTTCTCGAGGTGGAAGGCGACCCGCTCGAGCGACTCCTCGAGACGGCCGGAGCCCTCGCCCGAGCGCACCATCGCCCGGAAGAGAGGGTCGAAGACTTGCGGGCGCTTCTCCATCCCGTCCGCAAGCGAGCTGCCCGCCTCGACGTCCTGGCGGAGGCCGGTGATCGCGTCGGCGAGCCGCTCGTCCTCGGTCTGATCCTCGAGGGTGTAGAGGGATCGAAGCATCGGCATCCCCGAGGCGACCAGGGTCGCGAACTGCCGTGCGAACACGGCGAGCTCCCGCATGCCGATCCCCCGGAAGCGATCGAGGATGGTCTCGAACTTGAACGCCTCCGCCTTCTCGGAGACGTCGAGGACGATCAGCCCCTTCTGGCGGAGCTGCTCGGTGACCTGCGACTTGGTGTCAGCGTCGAGCTCGCCGCGGGAGGGGATCCCTGCGACGTCGATTGCGCGAAAGGCGTAGGTGCTCATCGCTCGGGTCCTAGGCGACCGCGGCGGGCTCCGCGCCGTCGGTGGGGGCGTGGGCAACGGGCCCGAGCAGGCGCTTGAGCTCCTCCGGTACGGAGGCGCGCTGCTCGGCGAGCTTCCTGGTGATCCGACCCATCCGGACCAGCTGGGCGAGGTGGGCGTCCATCGTCTGCATCCCGAGCGAGCCCGAGGTCTGGAGGGCCGAGTAGATCTGGTGGGTCTTGCCCTCGCGGATCAGGTTGCGAACCGCAGGGGTCGGCACCAGGACCTCGCAGGCGACCACTCGGCCGGTGCCGTCGGCCGTGGGCAGGAGCTGCTGGGTGACGATCCCCTGGAGGGCGATTGAGAGCTGCATCCGCACCTGCCTCTGCTGCTCGGCCGGGAAGACGTCGATGATTCGGTCGACCGTCTGCGCGGTCGACTGGGTGTGCAGGGTGGCAAAGACCAGATGGCCCGTCTCGGCAGCGGTCAGCGCGGTGGACATCGTCTCCAGGTCGCGCATCTCGCCTACGAGGATCACGTCGGGGTCCTCGCGCAGCGCCGACTTCAGCGCCAGCGAGAAGTCGTCGGCGTCGGCCCCGATCTCGCGCTGGTTGACGATGCACCTCTTGTGGGTGTGCAGGAACTCGATCGGGTCCTCGATCGTGAGGATGTGCTCCTCGCGCTCGCGATTGATGATGTCGATCATCGCCGCCAGCGAGGTGGACTTACCCGAGCCCGTCGGCCCCGTGACAAGGACGAACCCGCGCGGCTTCCGGGTCATGTCTCCGAGGATCTGCGGCAGCCCCAGCTCCTCGAGCTCGGGGATCTCGTGGGGAATGCGGCGGAACGCGGCGCTAATCGATCCGCGCTGGAAGAAGCAGTTGACACGGAAGCGGGCGACCCGGGGGACGGCGTAGGCGAGGTCGAGCTGCTTGTTCGACTCGAAGCGCTTTCGCTGGTCGTCGTTGAGCATGCTGTAGACGGTGTCGCGCGTCTGCTGGGCGGAGAGCGGGCCGTACTCCTCGAGAGGAACGATGCGGCCGCGAACCCGAATCGCCGGGGCGAACCCCGGGCTCAGGTGGACGTCTGACGCCCTCTCCTCTGCCATCTTGGTGAGGACGTCGGCGAAGTCGAAATCTCGGCTGGCTTCCATGGGCTCTGGCTTAGATCGTCCGCGCGCCCCTCGGGCTTGACACCCAATAATCAGGAGCGCTGGATCAGGACGCGACCCGAGCCACCTCCTCGATGCTGGTGACGCCGGCACGAACCTTGGCCAGCCCCGCCTCCCGCAGGGTCATCATTCCCTCCTCGATCGCAACCTTGCTGATCTCGGACTCCGGCGCCAGGCTGACAACCATCTCCTTCAGCCGCTCACTCATCACCATCACCGAGTAGATGCCGATCCGGCCGCGGTAACCGATCCGGTGGCAGCGCGCGCAGCCGACCGGCTCGTAGGCCTCGAGATCGGCGCCGACCCGGAAGCCGGCCTCGGCGAGAGCGGCCTGGGGGACGAGGACGCGGCGCTTACAGTGGGGGCAGAGCAGCCGGGCGAGCCGCTGCGCGACCACGCAGTCGACCGCCGATGACGTGAGGAAGGACTCGATCCCCATCTCGTTGAGCCGGGTGATCGCGCCCGGAGCGTCATTGGTGTGGAGGGTGGTCAGCAGCATGTGACCGGTGAGGGCGGCCTCCACCGCGATCCGGGCGGTCTCGGCGTCGCGCACCTCGCCGACCATGATCACGTCGGGATCCGCTCGCAGGACCGAGCGGAGGCCGCTGGCGAAGTCGAGGCCCGCCTTGCGGTGTACGCCGATCTGGTTGACGCCGTTGAGCCGGTACTCGACCGGGTCCTCGATCGTGACGATGTTCTTGTCGACGTTGTTGAGCATCTGGAGGGCCGCGTAGAGGGTCGTCGACTTGCCGGCGCCGGTCGGTCCGGTGGCGAGCACCGCCCCGTAGGGCTTCCGGAACGAGTTCTCGAACCGCTGCCGCTCCTGGCCGGCCATTCCCAGGTCGTCGAGCGTCAGCAGCGCCGCGGTCTCGTCGAGGAGCCGGATCGAGGCCCCCTCCCCCCGCTGGGTCGGCAGGGTGGTGACGCGGAGGTCGACCCGGTGCTCCTCGACGGTCACCCCGACCCGGCCGTCCTGGGGGATGCGCTTCTCGGCGATGTCGAGCTCGCTCATGATCTTGATCCGCGAGACCACCCCGGCCACCATCCGCTTCGGCACCCTCGCCATCTCCTGCAACACGCCGTCGACGCGGAAGCGAATCCGCATCTCACCCTCCTCTGGCTCAAAGTGAACATCCGACGCCCCCTCGGTCACCGCCTGGCCGAGAATGCTGTTGACAAGCTTGATCACCGGCGCGTCCTCGGCGGAGGCGCGGATGTCGGTGACCTCGACCGCCTCGTCGACCTCTTCCTGCTCATCCTCCGCGATCGCGTCCGCGACGGTGCTCTGCAGGGTGCTCAACTTCCCCACAAGGGAGTCGATGTCGCTGGCGGGCGCCACCGCGACCCGGCAGTTGTAGCCCGTGCCCATCTGGACGTCGTCGAGGGCCACCACGTTGGCGGGGTCGGCCATCGCCAGCAGCAGGGTGCCCTCGTCGACGAAGCCGATCGGCACCGCCTGGTGACGGCGGGCCGACTTCACCGAGATCAGGTTGGCGGCCCCCATGTCGACCTTGTAGACGGCCAAATCGACGAAGTCGAGCCCGTAGCGCTCGGCGGCGGCGCGCGAGAGCTGCTCGTCGTCGATTGCGCCCTGCTCGAGCAGAACCTGCTCGGGCGGGCGACCCGCGGTGCGCGCCTGCGAGATCGCCTGCTCGACCTGCTCGCGGGTGGCGTAGCCGAGGTCGATCACAGCATCGGTGATGAAGCCACCGGAGTGACCCTGCCGCATGGGCGGGATCAGCCCCGGCTTCTCCTCGACGGGGGCGGTGACGTCCTCGCTCGGCGCCGCCGCGGCGGCGCCGGCGGCTCCCTGCTCGCCCGTGCCCTGGCCGCCGCCGGGCTCCGGAACGGGTCGGAGGTAGTCGGGTAGCTCCCTCGGAGTCACCGTGGGCTAACCGGGGTTGTACGGAATGTCGTCTCGGCCGGAGTAGAGCGCATCGTGGACCGCCTGGACGACGCTCTGGGAGTCGCGGAAGCCATAGCTCACGGTCGCCTGCGGCGTGCCGCCGCTGAGTCGCTTCGGTCGAACCACCACCAGCGCCGGCACCCGGTTGACGCCGACCCCCTGGGTGATCCGCGAGTAGCGGGCGATCCGGTTGGCCGGGGCGACGAACACGGCCACCCCCGGCTCGGAGAGCGACTCAACCGAGCTCCGGACCAGGCGGTCGTCGGCGCCCTTCGGGCGGACGACCAAAAGGACGACCGCATCACCGTGATTCCAGGCGCTGATCACCGGACGCGGCAAGCCGGGGCCCGGCACGAGGGCATCGGGCGAGACGGTCGTCGGGCTTGCGGTGACCGTCGCCCCTGTCGCGGCCGGCGCTGCAGCGGTCGTCCCGGCCGTCGAGCTCGTCGCGGTCGAGGCTCCGACCGTGCTCGGCGAGGTCGTACCTGCGGTCACCGAGCTCCCGGCGACGGGAGAGGTGGATGGAGGCGGTGCCTCCTCCTTCTTCCCCATCCGCATCACCAGGAGCAGCCCGACGACGAGCAGCAGCCCCCCAAGCAGGCCGAGCTGCACAGTCCGGTTTTCGTTGATTGCCTTCCTCATGGCGAGTAGATCACCCGTTGATTCGACAGCCAGAGG
>WNGB01029206.1_pt1 | contig 10899 bp, 8 predicted proteins | sample 5400681 | NCBI WGS metagenome assembly WNGB01 (sample SAMN13153367, study PRJNA577476) | soil metagenome | isolation source: 115 cm soil or saprolite under grassland replicate 2 | place: USA:California | collected 2016-06-15 | reverse complement strand
CCAGGAATTTCTTGTCATCGGGGCGCATGCCGTAAAAGGGAGCGAACATCCATTCATGTTTGTCCAGCACGTGTCCATCCGTTTCCACAGCCTCTGCCTGGAGGTAAAGAGCTCGCCGGTTGGAACCGGTTGGAACAGAATGCCCGGCTCCAATGTTGATGAGGTGAAATTCGATTTTGTTTGAGTTCGCTTCGGGCTGCACCAGCGTTAGGCTGAGCGCGTTGCCGAGGCGTTGGGGAGAGTGACCTCCAGTCCAAAGATGCCTGGCCACAGGACGAAGCGGCACATCGAATTCCTCCGCCGACTTCCTGGTTGTTCGAGGCATGTGACAGTCCTGGCACTGCTGGGTCCCGAGGCCGGCCTTGTTGAAGTCATCCCGCCACTCCAGGAACGTCTGTGTCTGCCTGCCCTCAAGCCGCGCGCCAACTGAATGACAGTACGCGCACATCGCAGAGCTCTGAATGGCAGGTTCAAGGACCGTCTCGTGAGGCGCATCCACCTTGTGGGGAGTCCGGATCTTGCCCTCCGGCGTGAGATGGCAGCTTTCGCAGGTCAGGCCGCCGCTCTCCTCTTCCTTGGGCCGTGGAGTGGGCTTCGCGACTTTAGGCGTATCCATGGGCGGAATTGCAAACGACTGCGGGAAGTGGCAGACGTTACAGGAACGGCCTTCCTCCTCGATATCACGGGCGTGGATCGGGTATGGATCGAGTCCCGCAGTCGCATGCGCCGACGCTCCCAAGTGAATGTCTCCGCCGAAGCCGTATTGAAATTCCCGGTAAATCGCCTGATGGCACGCGCCGCACTCTTCCGACGGGGTCGCCTTGGTCGGCTGCGGCGCGGGCGCGCCATGGCTTGCCTGCTGTGCCCACATCGCCAATCCCAGCATGAAAAAGGCCAAAGCAACTCGAGGCACTGTACTGCGTATTGACATTTCCATCCTCTCCCTGACTTCACTTCGCTGTGGAATGCAGATCATCGAAGTAAGTCACCGAGTCTGCTTTTGTCCACAGCCCGACCTTGCCTGCTTCTTTGAACGTGTCGTCCGTGGTCTCGATCTTCTTCTCGCCGTCATAGAAGCAGGTGAATCTGTCTCCCACAACTTCGACCCGGAGTTCGTGCCATTCGCCGGCTTTGACCTTCACGCGCGAGCCTTTGATCTCGCGCCGCCGTCCATTCACGACATGGTAGAGGTTGTAGTTGTCTTCCAAGGCGTTGGCGCGCACGACGTAGTAGTTGTTTGCGTCTTTAAAACGGAACACCAAACCTGCAGCACGGTCCACATCGCCTGAAACCGCTTTGAACTTCACGCTTAATACGAGATCGCGAAACCAGCCTTCGTCGATAATCGCGAGCGGAAAGCGATAGTCGGTTTTGTCCGCCGAGGTCTGCGCAAGCACGTTCGGCTTCGATGGTGCGCTGGAATCGGCCTGAACTGTCCAGGCCGGCTGCGGCCCGCCGCCCGTCAGGGTAATGTGAAACTTAGGCGGGAGCTGGCCGGCTGCGTCCGTATCAAAGTTGTACGTGAGTTCCTTGCCGCTGGCCTGCAGCGGCGCCGCTGTCTCCGGGCCGACGGCGCGGACGGAACTGTTCTCCACGATCTCGGGCCATTCCACCCATATGCCTAGAATTAGACCAATGGCGAGGATTGAATAGGGAAGGAGACGACCTCGCAGCTTCATTGCTGTACCACCCCGACGGCTGCTTCGCCATCTGTGGTATAGATATAACATAGCATGTCCATTCTGTAACACTTTTTTGCAGATGGCCTGCCGCTCACAATCGCAATGACTAGGAATGTCACTTCGCTACAGCAAGCCCCGTGGCTGCTGCTGATGTTCAGCCTGTCGGTGAAACAGGCGAGTCGGCGCGTCGAGGTGTGGCGCAAGCTGAAGAAGTATGGGGCTCTCGCCCTGCGTACCTCCGGATACCTGCTGCCCAATACGCCGGAGAACCAGGAGCGCTTCGAATGGCTGGCAACCGCGATCCGCAAGTACAAAGGGCAAGCCTCGGTGGTGCAGGTCCATGCCATGGACGACCTGCCGTCGGAGAAGCTGATCGAGCTCTTCAACGCGGCCAGATCTCAGGATTATGAAAAGCTGATTGCGGAGCTGAAAAAACGAGCAGGCAAGAATAAGGGCGAGCCGGGCGAGATCGCTCGCCTACGCCGCCGGTTGCAGGAGATCGCTGCCATCGATTTCTTCAACAGTCCTCTGCGGAGCCGGGCCGAGGCGCTGTTGGAGAGCGCGGATTCTGTTGGCCAGAGCAAGGGAATCCCGGCGTCGGCTCGCAAGCTCCGCAAAGAATATGTTGGCCGCGCCTGGGTGACCCGTCCTCGTCCAGGCATAGACCGCGTCTCTTCGGCCTGGCTAATCCGGCGCTTTATTGACCCGAATGCGAAGTTCGTCTTCGCCTCTCAACGCGAACAGCAGCCCGATGCGGTTCCTTTTGACATGTTCCAAACGGATGGTTTCGGCCATCGCGGCGAAGACTGTACCTTCGAGACGCTGCGCAAGGAGTTCGCGATTCGCGATCCGAAGGTGGAGGTCATCGCAGAGATGATTCACGACGCTGATCTTTCCGACGAGAAATTCGGCCGAACAGAAGCCCTCGGAATCGACAGGGTGCTGATTGGCTGGGCACAGCAAGGCATCTCTGACGACGAACTGCTGCGCCGCGGCATGGAGGCAATTGAGGGCCTTTATTGCTCCATTCTATAGGTGTCCGGTTGAGGGTGGTCCCCCGGCATGTAAATCATTGTCGAGTAAAGCTTTCAGCGTGGTTTCGAATTGATCAGCCAACCGGCAACGGGCGGGCTGCCATCACCGGCGACTTCGTGCTTCTGGCCGAGGAGGTCAATCCGGTGCTGAAGACATTGCGAGACAACGGAATCCAGGTGACCGCTTTGCACAGCCACATGCTGAATGAGCAGCCGCGACTGTTCTTCATGCATTTCTGGGCCAATGATGACGCGGTGAAGCTGGCTCATGGGCTGAGAGCAGCGCTCGACCAGATGAAGTCAGCAAGATAGTTCCAGCACTCGAACCATTGTTCGCAGCGATACGCTCGGAGGCGCAAATGCAGCTGCCGTCGCCCAGGCAGACTCAGCGGACTGAGCCCGAGTATTCCCTCGCGCGCATGGTGCTCTACTTTCTGCGACTCGGAACCTTCGGCTTCGGCGGGCCGATTGCGCTTGCAGGTTACATGCAGCGCGACTTGGTGGAAAACCGAAAGTGGCTGACCAACGATGAGTATCTCGAAGGGCTTGCACTTTCGCAGCTTGCGCCCGGCCCGCTGGCGGCCCAACTCGCAATGTACCTTGGATTTCTTCGCGCTGGATGGCTAGGAGCGACTCTGGTCGCGCTTGCGTTTATCGGCCCCTCGTTCGTCATGGTTGTGCTGCTTGCGGTGGCCTATGTGCGATATGGCGGACTGCCATGGATGCAGGCGGCCTTCTATGGCATTGGAGCGGCAGTCATCGGCATCATCGCGCGCTCGGCGTGGAAGCTGATGAAAACCACCTTGAAGTCCGACGTACTGCTCTGGATCATTTTCGCCGTGTTGGCAGTCTCAACCGCAGCGACCGAGCGGGAGATCGTCTGGCTGTTTCTCGCCGGCGGCATGATTGCGCTCGCGATCGAGGCTTTTCCCCGAAGAGCCGTTTCCGCGCCGATGTATTCGTTGGTGTTCCTTCCACTGATACTGCCCGGATCCCTCGGAAAATTTGGCGAGGTTCTGGGATATTTCGCGAAGGCAGGACTGTTCGTCTTCGGCAGCGGACTGGCGATCGTGCCATTTCTCCACGGCGGAGTAGTCGTCGAACACCGATGGCTCACGGAACGCCAGTTTCTCGATGCTGTCGCGGTCGCGATGATCACACCGGGTCCCGTGGTCATCACTGTTGCATTCATCGGCTTTATAGTCGCGGGACTTAGCGGCGCCACAGCCGCCGCATTGGGCGTCTTCGCGCCGGTCTATGCGGTGGTCATACTGATCGCTCCATACTACAAACGGTTCGCCAAGAACCCGCAACTGCACGCCTTTGTGCGCGGGGTGACCGCGGGTGCTACTGGAGCGATTGCCGGAGCAGTCATCGTGCTCGCGCGACGAGCGATCCACGACGTGCCGACAGGAATTATCGCAGCCACCACTCTGCTGCTTTTGTTACGTTGGAAAATACCAGAGCCGCTGCTGATCGCAGCTGCAGGAGCTGCCGGGTTGGCGTTGCACCATGCATGAGGGCCGTTCTGTTTCACGTGCAACCCCGCTCAAGACTAATGACGGTGATGGAGGTCCGGATAGTGAGCATGACGGTGAGTTAAGGGTTCGTGACGATGGACATGAGTGTGAGGTTCTCCCGGCGGATCGCCAGCATTGTGCTGATGCTGATGATGCTCGTCATGAACATGTTTATGCTCGTGTTCTAACGCTTCATGGATGTGCTCGTGTTCGTGTCGCTCCGATAAATGAAGCCATAGGCCAATAGCCATCAAAGTTCCAGCCAGAAGCAGCCGCCACGATAGCGGGTCGTGCAAGAGAACTATCGACAGCATCGCTCCCACGAACGGAGCAAGGGAATAGTAGGCCCCGGTGCGCGCTGTTCCCAGATCGCGCAATCCGAGCACAAAGAATACGAGACTCACTCCGTACCCAAGGAATCCCACCAGGCTGACTGCAGCTAAAGTTCCCAAATGAGGCAACGCACTTGTTTGCACAAGGGCTATACCTGTGTTCACGACCCCGGCGACGAAATCCTTAATCAGGGCGATCTGCACGGGGTCCGCTGAAGACAGTTTGCGTGTGAAATTATTGTCAATTCCCCAGCACAGACAGGCACCCGCAATCAGGAAGGCACCCCAGTTGAAAGAAGCCTCTCCTTGCCACGATAGCAGTAAGGCTCCTGCCAAAATCGCCGCTGCGCCCAACAACAAGCGGCGGTCCACATTTTCCCGAAAGATCACCCAAGCGATTACCATCGTGGCCAATCCTTCGAGGTTGAGTAAAAGGGACGCTCCGGAAGCCGCAGTACGAATCAGCCCAAACATCAGCAGGAGAGGTCCAAGGACACCGCCAGTGCCGATCACCAGCACTAACCACGGCAAATCCGACAGTCGCAACGGCGCTTCAACTCTGGGCAGGCCAAGCGCGCGCCGCGAGAGATGAATGAAAGACAGACCGACGCCCGCACCAAGATACAGCAGACCGGCCATCATCCACGGCGAGACACTGCCTAGCAGGAGCTTCGCCAATGGAGTACTGGCACCAAACAACGCGGCGGAGAGAAGAGCAAACAGTATGCCGGTTCGGGCTGGTCTGGCAAAAGCCACCGTAACTCACCTCGTTGGAAGCTTGACTGTTGCGGGCTCCGATGTCTCAGAAACCCTCTGCCCTTGGTTGCGGCCGAATATCCAGTCATATAGGAGTGGGAGCAGGAATAACGTCAGGACTGTTGCGCTGATCAATCCACCGATAACGACCGTCGCGAGTGGGCGCTGCACTTCGGCTCCAGTAGAGGTAGCAAGCGCCATCGGCACGAAGCCCAAGCTGGCGACAAGGGCCGTCATTAACACTGGTCGTAGCCTGCGCCTGGCACCGTTCGCGACAGCTTCGCGGACGGTTTGGCCCTCCCCACGAAGCTGATTAATGGAATTGACCAGCACCACGCCATTCAGTACGGCCACGCCAAAAAGGGCGATGAATCCGACTGATGCGGACAGGTTCAAATTCATTCCTCGAATCCAAAGCGCTGCAATTCCACCCACTAGCGCGAACGGCACGTTAGCTATCACAAGAAACGCCTGCATAGTCGAATGAAACGTCGCATACAAGAGCGAGAAAATGATAGCTATCGTAAGTGGAATCACCAGCATTAGCCGACGGGTGGCGCGCTGCTGGTTCTCAAACTGCCCGCCGTATTCGATGAAATAACCGGGAGGCAATTTGGTCTCGTGGTTCACACGCGATTGCACCTCGGCAACAAAGCTACCCAGATCGCGTCCGCGAACATTCGACATCACCACAATCCGCCGCTGGCCCTCCTCCCGGTTGATCGCCTCCGCGCCGCGCGTGACCTCCACGCGCGCCACCTGGGAGAGAGCAACCTGTTCCCCTCCGCTCGCGCGAAGGAGGATGTTTTTCATTTCTTCCGGATTGCTTCGATATACATCCGGTGTGCGAAGCGCGACTGTATATCGCCTTTGGCCGTCCAACACGTCCGAAATGACCGCGCCGCTGCCTGCGGCTTCAACTGCCTCCTGAACGTCGGTTACATTGAGTCCGTAGCGCGCAAGGGCAGCGCGATCGACTGTTACAGCAAGCTCGGCGACGCCTGAGGTCATCTCCACCTGCTCGTCTGCAGCGCCACGCACCTGCGATACGGCGCGGAGAACCTGTCGAGCAAGGGGCTGAAGGACTCGATAGTCGTCGCCAAAAATCTTTATTGCCAAGTCCGCCTTCACGCCAGAGACCGTTTCATCCAGGCGCATAGCCATCGGTTGGGTGAAGTTGTAGTTGATCCCCGGGATTTTCGCGAGTTCTTTGTCCATCGCATCAATCAATTCGGCCTTTGTATTAAAACGCGTCCATTCGCGCATGGGCCGAAGCAGCACATAGGTATCTCCTTCATTGATGCCCATGGCTTCTGTCGCAAAGTCGGGGCGACCGATCTTGATGACCACATCTGCGATTTCGGGGAACCCGCGCAGGACCTTCTCCACACGCTGGCTGATTTCCACCGAATCGGTCAGAGAAATACCTGGGAGCTTGCGCGTTTCGACAAGGATAGAGCCCTCGTCCAGTCTTGGCATGAACTCGCTTCCGATAAAGAACACAGAGCCGATCGCGACCGCCAGCACCACGCCGGCTGCGATGAATATTTCGGTCCTGTGGTGCAACCCGAAATTGAGCCCCGCCGCGTAGCGCTCTTTGAGCTTCTCTATCCATGCTTCCGTGTGGCGCCAGCGCTGCTTCTCCGAAATGCCCTTACGAAATGCGAAGGAAGCAAAGACAGGAATGGCCGTCAATGCCAACACCAGGGAGCCGATGAGGGCTGTGCACACCGTAATCGCCATTGGACGAAAGAGCCGGCCTTCCAGGCCCTGCAGGAAAAGAATGGGCAGATAAACAGCGATGATGATGGCAACGCCGAACACCATCGGACGCGCGATCTCATGCGCTGCCCGGCGAATGGCCTCGATGGGCGACTCGGTCTCGTGCTCGCGCGATTCCAAGCGATGCACCGAGTTCTCCATCATAACGATTGCACCGTCCACGATCATCCCGAAATCGATCGCTCCCAAGCTCATCAGGTTGGCACTGATGCCATATGCCCGCATGCCGAGAAAGCTGACCAGCATGGAAAGCGGGATCACAAGCGCAGTCAGAATGGCTGCGCGGACGTTACCCAGGAAGACGAAAAGAACGATGGTGACCAGCAAGAAGCCCTCGAACAGGTTCTTAGTGACTGTGCGCGTCGTTCCATCAATCACTTCGGACTGGTCATAAAACGGCACCAGCTTCACGCCGGCAGGCAGATGCAATCCGGCAATCTTCTGCTTGATGCCTCGGATCACGCGCTTTCCGTTCTCGCCTTTGAGCATGATGACCGTGCCTGAGACGGTTTCGGCATTGCGCAAGGTGGCACCCTTGCGCGGCGCGGGCGCTATCGTAATTTCAGCAACATCCTGCAGCAGAACCGGCGAGCCCTGGCTGGCCATGAGTACGATATTGCCCAGGTCTTCTGTTGTGCTCGCGCGTCCGCTGCCACGAAGCGTGTACTGTTCCGAGGCATGTTCGATGTAACCGCCGCCGAAGTTGCGGTTGTTCTCCTCGACCCGTTGCACCACATCGTGCAGGTCCATGCTGTACTGCGCCAATAGGGCGGGATCAACCTTGATTTGGAATTGCTTGGATTGTCCACCCCATGCGTTGACGTCGCTCACGCCCGGCACGGTCCGCAATTGGTTCTTGATCACCCACTCCTGCAGGTCCTTCAACTCCATCGGGCTCATATTCCGGCCTTCGAGCGTGTACTGATAGAGTTCTCCAAATGCGGTGGCCGGAGGGCTGAGCACCGGCTGGATGCCCAGCGGCAGTGTACCGCTCGCCTGCTGGAGGCGCTCATTGACCAATTGCCGCGCGAAGTAATACGGAACCGAGTCCTCAAAAACAACGGTGACCATCGAGAGTCCGAGCTTGGAGAGCGAACGAACTTCGGTCTGGTTCGGCATGCCGAGCATGGCGATCTCGATGGGATACGTGATCTGGCGCTCCACTTCGGTTGGAGGAAAAGATGGCGCTTCGGTGACGATTACAACCTGATTATTGGTCAGGTCGGGGAAGGCATCCACCGGGATCGTGAATAGTGCCCAGAGGCCCGCGCCGATCAGGACCACCGTCGCCCCTATCACGAGCCAGCGCGTTCGGAGTACAAGATTAATGATGCTGTTCAACATGTGCTAATCGCCTTCCATCGCCGATTTGAGCATCTCAGATTTCACGACGAATGCCCCTCGTGTAACGACCTGTTCACCTGGCTTTAGCCCTTCGAGGATCGGTATACGGTTTCCGAGGAACTGCGCGGTTCGCACTGGTTGCATCGCGAAGTGATCTGGGCCCGTCCTGACAAAAACTACGTCTTGCGAGTCAATCTGTTGCACGGCATCGCTCGGAACCAGCAGCATGGGCTTTGCCCCGCCGATGGGAATCTCGGCATCAGCAAGCATTTCTGGACGCAGACGCTGATCGGGATTCTCGAACTCGATTCGCACCTGCATTACGTGAGTGGTGGCATTGAACTGCTGCCCCACATTGGTCAGCCGCCCCTCCACATGGAGCTCAGGATTTCCACTCACAGCGATCTTGGCAAGCTGGCCCACTCGCAGTTTCCCTAGATATTCCTCACGCACAGAAGCGATCATCCAGAGCCTCTTTAGTTCACCGATCACGAACAAATCCGTGGAGGGCTCGACCACGGTTCCTGGCGTCGCATGCTTTTCCAGAACATAGCCGGACGCAGGAGCCCGAATTGGGAGCAACTCGGCCTTCTTAGTCATTTCCTCCGAAGTAGCTGGAATTCCCAATGTCCCTTCTAAGTGTGACCGGCTTCTCTGCACGGTAAAGGCGCTGTTGCGCGCAGCCGCCTGGGCGTTTAACCACTGTTGGCGCGCCAACTCGGTTTGTTCCAGCGATGCCGCTTTTAGTGCATATAGGCGCTGGGTACGTTCGAAGTTCTTCTTCGCCAGAGCCTCAGCTGCTTCTAGACGTGATTGCTCCGACATCGCCGTTAGATACTCCGCCTTGGCTTCATGCACATCGCGACTGTGCATGCTGGCCAGCAACTGGCCTTGGCGCACGTGATCGCCCTGCGACACGAGTACCCGTTCGACACGCCCGGCGGCGATTGCTCCGACGCGCCAAGTACCGTTGTCAGGGAGCACGATTTTCCCTGGAACACGCAAAATCTCTGGGACGTCGCTAGGCTGGATTGCTTCGGTGGCGATCACGCCGGCCTGCTCGGAAACCGGAATGACGATGTCGTTGGGCTGAACCTTGTTTTCAGCCGATGGGGATCGTGTTGCGCCTTTCGTTTCTCGGTTGCAACCAACCAAGGCTGCCGAAAGACACAAACCAGCCAGCAACAGTTCTGTTTTCAATTTCACGGCTCAACTCCTTCCGCCCGCTCCAGTTCATTTACGATTGCGTGATATTCGGTTAACGCGTCCACCCATGCGAGATGGGATTCGATTCTTAATTTTTCAGCATCGAGTAGTCGCAGCAGGTCGAGGCCGCCTTCCCGGTAAGCTGCTCGGCTGATATCAGCGATTTGAATCGCCCGCTCCCGCATCGGGCCGAATATCTCTTTCACTTGCTGCAGACGTGAATCGTAAGCACGCCGTGCGAGTGCAACTTCCGAATTAATCTGAATGCGGGTTGCTTCCAGCATGTGCTCCGCGGCTCCCACCTCAGCCCTCGCGGCAGCACTCGCACCTTGGTTGCGATCGAACAGCGGAACATTCAGCTGTAGACCGGCTATGGCAGTGTTGAGGCCGCTTGTCCGCTTGTAACCGAAGAGAGCGTCAAGGTCGGGACGACCATTTGCCCGCTCCAAACGCCATCGCGCTTGCGCGCTTGCCACGTCTTGCTGGGCGAGTCGCCCTTCGATTCGCAAAGACGTCAGGTCCGCCCCAACTTGGCTAGTTCGCGGCGTTTCTAGCTGATCGAATTTCTCCGTTAATAGCCAAGGACCGGGCTGGAGTTCTCCCACCTGACGTGCCAAGTCGAGTTGCGCCCTTTCCGAGCGCAGGCGGGCATTGGCCGCCGCCGCGTGGATTTGTTCTGATTGCAAACGGACTCGCAGAAGGTCCACCTCGGCGAGCTTTCCTTCCTGAAACCGCGCTGCATGGTACTCCAGAATCTGTTTGAAGTAGTCCTCACTCTGTGCGTACAACTCACTGGTGTACTGCGCTGCCGACGCTCTCCAGTAGGCATCGCGAACGCTAAAGCCAATTTCACGCCTGAGTTGTTGCGCTTCTAAGCGTCTCCGCTCCTGGTTTTCGGTTGCGACCGCGATCCGTCCACCTCGCCGGCCGGAGGTTTCTATGGGTTGCGAAAAGTAGGCAAACGTATCCGCATCGCGACTGAAATCGAAATTCGACGATCGTATGTTTTCCGACTGCAAAGACAATCGTGGATTCGGTATCAATGTGGATTGCCTTCGTAACTGCCCTGCCGCATCCGCGCGTAGCGCAGCAGCGCGCAGCTCTGGGCGTTGAAACTGCGCCTTGCGAACGGCATCTTCCAGGCTCAGTGATGTCTGTGCTGTACAGATACCGACGAGTGCTATCAGAATGCAAGCCAACTTTCGAATCATGAACTTGCCTCATCCGGACGCGATAGCTCGGC
>WNGB01025656.1_pt1 | contig 10899 bp, 13 predicted proteins | sample 5400681 | NCBI WGS metagenome assembly WNGB01 (sample SAMN13153367, study PRJNA577476) | soil metagenome | isolation source: 115 cm soil or saprolite under grassland replicate 2 | place: USA:California | collected 2016-06-15 | reverse complement strand
GCCTTCCTCGGCGCGCCGGAGCGTGCGGGTGAGATCGTCGAGCCCGTCGGCCGTGCGTTCGAGCAGCGCCTCGACGTAGGCCGACACGCCCTGCTCGCCGTCGACCTGCGCGCCGCTCGACAGCCGCGTGGCTCCCGCCAGCCATTCCTCGAGCTCGATATGGAAGCGGCCCTGTGCCTGGCTCGCCTGCAATTCGAGGAAGCCCAGCACCAGCGAGCCCGACAGGCCGAACAGCGAGGCGCCGAAGGCGGTGGCCATGCCCTTGAGCGGGCCCTCGATGCTCTCCTTGAGCTTGCCGAACATGGTGACGGCGTCGCCGCCGGTGACCTGCAGCCGGCCGATGGCGTCGGCCACCGCGCTGATGGTCTCGAGCAGGCCCCAGAAGGTGCCGAGCAGGCCAAGGAAGATCAGCAGGCCGATCAGGTATCGCGTGAGATCGCGCCGTTCGTCGAGGCGCGTGGCAATGCCGTCGAGGACGGCACGCGTGGCCGTCGGCGACAGCCGCAGCCGGTCCTGGCGTTCGCCCAGCATGGCGGCCAGCGGCGCCAGCAGGTTCAGCGTGTGGGTATCGAGCGGCGGCGCGCCTTCCTCGCGATGCTGGAAGCGGCGCAGCCATTTGACCTCGGGCCACAGCGAGACGACCTGGCGCATGACGAAGAAGATGCCGATCACCAGCACGGCCACGATCACGCCGTTCAGGATCGGCGTGTTCTTGAACACGCGCAGCAGGTCCTCGTGCAGCACGTAGGCCAGCCCGGCGACGGCCGCCAGGAACAACAACATGCGGACGAGATAGGGGAGCGGACTGCTCATGCGGTCAGATGCGGGCGGCCGAACGGCGCGAGCCCGCTCACGTGTTGGGCACCAGGATTTCGACGGCTTCGCCATCGCCCGAGAAGCTGCCGACCTCGATGCGCGACTTGACGCCACGGTCGATCAGGTAGCTGCGTACGACCAGGGCCCGCGCCAGGGCGACCTTGCGGCTGTCGGGCCCGATGTCGGCGGCGGCGGCGCGCAGATCGATGTGACGCAGCTTCTGATCGGCGATGCGCCTGGCGATCTGGTCGAGCTCGGCCTTCGTGGCAGGGGTCAGGGTGACCGACCGGCCAATGAAGGCGATGGTGCCGAAGGGCCCACCGGGCTGCGTGGACGGAACGGCCGCAGGGGTACCCACCGCCAGTGTCGAGCCGGGTGGCGGTGTGGCCGGGACCGTCACTGCAGGTGCGGCAGGTGCAGAAGGACCGGCGGGAATGTTCACCAGACGGCTTTCGATCGGGCCGGGCGGCGGCGCGGGCAGGTTCACGTTGCGCTCGTACGTCCCGGGCGCACCGGCAACAGGCACCCGCGCCGGCTGGACAACGATGTCCTGCGCGAAAGCGGGTGCTGCGCCAAGGACCAGCGCGGCGAGCGCGAGGCCACGCACGGCAACCGAGGACGATGGCATAACCAATTGCCTTTCAACGAAAATTCGGCTCAAGAATAACCAATGGCAGACGCCCGCTCAACCAGCGGGCACCGTCAGAAGACGTTGAAACACATATCCTGTGGAGAGTTTGGCCGTTGTATGGCGTCTTGCCGGAGCGCGGACCTCCAGGTCCGCACTCCCACTAAGCGCCCAAAATCCCGATCATTGGCTCGTGCAGGCCAAAGTTGCTGGCGAGTACCGACGGCCCACCGAGCGCGTAGGGCTTGCCCGCGACGTCGCTCACGATGCCGCCTGCCTCGCGCACCAGCAACAGGCCGGCGGCGACGTCCCACGGCGCCAAGCCATACTCGAAGAAGGCGTCGTAGCGACCGGCCGCCAGGAAGGCGAAGTCGAGCGAGGCGGCGCCCCAGCGTCGCACGCCGGCGGTCTGCCGGGTCACGGCCTCGAGCCTGCGGTGATAATCGGCATGGTCGCCCTTGCCGATGTTGGGGATGCCGGTCGCGACCAGGGCGCGCGCCGGATCCTTGCGGCCCGACACGCGCAGGCGCCGCGAGCGGGCGTTGGGCGTGTCGACGAATGCACCGTTGCCCTTCTCCGCCCAGAACAGCTCGTCGGAGATCGGCTGGTAGATGACGGCGGCGATGATCTCGCCCTCGCGCTCCAGGCCGATCGAGATGGCGAAGTGCGGCACGCCGTGCAGGAAGTTGGTCGTGCCGTCGAGCGGGTCGACGATCCAGCGGTTGCGGCCGTCGCCTTTGGTCTCGCCGCCTTCCTCGCCGAGGAAGCCATACTCGGGACGGGTGCGTGCGAGCTCGGCGCGCAGCGTGCGCTCGGCCTTGATGTCGGCATGGCTGACGAAGTCGCCCGGGCCCTTCTCGGAGATCTGCAGATGCTCGACCTCGCCGAAGTCGCGCTTCAGGTTCTTGGCGGCGGCGAAGGCGGCGCGGATCATCACCGTGACGGTCGCTGAGCGTACCGCCAGGGAACGGCGCTCGGGCGGACCCGAGCGCTCGCGGCCCGGCGCCATCGGGGCACGACCGACGCGGGCGACAGGGCGGTCGGTCGGTGGTGTCATATGCTCAATCCTTGGCGCGTTCCATGTAGCTGCCGTCTTCGGTGTTGATCACCAGCCTGGTGCCCACGGCGATGTGCGGCGGCACCATCACGCGGATGCCGCCTTCAACGACGGCGGGCTTGTAGGACGACGAGGCGGTCTGGCCCTTCACCACGGCGTCGGCCTCGGTGACGGCGAGCACGACGCTCTTGGGCAGCTCGACGCCGACCGGCGAACCCTCGTAGAGCGACACGGTCACTTCCATGCCGTCCTGCAGCCAGCGCGACTGCTCGGGGTCGAGAACGTCGGCGCCCACCGTGAGCTGCTCGTAGTTCTCCTTGTCCATGAAGGTGAAGCCGTTGTCGTCCTTGAACAGGTAGGTGCACTCGCGTTCGTCGATATGGACGTGCTCGATGGTCTCGCCCGAGCGGAAGCGCTCCTGCAGCTTGTTGCCCTCGCGCAGCGCCTTGGCCTCGATGGCGACGAAGGCGCCGCCCTTGCCGGGGCTGATATGCTGCACCTTGGCCGCCACCCAGAGCTTGCCGTTGTATTCGATGACGTTGCCGGCACGGATGGAATTGACAGGCACTTTCATGAGCTTACCGCAGGTCGAATGAATGGAATTCGGCCTCGTCCGCGAAAGCGGTGCGAGGCCGGCGCGGGCTTGTATCAAAGGCGGCGGGGGGCCGCAACCGGGGCCGTCAGAGACCCAATTCGGCCTGCCTCTTCTTGGGCAGGGCGGCGGCGATGACCGCATGGGCACGCTTGAGATAGGCCTTCATCTCGGCGTCGGTCAGCGCCTTGGGATCGTCGACGGCCACCCACTTGGCGCGGGCGAGGTAGGGTGCCGGCCGAAAGCCGGGAGAGCAACTCAGCGCGTCAAAGTGCTCGGGCGCCGACTTGAACGAGATGCGGCCAACCGAGTGATCTTCGGGCGCGATCAGGCAGAACATCTTGCCGCCGACCTTGAAGACGATGACGCCTTCCCACTGCACGGTCCGTGTTGCAGCGGGCAACTTGCCGCAGAAGCTGTCGATCTGTCTGGGAGTCATGCCGCTACCCTACACGGGCACATCGATGCATGCGATGGTCGGCCATGACCGAATGGCGCCCCGACAAGCTCGCCCGGCGTCTGCCTGCACTGCAGGCACGCGCACATCTGCAGGCGGCGCGCCTGGCGCGGAGGTCCATCTCTCGGGCTTCGCCACAGACTGGGAGTTGCCCGATGGCGAGGAGCGCGAACGCTGGCTGCACAGCTCGCCCGAGTTCGCCATGAAGAAGCTTTTGGCCGGCGGCGTGCCGCGGCTGTTCCAGTTCGCCCGAGTCTTCCGCAATGCCGAGGGCTCGGCGTTGCATCATCCCGAGTTCACCATGCTGGAATGGTATCGCGCCGGCGTGGGCTACGACGCGATCATGCAGGATTGCGCCCAGCTGCTGGCGCTGACCGGCACGAGCGAGCTGCGCTGGGGCGAGCATCGCTGCGATCCACGGGCGGAGCCGGAGCGGCTGACGGTGGCGCAGGCGTTCCAGCGCCACGCCGGATTGGACCTGTTCGCCACGGTCGGCAGCGCCGAGAAGCTGGCTCATGCCGCGGGTATCGCCATGCACGACGGCGATAGCTGGGACGACGTCTTCTTCCGCATCATGTTCGACAGGATCGAGAGCAAGCTCGGCATGGGCCGGCCGACCATCCTCTGCGAGTACCCGATCGCCATGGCCGCGCTCGCCCGCGCCAAGCCGGGCGATCCGCGGGTCGCCGAGCGCTTCGAGCTCTATGTCTGCGGCGTGGAGCTTGCCAACGCCTTCGGCGAGCTCACCGATCCCGACATCCAGCGCGCCCGCCTGCAGGCCGACATGGACGAGAAGGAGCGGCTGTACGGCGTGCGCTGGCCGGTCGACGAGGATTTCCTGGCCGCGCTTGATCACGGCCTGCCCGACTGCTCCGGCATTGCCCTGGGCTTCGACCGCCTGGTGATGCTCACCACCGGCGCCACACATATCGAGGACGTGCTGTGGCTGCCGGTACGCTGAAGGGGCGAGGCGGGCGCATGAAGAGCCTTGTCCTGGCGTTGGCCTCGACGACGATCGCGCTTCTGGTCGGCATCGAAGTGACGGCCTACCTGACGGTCTGGCCGCCGGCCATGAGCGCCGTGGGCGACGGCACGGTGGTCTACGATCCGGAAATCGGCCTGGTGTCGCGTCGCAGCGCCCATACGCGCCACATCTATCCGGCCATTGCTGACCGCGCCGCTTTTGAGTTCGACATCTACACCGACGATCGCGGCGCCAGGGTCGATGGATCGGGGCAACTGAGTGCCGCGCACTACGATATCCTTACGGTCGGCGATTCCTTCACCTGGGCCTATGCGCTGGCAAACCAGGACTCATACGCCGCCAGGCTCGGGCGTGAGCTGGGTGCCAGCGTCGCCAATTTCGCGCTGGCGAGCTATGGCACGACCCAATCGCTGCAGATCCTCGAGCACAATCTCAACCTCAGGCCCCGGCTGGTGGTCTACGGCATCATCGCCCATCACTTCGAGCGCAACGTCTGGCCCTGCGCGCCGTCCTACTACGAGTTCTGCCTCGACGTGTCGCATGTCTCCTGGAACGACGCGGACAAGCCTTATATCGCCCCGCCGTTCAGCAACGGCGTCCGTCGCCTGCAGGTGCACCAGAGCGGCGACTACCGCTCGCCCGAGCGCTGGCTGGCGCACGGCGCCGACGTGATCTTTGGCCGGCTGTACTACGCCTGGAGCCTGTATCGCGAACCGGACGATGCGAAGAAGGCGGAGGCCATGCTGTTCCTCCTGCAGCGCCTGAACCGGGCGGTGGCGGCGAGCGGCGCGCAGCTCCTCGTGGTGTTCCTGCCGACCAACTATTACGGCCCGCCCGCCGCGCTGCCCGGCATCATCGACAAGGTCGGAGGCAGCATCCGCTACCTCGATCTCACCGGCGCCTTCGAGCGCAACCGGCGGGAGGGCGGCCCCAACCCGTATATCGTGGGCGACGGCCATCCGGGAGTGGCCGGCCACGCGCTGATCGCGGCCGAGATCGCGAAGTACGTGCGAGGCCAGGGACTGCTGGGCTCTGACGGCGCTATCGGTTCGCCGCAAAGATCTCGTTGAAGGCGCGTACCGCCGCTTCTGGTCCGTCCTTGTGGTTCCAGACGCCGCCGGCGACGGCCAGGAAGTCGGCGCCCGCGGCGATCACCGGCCGGCAGTTCTCGACGGTGATGCCGCCGATCGCCACGCACGGCACCTCCATCAGCCCGCTCCACCATTCCAGGATGTCTAGCTCGGCCGGCGTGGTCACGGCCTTGGTGCCTGACGGGAAGAAGGCGCCGAACGCCACGTAGTCGGCGCCGGCCTCGGCGGCTTCCATGGCGAGATGCCGGGAGGCCTTGCAGGTCACGCCGACCTGCCGGTCCGGTCCGACGATGCGCCGCGCCTCGGCATAGTGCATGTCCTCCTGCCCGATATGCACGCCGTCGCAGTCGAGCTTCACGGCGAGGTCGGGCCGGTCGTTCATGATGAAGGCGACGTCGCGCTGCTGGCAGACCGGCCGCAGCGTGTCGGCAGCGCGCACGATGGCGTCATCGGTTACGTCTTTCAGCCGCAGCTGGAAGGCGGCGACGTCACCGCCGTCGAGTGCGGCCCGCAGTTCATCGGCAAAGATCGCCGGATGCTCCATGCGCTCCGGCGAGATGAGATAGAGCCGGCAGCTCGGAGCGGCCGGCACGCTTACATCTTGCCCTGGTAGATGCCGATGATCTTGTCGAGCATGTCGAGCGCCTGGTCGCGTGGGCGCTGGAAGGTGTTGCGGCCGATGATCGAGCCGTTGGCGCCGCCGTCGCGCAGGCCGCGGATCTCGGTGAACAGGCCCTCGAGGTCCTTGGCTTCGCCGCCCGAGAACACGACGATGCGCCGGCCGTTGAAGGTGGCCTGCATGACGTGCTTGATGCGCGCGGCCAGCGTCGACTTGTCGACATTGGCCTTCTCGTAGGCGGCCTTGGCCTCGGGCTGCCACAGCACGTCGGTCGGCGGCTTGACCTTGATGATGTGCGCGCCGAGCAGCGCCGCCATGTGGGCGGCGTAGGCGCAGACGTCGAGCGCGGTCTCGCCCGCCTTGTCGAGCTTGCCGCCGCGCGGATAGGACCACATGACGACGGCGAGGCCGACCGACTTCGCCTCCTCGGCGAGCTCGCGGATCTCCTCCATCATCTCGTACTGGTCTTCCGAGCCGGGATAGATCGTGAAGCCGATCGCCGAGCAGCCCAGCCGCAGCGCGTCGTTCACCGAGCCGGTGACGGCCTGGTCCTTGTTGGTCGACAGCGAGTTGGCCGAGTTGAGCTTGAGGATGGTCGGGATGGCGCCCGCGAAAGTGTCGGCGCCGGCCTCGAGCGGCCCGAGCGGGGCGGCATAGGCGTTCAGCCCGGCGTCGATCGCGAGCTGGTAGTGATAGTGCGGATCATAGGCGTCCGGGTTGGGCGCGAAGGAGCGGGCCGGCCCGTGCTCGAAGCCCTGGTCGACCGGCAGGATCACCATCTTGCCCGAGCCGCCCAGCCTGCCGTGCATCAGGATGCGGGCGAGGTTGGCCTTGGTGCCGGGGCAATCGCTCTCGTAGTTATCGAGGATTTTCTTGACCGTCCGCGTGATCTTCATCGCCAGCTCCCAAGGGGTTCATCTCTGCCCAAGCGGCGCTGGTGATAGCGGGCGGGCCCTATTCGTTCAAGCCCTTGCCGGAATAGGGATGTGTGGCTTTCCAGTGGTTCGCGATGTCCAGCCGCCGGGTGACCCAGACTCCCTTCTGTTGCTGGATATAGTCGAGCAGACGCCACAATCCCGCTGTGCGGCCCGGATGGCCGATCAGGCGCTGGTGCAGGCCGACCGACATCATCTTGGGGGCGGTGGCGCCCTCCTTGTAGAGCACGTCGAAGGCGTCGCGGCAGAGCGTGAACCACTGCTCGGCGGTGGTCATGCCGGCGGCATATTTGCCGTCGTTGTTGGTGAGCGAGTAGGGCACGATCAGGTGCGGCTTGCCCTCGACCGTCTGCCAGAACGGCAGCTCCTCGCCGTAATAGTCGCTGTCGTAGGTGAAACCGCCATGCTCCAGCAGCAGGCGGCGCGTGTTGACGCTGGGTCCGTAGCGGCAATACCAGCCGGCCGGCGCCTCGCCGACAGTCTGCTTCAGTGATTTCACCGCCTTGGCGATGTGCTCGCGCTCCTCGGCCTCGCTCAGCTGGAAGTGACGCACCCAGCGCCAGCCGTGGCAGCAGACGTCGAAGCCCGACAGCTTGATCGCCTCGGCGGCCGGCTTGTTGCGCTCCAGCGCCAGGGCGCAGCCGAACACGGTGAGGGGCAGGGCGCGCTCCTGGAAGGCGCGCATGATGCGCCAGAAGCCGACGCGGCTGCCGAACTCGAACATGCCCTCGGCCGCGAGGTCGCGGCCCTTGAGACCCTGCGAGGAGGTCGAGGATTCGGTGAGGCCGGTCTCGCTGTAGCCCTCGCCATCCTGCACGGATGGTTCGGAGCCTTCCTCGTAGTTCACCACGAAGTTGACCGCGAGGCGCGCGTCGTTCGGCCACTTGGGATCGGGCGGGTTGGCGCCATAGCCCACCAGGTCGCGTGTCGGCTGCCAGCTCATGTCGGTCTCCTTACCAGTCGGGCGCCCATCTGTCGGGCGATGTCAGCGATCTTGTCGTTGGGTTCGCTCATCGAGATCCGCTTCACGCCGGCGCGCAGGCAGGCCAGCGCATGGCCCGGCGCATCGCCGCAATCGACGATCAGCTCAAAGGCGACGTCAGGGAATTCCTTCTCGGCGCGCTCCTGCAGGGCGCCGAGATAGCCCGCGCCGTAAAACGACGCAGCGCCCTCGGGCGTGATCAGAATCGGAGCGGTGACGTCGGCGCGCGCGGCGTGCAGCGCTGCTTCCGTCGATCGCCAGTCGCGAACCAGGATCACCGGCCTGGTCACGAAGACTTCTCGTCCCCGCGCGGCACTTGGCGAGATAGCCGCGTGGCCTCCCCGGCCCTTTCGCCGAAATGAAACGACAGCTGCAGCGTCTGGCCTTCAATCCAGCCAAGATCCCGCAGGGCGTAGGCAACGAGCCTGCGGCAGCGGCCATCACGCCCCGGCGCGTCCGGATGAAGCGACTGTGCGAGATCCATTGCGCCAACCTTCTTCCGAACTCACTCGATCAGTTCGTCAGCTCTCGCCAGGACGAAAGGCGGAAACGTGAAGCCGATCGCGCTGGCCGTCCGCAAGTTCAGCGCCAGATACAGCTTCGATGGCATCACGATGGGCAGGTCGCCTGCCTTGGTACCCCGCAGGATACGGTCGATATAATCCGCGATCTGCTGATACATAGTGGAAAGGCTGGCGCCATAGGCCATCAGTCCACCTTCCCGAACCTGATATGGCCACTCGTAGATCGCGGGCAGGCGATGGCGCTCGGCAAGTTCGATTATACGTCTTCGGTCGCGAACGAAGTAGGTGTGTGCCGCAAGAAAGATCGCGCCCGCGCGCGCGCTGACAATGTTCGCGAACGCCTCCTCGTAGTCTCCGCCCTGGGCCGACACGACGACCAGCTCGAGCGCGAGCTGTGCCGCCGCCTCATGCACCTCCCTGACTTGTGTGGCGACAGCGGGATCGTCGGGGACCAGCATGGCCACGCGACGCGCGTGCGGTACCGCTTCCTTCAAAAGCTCGAGTTTCTTCGGCGCCAGGGTGCCTTGCGACGTTATCAAGACCCCGGTCAGATTGCCGCCCGGGCGCGCGAGACTGGCTACCAGTCCGCTCGCGACAGGGTCGAGATTGCCGAACATAACAATGGGGATTGTCGTTCCGGAATCGATGATGGCCCGGGTGGCCGTTAATCCCACGGAGAGGATGACATCCGGGCGCGCACTCACCAAGTCCTGCGCCAGGCCGGGGAGCCTGGATACGTCACCGCCGGCAAACCTCTGTTCAAGAAGCAGATTCTTGCCCAACTCGTAGCCTTCGCTGCGCAGTGCGTCGATGAACTGTGTTGTATCGTCGAGCGCCGTTGGCCGCAGCACTCCGACGCGATGAACGCGTCCGGCCGGTTGCGCCGTTGCTGCCAGCGGCCAGCCGGAGAGGCAAGTCAGCCCAATACCAAACGTTCGTCGCTTCACAATGCATCTCTCGGCGTGTTGATGGCTGCGAATGGGCTGGAGATCGACGCTAGCGCTCTTTTTCTCCTGGTGGCAACGATTGATGCTGCCCCTTCCGGACGGAGGAAGTAACCGTCGGCGAAGGCGAAGCCACTACTCATTCAGCCCCTTGCCCGGATAGGGGTAGGTCTGGACCCAGTGCTTCGCGATCTCGACGCGCTTGGTGATCCACACACCCTCGTGCTTCTGCATGTAGTCGAGCAACCGCTCCAGGCCGACGGCGCGGCCGGGATGGCCGATCACGCGCATGTGCATGCCGACCGACATCATGCGTGGCTGAGTCTTGCCCTCGCGGTAGAGCATGTCGAAGGAATCCTTGAGCAGCGTGAACCACTGCTCGGCGTTGCCGATGCCCACCATGTACTTGCCGTCGTTGGTGGTGAGGGAATAGGGCACGACGAGATGGCCCCTGCCGTCGACATTGAGCCAGAACGGCAGCTCGTCGCCGTAGTAGTCGCTGTCGTAGGTGAAGCCACCTTCCTCGACGACCAGGCGGCGCGTGTTCTCGCCCGGTCCGTAGCGGCAGTACCAGCCCTCCGGCCGCCGTCCGATCATCTTTTCGGTCGAGGCGATCGCCTTGCGGATGTGGTCGCGCTCCTCGGCTTCGCTGAGCTCGTAGTGCTTGATCCAGCGCCAGCCGTGCGAGCAGATGTCGTGGCCGGCCTTGGCGATCGCCGCCGAGGCTTCGGGATTGCGCTCGAAGGCGAGCCCGCAGCCGTAGACCGTCATCGGCAGCTCGCGCTCGGCGAAGATGCGCATCAGCCGCCAGAAGCCAACGCGGCTGCCGTACTCGAACAGGCTCTCGGCGGCGAGGTCGCGGCCCTTCACCGTCTGGCCCATGCCGTGCGCTTCGCTCAGGCCGGTGTCGCTGTGGTCCTCGCCGTCCTGGATCGAGGGCTCCGAGCCTTCCTCGTAGTTCATCACAAAATTGACGGCAAGCCGCGCACCGTTGGGCCATTTCGGATCGGGCATGTTGGCGCCATAGCCCACGAAATCGCGGCGCGGCTTGTACGGCATCGAACGGTTCTCCGGGGTCAGGGAATGCGGATGATGAAGGGGGCAACGGGCACGAACTCCTCGTCGCCCTTGCCGCCGTCGCGCCACATGAAAACGGCGAAGCGGCCGGGCTTGTCGAGCACGGTGAGCCCGTGGTGCCAGGTGTTGGGCTTGTAGGTGACGCCCTGGTTGCCGGTGGCGATGAAGGCCCTGACGCCCGCGACGTCAGGC